>Ga0247736_10000064_pt1 | contig 47244 bp, 42 predicted proteins | sample UWRJL193509B2_FD_180935 | JGI IMG/M metagenome (GOLD analysis project Ga0247736, IMG submission 180935) | Plant litter microbial communities from Arlington Agricultural Research Station in Wisconsin, United States - UWRJ-L193-509B-2 | ecosystem: Environmental > Terrestrial > Plant litter >...
CTAGAAGAGGTGGAGGGATACTGGGCGGTGCTCTCGGTCGGTGCGTCGATCGTCGAGCCGCTTGCGGCATCCGCGTGGAGCCCCGGGTTCGGCATGCTGACCGACAGCTTCGGCGTCACCTGGATCCTCGACGTCGCCGCGGCGTACAGCGGCGAGTAGTGCTCGTGCTGCGGCGCGGGGCGTCCCGCGCCGCAGCAGTGCCTCACTGTGGCCGTCCGCCCTCGAGATGGATCGTCTCGCCGGTCACGAACCCCGCACTGAGAAGCCACATCACGGTATCCACGACGTCCGCTACCTCTCCGGTGTGCCCGACAAGAGTCCGGTTCGCTGCGGCCTGCAGGAACTGCGACTTGGCATCGCCCTTCGCATCCCACGCGCCGGAATCGATGATGCCTGGTGAGATGGCGTTGACTCGCACGGGAGCGAGTTCCGCCGCGAGATGGAGCGCAACGGATGCGGCCGCTTGATTCGTCACGCCGGTAACCACGCTTCCGCGCGCGGGGCGCCACCCGACCTGGCCCGAGAAGAGCACGAACGACTGCGTGATGGTGAAGTGTTTCGCGACCAGCAGTGGCCCGATCACCTTGGCGGTGAAGGCGTCGATAGTTTTCTGCCGTTCGAGGTCTGCGATCGCGACGCCGTGTGGCAGCGACGCGGTACTGACGACGTGGTCGACGGCTCCGAGGTGCTTCGCGGCCGACGCGATCGACTCCTCGTCGCGCAGGTCGAGGTGAATCTGGCTGGCGTCGGGTTCGTGGGAGGCGATGTAAACAGTTGCTCCTGCGATGCGGGCCGCCGCGGCGATCCCGGCGCCGATTCGGTGTTTTCCGCCGATGACCAGCACGGACTGGCCCTGAAGGTTCTTGCTCATCGTGTCTCCATTCGGTGTAATGGATTCACAGTATGAAAAAGTAACCAGGCACTTCAACGTAACCGTCCGGGAGGGCGCATGGGCTACAACGTCATGTCAGAGACTTGTCCCTCGCGACTGGTACTGCATCGCATCGGCGCGCGCTGGACGGTTTTCGTGGTCAATGCGCTCGAGGACGGCCCGCTGAGATTCAGCCAGTTGCGCGACACGATCCAGGGCGTCACGCCGAAAGTGCTGACCGAGACTCTTCGCTCGATGCAAGAAGACGGGCTGGTCGACCGGACAGACCATGGAACGCAGCCGCCACGGGTGGAATACGAGCTGACCGACCTCGGCCGGTCGCTGCTCGGGCCGCTCCGGGCGGTCCGCGCCTGGGCCGAGACCCACGTGCCCGAAATCCTCGATGCCCGCGAACGAGCGGGCGCCGAGGAGGAGTGACGGGCTGGTGCGGCGGCCATGGCGTTCTTCGCCGGGGGCGAACCGGCTGCGACATAACCCCTTGTGGTGGTGAGATCGTGAGACCTACCGTCGAGCCATGACCTTCGATGTCGAACCTGATGCGTACACGAGATTCATGGGCAGGTTCTCGAGGCCGCTGGCCCATGAATTCATCGCCTTGCTCGACGTGCGCGACGGGCAGCGAGTGCTCGATGTCGGTTGCGGCCCGGGAGCCCTGACCGAGGTGCTCGTCGACCGGCTGGGCGAATCGTCGGTGAGTGCGATCGACCCGTCCGAACCCTTCGTCCGATCGGTGCGGTCGCGATTCCCACTTGTGGACTGTCGGCTCGCGGCGGCAGAAGAGCTGCCGTTCAACACCGGCACTTTCGATCTCAGCGTCTCGCAACTCGTCGTGCACTTCATGGACGATCCGGTACGGGGCATCCGCGAGCTCGCCCGGGTCACCCGGCCCGGCGGAATGGTCGCCGCAAACGTCTGGGACGATGCGGGCGTTGCCGGGGTGCTCGCCCCGTTCGGGGAAGCCCAGCGAAGCCTCGATGCGGCGGTGTACGACGGACCACCGCGGCCGGGAACCACGAAGGGAGACCTCGTGCGGATCTTCACCGAGGCGGGGCTTCGGGACGTGCGAGAAGACGTGGCCACGGTCGAAGTCCGATTCAGCTCGTTCGACGAGTGGTGGGAGCCGTTCACTCTCGGCGTGGGGCCGGTCGGCGACTACCTGGCGTCCCTGACCGCGGCTGGCCTGGCCGCCCTGCGACAGGCCTGCGCCGACCGTCTGCCCTCCGGGAGCTTCACGAGGAGGGCATCCGCCTGGGTGGCGATCGGAAGGGTCGGCGAGACTTGACCCGTTAGGCGTGCGCCTTCGCCAGTGCCCGTTCGAGGTCGGCGATGAGGTCGTCGACGTGCTCGATGCCCACCGACAGGCGCAGCAGGTCGAGCGGGACCGGTGACCCTGTGCCCTCGATGCTCGCGCGGTGTTCGATGAGGCTCTCGACGCCACCGAGTGAGGTTGCGCGCTTCCACAGCCCGGTGCGGGCGGCGACCGCGATCGCCGCCTTCTCGCCCCCGGCTGTGCGGATCGACAGCATCCCGCCGAATCCGCCGGTCATCTGGCGTTTCGCGACCTCGTGGCCGTGGCTCGACGGCAGCCCCGGGTAGAGCACTTCGGCGACGAGCGGATGCCCGTCGAAGTGCTGGGCGATCTTCAGGGCGGAGGCGCTCGCCGCGTTCACCCGCAGGTAGAGCGTGCGCAGCCCGCGCAGCAGAAGCCAGGACTCGAAGGAGCCGAGGGTGCCGCCGATCTGCGCGCGCACGGCGCGCACCCGCTGCCAGTGCTCGTTGTCGGCGCGGGTGGTCACGGTTCCGGCGGTGAGGTCGGAGTGGCCGTTGAGGTACTTCGTCGCCGAGTGCATGACGAGGTCAGCACCGAGATCGAGCGGCTTGGTGAGAACCGGGGTCGCGGCGGTGGAGTCGATCGCGAGCAGGGCGCCGGCGGCGTGCACTAACTCTGCGGTCGCTGCGATGTCGGTGATGGTCCAGAGCGGGTTGGCCGGCGTCTCCACCCAGACCAGCTTTGTGCTGCCGGGTCGGAGTGCTGCGCCCACCGCAGCCGGGGCGGTCATGTCGATGAGCTCGACATCGAGCCCCCACGAAGTGGCGAAGCCCATGAGCCAGTTGCGCAGGCTCCAGTACATGACCTTCGGCGCGAGAACGTGGTCGCCGGGGCGAAGGCCCTGGAAGACGGCGGTGGCCGCGGCCATCCCGCTCGCGAAAAGCAGGGTCTGGTGGCCGGACTCGAGCGTGTTGATCACGGCTTCGGCCTGGTCGAAGGCCGGGTTCTGGTCGCGCATATAGACGCGACCCGACCGGTATTCGTTGTCTTCGTCACGCAGGAACGTGCTCGAGACGTGGATCGGAGGGTTGATCGCGCGGGTGCGCTCGTCGACCCAGCCGAGGGCCTGGGCGACAACACTTTCGGGCTGGACATCTTCGGTGGGCATGAGCCCATGCTATTTGCGGCGGAAGCTTTATGGAGTTATGGATACTTTAGGAAAAAGAGCTAAAAGCCCCGAAAATCCCTAAACTAGGGACATGGACAACATCGACAATCCATATACGCCTAACGCAGGCGCGTCCCCCGAAGTTCTCATAGGGCGCGATGATCAGACAGCTGCGTTCGAAGTTCTGTTGCGTCGGCTCGCCAGAGGTCGAACCGAGCAATCGATGATAATCACAGGTCTTCGCGGCGTCGGGAAAACTGTCCTTCTCAACAGGTTTCTCGAAATAGCGAACCGCGAAGGGTGGGAAGTCGTCGAATTTGAAGCAAGCAAACATGATGACCGCCATTTCAGGCAGACCATGTTCTCCCAGCTCAAGTCTGCGCTCTTACGTCTCTCACCTAGAGCTCGATGGAGCGAACGTGGTCACCGTGCGGCGCAGGTTTTGAGCGCATTTGCCGTTTCAGTCGATCAACAAGGCACCTGGTCAATGTCGTGGGATGTACCCCCTGCAGAGGGGTTGGCAGATCATGGTGACCTCGGGATGGATCTTACCGACGTATTCGTGACTCTCGGGGAAGCGGCGAAGGAACAAAATAAGGGGCTCGTTGTACTAATCGACGAAGTGCAATTTCTTGCAACGTCGCAATTGGAAGCTCTAATCCAATCGATTCACAAGACTGTTCAGCGGAATTTGCCTGTCACCTTCGTCGGGGCTGGCCTTCCGCAGATTGCCGAACTTGCTGGCGACGCGAAGTCATACGCAGAGCGCCTGTTTAAGTTCCCAAGAATTGACTCGCTGAGTAAAGATGATGCCCGGAAAGCGCTTGAAGAGCCGGCGGCTGGCGAGGGCGCCGTCTACGAACCCGAAGCCGTAGCCCTCGCCATTGAAATAACCCGCGGCTATCCATACTTCATTCAAGAACTGGGCTACCAGGTGTGGACCATCGCCGAAGCAAACAGAATTACCAAAGCGGACATTGTGTTGGCGCGTGAGGCTTACGACGCAAAACTCGACAGTTCGTTTTTCCGTGTTCGCCTCGACAGGGCAACCCCGCTTCAGACGGCCTATATGCGAGCCATGGCCGAACTCGGCCCGGACGCACAAAAGGCAGCAGACGTCGCTCGCCTAATGGGTCGAGATTCCACTCAAGTTGGACCTACTCGTGCCGAGCTAATTGAAATGGGACTGCTTTACACGCCAGAACATGGCTACGCGGCATTCACCGTTCCCGACTTCGACAAGTTCATGCTTCGAGCAGTTCCTGTGTTGGAAGTACCTGCACGTCAACGCCGCCGAGGTTCACCAAGAGATGATGCCGCGAAGTAGTCGTTCCCAGTTGTAAATTCCCGCGGCTACACCGAAGATCGCTCTTCGCCAAGCTCCACACCAACCTGCTCGAGGTACTCGGCCGAGATCCGGCGATACGAACGGGTGAAGAACGCCGCGATGGCCGCGAGCACCATGACGAGCCCCGCTACCAGGAACACAAGCGCGATGCCGCGTGCCTCGCCGTCTCCCACCAGCCAGCCGAAGGTCTCTTTGCCGGCATCCGAGTTCATGTACGGGATGATCAGGAATTGCGCGATCGGGGCGATGAGGAACGCCGTCACCGGTGCTGCCGCCGATTCGAACGCTGCCGCGAAACCGAAGACCCGGCCCTGGGTCTCGAACGGGACGACCTTCTGGATGACGGTCTGCTCGGCCGCCTCGACCGCGGGAATCAGGGTCATGTACAGCCAGATGCCGACGGCGTAGAGCACCCACCACTCGCGGATGGTGAACAGGGCACCCAGCACCCCCATGACGATGACAATCCACAAGAGGGTGCGGATCGGATTCTTTCCGAGGCCGAATTTCGCCACGAGCAGGCCGCCGATGATGAACCCGGTCGACGTCACACCGAGGATCACGCCCCACCACTCGACGGCGAACAGCTCGAGGCCGTAGGGATCCATCAGCGCCATATAGACGCCGCCGATCAGGTTGTTGAAGGTCGAGAAGATGATCAGGGCGAACAAGCCGGTCGCCGCCCGGACCGCGGTGATGCTGCCGCGCAGGTCGACCAACGGTCGCTTCTCGCCCTCGTGCTGTGGCTGGTCTTCAGGGATGTCGAGGAACAGCAGGTGCACGAGGGCTGCCGCCGAGAAGAAGATCGCGATGAGGATCGTCCAGCCCATGCCGAGCAGGCCGATCGACAGCCCGCTGAACACGCTCGTCACCATGAAGGCCAGCCCCTGCACGGTTCCGACCAGGCCGTTGGCATTCGCGTGCCGTTCTTCGGGGATGAGCAGGGTGACCGTCGTCGACAGGGCGATATTGCGCATGTTCTCGATGACCGCGCCGAACAGGATGACTCCACTGAACAACCAGAAGAATGGCCCGCCGAGGTCGAGAAGGGTCGACTCGGGAAACGCCGCATAGAGCCCGAAACTCGCCGTGAAGGCGACGAGGGTGGTCGCGCCGGCGAAGACCATGACCCGGTGCTTGCGGTGCCGGTCGACGATGGTGCCGAACGCCATCGAGCACAGGGCGACGAGCAGCATGTAGGCGCCGCCGATGATCCCGGTGGCGAGCACCGACCGCGTCTCGAGGTAGACCCAGAAGGTCAGCGCGAACCACAAAAAGCTCGTCGTCACGTTCGCGACTGCGGTATTCACCAGGATCTGGGCAAAGGTGCGGGCGCCGTTTGCCGGGACCGCACGCGGAATCACGGATGCCGCGGGCTCGGTCGGCGGTGCGGAGGTCTTGTCGTCGCTGGCAGCCATGGAACTCTCCCGGCGGCGCGCTCACGGTGAGGGGCAGGGTCGAAGGTCACGGAAATCGACAGGCGCGCCACGAATGCCGACTGGTTCCGACCACTTTAGATACAGCGCGTGTTCCTGTCGATACGTGGGACGAGAAAGGGTACCGTTTCAGCCAGTCTTCGACGAGGTCCTGCCCGCGCCTGCCGCATCCGGTGACGGTGTCGGTGCGCAAGGCCAGTATGGGATCGTGACTCGCCGCGGACTCGTTCTCTTCATCGCCCTCGGGGTTGCCTGGGGCATCCCGTACCTGTTCATCAAGGTCGCCGTCGGTGAGCTTGAGCCGGCGATGGTCGTGCTCGGCCGCTCTGCGCTGGCGACGGTGCTTCTGCTGCCGCTCGCCCTATTCCGTCGTGAAGTGCTGGTTGTGCTCAAGTACTGGAAGCCGATGCTCGCCTACACGATCGTCGAGATCGTGCTGCCGTGGTACTTCCTCAGCTCGGCCGAGCAGAAGCTGCCGAGCTCCACGGCGGGGCTGCTGCTTGCGGCCGTGCCGCTCGCCGGCGTTGCCGTGGCGTTCTTCATGGGCCGACCGTCGCACCTGAGCGGGCAGAACTGGGTCGGGATCCTGATCGGGATGCTCGGCGTCGCCGGCCTGGTGGGTTTCGACGTCGGTGGGCCGGACCTGCCGAGTGTGCTCGAGATGACCGTCGTGGTGATCGGCTATGCGCTCGGGCCGGCCATTCTCTCCCGTTGGATGCCCGACTTGCCGGGTGTCGGGGTGGTCGCGGTGTCGCTGGCCGCTACTGCCGTCATCTACGTGCCCGTGGTTCTGCTGACCGGCAGCTGGCCGACAGTGGTGCCCTCACCCGAGGTCATCGGCTCGATCATCGTTCTCGCCGTGATCTGCAGCGCCCTCGCGTTCCTGCTCATGGTCGGGCTCGTTGCCGAGATCGGACCGGTCAAGGCGACGACGATCACCTACGTGAACCCGGCCGTGGCGATTCTCGCCGGGGTGCTCGTGCTCGGTGAGAAAGTGACGGTCTGGACGATCGTCGGGTTTGCGCTCGTGCTCTGCGGTTCGTGGCTGGTGACTCGCCGACGGCGCGAGATCGGGGCATCCGTCGGCGAGCCAGGGGCCTCCGTGCAGCCGGCGGTGGTCGCCGAGAAGGCCGGTGCCGACGACTAGACCGTGACGGTCTGGCCCAGCTCCAGCGTCTCGAGCGGAATACCGCTGAGTCCGCTGATGGTCTGGGTGAACAGCCCGCGCCCGGCGTCACTCAGCATGAGGTCGTGGATCTGGATCGTGCGCGACGGGGCGACCGCGCGAACGAAGTCGACACCCTCGCCCAGCTTCGCCCACGGGCCGCTGGTAGGCAGCAACAGGATGTCGACGTCTGCTTCGGGAACGAAGTACGAGTCACCGGGGTGGTAGACGCTGCCGTCGACGATGAAGCCGACGTTGTCCATGGGCGGCAGGTCCTGGTGGATCGGCGCGTGGTGCTCGCCGACCGTCGTGATCTCGAAGCCCGCGGCGGTGAAGCTGTCGCCGGCCGAAACGGCGACGACACGACCGTCACCCGAGTCGAGGGCGTCGACCACGGATGCCGGTGCCCAGACGCGCAGTTCGGGCTGGGCGGCGAGTGCCGCGTTCAGAATGCCGGCATCGAAGTGGTCCGGGTGGTCATGGGTGACCAGTACGGCCGAGGTGCCAGCGACCAGCTCGGCGGAGTTCGGGGTGTAGGCACCGGGATCGATGACCAGGGAGGCGCCGTCTTTTTCGAGCGCGACAGTTGCATGGGTGTGTTTGGTGAGTTCCATATCTCGGACTATACAGCCGAGCTGTATAAATACGCAGGCAACCTGTATTCTTTCTGCATGAGCGAATTCACCCTCGAGTCCGCCGACCGGCTCCGGCGCGCCGTCGGAGATATGGTGCGGGTAGTCCAGCAGGGTGAGGGCCTGCCGGGAGGACTGATCGAGACTCTCGGGTTCTTGGTTCGTGAGGGGCCGCAGAGCATTGCCCAGCTCGCCCGGCTGCGCCGCATCCGTCACCAGAGCATGAGCAGTGCCGTCGCCGACCTCGAAACGCAGGGCCTCGTCATGCGCTCGCCGGATCCCGCTGACGGACGCAGCGTGATCATCGTGGTGACTGACGCCGGCACCGCGATGGTCCAGGAGTCACGGGAGACCCGATCCAGCGCGATCCAGCGAGCGGCAGAATCGGTGTTGACAACCGAAGAACTCGCGACGCTCGCACGAACGGCCGAGATCTTCGACAAGGTCCGCATGGCCATGGCGGCGAGCTGACCGTCTAGAGAGGGCCTCGGCGACCGAGGACTCCCGCGAACAGGGTGTGCAGCAGCGGGATCACCGAGACGACGAGCAGAACCGTGCCGAAGACGTCGTCGTCGCCGGCGCGCAAGATGATTCCGCCGATCAGCAGCCCGACGAAGAGGATCGCCGAGATCACCTGGCGCCCGGTGCGCTCGAGGCTCGATAGCCGGCGCTCGATCCGGGGAGACTGGACGACCACGCGGCCCTCGTCGAGCCGGGTGATGAGGTCGTCGAGTCGCCCGGGAAGGCGTGACACCACGCCGGCCAGCGACACTGCCTGCCGCGCGACATCCTGCACCACATTGCCGCCCTCGGAGCGGATGAGCTGCGCGGAGTACGGCTCGACGGCATCCCAGATGTTGAAAGCGGGATTCAGTGAACTGCAGACTCCCGAGGTCAGCGAGAGAGCGCGCACGATGAGCAAGAAGTTCTCGGGCAGCTGGAACGGCAGGGTGCGCACGACCTCGCTGAACTCGTTGGCGAACGCGCGGAACTCCCGCGGGTCGACCTCTTGCAGTTCGGCGAATCCCATGCCGCCGAAGCGGGAGAACAGCTTGGTCATCGCGCGCTCGAGTTCGGCGGTGTCGGCCGACGGAAGCAGCACGCCGACCTGGCGGATGCCGTTCACCATGCCCTTGCCGTCGCGGGATGCCGCGGCGATGAGTACCTGCCGCAGGCCCTTTCGCAGGGTGTCGGGAACCTCGCCCATCATCCCGAAGTCGATGAAGGTGAATCGCCAGGCGCGGTCATCGCCCTCGAGCGGCGTGACGAATATGTTGCCCGGGTGTGGGTCGGCATGGAAGAAACCCTGGACGAAGAGCTGGTCGAACATCACCGAGGCGAATTCGGCGGCGACCTCGGCCGGGTCGATTCCCGCCGCGCGCAGGCCGGCGACGTTGTTGATCTTGATCGCGGTGACGTCCTCGAGCGTCAGTACCCGCCGGGTCGTGCGTTCCCAGACGACCTCCGGAACGCTCACCCGCGCGTCAGCGGCGAAGTTGCCGGCGAAGCGCTCGGCGTTCATTGCCTCGTGCAGGTAGTCGATCTCTTCGAGGCTGGTTCGCGCGAATTCCTCGACGAGCTCGGGCATGTCCACGCGGTCCGAGACCAGCCGCACGCGACTGAGCCAGCCACCCACCCGTCGCAGGGCCATCAGGTCGACGTCGACGATCTTGTCGATGCCCGGCCGCTGGATCTTGAGGATCACGTCGACGAGGCCGGTCTGGGCGGCATCCGCCTCGGCCAGGCGAGCGCGGTGGGCCTGCCCGAGGGAGGCCGCGGCCACGGGAACCGGGTCGATGAACGAGAACGTGGTCTCCAGCGGAACACCGAGCTCGGCCTCGGCCAGCGCCTTGATGGCGGGAAACGGCACGGGCGGCACTTCGTCCTGCAGGCCCTCGAGTTCCTTGGTGATCTCCGGCGGCAGCACGTCGAGGCGCGACGACATGAACTGGCCGACCTTGATCATCAGTCCGCCGAGGTCGATGGCGAGAATCCGAAATCGCTGCGCGATGTGGAGCAACCGCCTGGTGCGGGTTCGTTCCGCGATGCGAGTGAGGCCGATGCGCGGAAGGAAGAGCTCGTACCACCAGGTCTGCACGAGGTAGCGCGCCGCAAACCGCAGGATCCTGCGGTAGCGGGCGCGCATGCTCCCGGCGTCGGTCACGTGTTCGTCGCGCCGACGTGCACTGGGCACCCGGTCAGTCCCGGGCGAGGATGGCGTAGAGCTTGCGGCGGGCGTCGTCGAGAACGGCCACGGCGTCATCCACCTGCTCCGACTTGCCGGAGCGACCCACCTGCGCCGCTGCCTGGGCGAGGTCGAAACCGGACTTGGCGAGGGCTCCCGCGCGGCCACCGGGCTTCGAGCCCTGGGCTTCCCAGGGGGCGGAGCGGTCGCCGGCGGCATCCGCGGCCAGGCGTCCTTCTTCGGTGAGGGAGTAGGTCTTGCGGCCGCCCGACTCTTCGGCGCGGATGAGGCCTTCGTCGGCGAGCAACTGCAGGGTCGGGTACACCGAGCCGGGGCTCGGCTTCCAGGTGCCTCCGCTGCGCTCCTCGATCTCGGCCATGATCTGGTAGCCGTGCATGGGCTTCTCCGCAAGGATCGCGAGCACGGCGGCGCGTACGTCACCGCGGCCCATCCTCGTGCTCGCCTTCTGCTCGAACTGGCCGCGCAACTGCTCCATCGCGTCCCACATCGCTGCTCCGGCCCAGCCTTCGCCCGGTGTGCGCCGTGCGCCGCCGAACGCGTCTCCCATGAATGATCCGCTCACGATGACCTCCTCTGTGCCGGTTTCCGTTCGATCCCAGCTGACCTCAACGATATATCGGGGCGGGCAGGGAATCCCGGGATCCTGCGGATTCACGGCAGTCGTTCACCATCCGGATCGAACGCCAGAAAACCGAGGGATTTACGGCGTAGCTCACCGCCCCCGATGGGAACCTCGTCGAGTTCGGCTGGATGTACCCGGTCACTGCCTAAAAGGGCCCCGAGGTTTTCGCGGACCAGCAGGCCTAAGGTCGATGGCTTCGCGTGACTATGGCGAGTACGGCGGGATCGCGCGCGCTCGAGCTGAGTAGCGAACGGCCTTCCGCCCGCTCGTCGCGGCGACGCTGCCGTCGACATCGAATGCGGCCCACCTGGGGCCGATTTAGTTCAGGGCGCAGCCCCATAAGCGGCCCGTTGCATTTTATGGTTTATCTAGATTTTTCATAAAATGCTTCGGTAGGATTATGAAAAACGATTGCCACTCGAGGTGACCACCAGCGACTCACGGAGGGGCGAAATGGGTATGCCGTCGACGAGCGGGGACTGGCCCTCCCTGGGCCACGATTCGATGACCTGGGATTCGCGCTACGGCGCCGCGGCAGTACGCGGTGCCCGCTACGACGCGGCGGTCCCACCCTTCATCGTCGATCGCATTCCTGCGCCTGACGCGGCGTTGGTGGCTTTGTCCCGCGAGGCAGAAGCCGAACTCATCCGGTTCGATGCCAGCCTCGGAGACGAGTTGGCTGGATTCGCTCCGCTTCTCTTGCGCTCCGAAGCGGCAGCATCGTCGCAGATCGAACATCTCAGTGCGAGCGCCCGCGCGATTTTCTCCGCAGAGATCGGGGACACGAGCAGGCGAAATGCGACCGAGATCGTCAACAACACGAGAGCGATGCAGTCGGCGCTCGACCTGGCGACCGAGCTCACACCGGACTCGGTGAGAGAAATGCATCGAGTGCTCATGGCAGGGACGAATCACACGCCAGGCGAATGGCGCAGGGAACCAGTCTGGATCGGAACGAGCGCGAGAAGTCCGGTCGGGGCTGCATTCATTGCACCTCGATTCGAGCGGGTGGCTTCGCTGATGGATGACCTTATGGCATTCACTCGCCGCAACGATCTCCCGGTGCTGACCCAGGTTGCAATTGCTCATGCGCAGTTCGAGACGATTCACCCTTTCACTGATGGAAATGGGCGTACTGGACGAGCCCTCGTCCAGTCGATGTTGCGAGGCAAAGGTGTCACCCGCGCGGTGACGGTTCCCGTTTCTGCGGGCCTGCTCGCAGACGTCGACTCCTACCACGAAGCGCTCACGTCATATCGAGCTGGCGACGTCGGTCCGATTGTCGAGCAGATCTCTGTGGCGTCGACGGATGCACTGGTGAACGCCAGGGTGCTGGTAGCCGACCTCCGCCAGCTCAGGGAGCAATGGGTGGAGGCCGCCAAGCCGCGTCCAGGTTCGCAACTTTCTCGGCTGATCGCATTCGCACTTCGTCAGCCGGTCTTCACCGCCAGTGCCGCGGCGGATCACTTGGGGATTGCCGCACCGAATGCCTACCCACACCTGAGGAAACTGGTAGAGCTCGACATTCTTCAGCAGAAGAATGAATACAAAATGGGCCAGGTCTATCGAAGCGACGACGTGCTCCGTGCCGTCGATCACTTCGCTGAGCGAGCCGGGCGACGGCAGGGCGTCTGACCTCGGGATCCGACTTCGCGCTCCGCACGATTATTCCGCGTAGTCGCAGACAATTACGCACTATCGCGACTGATGACGACAAAAATGCCGGATTCGTGCGTTTAACGCGCCTGAAACACAACTGACATCGAAGCGGGTTTTTCGTCACTTAGCGTGGGCAATGGCGCTCCGGTGCGCTCGGGGACCACGGCTCGCCGCTCCTCCTGCGCACGACTGGGCGTCTCACCCACCCCCGAATCGCACGTCCTCGACGTCAAGGAGCGCCCCCACGATGAAATCCCGCCCCGCATTCACCAGGCTGGTCCCAGTCGCGATCGTCGGGGCGCTGGTCGCCTGCACGTTCGCGGCCGCACCGGCCTCAGCGCTGACCACGGTCGCCGGCGCTGACACCGCGACCTGGAACGTGAACGATTCCCGTCGCCCCGCCATCGACACCGGCTCGATCCGCAACGTCTCGGGCTCGCGCATGGAGGCCTTCGGCAGCCTGTTCGTGCACGTCGACTCCGACGCGGCGCCACGCATGAACGACCAGATGCTCCGCGGGTTCGGCCTCAAGGCGACAACGCCGGGCGAGTACGCCTCGACCCAGTCGGTCCGCCTCGGCGACGTGCTTGTCACACGAAAGCTCAGCATCGACCCGGTGACCAACGTCGCGACCTTCTTCGATACCTTCACCAACACGGCAACCGAACCTGTCTCGGTCGACAGCTCCTTCGGTGGCTCGCTCGGCTACGGGATCGGGGCCAACGCCTCGACCGTCACGAGCTCGAGCGACGGCAACGCCACGATCGACGCCAGCGACTCCTGGGTCGTCTCGACCAGCGCAGGCTCGAACATCCGTGCAACCGGAATCGTCACCGGCTCGCCGGCCGCGCGAGTCGGCAACCAGCAGCTCAACCCGTTCGAGGTCGATTATTCGACCACCGGCAGTGCACGCAACGACCCCGGTTTTGTCCAGTCGCTCAGCATCGAGCCCGGCGCGACCGAGTCGCTGCTTCGTTACGTCGTCGTCGGAAACCGCAACGACACCACGGCGATCGCGACCACGACGAGCAACCTGCTGGCCACGCCGGACATCTCGGCACTCAGCATCGACGAGCTGTGCACCGTCGCCAACTGGAACCCGGCGACGCTTCTCGGCACCGCCAGCTGTGCAGGAACCGAGCCGCTCGTGCTTCCGCCTGCACCGGTCGAGGCCCCCGGTTCCACCGATGTCGCCTACGACGTCACCGGCAAGACCATCACCCAACTGCAGGCTGACATGCGTGCGGGTGTTGTGACCTCGGTCGAGATCACGCAGGCCTACCTCGACCGCATCGCGGCCTACGACCAGATCCAGCTCGGCTTCAAGTCATTCATCTCGGTCGCCGACAACGCGCTCGAGCAGGCGGCCGCAGCGGATGCCGCACGCGCAGCCGGCACCGACACCGACGTACTCGGTGTGCCGATCGCCCTGAAGGATCTCTACGACACGAAGGACCAGATCACCACGGGAGGTACCCGCGCGCTGAAGGACTGGCAGCCGGCGACCGACGCCTGGCAGGTAGCCGCGCTCCGCAAGGCAGGCGCCGTTCTTATCGGTAAGACCAACCTCTCTGAGTTCGCCAACTCGGGCTCGTTCAGCGAAAGCGGTTTCGAGCAGACCTGGAACGCGCTCTACCCGTCGAAGACCTCCTTCGGTTCGTCCGGCGGATCCGCGACGGCCACCGCCGTCGACTTCGCGGCCGCAGCCATGGGAACCCAGACCGGTGTCTCGCTCTACGCCCCGACCACGGGTGCAAGCCTCTCAGCCTTCCGTGGAACCGACGGACTGACCAGCACCGAGGGCGTCATGCCGCTCACCTGGGCAACCGACTACGCCGGGCCGATCGCGAAAGACGTCTCCGACCTCGCCGCGATCCTCAACGTGACCGCGACCCAGGCGACCGGCAACGACCCGGACGACATCATCACCAACCGCGTCGACAACAGCAAGCGCCCGGTCGAGTGGACGAGTGCCCTCGACAAGAACGCGCTGCAGGGCAAGAAGATCGGTTATGTCGCGGCATCCTTCACCTCGGCTCTCATCGCCGACTCGAACGTCGGAACCACGGCGTTCGAAGATGCCAAGGCGGCGATCGAAGCCGCCGGCGGAACGATGGTCGAACTGACCGGTGCTCCCTCCACCGCGAACGCGGGCACGGCTCCCACCGGCGGCAACGCCGGCGCCGAGGGCTGGGAACGCTACATCGCAGCGCACGCCGGCGAGGGATTCCCCTTCACCGGTGCGAAGGGCCTGCTCGAGTCGAAGGACAACCTGCCTTACAACGTCTCGTCGAACTACACGTCGGTCGGTTATGACGACGCGAACACCGAGCTGCTGCTCGCACGTCGCGACATCTACAAGGAGCGCGTCGCGACCTGGATGGACACCAATGGTGCCGAGCCGGTCGACGCAGTGATCTACGCGGGCTTCATCTCGAACGTCGGCAACAACGATGCATCGACCGCGACGCTCAGCTCCGACCGCGCGACCGGTGTGCTCACGCAGACCTACGGCGTTCCGACGGTGATCCTGCCGATCGGGGCGAACGACTCCGGCCAGAACAACTCGATCCAGCTCGTGGGCCGGGCCTGGGATGACGCGAAGATCCTGGGCATGGGTTACGCGATCGAGCAGTCGGCCAAGGCCAGGATGCACACCGAGTTCGCCCCGGCACTCGAGTTCTCGGGGCCTGCCGCGTCGACGACTTCGGTAGAACTCGACACCACGTCGGTGGTCTTCGGCGGCACGGCAACGGCAACCGTCACTGTGGCCAGCACCCCGACCGCGAAGGGCGACATCAGCGTCACCGTCGACGGAACGACGGTGACCGGCACGCTGGTCGACGGCGTCGCCACGGTCGAGCTGCCCGGCACGATCAGTGTCGGAACGCACCTGGTCACGGCATCCTTCGCAGGATCCGAGACCGTCGCGGCGAGCGAAGCGGCGACCCAGCTCGCAGTCACGGCTGCCTCGACGACGCTGGAGATCACGCCGTCGACGACCTCGACCGCGTTCGGTGCTCCGGTCTCGCTCGAGCTCGCGCTCGACAGCGAGACGGGTGCGCTGCCGGCAGCGACGAAGGTCTACGTCTACGACGGTGCGACCGTGATCGCGACGACGACAGTCGGCGCCAGCGGCGAAGCAACGGTGGCCCTCCCCGCGCTCGATGTGCGTGAGCACACCCTGAAGGCGGAGGCCATCGAGAATGCGAGCCTCGGTGGATCGATCTCGAACACCGTCAACGTGACTGTCGCCAAAGCGACCGCCACCGCGACGATGAAGCTGAGCTCGACCAAGGCGATTCGCAACTCGACGAGGATCAAGGCTACGGTCACCGTGGCGGCACCAGGCGTGCCCGCCCCGACCGGAACGTTCGCGATCACCGTCAGTGGAAAGACCGTCTACACCTACACGCTGACGGCGCGTAACAACGGCACGGTCACCGTCACCCTGCCCGCGTTCAGCAAGGCCGGCAGCCCGTCGGTGAAGCTCGTCTACAAGGGCAGCGCGTCGCTGAAAGCCGACACGTCACCGGTCGTGACAGTGAAGGTGAGCAACCGCTAGCGGGTTCTCCCGCGCCTCGGGTCGACCGTGCGCAACCATTCGGGTTGGTTGCGCACGGTCGACCTTTTTGTGTGCGAGCACGCCCGGTCGCTTCTTATGCTGCGTCACGGCGTCCGATGTGATGTTCTCGAACACGCCCCGATGGGTATCCGCTTCGTCCAGCGCTCTCGCGGTGACCGCCGCCATTGCCCTCGTCCTGCGGCATAGACCAGTGGCCCCGGATCGTGTGATCCGGGGCCACTGGTCTTTGCGGAGCGACTACTCGAAGTTGCGGTGACGCGCGATGGCCTCGTCGTAGCTGACGTCGAGGCGCTCGGCGAGCAGCATCACGAACATGTCGTAGAAGAGAAACAGCGACTGCTCGAACAGGTTGCCCATCGGCTGGAAGGTCGGCACGACGTCTCCGTCGGCGCCATACGCCTTTGCCGGGATGGTGATGACCACGTCGGCGAGCTTCGAGGTCTCGCCATCCGGAATGGCCGTGAGCACGAGCACCTTCGCGCCGGTCTTTTTGACCTGTTCGGTCACGTAGTGGAGGTGCGGGATGTAGCCCGGGCCGCTCGGGGTGATGAACAGGTCTGCGTCGGTGACGGCCGGGGTGGTGTCGTCCCAGCCCCAGTGCACGGTCTTGCCGAAGTGGGTGAGGCGCATCGCGAAGGCCTTCGAAGCCAGTCCTTCACGGCCGATGCCGAGAACGTGGATGCGCTCCGCCTTCGCGATGAGGTCCATCGCAGCGTCGAGGGTTGAGTCGTCGAACCGGTCGAAGACCTGCCCGAGCTCGGCGACTACGCGGGTGCTGAGGTCGTGGAAGTTCGTCATTGTCGTACCTTTCCAGGGAATCGTGGGAGCTAGCTGCGGGCCGGCTTGCCCCCGGCAAAACGGCCGAGGAAGAGCGCGAGCAGGATGACCAGGCCGTAGACGGCGTTTATCCAGAAGGTCGGCACACCGGCGAGCGTGAGCACGTTGGTCAGCACACCGAGCAGCAGCACACCGAGCAGGGCGCCGAAAATGCGTCCCTTACCGCCAGCGAGCGTGATGCCACCGATGACGGCCGAGGCCAGGGCGCTGAAGATCAGGTTCTCACCCATGCCCGAGGTCACCGAGTAGAGGCGACCGGCGAGCACCATGCCGGCGAAAGCGGCGAGGGCCGAGGCCGCGACGAACGCGGTGATGAGCACGCGGTCGACGCGGATGCCAGCGGCGCGGGCTGCGTCGGCGTTGCCGCCGATCGCGTAAAGCGCGCGGCCCCAGCGGTTGTATTTGAGAATGAGGCCGGCGGCGACAAACAGGATCGCGGTGACCCAGATTGCGGCCGGGATGCCGGCCCACTTCGCGGTACCGAGGTAGATGTAGGCCTCGGGAAGCGACGAGAGCGTGCGGCCCTGGCTGATTCCGAGGGTGACACCGCGCAGCAGGATCAGCATGGCGAGCGAGACGATGAACGAGTCGAGCCCGGCTTTCACGACCAGCAGGCCGTTGATCAATCCGATGGCGGCACCGATCGCGAGCGTGACGACGATTCCCCAGAACGGGCCGATCTCGGTTCCGAGGCCACCCATCGCCGGCGAGACCATGAGCCACGCGGCGGCCATCGGTGCGAGACCGACTGTCGACTCGAGCGAGATGTCCATCTTGCTCGTGATGAGAATGAAGGTCAGGCCGATCACGACGATGCCGAGCTCTGCAGACTGGCGCAGGATCAGCGTGAGGTTGGGCACGGCGAGGAACGTGGTGCTGACGAAAGCGCCAACAACGATCACGAGCACAAGCCCGGGGAGCACGCTGAGATCGCGCAGGTTCTTGCCGATGATTCCGAGCACTGAAGGGCCCGATTTAGTCAGGGTGTCGTTCATTTTGATTCCATGCCTTCGATTGCTCGGATGACTTCTTCTTCTGTGGGTTCGTTCAGGTCGGCGACGAAGCGGCCCTTGGTCATCACCAGCACGCGGCTGCTGATGAGGATCTCCTCGATCTCGTCCGAGATGAGCAGCACGCTGACGCCGCGCTCGAGGGCTTTGCCGATGAGTTCGTAAATCGTGTTCTTGGCGGCGATGTCGACGCCGGCGGTGGGGGAGATCAGCACGAGCAGTTTCGGGTCGCGGGCCAGGGCACGCGCGAGAACGACCTTCTGCTGGTTTCCGCCGCTGAGCCCGGTGACCTCGAGGTCGGGATTCGGAGGGACGAGTGACACGTCGGAGATGAGCCCGCGCGAGAGTTCCTTGCGCTTCTTCGGCGAGAAGAACCCGGCAACCGAGATGGTGTCCATGATCGACATCGTCATGTTCTCGTCGACCGACAGCTCGGGGATGTAGCCGTCGGCGTGACGGTCGGCCGGTACGTACCCGATGCCGTGGGCGAGGGCGTCGAAGACACTCGTTCCCGTGAACGGCTTGCCGTCGATTGTGACCGACCCGCCGACGAGCTTGCGCAGGCCGACGATGGCTTCACCGAGGTCGTACTTTCCCGAACCACCGAGACCGGCAACGGCGACGAGCTCGCCGGGTGCGATCTCGAGCGAGACATCCGTGAACGCACCTTTGCTGTCGCTGACGGCGTCGAGTTTCAGGCGCGGGGCTACGGTCGAGTCACCGGTTGCCGCGGCCCCGATGCGGAAGATCTTCTTCTCCTGGCCGGCGAGCACCGCCTCGACGAGTTCGTCCTGGGTGATCTTGCTCGCCGAGCGGCTCCAGAGCAGCTTGCCGTCGCGCAGCACAGTGGCACCGTCGCAGGCTTCTTCGATCTCCTTGAGAAAGTGCGAGACGAGAACGAAGGTGACTCCGCGCTGCTTGAGTTCTTCGAGCTTCGCGAACAGGCGGGCCGTAGCTCCGCCGTCGAGCTGCACCGTCGGCTCGTCGAGCAAAATGATCCGGCTGCCCGAATCGAGGGCCCGGGCGATCTGCACCATCTGGCGCTGTTCGATCGGCACCTCGGAGAGCAGGCTCTTCGGGCTGACGTCGATGCCCCACTCCTGCAGCACGTTGTCTGAGTCGCGGTTCATCTGCTTCCACGAGATGCCGCGGGCGGCACCGGCGGGGTAGCGGCTGATGTACATGTTCTCGGCGACCGTGAGGTTCGAGAACAGCGACGGGCGCTGGTAGACGCACGCCACGATGTCCTGCCACTCGCTCACGGCGGATGCCGCCGGGGCCGGCTCCCCGAAGAAGCGCACCGACCCGGTGTCGGCGGTCTCCATGCCGCTGATGATGCGCACGAGGGTCGACTTGCCCGCCCCGTTGCGGCCCACGAGACCGTGGGTCTGGCCGGCGGGGATCGAGACGGAAACATCACTGAGTGCGCGGGTGGCCCCGTACCTCTTGCTGATTCCCGTCAGTTCGACGGCCGGTGCCGTAGAGCGTGCCTGCTCCGCGGTCCCTGGCTCTGCAATGGTTTCCATCTCGATCCTCCTTGACCTTGCGCCGTGCTGGTTATGCGCAGTACTTGTTGTGCGTGGTGCCGTTCCTGCTGGCTAGCCCTGGGCTGCGAAGGCCTCGATGGCGAAGTCCTGGTTGCCCCAGAGCTCGTCGTCGTCCACGTTGTCGGCCGTCACGACGGGCGTGTCGAGCAGGTCGACGAGGTTGCCGTTGTAGTCACCGATGGTGCTGTTGTGGTCGGTCGGGCCGGCCGTGAAGGTCTCGCCTTCGATCGCGCTGACGAGGTACTTCACGCCGTAGTCGATGTAGTCGGTGAGCGGCTGCGAGATCGCGGCATCCTGGTAGCCGTCGCGGATCGCGGTCATCGACATGGGGCTCGCATCGACCGAGACCAGCGTGACGTGTCCTTCTTCGCCGACCTTGGTGAGCTTGCCCATCTGCTTCATCGTGTCGAGGAGCGACGGGTAGAAGGTCGCGTCACTCTGCACGTAGACACCGGCGATGTCCGGGTACTGGTTGAACTGGGTCTCGATGCCGTTGGCGGCCTTGGCCGGGTCCCACTCGGTCGCGACGTGCAGGAGCGTGATGTTCGGGAACTTCTCGGCCATGCAGTCGTTGAAGCCCGCCGTGCGGTCACGGCCGTTGGAGGTGACCTGGTCGCCGTCGAGGGTGAGCACTGTCGCGTCGGACTCGACGCCCTTGCCCATCTCTTCACAGGCGAGCTCGCCGAGCCTGACGTTGTCGGCGCGCACGATCATCGCGATCTTGCCGCTGGCCGGGGCCTCGTCGATGGCGACGATCGGTACGTTCATCTCGTTCGCGTATTCGATGGCCGGAACGATGGCGGCAGAGTCGCCGACCGAGATGATCAGGCCCTTGGCGCCCTGGTTGATCAGGGTCTGGATGTCGGTGATCTGCTGGGCGGCGTCGCGGTCGGCGTTGGTCGCGGGAAGGTAGGCGTAGCCCTCTTCGGCGAAGCGCTCGATCGCGCCCTTCTGCTCGGCGTTCTGGAAGGGGTCGGTGTGCGGCTGCGAGTAGCCGAGCTTGATGTCGGCTTTGTCGCCGGACGCTGCGGGAGTACCCGAAGTCGAGCTGCACCCGGCCATCAAGAGGGACGCGGCCCCCACGAAGACGAGCGGGGTGATGAGTCGTGACTGCATTTGTATCTTCCTCTCTGAAGACAACCTCTGTGCGAGCGCTAGTTCGTACGTTCTGTATGGTCGGTACGTACAAGAACTATACCGACTAACCCGCCCACGTCAAACGGGCAAAAGGTGAGCGGCGAGCCACCGGTCTGCGATTGGCCCGCGAGCGCGCGCGTCGCCCGCTTGTAGTCTCGCCAGCATGCAGATCCTGACCTTCCGCGCCTTCACCACCGCCGATGGAAATCCCGCGTCGGGCAATCCGGCCGGAGTAGTTCTCGACGCCGAACACCTGGACGACGCCGGCATGCTGCGCATTGCCGCCGACCTGGGGTTCAGCGAGACGGCGTTCCTCTCGGCGATCACACCTTCTTCGGCGCGCATCCGGTACTTCACCCCACGCGACGAGATCGCCTTCTGCGGGCACGCGACAATCGCGTCCGGAGTATCGCTCGCCCGCCGGGGCGCCGATGCGGTCGTCACGCTCGAGACGAATGCCGGGCCGGTGCCGGTCGAGGCGACGCCGGATGCCGCCACCCTCGTCGCCGTCGACTCGCCCGTGTTGCCTCTATCGGACGAGCTGCAGGGCGAGTTGCTCGCCGCGCTTCGACTGTCGAAGAGCGACCTCGACCCCCAGCTGCCGCCGGCGTTTGTTCGCGGCGGCAACCCGCATCCGATCGTCTTCGTACGACCGGGGGTGCTCGCTACGTTGGACCACGACGCGGATGCCGTGCTCGCCCTGCAGGACCGCGAGGGCTGGGACGGCACAACGCCCGTCATCACGCGCCTCGGCCCGGGCAGGTTCCACTCGCGAAACCCATTCCCGCGCGGAGGCATTCGCGAAGACCCGGCCACCGGTTCGGCCGCGGCCAGTCTCGGCTACTACCTGCGCGCGGGCGACCACCTGCCGGTCCCGTCGACGGTCGAGGTCGAGCAGGGTGCCGAGACGGGCCGCCCGTCACTCATCAGCGTCGAGATTCCCGCCGAAGGACGAGTGCGGGTTACCGGTACGGCCGCGGAGTTGTGACGCCCGGTCGTCTCGCGGGACGAATGGCCCTACTGGGAGCGTGAGCCCCGGGCTTTGCTGGCAGGATGACGCAGAATCTTCCGCCGGCCCGCCCGGTCTCCGACTGGCACTCCCAGGCAACCGATCGCCTCACCCGGGGTGAGCGCGCAGCAGACCTGCTGAGAAACGGAATGGGCAGCTGGCCGTTCGTGGGTGTCTTCCTCGGCGCGATGGCGGTCTGGGCCGCGCTGAACAGCGGCGCCTCGGCCTGGGACCCGTACCCGTTCATCCTGCTCAATCTGTTTTTGAGCATGCTCGCGGGCCTGCAGGGTGCCATCCTGCTCATCGCGGCGAAGCGCCAGGACATGATCGCTGCAGCGCTGTCCCAGCATGACCTGGCGACCAACGTCGCCGCCAAGCTCGAGATCGAGCAGCTCATGGCGATCAACCGTGAACAGATCGAACTCCTGCGCGAACTGCAGCGATTCAACCAGAACGTCGGGGCCACCCAGTGAGGCACGTGACCGCAGAACGGTGGGGTGAGCTCAAGCGCATCACTCTGGCGCACCTCGAGCAGTCGCGAGCCCGGGGAGTACACTCCGAGGGCGAGGTCACCCGACGTTACGAGGAAGGGCTCGATGAGCCGGTTCGAACGACTGGACTTTCCCGACGCGCCGAGGTCGGACCTCGAGCGGACGATCGAAGAACTCGTGGCGAGCGCCCAGCGGGTGCTGGCCACCCAGGGGCGGCTTCGGCACCTGCTTGACGCCAACCGGTCAGTCGTCGAAGAACTGGACCTCGAGCAAGTCCTGCTGCGCATAGTAGAAGCCGCGGTGTCGCTCGTGGACGCTGAATACGGTGCTCTCGGCGTCATCGCACCAGATGGTCACCTCGAACAGTTCATCCATGTCGGTATCCCGCCACACGATGCGACGATCATCGGGCACCTGCCGCGAGGACACGGACTTCTCGGCGCAGTTGTCGAGGCGGCAGGTCCGATCCGGCTCGATGATCTCGCCCACGATCATCGTTCGTCCGGCTTCCCCGCCCACCATCCGGTGATGGCGGGATTCCTGGGCGTGCCGATCCGGGTGCGCAACGAGGTCTACGGCAACCTCTACCTCACCAACCCGGCGAACAATTCGTTCACCCAGGAAGACGAGGACCTCGTGACCGCGCTCGCCGCGACCGCGGGCGTCGCCATCGACAACGCGCGGCTCTTCGATGAGACGCGCCGCCGGCAGCGCTGGAGCGCCGCGACCGCCGATGTCACCTCGGCGCTGCTCTCGAGCAACTCGAGCGACTTGCTCGGAATCGTCGCTGACCGGGTCTCGTCGGTTATCGACGCCGACCTCGTCTGCATCGTGGTCCCCGGCACGATCGAGGGGACCCTCACTGTCGAGACAGCTCGTGGTGCGCAGGCCGGGATGGTGACCGGCCGGGTGTATCTCGCGGAGCAGACCCTGGTGGCCCGGGCGCTGGCGGCGCAGAGCACGATCGCCGAAGAAGAGCCGTCCGAGCACGCGCGCTACGACTGGTCACCGGATCTCGGGCCGACTGTTGCGATCCCGCTCTCGGCACTCGGGCGCTCGCTGGGTGCCTTGACGATAGCCCGCGCGCCGGGAGGTTCCCCCTTCACCCCGGCTGAGCTCGAGATGGCAACTGAATTCGCAGCACAGGCCAGCCTCGCGATCGAACTGGCCCGCGGTCGCATCGACTCCGTGCAACTCGAACTGGCTGAAGACCGCAACCGAATCGCACGCGACCTGCACGACCACGTCATCCAGCGGTTGTTCGCCTCTGGCCTCGGCTTGCAGTCCCTCGTGGGCCGGGTCGCACCAGAGCTGCGTGGCACGCTCACCGAGCAGGTGGATTCGATCGACTTCGCTATCGCCGAGATCCGTACGGCGGTCTTCACACTCGGTTCCCGGTCCGCACCCGGCGCAACAGGCCTGCGCAGCCAGGTGCTCGAGATCGTCGGCGAGATCACGCCACACCTGCGATCGACACCCCGCCTGACTTTCAGCGGGCCGGTCGATTTGATGATCAAGAACGACTTCGCTGCCGACGTGATCGCCGTCGTGCGCGAAGGTCTCAGCAACGTCGCGAGGCACGCGGATGCCGAGACGTCGAGCGTCGACATCTCGCTCGACGACGACATCGTCGCTGTGCGCATCGAGGATGACGGCACGGGACTCCCCGCTGGCTCACGACGGTCGAGCGGCACTTCCAATCTCGCCGACCGGGCGGCGCGGTACGGAGGCACTCTCGACCTCGGGCCCGGTCTCTCGGCGGGAACCGTGCTGACCTGGCTGGCGCCACTGAGGGCCGACCGATGACGCGCGTGTTCCTGGTCGACGACCACGAGATCGTGCGCCGGGGAATCGGCGAAATCATCGACGCCTCGACCGGTCTCGAGGTCGTCGGTGAATCCGGCGGCGTGCGGGGAACCCTCGATCGCATCCGCGCGACACTGCCTGACGTCGTGGTTCTCGATGTGCGCCTCGGCGACGGGAACGGGGTCGACCTCTGCCGCGACATCCGGTCGGCATTCCCGCTCATCGCGTGCCTAATGCTCACGGCCTTCGATGACGACGACGCGAGTCGGCTGGCGGTTCTGGCCGGGGCCGCGGGCTATGTGCTCAAGGACATCCGTGGCCAGCACCTGGTCGAGGGCATCCGCCAGGTCGCGCTCGGCCGGTCGCTCATCTCGCCGGTGCTGAGGGACCGGGTTGCGGCCGAGCTGCACAGCGCGGTGCCGGTCAGCGGGCTGATCGCGCCCCTCACGCTGCGCGAGAGCCAGGTTCTGCAGCTCATCGCTGAGGGCCTTACCAACAAGCAGATCGGCGAGCGACTCGACCTGGCCGAGAAGACTGTCAAGAACTATGTGTCGGCGCTTCTCGCCAAACTCAGCATGGAACGCCGAACGCAAGCCGCGGTCTATGGCGCGCGGCTTGCGGACGACGGTCGGTAGCCGGGATCAACCGGCAAGGCTGGTGCGAGGGAAGGCGAACCTGTCGATGCGGCGACCGGTGACGTCGGTCGGGGTGATCCGCACGTAGTTGAACTTGGGCGTCGGGCTCCAGGTCACCAGGTCTTTGATGCCCGACTCGATGATGTCGGCATCGTTGTCGAGGCGCTTGGCCCGCCCGTGCACGACGACACTCCAGTGCCATCGGCCGTCGAAGCCGTCGACCTCGAAGGCCACCGAGGGGGCCGCCGTGAGGTCCGCCAGTTTCGATCCCGGCGCGGACCGGAACAGGATCGCCTTGTCGTGCACGAGATAGTTGACGGGGAAGATCTCGACCATCCCCTTCGCCGCCGTGGCCAACCTGCCGAGGCCCGCCGAGTGCAGCTGTTCCCAGCACTCGGCCTCGGTGAGGTGCTCGTCGGTCGCGGGCTGGTCTGCGACGTGCGGGGCTTCCATCAGAACAACCAGGACTGGGTGCGGACGACAGGCAGCTTCTTCCACTGGATGCCGAGACCCCAGGTGTCACCGGCTGCCGAGACGGCGACCACGACCAGTGCCAGGGCGTAGATGATGTGGTAGTCGACCAGCGGATTGGTTGATGCCGCATTGGCTGCGAACGGCCACTCGGCCAAGTACATGAGGACCATGATCGCGGTTCCGGCGATCGCGCTCAGGCGCAGCCCGATGCCCAGAATGACGGCGAGGCCGATGCCGAGCATCCCGGCCATGAAGAGCACGTCGGTGAGGGGGCTCGCGAGTCCGGCGAAGAATCCCTTGAGTGGGCCGCTGACGGCGTCGCTCATCAGGAATCCCTGGCTGGGGGTTCCTCCGTTGACCCAGGCCCGCTCGGTCGGTGTCGAGAATCCGAGGCCGAAGGTCTTGTCGAGGAACGCCCAGAGAAAGATGAAGCCGGTGGCGATCCGCAGCACCGCGAGACTGCGGTGCTGAACGGTCACCGGGAACGCCGTCTCCCGCGCGGTGGACGTAGCCACAGGGCCAGCTGTCGAAACAAATGTTGCGGTCATTTCAGACTCGATTCATTCACGCCACTCCCCGGCAGGCGCCGGATGGTCGATGACTCAAGAGTGCAACCGCGCCGGAATCGTCGTTAGGGCCGAACGTCCCATGGAATGGCGGCAGACGACAACGGGCCTGGCACTTTCCGCAGAAGTGCCGGGCCCGTTCTTCAGTCGGGGGACTGCTTAGGAGGCGACTGCGGCCTTGTCGAGGTCCGCTGCTGCCTGGTCGTCGCGCGACAGGCCCTTCTGGCCGGGGTCTTCCGAGGTCTTGAGCACGAGGCTGACCAGCGCCGCGGCGATGTACAGGCCGGCGAAGACCCAGATCAGCACCGTCATGTTGGCGGTGCCGCCGAGAACGGCGACGAGCACCGGGCCGATGAAGGCCGAGACGCCGGCGGCGAGGGTGTAGACGGCGAGCGCGCTACCGCGGTCGGCGACCGGAACCATCGACGGCACGAGGGCGGTGAGCGGCACGAACCCGGCAAGGCCGATTCCGAAGATCGCCCAGCAGAGCACGGTGACCCAGAAGTTCGGGCCGATCGCCAGCGGAACGTAGTACAGCGCCAGGATGCCGACCGCACACATGACGCAACCGAACCAGGTGACAGTACGGCGCCATCCGAAGCGGTCGCCGACAATTCCGAAGAGCAGGTTGGCGAAGACGTTGGCCGTGTAGACGATCGTGACGATCAGCAGGTAGCTCTCCTGGCTGAACCCGATCTGCTCGACGAAGAAGAATGGTGCCACGACGAACAGGGCGAAGTTCGGCGCTGTGTTGACCAGGCGCACAAAAGCACCGGCGGCGACGCGCGGGTCGCGCCACAGAATGGTGACTCCCTTGCCCATCTCGCTGAGGGCGCTGGAGGCATCGGGGCTGGTCGGGCCGGCGAACTTGAGGTCACGGATTCCGAAGATAGCCACCGCTGCACCGATCGCGACGAGCCCGGTCGAGATCCAGAAGGTCCCTACCTCTCCGACGATCGGGATGGTGTGGCTGGCGATGAGTGAACCGAGGGTGGGCAGGCCGGCTCCGAAGAAGAACCAGAACCAGCCGACCGAGCTGCCCCGCTGTCGGGCGGGAGCGGCGGTGTTGATCCAGACCAGGAAGGCGTAGGCGAAGAAGGGGTAGCCGATACCGCGGAGTGCATACGCGGCGACGATGACCCACTCGATGTTGAGGCCGACACCGAGGGTGAGGAACACGATCTCGAGAACGACCCAGTTGGCCGCGCCGATGAGCATGACCTTGCGCGGGCCGAGGATCGACGAGAGCGTACCGGCCAACCAGGACCCGATGGCGACAAAGATGCCGTAGAGGCTGATGGTGAGGGCGGCGTTGGGTTCGGTGAAGCCTTCACCACCGACCAGGAACGACGACAGGAAGTTCGACTCGACGCCGTCGCCGATCATGAACAACAACACGCCGATGAAGCCCCAGAACAGCGGAGCCGGCAGGCCCAGTTTGTCGAGCAGGCGCACGCCAGCGGATGTGGTGGTGGTCAAATTGGTCCCCTTTGAGCAAACGGCGTCCGGTCCTGCGTGGCTTCAGGGCGGATTCGAACCGAATTTGGTACGTACAACACGTACTAAATCGACAGTGCCGATCCTATTCGTCCCGCATTCCTCTGGCAAATGCTGGTCGACCTCATCTCAGTTTGAAATTTTTCGTCCGTTCTGTATGTACAACACGTACAACTTGCGCTAGCGTCTGCGGTACCCCCGGGCCACGGCCCGAGCAAGCACAGCATTCAGCCGGGCAGTGGCGCCCGGCGAATTACCTAGGGAGACCCAATGACCAGTGTCTTTACATCCAAGCCGGCCCGGCGCGTTCTCGCCGTGGCCACGGCCGTCGCGATTGCCGCGACCATGAGTGCCTGTGCGAGCGATACGTCGCAGCCCGGTGCCGAAGACGAAGTGAAGGTGACGCTGATCCTCAAGGACCTCGTCAACCCCTTCTTCGTCGCACTGCAGAACGGTGCCGAGGCGCAGGCCGAGAAGGACGGCGTCAACCTCGCCATCGCATCCGGCAAGAAGGACGGCGACGAGGAAGGCCAGATCCAGGCCATCGAGAACGCTGTTCTCAAGGGCGAAGACGGCATCCTCGTACTTCCGGCCGGACCGGCCGTGAACGCGGCGATCACCAAGGCACGCGACGCAGGCCTCGTGGTCATCGCCCTCGACACCCCACCCGACCCGATCGACACCACCGACGAGACCTTCGCCACCGACAACTTCGAGGCCGGCAAGCTCATCGGCGAGTGGGCTGCGGCCGCGACCCAGGGCACCGACGTCGTCATCGCGATGCTCGACCAGTTCGACGACCGCATCATCCAGACCGACCTCAACCGCGACCAGGGCTTCCTGACCGGAATGGGAATCGACACCGCGGATGCCGGCAAGAACGGCGACGAGGCGAAGACCGGTACCTTCAGCGGCGGCAACTACACGATCGCCTGCCAGGAGGCGACGACCGGTGCAGAAGACGGCGGTCGCGAAGCGATGGAGAACTGCCTCACCGCGAACTCCGACATCAACCTCGTCTACACAATCAACGAGCCCTCGGCCGCTGGTGCATACAAGGCCCTCCAGGCCGCCGGCCTCGAGAAAGACGTCAAGATCGTCTCGATCGACGGCAGCTGCGACGGAGTAGCCAACGTGGCCTCCGGCATCATCTCGGCCACCTCGCAGCAGTACCCGGTCACGATGGCGCAGCTCGGCGTCGAGACCATCGCCTCCGTCGTCCGCGGCGGGGACTACCCGCCGGTGTCTGAGGGGCTCGACTTCTACAACACCGGAACCGCCCTCGTCACCGATGCGACCCAGGACGGCGTCGAGTCGATCACGTCCGAAGAAGCAACCAAGATCTGCTGGTAACCGAACCCATGTCACTGACCACCACCAACATCCGCACTGTCGACGGTCTCGCCGGGCAGCGCCAGTCGGCCTCGCGCAGGGTGCAGCATGTGCTGCACACCAACCCCTGGGTGAGCCCGCTGGTGATCCTCGTGCTCTCGATCGCGATCTTCACCATCATCAACCCGGCGTTTGCGCAACCGCGGGCCATCTCGCTGCTGATCCAGCAGACGGCGGTCATCGCGGCCCTGGGCATCGGACAGACGCTCGTGATCCTGACCGCGGGAATCGACCTCTCGGTCGGTGCGGTCTCGATCCTCGCGACGATGCTCTCGGCCGTTCTCGCGCAGGATGCCGGGCTGCCTGGCTGGGTCGCGATCCTGGTCGGGGTTGCGACGGGAACCATCGGCGGGCTCTTCAACGGGTTCCTGGTGTCGAAGCTCAAACTGCCGCCCTTCATCGGGACGCTCGGCACACTGAGCATCTTCACCGCGATCTCGCTGCTGCTCTCGGGCGGTCGCAGCATCCAGGCGACCGACCTGCCGGCAGAGATGAGCGCGGGAGGTGAGCGCGTGCCGATCGGCCCGCTCGACCTCAACGTGGGTGTGCTGGTGGTCATCGCGATGTACATCGTGGTCGGCTACGCGCTGAGCCAGACCGGATGGGGGCGCCACGTCTACGCCGTCGGTGACGACGCAGAGGCGGCGCGCCTGTCCGGCATCCGGGTCAACCGCGTGCTGCTCAGTGTGTACGCGGTGGCCGGCCTGATCTATGGGATCGCGGCCTGGGTTCTCATCGGTCGCGCGGGTGCGGCGACTCCCAACGGAATCGTCGACGCCAACCTGGCGAGCATCACCGCGGTTGTCATCGGCGGGACGAGCTTGTTCGGAGGGCGGGGCGGAATCATCGGTACCGTGCTCGGGGCTCTCATCATCCAGTCGTTCACCATCGGGCTCTCGCTCGCCGGGGTCGACGACCAGTTCCGCGTTCTCGCGGTCGGGTTCCTCGTCATCTTCGCCGTCGCGGCAGACCAGTGGATCAGAAAGGTGCGGTCATGACGATCACACAGGCCCAGAAGGGCACACCGGTTCTCGCCGCCCACGAGCTGCGCAAGAACTTCGGCCGGGTCGTCGGGCTCGACGGTGTGAACCTCGAGCTCTATGCCGGTGAGGTTCTCGCGATCATCGGTGACAACGGGGCCGGAAAGTCGACCCTGATCAAGTGCCTCACCGGTGCGCTCGTGCCCGACAGCGGCACGCTCGCGATCGACGGCGAGGTCGTCTCGTTCAAGCGGCCCCAGGATGCCCAGGAGAGGGGAATCGAGACGGTCTACCAGACCCTCGCGATGGCCCCGGCCCTCGACATCGCGTCGAACATGTTCCTCGGTCGCGAACTGCGCCAGCCGGGTGTTCTCGGATCGGTCTTCCGCCGGCTCGACAAGAAAGAGATGCGACGCAGGTCGTTCGAAGCCGTGCAGAAGCTCGGCATCCAGACGATCCAGAACATCACCCAGCCGGTGGAGACCCTGTCGGGCGGCCAGCGCCAGGCGGTCGCCGTCGCACGTGCAGCGGAATTCGGGTCGAAGGTCATCGTGCTCGACGAGCCCACCGCCGCTCTCGGCGTGAAGGAATCGCGGCTCGTCCTCGATGCCATCAAGGCGCTCAAGGATCGCGGCCTTCCCGTGATCCTGATCAGCCACAACATGCCGCACGTGTGGGAGGTCGCCGACCGGATCCACATCCAGCGGCTGGGCGGAAGCGCCGGTGTGATCACGCCGCAGAGCCACAACATGACCGACGGTGTCGCGATCATGACGGGCGCGGCGACGCTCTAGGTGACAGGACGTACCGGTGCCCGCAGGATGCTGCGGGCACCGGTACGAGGAAACGTCAGCGTGTTGGGCGCAAGGCGGTTCCCTCGCGCCACTGACGACATAGAATTGGGCATTCTGTCCGATATGTCGAGCCTGTAAGTACAAACCGGCGCGGTATGAGTGGATCGGCACATCCGGACACAACCCGGGTGAGCTGAGTGGAACCCGCGCCCCAGACCACGGCGCACGAAGGAGTGGCAGTGACTCAGACAATCGAACGTGAATCACCGGTTCCCTACTACGAACAGTTGTTCACGATCCTGCGCGACCGGGTGACCAGTGGTGAGTTCCCCACCGACGAGAGACTTCCCAGTGAGCAGGAGCTCTGCCGTGAATTCGGGTTGTCCCGCGCAACAGTGCGCCAGACCCTCGCGAAACTCGAGTCCGAGGGCTATGCCCGACGGGTCGCGCGTCGCGGGGTCTTCGCGTCGATCCCCGACCAGTCGTCGGGCTGGATCGTGCAGGACGCCCAGGGATTCCTCGAGTCGCAGATCAGGCAGGGCAAGACCGGCATCGACACCACGGTGGTTGCTGCACAATTCGTCGAACCGCCGCAGCACGTCGCCGAGGCCCTTCAGGTCGACCCCGGCGTAAAGGTCTTCGCGCTCGAGCGGGTTCGGTCGCTCGACGGCACGATCGCCATGTTCAGCACCAACTGGTTCCCGCTCGAGGTCGGGCAGAAGATGGCCGCGGCGACCGACGTTCTCGAGGGCACCGGCTCGGTCAATTCAACTCTCTTCGCGGCCGGGTTCGTCACGAGCGGCGCTCGCCGCGTCATCCGGGCGATGAATGCGCCGGATGCGGTCGCCACCCACCTGGGTGTCGGCAGCGACGACCCGGTGCTGCGGGTGCGCTCGCTCTCGTGGGACCACGAAGATACCCGGTTCGACTACTACGAGACCTGGGTTCTCACCGATGTCATCCCGCTTGAGGTCAACGTCGCGGCTGGATAACCAGTGGCAGCGGGCGTTGGTTCAGCGTGCGAGACCGGCTGCTGACCCGCCGAGGGCGACGACCGGGTCGAGCTTCCAGCCACGGGCCCGGGCGGCAAGCAACGCTGCGCCTACCGCGGTGACCTCGGGTTCGAGAATAGCGACGGTGCGGTAGCCGTTGACCGTCGACTTGATGTCGACCCAGCCGGGGGAGCGCACCCACCCGCCGGCGAGGCGCACTTCAGCGCCGTCGACGAGCCCGCCACGTACCGCTTCGACGGCATCCCGGCCGACGTGGGCGAGGGCGCCGAGCACCGCCGACGCACGACCCCGCGGATCGCTCGGGGCGTCGAGGGCATAGGACGGCCGGCCGCCACCGCGCTGGCCGGGGTTGAAGAACCCGCCGTCGAGCACCGGTTCCGGTTCGGCCCGGCCGCTCAGCACGTCGCGGATGCAGCGTGCGACGTCAGGATCCTGCGACGCCCACTCGACGTTGCGGGTCAGCTCTTCGACCCTCAGCATCGTCGTTCCGCCGGACTGGATTCCCGGCGCGATATCGACGAAGTTCTGGCGCACGACCGCGGCGAGGGGGGACTGGGCGACGACGACTTCTGCCGTGCCCATCGAGTCGAGTACGGCCCCGGGCACCAGCTGGTCCACTCCCCAGCCGCCGATCGGGTGGTCGTGCCCGCCCGCGACGGCTATCGCGTCGTCGGCGACGACTCCTGCATCGCGGAGCCGCGCAGAATCGATGTGGCCGATGATGTCGCCGGTCGGGATCACCGGCGGAAGCAGGTCGGCCGAACCGAGGGTGAGTTCGACCCGGTCGACGGCCCAGGTGCGGTCGCTCGAACGCCAGGCGCCGGTGCGTGAGGCGAGAGTGTCGCTGAGAAATGCGCCGCGCGTCCACTGCACCCCGGCGAGATCGGCGAGTGCCACCCAGCGATGGGCGGTTCCGGGCATGGCTTGCTCGCGAGACCACTTCCAGCCGACCAGCGCGCGCACCGGGTCGCTGTCGGCGTCGAACGAGTCGTCGTCGTGGAGTTCGGGCCGCAGTTCGCGGAAGATACTCTGGCGGCGTGGGTCGAACCAGGCGAGCGCGGTGGTGAGGGGACGAAGTTCCGCGTCGACGAGCACTCCGTCTTCGCCGACGCCGGCCGCGCAAATGGCGTGCACTTCGTACCGCGGACCGCAGGCCTGCACGACCATCTCTTCTATCGCCCCGAAGAGCGCGCGGGCATCGATCCAGAGTCCCTCGGCGTCGCGCGGGGTGGGACGGCTCGCGCGGGCGACGACAACGCCGTCGGCGTCGAGAGCGACGACCTTCGTGTTCGTGGTGCCGACATCGACCCCGCAGACGACCGGTATGCGCCCTGCTCCACCCACGGGCGCACCTCCCTCGCTGCCTTGCTCAAGCGGAACACCCCAGTCCGGATGTCCCCGGACCGACTATAACGCGACGACTTCCGACGGGCCTGCGACCGGTCAGCCAATTCGCGGCCCGATCGGTGTGTCGGTCAGTCGGCGAGCTGCAGGCTCGAGATGAGCCCGCCGTAACCGAGCGCGGCCTTTGCAGCCTCGTGTTGTTCGGTGATCTGCGGCTGCAGCGTGGTTCCCGGCAGCTCGTTCATCGTCACCGGCCAGGAGGGGAATTCGCCGGTCAGGGTCGATGCTGCCTGCATGGCCGCGCCCTTGGTGACATATTCGTCGGGCTCCGGAACGGCGACCGGCATCGGCACCATCTGCGTGAGGATCTGCTGCACGGCGGGGCTCTGCGCCCCACCGCCGATAAGAAGCAGTCTCGACGGCACGACGCCGCAATCCCGCAGCGCGTCGAGCATGGCGACCTGGCTGGCGAGGGTTCCCTCGATGACAGCCCGCGCGAAGTTCGGGCGGGTGAAGTTGGTGAGGGATGCCCGGTGCAGCGAGCCGCGCTCGTGTGGCAGGTCGGGGGTGCGCTCGCCTTCGAAGTAGGGCAGCAGCGTGAGCCCCTCCGAACCGGGAGTGGCCTGAAGGGCGAGCTCCGACAGCTCGGCGTGGGTGCAGCCGAGAAGAGCGGCGCCCAGGTCGAGGTTGCGGGCCGCGTTCAGGGTCGCGACGAGCGGAAGGTGGTCGCCGGTCGCGTCGGCGTAGCTGCAGACGTACCCGGCGAAGTCGTGAACCGGTTTGGCCGAGCGGGTATAGACGACACCCGACGTTCCGAGCGACAGCACGGCGTCACCCTCGGCAAGGCCGAGCGCGAGCGAAGCGGCCGCGTTGTCGCCGCTCCCGACGCCGATCGGAATTCCCGCGGGGATGCCGGCGAGGCCCGCGCCCGTGAGCCCGGCAGTGTCGAGGGGGTCGAGAACGCGCGGCAGGAAGGCGCTCTTGCCGAAGGCGTGCTCGAAGAGGTCCATCGTGTACTCGCCGGTCTCGCCCGACCAGTACGCGGTTCCGCTCGCTTCGGAGCGGTCGGTGGTGAGTTTGTCGATGTTCCCCGTGCTCGGGCCGTAGCCCATCAGGCGCCAGGTGAGCCAGTCGTGGACGACGGCGACGGCGGCCGTCTTGCGCACGGCATCCGGGTTCACGTCGCGCAGCCAGCGGATCTTCGTGACGGTGTCGGAAAGGGTGAGGGGGAGGCCGGTGCGGCGAATCCACTCGTCGCGCCCGAGCTCGTTGTTGAGGTCCATCATCTGCGCGTGCGAGCCGGTGTCGTTCCACAGCGGCGAATCGCTGACGGCGTTGCCGTCGACATCGAGGAAGATCGGGGTGTGCTGCTGGCCACTCACCGAGATGGCTTCGACATCGCGCAGGCCGCCGGCGCGAGAGACGGCCGTGAGGAGCGCGCTCCACCAGACCTCCGGGTCCACTATCGTCTCGGCCGGGTGCGATGCCTTGCCCTCGCGGATGCGTGCCCCGGTCTCGAGGTCGCGCACCGTGACCTTGCAGCCCTGCGTCGACGAATCAATTCCCGCCACTAGCGTCATCGCTGTGCTCCTTCGTCAGTTCGTGTGCCGTTCATGCCGGTGCGCCCTTCAGGTATTCCCACTGCGGGCGGACGTCGTCGTACCAGGACCCGAGCGCTCTCGTGCGCTGCTCGTCGGAGAAGACGTCTTCGGGTGCACACCGGGCCCAGCTGCTCGCCTCGCCCGAAGCGAGGGACTGCGCGCCCCGGGACACGACCTCGGGAAAACGCGACACGCTGAGGGGAGTTCCGAGAAGGTCTGCCTTGAGCTGCAGCCAGAGCGGGTTCCGGCTTGCCGGGCCGATGACCTTGATGCGCTCTACCCGGTCGGGGAACAGTTCGAGCACATCCCTGAACTGCAGGGTCATGCCGAGAAAGCAGCCGAAGACTATGTCATCGGCCGTGGTGTCGGAGTTCAGGCCGGCGATCATGCCACGCGCTGAAGCATTCTTGGTCGGTGGCGGGCTGCCACGGAACTGGGGGAGCACGAGCGGCACGGTGCGGAGGTCGATGCGACCGGCCAGGTAGTTCTCGTGCACAGCGGAGATGCAGGCGGTCAGTTGTTCGGCGGAGAGGCCGAGCATGCCCTGCAGGGTCGCAAAGGCCGAGCCGCCGGTCGGGATCGACGCAAAGAGGGTGAACTCGTCACCCGTGCTCGAGATGCCGTTGGCCAGCTTCGACCGTGCGGAGTGGTCGTCGAGGGCCGGCGAATCCCGGGTAAACAGGATCCCCTCGGTGGTGCCGGTCGAGTTCAACAGCTCGCCGGGTTCGAGGGCGGCCCCCACGGCCCCGACCATGTGGTCGTGGCCGGCGACGGTGACCTCGACCTGGCTCGAGAGGCCGGTCTGCTTCGCGAAACCGGCAGAAATCGCTGAACCGTTCGAGGCGGCGCGCAGCTCGGGGAAGACCGCGAGATCCAGCCCGACCAGGCCGGCGATGCGCGCCGACCAGGTGCCGGTACGCAGGTCGAGCGCCATCGTGCGGCTCGCGAGCGAGTACTCCGACCAGCGCTCGCCCGTCATCAGGGCGGCGAGGTACTCCGAGACGTTGAGCCAGAGGGCATCGGTCGTCGAGCCGTCGGCGTGGTCGATGGCCCAGGCGATCTTCGAGAGCCCGTAGTTGGCGTTGACCGGCAGGCCGGTGACGCCGTAGACCTCGGAGCGGGCGGCCGAATCGAGACCCTCGAGGTACGTCGCCCCGCGGTGGTCGTGCCAGAGGATCATCGGTGACGCGAGCGACAGGTCGCCGCGCACCAGCCCGCCGGATTCCCCGACCCCGGTGATCGCGACACGACGCACCGAATCGCGGTGGGCCGGATCGAGGTCGCCGATGAAGGCGGTGACGACGCCCGCGAGGGTGGTGACGTCGTAGATCTCGCCCCAGGCATCCTTCACGGTCGGAGTGCCGTGACGCGCGTCAGCGATCAGCGAGCCCGCTGCATCGAAGAAGCAGAGTTTGACACTCGTGGTGCCCACGTCGACGGTGATCGTAGGAAGCATGGGGTGCGCCGTTACGCCACGGAGGGGTTGAGGGTGCGGATGCGGCTCTCGACGACATTCGTGATCGCTGCGACGGCGTCCATCGATACGCGGATGAGCGAGTTCTCGTTGGGGTTGGCCGCGTAGGCCTCGCCGAACGAGCGGATCATCGCGTTGCGCAGGTCGGCGGCGACGTTGAACTTGACGACGCCGAAGTCCTTGAGGCGACCGAGCTGCTCCGACGGCAGTCCGGAACCGCCGTGGATCACGAGCGGAACACTGCTCGCTTCGCGGACCTTCGCGAGAAGGTCGAAGTCGATGCGGGCCTTCGGGGCGTGGCCGTGCTGGTTGCCGACCGAGACGGCGAGCATGTCGCAGCGCACTGCCTCGACGAACTCCTCGACCTGGGCCGGGTTGGTGGTGCTGGCGTACTCGGGAGCGACGTCGTCTTCCTTGCCGCCGATGCTGCCGAGTTCGGCCTCGAGCGAGAGGGTCGCCGGGGTCAGCTGGCGGGCGATCTTCGAGGTAGCGATGTTCTCTTCGAACGGCTCTTCCGACGCGTCGATCATGATCGAGGTGAACTGCGCGGCCAGGGCTGCCTCGACTGCCTCGAGCGACTTTCCGTGGTCGAGGTGCAGTGCAACGGGCACCTTCGCGGTCGCGAGGCGACGGGTGACCATGTCGTAGATGTACTCGTAACCCGACAGCGCGACGTTGGTCGGCGCGACCTGGATGAAGGTCGGAACCCCTACGCGCTCGGCGGCGTCGATGATGCCCAGCGTGGTCTCGAGGTTCGTCGTATTGAAGGATCCCGCGACTAGGCCGCGCGATACGCACTCGTTGATTACGTCGATGCCACTGACCAGGGCCATGGGGTGTCCTTTCGAGATTCGGTCGCTGCGCAACCGCGCTGACCAGGGGAGTCGGGAATCCGATTGGCTTACCGTAGCTGCTTTTCGTCCGTATTGTCTAGTCTGTACGTACAAGCCTAGACTGAACCCCACATCCCCGAGCGAACCGCAGCCCGCTGAAGACCAGAAGGACCTCTCATGACCCCCGCCAGCACCTCGCTCTACCTCCACCCCGACCGCAGTCTCGGCATGGAACTCGTGCGTGCGACCGAGGCGGCCGCCATCCGCGCTGTGCCATTCATCGGGCGCGGCGACAAGAATGCGGCCGACGGTGCAGCGGTGGATGCGATGCGCAAGTTCCTCGGCACTGTCGAGTTCGACGGGGTCGTCGTGATCGGCGAAGGCGAAAAAGACCACGCGCCGATGCTCTACAACGGTGAGCACGTCGGCAGCGGAACCGGGCCGTCCTGCGATATCGCGGTCGACCCCATCGACGGCACTTCGCTCACGGCGGCCGGCCGCCAGAATGCGCTCAGCATGATCGCCGTCGCCGACCGCGGCAGCATGTACGACCCGAGCGCGGTCTTCTACATGGAGAAGATCGTCACCGGCTTCGAGGGGCACGGGGTGGTCGACCTGCGCAAGCCGATCGGCGAGAACATCCGTGCGCTGGCGAAAGCGAAGAACAAAGACGTCTCAGAGATCGTGGTCGCCGTACTGGACCGCCCGCGGCACGCCCAGCTGATCGACGACATCCGCGAGGCCGGGGCGGGAACCCGCCTGCTTCTCGACGGCGACGTCGCCGGGGGAATCAATGCGGCGATGCCGGGTTCGCGCGTCGACATGTGTGTCGGAACCGGCGGAACCCCCGAAGGGATCATCACCGCGTGCGCGCTCAAGGCGCTCGGCGGTTTCATCCAGGGCCGACTGCTGCCCCGTGACGATGACGAGCGCCAGCGCGCTATCGACGCCGGGCACGACCTCGACCGGGTTCTCGAGGTGAACGACCTGGTCACCAGCGACAACACCTACTTCGTCGCCACCGGCGTCACCGACGGCCAGCTCGTCGCCGGGGTGCGCAAGCATCGCGGAGCGATCCGCACCGAGAGCATCGTGCTGCGCGGCAGCTCGGGAACCGTGCGCCGCGTCGTCGCCGACCACGTTGCCGAGAAGTGGGCCTGACAGCGCGGGCCTAACGAGACGCGAACGGCCCTGACCCGGCGAAGGCATACTCGGCGAAGCGTTCACCGATGATCTGGTGGGTCGCGGTGTCGGGGTGCAGCGCGTCGGGCAGCGGGTGCTCGATCGAGTCGTCCTCGCCGTAGAGCTCGGTGCCATCGAGATAGTGCAGGTTCGCATCGCCCGAGCGGCGCTCGACGAGTGACGCGAGCGCCTCGCGGATGACGCGCAGGGTGAGGCGCCCGAATGCGGTGTCGCCGGTAGTGCCGGTCGCCGTGAATCTCACCTGCCCGGAGGCGATGCTCGCCGGGTCGATCGCGCCCGGTCCCGGGGTGTCTTCGTGGATGCCGCAGAAGATCGGTGAGATGAGCACTACCGGGGTGTCGGGGTGACCCTCGCGGATAGTGTCGAGAAAACCGTGCACGACCGGCACGAGGGTGCGCAGCCGGAGCGCGTCGAGGTTCACGATGTTGATCCCGAGCTTGATGCTGATGAGGTCGGCTGGGGTGTCCCGCATGACCTGCGCGAGGAACGGGTCGGCGAAGGCGCTTCCGCCGAACCCGAGGTTGTGCAGTTCGACCCCGCCCGCTCGTGCGGCGACGGCCGGCCAGATTTGGGTCGGCGTGGTCGCGTTCGAGCCGTGGCTGATCGAGCTGCCGTAGTGCAGCCAGGTGCGGGTGGAAGGGGTGGAAGGGATGGCCGGGGTGAGCGGGGCATCCGATCGCAGTTCGACGAGTTCGATTCTCTCGTTGTGCGGGAGCCAGAGTTCGACTGTCTTCTCGCCTTCGGGCAGGCCGCTGAAGCTCGAGGTGTGCGGCTCCCCGGGGTGCAGGGTCGTTGCTCCGGTCTGCAGGTCGATCTCGGCGAGGTCGCCGGCCGCGAGGGTGTCGCTGCCGAAGAGCTCACCGTCGACCACCAGGTCGACGTGCCCGCGGGGGCGGTCGACTCCCTTATAGCCAGCGCGGCTCGGGTGGGTGACGAGTTCGATCTCGCGAGCGGAGGTGGTCGCAACGATCCGCACGCCCGACGGCTGCGCCTCGACCATCATCAGCTGCGGGTCGGGAAAGAGCTCGCGTGCCCACAGGGGCAGGCGGTGCGGGCGGATGCCGCGTTCCGTGCTCTCGGTATCGGCAAGACCGCGCAGGAATTCTGGGGTGAGGGGGGTGGTGATCACGAGTGCTGTTCCTTACTGCCCGAGGTGGGCCAGGTGGAGAGGAGGGAATCGAGGGCGTCGACGATGACGGCCCAGGAGGAATCGGCCGAAGGAGTGCTGTGGCTGAAATTGCCGACACGCTCGAGGTTCACGAAACCGTTGATCGTGCTTCCGACGAGTCGGATGGCGTGGGTCACCTGCCCGGGGTCGATGCCGTATCCGGCGAGCATCGCGGTGTTCAGGGCGACGAGGCTGCGCGCGGAATCCGAAAGCACGGCATCCGGCCCGGCCTGTCTCTGCAGGGATTGCCAGCGGCCGGGAAAGGCAATCGCGTAGTCGCGATGGGCGTCGGCGAAACCGGCGAGCGCGAGGCGCCCGGATCGTCCGGCGATCGACGCCGAGATTCTGTCGGCCAGCTCGCCGAGGGCGAGCGCCGTCACGCCGTCGCGGAGCGCCGCGAGGTCACGGACGTGGGAGTAGAGACTCGGGGTCTTGACCCCGAGCCGAACGGCCACCGCAGAGAGCGTGACGGCATCGAGACCGATCTCGTCGGCGAGGTCTGCCGCGTCACGGATGACGGATTGAGGCGAGAGCGGCGGCCGGGTCATGCACCCAGCCTATACCCATTAGGCATCTACCTATGTGTCATAGGAGCTGTCACAGCCCGTAGAAGTTGCCCACCAGGCCGAGCACGCAGAGTGCGGGAGCGAGCACGAATAGGAGCAGGCCGATACGGAGCAGCCAGGTGATTCGGATGATCGCCGCACGCGGGTTCGCTCCGCCCGGGAGTGCCGCGGCGGCAAATGTGGCGACCATCAGCCCACCGAGCAGGGCGCCGGCCCAGAAGACGCGTTCCCAGTTGTCGACGAGCGCGCCCGCGAACCACCCGGATACGATGATCGCGCCGCAGATGATCATCATGGTGAGCGCCGCCGTGAGGAACAGGGACGCCGCGTGGCGCTCGAGTTCGCCCCGGCGTCGCAGGTCCTGCTCGAGCGAGTCGTAGTGGGTCACGGCTCACGCAGTTCGGGAAGCACGCCCGCGTCGACGATGAAGGGTGCCCCGATCTCAGCGGCTCCGATCTCGACATTCGCAGCCTGCCGGTAGGCCAGGTGGCCGCCGAGGTATCCGGACGCAGAGACGACGGCCAGCCCGGCGAGGCTGAGAACCTTGCCGCTGGTGTGCCGGCCCCGCCGGCGCTGCACGTACGACGCCGAATAGAGGGCGACGGCGGTGAGGTTTGCCGCCCAGTGCACGATGCCTACGCGGCGCTGTTTCTGTTCGCGAAGCACCGACCAGTCGGCGATTCCCGCCGATGCGGCGGGCACGACGCCCAGCAAGCCGACCCCGACGAGGGCCTGGGCCGCCTTCTGCTGCCCCGGCACGAAGTCCAGGATCGACGCCGAGATCCAGGCGCCGGCGGGCACGAGGATTGCGACCGGGTGCGCCGGGTGCCCGAGTGGAGCACCGTGCAGCACGTCCCGCACTGAACCATCGCCGAGCACCCTGTCGACGACGTCGCCGACCCGCGCTACCGCGTCGTCAAGGGATTCGGAGTTTTCGATTGTCTCGGCCGCGGCGACCAGGGGATTGTTGCTCATGAGGCCAGTGAAGCCCCGTGACCGCGAGTTATGAACGCGTCGAGGAACACTGGCAGGCAACACTCACGTTGGAGTGCGCGCGACGGCTCGCGTGCCGTGGCGGGGTGGCCTCAGGCCCGCGGCATCAGGGCTTCGAGGGCGATGGACGCTCGCTCCGCGGCGGTGCGGAAGATCTCCGCCTCGTCCTGGCGGGCGAGAACGCCTTCGTTGACGGTCTGGAAGAAGATGGCGATGGCGATGGCGGCGACCGTATCGGGTGCGGTGAGCATGGTGCGGCCGTCCAGGGCGGCGGCCTGGCTGAAGGCGGCTCCCAGGCGCTCATGGATCGTGCGGAAGTGGTCGGTGTAGGCGGCCGCCGCGGTGTCGTCGCGCATGGCGTAGAGGCGGAATTCCTCGTTGAGCAGTACCAGCGAGACATAGTCGTAGGCATCCGTCGAATAGAGGGTGCGCAGGTGCGCGATGACCTGGTCGAGTCCCTCGGATCCCGGGCCGCTCGACGCCGCGAGGAACTGCAGCACGCCGTCGAGTTCCCGGCCCATTGCTGCGAGGAACAGTTCGTCCTTCGACGAGAAGTTGTAATAGAACGCGCCCCGGGTGAGCCCGGCCCGTTCGCAGATGAGTTCGAGGCTCGCGCCGCCGAAGCCGTTCTCAGAGAAAACCTCTGTTGCGGCATCCATCAACCGCTCCCGGGTGCGGGCGCGCTTCGACGAGTCCACGGGGGAGGTCTGCTCGCTCACGGCACTCAGCTTAGACATCGTCGTCCTCCCGTATGGTCGATTTTCATACAACTCTGTATTTTATACACTAATGTATGCATCTGGGCGCCTATGTGTCATCGGGGGACCGCGCCGTCACTAGGGAGAACTGTGTCGTCACTGCTTTACTCGATCGGTCGCTGGGCATTCCAGAACCGGATCCGCGTCCTCGCGCTCTGGGTGATCGTGCTGGCGGTCGCCGGAGGCGCGGCCGGCCTGCTCTACAAGGGGATGGACTCGAGCGTCACTATTCCCGGCACGGAATCGCAGCAGGCCCTCGACGAACTGAGCCACACCTTTCCCCAGGTGAGCGGCTCGAGTGCGCAGATCGTGATCGCGACGGCGGATGGCGCCGACGTGTCGAAAGACCCCTACCTGTCGGTCATCGAAGACGAGATCGACGCGATCACGGCCATCGACGGCGTCGACAATGTGAGTTCGCCGTTCACCGAGCTCGGTGAACAGAACCTCTCCGACGACAAGACCGCCGCCATCATCGCCATCCAGCTCGAGAACCCTACCGACTCGGTCTCAGACGAGACGAAAGAGGCGCTGGCCGAGGCGAGCGTCGACATCGACGAGGCCCTGCCCGCGGATGCCGAGGTCGCCGCCGGAGGGCCACTGTTCTCACAGGGTGAGACCGGCTTCTCGGTTCACCCCGGTGAAGTGATCGGTGTGCTGATCGCGATCCTCATCCTCTTCTTCGTCTTCCGGTCGATCATCGCCGCCGTCATGCCCGTCATGTCGGCGTCGATCGGCGTCGGAATCACCCTGTTTCTCATCTGGGCGGCAACGACTTTCGGTGGGGTATCGGTCACCACCCCCGCACTCTCGTCGATGCTCGGCCTGGCCGTCGGAATCGACTATTCGCTCTTCATCATCTCCCGCTATCGCGAGATGATCCGTGACGGCGTCGAGCTGCGTGAAGCTGCGGCGCGCGCCAATGCCACCGCGGGATCCGCCGTCATCTTCGCCGGTATCACCGTCATCATCGCCCTGGTCGGACTCTCGATCGCCGGCATCCCGTTCCTCACCACGATGGGCATCGCCGCGGCAGTGTCGGTCGGTTTCGCCGTTCTCATCGCCGTGACCCTAACGCCGGCATTCACCGGGTTCCTCGGGGCACGACTTCTTCCGTCGGCCCGGGCCAGGGCGCGAGCAGAGAAGAAGCTCACCCGTCGCGCCGCTCGCACGAACGCCCGCCCGGTCGGTGAAGGGCTCTTCCGTCGCTGGGTGCGCCTCGTCACCAAGGTGCCCGTCGTCACCATCGTCGTCGTGGTCGCGATCCTCGGTGCGCTCGCGCTTCCCGCGCTCGGCCTTCGTCTTGCGCTTCCCGATGCCAGCACGCTGCCGGTGAGCAACCCGGCCAGGCAGGCCTACGACATCGTCAGCGAGAAATTCGGCCCGGGCACAAACGGCCCGCTCATCGTGACCGGCACCATCGTGCAGAGCGACGACCCGCTCGCGCTCATGGATGACCTGAAGTCCGAGTTGGAGAAGATTCCCGGCGTCGCGAGCGTTCCACTCGCAACCCCCAATGAGACGGCCGACACCGGCATCATCCAGGTGGTGCCCGAGACCGGGCCGGACGAGCAGGGAACGACCGATCTCATCGCGGCGATCCGCGACAAGCACGACTACTTCGAATCCGAGTACGGCGTCGACCTCGCGGTCACCGGCCAGGCGGCCGTGGGTGTCGATATCTCGGCCAAGCTCAGTGGCGCGCTGCTTCCCTTCGGTGCCTTCGTGGTCGGCCTCTCGCTGATCCTGCTAATGATGGTGTTCCGCTCGGTCCTGGTTCCGCTCAAGGCGGCCATCGGGTACCTGCTGTCGGTCGTGGCCGCGTTCGGCGTGGTGACCCTGGTCTTCGTCAACGGTGTCGGAGCCGACCTCATCGGGGCAGAGTCGGGCACGGTGCTGAACTTCCTGCCGATCCTGCTGATGGGAATCCTCTTCGGCCTCGCCATGGACTACGAGGTCTTCCTCGTCGCCCGCATGCGCGAGGAATACGTGCACAACGGTCGCAACGCGAAGAAGGCGATCGAAGACGGTTTTGTCGGTTCCGGACCGGTCGTCACCGCTGCCGCGCTGATCATGTTCATCGTCTTCGCCGGCTTCGTTCCCGGCGGAGACCCGTCGGTGCAGGCGATCGGGCTCGGTCTTGCCGCCGGTGTCTTCATCGACGCCTTCCTCGTCCGGATGACCCTGGTGCCCGCCGTCATGGCGCTCCTCGGAGACGCCGCCTGGCGCATGCCGAAGTGGCTCGACAAGCTGCTTCCGGTGGTCGACGTCGAGGGCGAGTCCCTCGCCCACGAGCTCGCGCTCGCCGAGTGGCCTGAGCACGGCGAGGTCATCGCGGCCCGGGGCCTGACTGTCGACGGCCCGCACGACCCGCTGTTCCAGAACGTCGACCTGATGGTCCCGGCCGGCGGCGTGCTCGTCGTCCAGGCGCGCGAACACCAGCGGTCGACCGGGCTGCTGCTCGCCATCGCCGGGCGCCTCGCACCGAACTCCGGCGACCTCAAGGTCACCGGCCGGGTGCTTCCGATCCACGCGAGTGCCGTGCGCAAGCGGGTCGGTCTCGCCTTGCTCGGGCGATCCGACGACCCGAGCGGCGACATCCGTCGAGCCCTGACGGGCCGGGTCGAGGTTGTCGTCATCGACGGGCTCGACACGATCGTCGACCCGCGCGAGCGCACCGCCGTTGTCGGTGCGCTGCGCCAGGGTTACGCCGACGCCCTCCGCGACGGCAGGCCCTTCGCCCTTGTTCTCAGTACCGCAGACGCCGGGCGACTGGTCGGGGTCGTGCCCGATGACGCCACCACGGTGCACGAGATTCGAATCGGCTTCGTCGCTGTCGCCGCAGATGTGCAGAAAGTGACCCTCTGATGTACCGATTCACCATCGAAGCCGCTAACGGTACTCGTCGCGTGCGCTGGTACGCGCTGGTCGCACTTGTGCTCGTTCCCGTGCTCCTCGTCGGCGGCGTGCTGCTGGCCGTCAACGACTACTCCGCCCGGTTGTCCCACCTGACCGCCGCGATCGTGAACGGCGACGACCCGGTCACGATCGACGGGCAGATGGTTCCGCTCGGCCGGCAGCTCTCGGCGACCCTGGTCGAGGGCGCGACCAACGACGCCGGACTCGACGGCAACTACGACTGGGTTCTCACCGACGAAGCCGATGCGGCGAGCGGTCTCGACGACGGCACCTACGCCGTCGTCGTGCGCATCCCGAAGGACTTCTCGGCGAACGCGACCTCTTTTGCGGATGCCGCGACCGTGACGCAGGCCACGGTCGACGTCGAGTCGTCCGAACAGAACCGCATCACCGACGACACGATCAGCACGGTCATCGCGAACGCCGCCACCCGGTCGTTCGGGCGCTACCTCTCGACGAATTACCTCGAGAACATCTATGTCGGCTTCAACACTCTTCACGACCAGCTCGGCGAGGCGGCCGATGGAGCGGTGAAGCTCGCTGACGGCGCCCAGAAGAGTGCCGACGGAACCGAGAAGCTCGCGGATGGAGCCGACGAGCTCGCCGACGGAACGTCCGACCTGAGCGACGGCATCGGCCAGCTCGCCACGGGTGCCCGCCAGAGCGCGAACGGAGCATCCCAGTTCGCTGACGGCGTCGGCCAGTACACCGACGGGACCGCTGCCCTCGCTGACGGACTCGACCAGCTCGCCGAGGGCACCAAGGCGCTGCCGAAGCAGGTCAAGGCCCTCGCGGCCGGATCGGCCGGGATCACCTCGGGTGTGCAGGGAATTTCGCAGCTCGCCCAGGCGCAGCCCGACATGACGCTCGCCGAGCTCGACGCGTTCCTCACCAGCCAGGGCGGGTCCCTCGCCGACCTCGCGGCCGGTTCCGCGCAGGTCTCCGGAGGGCTCACGCAGTTCTCGAAGGGACTTCCGCAGATCACCGGCGGAATCTCCGACTCGGCCGACGGGGCACAGCAGCTGGCCGACAACGGCTCCACCCTCGCCTCCGGTGCCGACGACCTCGCGGCCGGCCTCGGCCAGCTCGCGGATGGTGTCGACGCCACGAACTCCGGAGCCGCCCAGCTCAGCGGCGGTGTAGACGACTTCGCCGACGGAGTCGGGCAGCTCGCCGACGGAAGCACGCAGCTCGCCGACGGTGTCTCGACGCTCGCCGACGGCCTCGGCACGGCGGTGGACCAGCTGCCGACCTACACCGAGTCGGAGCGCACGCGCCTCGCCGACGTGGTCTCCGCTCCGGTCGCGGCCGAGACGACCGGCAGCGCCGACCCGCTCGCGCGCTCGTTCGTGCCGCTGCTGATGGCAATCGCCCTGCTGCTCGGCGCGCTCGCGACCTACCTGGTGGTCGCGCCGGTATCCCGTCGCGCCCTGACCTCGAGAGATTCGTCGGCGCGGATCGCACTCGCCGGGCTGGTTCCCGGGGTGATCCTCGGGGTGGTCCAGGGTGTGGCGATCGCCGCCGCGGCGCAGCTGCTGCTGCTGCAGCTCGACGCGGGCCAGTGGTTCGCGCTGGCCGGTGTCTCGGCCCTCGCCGGCGTGAGCCTGGCGGCTGTGGTGCAGGGCGTCGTCGCGCTCTTCGCAAACGCTGGCCGGCTCGTCGTCGCGCTGGTCGCCGCCGTCGCACTCGCGGCGGGTATCGTCTCGACCGCACCTGCACTTCTGCTCGATCTCGCGTCGTTGCTCCCGACGGCCCCGGCGTCTGCGGCACTCGGGGCCGCTGCCACCAGCAGCGGATACGGCTCGTCGATTGCGGCGCTCGTCTTCTGGGCGCTCGTCGGATTCGCCCTCACGCTCGCGGCTGTGCTTCGGCAGCGTGCGGTGAGTGTGCGCCAGTTGAAGAACCTGGCCGTGTAGTCGCGGTCTCCCTGCCTGTTAGGGTTCGAGCATGCGCTGGGGACGAGCCTATTTCGCCGTTCAGGCTCTCGCCGGCGCGGGCTGGTGGATCACCGTCTTCACGATTCCCGTCGTGCGGCAGGCGACCATCGGCGGCCTCGACCCGGTCGTCCTGGCGATCCTCGACATCCCGCTCTTCGTTGTCGGGTCGGCCCTTGCCGCGCTCGGTGTGAGGTTCGCCGCCGTCGTCACGACCGCGTGGACTGCTGTGGTCGCCGTGTGCCTCGGGGCGTATGCCGCGATCACCGGTGAAGCGGGCTGGGGCGTGATCCTGATGATCGCCGCCGCCGCGGCATCCGTTCTGGCGCTTGCACTCGTCCGGTTCGGGCGGGTGCCGACCGAGTGGATCATCGGCGGGCCGTTCGCATTCCGGCCGGCGGCGACATCGACGGCTGTTGGTCATCTCGCGGCGACCGCGCTGCAGCTCGTGGTGTTCTGGGGGCTGTTTCTCGTGGTGCTTCCGCTTGCCATCGCGTTCTTCGAGAACCGATGGGCGGTGGGCATCCCGTTTGTGCAGTTCCTCGCTCCGGCGGGCGCGGTGATCCTCGTGCTCGCGAGTGTGCTCGGCCTGTCGACTGCTGTCGCGATGTCGACGATCGGGCGCGGAACCCCGCTGCCGTCGGCGATGGCGACCCGGCTGGTTGTCGTCGGGCCGTATCGCTACCTGCGCAATCCGATGGCCGTGGCCGGCATCGTGCAGGGCGCAGCCGTTGGGCTCATACTTTCGTCCTGGCTTGTCGTCGTCTACGCGCTGATCGGTTCGCTGCTGTGGAATTACGCCGTGCGTCCGCTCGAGGAGGCAGATCTAGACGAGAGGTTCGGCGAGGAATACCGGCACTACTGTGCTTCTGTGCGGTGCTGGGTTCCCCGGATTCCCGTGGTGCGCTACACGGCCGACTCACGCCGGCCAGCCTGAGCCGTCAGGACGATCGTGCCTCGATCGCCCGCACCTCGTCGTGGATGCGTTCCATCTTCACGTCGAGCCGGTTGGCGACTGACGCTGCCTCGGTGAGCTCGGCGAGCAGTTCCTGCGGAATCTCCTGGCCGAACTTGTAATAGATCTTGTGTTCCAAGCTCGCCCAGAAGTCCATCGCCACCGTGCGGATCTGCACTTCGACCGGAACCACCTCGATCGAGCCGGAGAGGAAGATGGGTACTTTGACGATCAGGTGCAGGCTCTTGTAGCCATTCGGTTTCGGGTTGGCGATGTAGTCCTTGACCGCGACGATCTCGATGTCGGTCTGCGCCGTGAGCATCT
>Ga0247736_10000065_pt1 | contig 46504 bp, 58 predicted proteins | sample UWRJL193509B2_FD_180935 | JGI IMG/M metagenome (GOLD analysis project Ga0247736, IMG submission 180935) | Plant litter microbial communities from Arlington Agricultural Research Station in Wisconsin, United States - UWRJ-L193-509B-2 | ecosystem: Environmental > Terrestrial > Plant litter >...
TCGTTGAGGGTGAGAAGTGCTGCGATGCGATGATTGAACGCACTGGCCTTACGGTTGTGTCGTGGGTCGGCGGAACGCAGGGCGTAAAGCACACGAACTGGAAGCCGCTGGCCGGAAAGAATGTCGTCATGTGGCCGGATCACGATCCGCCTGGGCTGGAAACCGCAAATGAAATCGGGGCTATCTTGAAAGATTTGAACTGCACCTTTCGCGTGCTGAGGGTGCAGGGCATAGGATAATGGCATACACGCTTCAAGATTGGCAATCAGGAATAAAACCGCCTAAAGGTTGGGACGTAGCAGACGCTTGCAAAGATGGATGGACGAAAGACGACATCATGTCTTTCATGCGTGCCGCTGTCGCGCCATGGGAACCGCCATCGGATCGCGTTCCTGCGCCTGTGCCCGCGCCTGTTGTTCCACAAAAGACCGTCACGCAAGCAAAGACGATGGTGCAAGCCGATCCTGCGCCTGCGACCGTCACGCATATTCATACGCGCAAGACGGTCAAGGCTGATGATAGCTGGCAAATCAATCTGGTTTTCAATGAGGAAGGAAAAACAAAGCCAGGCGTCACAAAAAATTGGGCGCTGTATTTGGAAAATCATCCTGACATGGTGGACGTTTTTGCATGGGACGCATTTAAAATGCGCGTCATGCTCATGCGCTGCCCGCCTTGGGAAAGTGAAGGAGAATTTAAGCCACGCGTGCTTCAGGATCGGGATTATAGCGAAGCCGTCATGTGGCTCGAAACCCATCACATGACACCAAAAGCATCGAATATCGCGGCGGTTATTCAGACAGTGGCGGAACGTTCGTCGTTCGATAATCTGAGAGATTATCTTGAAGGGCTTGCGTGGGATGGTGTGCCGCGCGTCAGCCAGTTTGCAGCTAAATATCTGGGATGCCGTGGAGACAATTACTCGCCCATCGTCAGTGAACGGTGGCTTGTGTCCAGTGTCGCGCGCGGGCTTGAGCCTGGTTGCAAGGTGGACACAATGCCGATCCTTGAAGGGCCGCAAGGGTTGAACAAGTCCACGGCTCTGAGCGCCTTGTATGGCGCTGAATTTTTTACCGATGAATTGTCAGACCTTGGTTCCAAGGATGCCAGCATGGAATTGCAAGGTGTTTGGTGCATCGAGATTGCAGAAATGCACCGCTTCTCTGCGTCGGAAACAAATCAAGTGAAGAAATTTCTTTCTCGGCAAGTTGACAGGTTCCGGCCTCCTTATGGCCGATCTGTGATTGATGCGCCGCGCCGCGCAATTATGGCTGGAACGATCAATCCTGAAGGAAACGCCTATCTGCGCGATCCAACGGGCGCGCGTCGTTTCTGGCCTCTGACGTGCGGGAAGATCGACATCGCAGCGATCAAACGCGACCGAGATCAACTCTGGGCTGAAGCTGTTCATATGTACAAATCAGGCGTTAAATGGTGGGTGCAGCAAGATGAAACTCAAATCGTTGAAGCCGAACAAGAAAAACGCACGGATGTCGATGTCTGGATGGATGAGATTGCGACATTTGTTCGCCTGCTCACCACGATCTCTCAAAGCGAAATCTTTGAGAAACTTAACATCCCAAAGAAAGACTTAGACTATCGCCACTCGCAACGCATTGGCCGCATTATGAAGCGTCTCGGCTGGTCATCGAGACGGGATCGGAGGGGCGGGCAGGATCGCGTGATTTTCGATGCGCCTGAAAAGCCAGCGCCTGAGAACAAAGATCGGATGGAATGGTGATTTTGCGCGCGCATAGCGATGTGAAAACAACTGTTTGCGCGCATAATGATGTGATAAACACATTCGTATGGAGAATGTCGCAATGGCAAAAGGTAACTTCAGCGCTGTGCTCGGCGTGACGCTCCCGCATGAAGGCGGGTGGGCGGATCATCCAAGCGATCCAGGCGGCGCGACCATGAAGGGCATCACCCTTGCGACATTCCGCAAATACTTTCCCAACGCCACGAAAACCGATCTGCGCGCGATCTCTAACGAAGACGTGCAGCAGATTTATCGTGATGGCTATTGGCTTCCGATAAAGGGCGATGCTCTGCCCGCTGGCCTTGATCTGAGTGTGTTCGACTATGGCGTGAACTCTGGCCCGTCTCGATCCGTGAAAGATTTGCAGCGGGTTCTTGGGATCGGTGCCGATGGCGCTGTAGGGCCGCAAACGCTGGCAATGTCCAGCTCGTCCGATGTGAAGAAGACAATTCAGGCGCACTGCGCGCGGCGTCTCTCGTTCGTGCGCGGCCTCGGCACGTTCTCTGTGTTTGGCAAGGGCTGGTCAAAGCGGATCGCGGACGTGGAAGCAAAAGCCGTCGCGATGTGGCTGAAGGCTGCGGGCGCGACGGGTCATGCGCAGACGGGGACGCTGGCCAAAGAAAGCAAAACGGCGTGTGAAAAATCAGTAAAGCAGCGCGGCGCGGCAACCGGAACGGCAACGGGCGGTGCTGGCTATGCGGGCGGCGATGTCGCCTTAACAGGCGATCCGAACCTGACGATTATCTTTATCGTTCTCGCCATCGCGGGCATCGCCGCGCTCGGTTTTTATCTCAAGTCGCGCCAAAACAAAGACAGGGCGGACGCTTATATGCAGGTGGCCCGCGATGTCTGAACGTCTCCTGAAGCTGTCTGAGGTCAGTAAGATGATCGGCTGCGGCCATACGTTCATCTATGAGCGCGTGGGACTTGGCGAATTTCCGGCACCGCTGCGCTTGTCGTCTCGCTGTGTACGATGGCGCGAAAGCGATGTGATCGCGTGGATGGATGCACTATCTAGCGGCAAGGAAGAGACAGAAGATCAATCGGATCGTTGAGGCCATCCGAAATCAGGTCGGCCCATATCTGGCTTAACTCCGTTCTGCGAGCGATATGTTGCGCTCGATTATATGCGCCTTCCACGGCGTTTGTGGGTGTGTGCGCAAGCATCAGGTCAATCACATGCCTATCGGACGGGTAGCGCTCGTTCATAATCGTAGAGAAAGTTGATCGCCAGCCGTGCGGGACGTGCCTGTGGTGGTATCCGGCGCGGTTGAGCATGTAACCCATCGCGTTCTCGCTCATGGGCTTGTGGACGTGCCTCGTGTTCGGAAACGCCATCGGGCCGCGTCCGGTGATCGTGCGCAGGGCTTCAATGGTCTGGATCGCTTGGCGTGACAGCGGCACAAGGTGGTCACGCTGCGCGTCTGATTTCTTATCGAGCGTCATTTTCATGCGGGAGGCGGGGATTGTCCATACGGTCGCGCCTGCTGGTAATTCATGCCATGGAGTGAGCGTAATCACTCCAGGTCTTACGGCGGTCAGTGCCAGCAAGCGGATTGCCAATTTCGTCACGGCATAGCCAGGCGAAGCGTCCACGTCCCTGATGATCTTCCGCGCCTCGTCCAGATCGGTAATCGCGCGTTGCCTGCCTTTCTTCTTGGGGGCAAGAGCGCCTTTGATGATCGCTGCCGGATCACTCTCGCCGCGTCCGGTGGCGATGGCATATACAAAGACCGCGCTCATGCGTTGCCTGATCCTGCCTGCCGTTTCTGCTGCGCCTCTGGCCTCGATCATGCGGGTGACGGCAAGCGCCTCTGGCGGGGTAATGTCCCTGATAGGAATAAACCCGATGGCGGGGAAAACATCGCGCTCCAAGGACGTGAGAACGTCGCTGGCGTGGATCGGTGTCCAGCGGGCGCGGGTTATGTCGAACCATTCGCGGGCGATGGCCTCGAACGTGTCGGCGGTCTTTGCGCGAAACGAAAGCCGTTCGGTCTTTTTCACCTGCGACGGGTCGCGGCCTTCTTTGAGAATGCGCTTGGCCTGATCCCGCGCCGAACGGGCATCGGCAAGGGGTATTTCGGGGTAGGGGCCGATGGAAAGCGTCTTCTCGCGACCGTCAAACAGGTAGCGGTAGCGCCACAATTTACCGCCTGAAGGGCTGATAAACAGGTGAAGTCCGCCGCCGTCCGTGAGTTTATATGCCCGCTCGGACGGCTTGGCTTTCCTGACGGCCGTGTCTGTCAGCATGAAATACCCGTTCGGCTCTTGCGATACCCGCTTTTATGCCCACCCTTGTCGCGGCTTCATGGGTATCTTAGCGGAATGTGGCGGAAAAACAAAACACCGGAAACGCTGATTTAACAGGGCTTTCCGGTGCTTGGCGTAGGTCTGCGGGGAGTGTGATGGCGGAGACGGTGGCCGTCGAACCGCCGATATAACCCCCTGTTATTTATAGGGTGACGTGTCTCTTTGGCGGAATTATACCCGTCTTTATGCCCTGCTTAAATTAACAATCTTCTGTGATCGTATAATAGGGGCGGCGACGCTTCGGGGTTCTTCGGATGGCGTCGGCAACTTGTTGTATGATGTCAACGTCCCGATTATCGAGGTGATCCTCGGCATCCGGCTTCTTTTTCAGCGCGAGCATCATCTTGGCTTCTGCTACTCTAGCGCACCGCTCACGCTCTAACTTGAGAGCATCTTTGATAATCTCTTGCGATGCGATGTCCCCGCGCAAATAATTCAATAGAACCGCTGACGGGTCTTTTAACAGGGCTCCTATACGCTCACGCTCTGCCATGATGGCACGGGCTATTATTATTCTTGGATCGTACGAGGGGTCATGAATATCTCCTATCAATATTTGATTTTCACAGTTTTCCGCCGCCTGCATTACATCGTCTGGTATCTCGCTCATAATCTTTTCCTCACCCAATATTTCGCCGTAAATTTCGTGTCCTCGTCCATGTCGGACTTCGAAACGATCCAATCGAGATAGTCGAGCGGTGCGTCTGCGAACGTCGTTCCCTTGTGTTTGCCGAAGTTCATCACCTTAAGCAGGGCAGGGTATTTTGAAATGTGGATCATTTCTTCAACGGTTTTCTCATCCAGCAATCTGGCGAATATCGCTGCTGTCACATAAGCATCCGGCAAGGCGCGGTGCGGCGGGCTGGCTTTCTCGCTGTCAATGTCAAGGTCAAGCCAGTACCGTATCACCTGATTGCCGTGTCCTGGTGCATCCGGCCAGACCACACGCGCGACCTTGTAGGTGCATATCCACGGCGTTTTTGTATCCGGCGTAAAGTGCTGCTCAAACTTGGCGTTGTGAGCGACAAACACGTCTGCGCCTTCGAGAATGATGTTCATAATCTCGCGCGCTTCTGGGCCGTCCTTCACATCATCAATGGTCAGGTGATGGATGGCCATCGTGACGGGTGGTATCTCACCGCGCGGACGAATGACTGTCTGGAATTTATTCGTGATCTCGCGCGTATCCAAATCAACGTCATAAAATCCGACTTCAATAATTTCTGCGTTATCGTCGTCCGGTGTTCCCGTGGTTTCATAATCAATAACTCGTGCGGTTTTCATAATTCTCTCTTGTAAATAAATCCGTTTATTTCCATCACGTCCGGCATAGGTGGTGGTGAAGCCTTCGGATCAACGCCAAGCGCTTCAAGGCAAGACATCAAGTGCGGCTCCTCCGCGGCAAGTGATATTTCCATCTTTGCCAGCCGCCAGCTTCGGCCAACCGGATCACGCTCCGCAATCTCAAGAACAGGCGATCCAGCCTGAACGCGAACGATCACGATCTTTTCCAGCGTGTCCGGTTGTTTGATAACGTTGCGCCAGAACCGCGTTGCAGATTTTCGCGCCTGAGTTTCCTCGGTGCTGTTTTCGCGGCGGGCGCTTCTGAAGCGCAACTGATCGTCTCGCTTAAACAGACAGGTTGATGCGTATGGTGTCATGCTATTACGCTCTTCTTTGTATAGGTTTGACTTACTTCGGGTATTAAGCCGTCGTTCTTAGGCTCAACATATCCATCAGCAATTAGCTTTCTAGCGGTTGCGGTAGGGTATCGCTTACCATCCTCAAGTGTGTAGTAGGTGTATCCTCCACCCCTCGTAATAGCTTCATCAGTGTGTGAAGCTTGTCGCACAAGAGTTCTTCCGTTCAGGCGATTTAGTGCTTTTTCACTCCAATGCTTAATCGGTATTTTCTTCTTTGATGTCATGCTGGTTCTTCTCTCATTTTCCACTTATTATCCGCTTCATTGGCAAGATAATCATCGCGTGACATAGGTATATGAACGTATTCTGATACTATCTTTGCTTCTCGCGTGATGTATCCTGCTATATACCCTTCATCGACTATATCTTCTGTAACGTCAGTTAATCTTCGTTCGCCAAAAGACATTTCGTAAATCTTAGCGCTTGGCTCTGCATATTCCACAGCGCGGAACAGCTTTTCTTTATCAGTGTAAAATTCTCCGTCCTGCGGCTGGCCGTCATCAAGGATGAAGTATTTTTTCACAGCAGCATTGGCTGGCTTCTTTGAAATTTGAGCTGTGGCTTTAGCGATGTAATCCAAAGCACTTTTCTTGTTATCCAATTCCAGATCAATAAGCGCGTTCATCAGATAATAAGAGGTCAGTCGATGAGGGGAAATAGATCCCCTCTCAATTATGAGCGCTCGCAAATTGTGCATTTCTTTTGTCAGTTTTGGTTCCACCGGTGCGATCTCCTGTTGCGATATTCACAACGATATACGCATGTATATGGGCGTGTCAATCCTGTTTGTGATTTTCGCAACGGTGTCGGCGAATTTTTTCCGCGTGCTCATCCGCTCTGCCAGCGGCAACGCACATGGCCCACACAAGCACATAAATCGCAGCGACAATCACCAAGGCGGCGATCAGCAGGGTTCCTTCCAAAGTCGATACATTGTGGACTGCTGTCATTTTGCTTTCCTCCGGCTGCGTGTGAATGGACGTTGTGCAAGGCCAGCAGCCCTGATCTCTTTCAAAGTGATGGGCGCTCCATCAAGCGCGTATTCCGTCACCCACGCCGTGCGGATGCCCATCTTACCGCGCCATGCCTTCGGGGACGCTGTGGCTGTCAAGAAGCCGAGCGGGGTGCGTATGCTGGCCGGACTTCCTGGCGCTCGTCTGGATAGCTCCTGAACGTGCCTGAGATAGTCCATGGCGGGCGATGCGATCCTGATCCCCTCATCCCGCATGGCGCGGATCGTCTGGATGATCCTAAGCGACTGCTCGTGCGGCTCGTCTGATCCAAGTGCGTCGGATATTGCCGCAAGAACGCTGGTGATCGTCTCGTCCCTGGTGAGTTTGTCGCTGTGTTTCATCTTATGACCGTTGAGATTTTCGCAACACTACTCGCGTGCGAGTTGGAGTCAACTGGTGTCAATCCAAGAATTTTTGCTACCTCATGACGTCGGAGCATTTTTTTAGTGGTCAGGAAGCGCCATTCGGCTTCTTTCTCGGGCGGCACGTCATAGCCGCGCAGCTTCGTTAAGACCGCTCTCCGGTTTGGTTTGGCCGTTTCTGTTTTGACGATGGCTTCCAGAGTGTGATGTGTCACTTGGCAGAGGTCGCATTTGTAGCGCCTGGTTTGTCCGCTCGTTGTGGCGTGTGTCCGCCCGCATCGATTAGCTTTGTGGCGGCAGTCGGGACATAAAATGTAATCGCGAATGGCCATCACATCACCCCGTTCAGGCGTTTGGTTTCTTCGATACAAGCGTTCCAGCCATCATTGAAACAGGTGTAGCCACCTCGTACACAGGGCAGCTTCAACGGCTCGCGTGCTGCATCCTGCGTGACTGGCGGGGCGGCGTAGAGGGGTTTTTCTCCAGAAAGGTCTAATTTCTGATATGAAAACAGTTCTTTCTCGCCCATGCCGTAGGGGTATAAATAAGCCACAGGCTTCTGCTTCAACGCTTCGGCATGAGCGCGGGCGGCTTTGATTACTTCTTTAAGCTTTAATTCTTGTTGGATTGTGAAGCCACCATCCTTCACAAGCTTAGATGTATAATCAATTGCTTCCCTTAGAAATTCAGTATCTTCCAACTGTTCAAGTTCTGTCATTGCTTTGGTTCCTATCATGATTTTCTAATCTCTTCCCAGTTTAAATTCTCGGCCAGCGTTTCGTAATAGTGTAACTCAGCGGCGGCTTTGGCAGTTTCAATACTTTTATAAATGCCTATAGCGGTAGAATTTATTTTAAGATGAAATTCTACACCGTAACGAATTATATAATAATCATGATTTATTCCCGCTGAGTCTGATTTGCCCCACCTAAGAGGCTTAAATATCCGCTTGCAGATTTCAATTTGTTCGGGTGTCATAGGCTCACCATAAATCTTCGGAAAAAAGCTCATCACCCCATTGCAATGAACCAGTTAGTGTTTGGTTATTAGCTAAGGCAATCTGTCCACCTTCTCTACGATTAACGTAGCGCCCCGTAGATGTGAGGAAACCTTGGCGGTCAGGTCGGATGATTGTTTCGTTTAACTGTTGCAATGCTTTCAAAACATCTCCATGCCTTGCTGGTGCGGGTAAACTTGCGATTACCCCCTTAATATTTATTGCAACTGATACTATGCGTTCTTTCGTATCCATCACAACAGCCCCCGCTCTTTGCGCATTGCGTCAAGGTCTAAGAGACTGTCTTCAGGGGCAACGGTGCCGCGCCTGAATGATGCGAAGACCTCTGCGTTTTCTTCAGAGCCGTCATCGCTCCACCAATGCGATCCAACATTGAAACTCGGTTTTGAATTGTACAGCCAAACTGTTCCGTCCGCGTCACGCGCCATCCATTTATAATCACCATGCACCGCCGCAACGTCGATGTAATCGGGGACTAAGGCGATCATTTCTTCAAGTGTTTTCATTTGTGGAAATCCTGTTTTGAGATAATTAAAGCCCACTTGAATAGATTGAACGTGCAATGCCACTGTCCCTTTTTTGCGGCTGGTGGGATATAAAATCTGTTTCCGTTTCTGCGTTCTAAAGATACACTCCAATGCCATGTTGGCGATAATTTTGGGTGTCGCGTGTATAAGATAATGGAACCATCGCTTGCTCTCTGAAACAGTTTCATATTAATCCCTTTTCGTTTGCTAGGCGCTCTGACATGGTAACGATGGCGATTGAGCGCGGCTCTTCTTCTATTTCTATTTCTATTTCTATTTGCGAGAGAGGTAGCCACACTGCTCCGTCACTTTCGCCATCCAAAGAGACAAGCACGGCTTTCTCTGTTTGATGATGAATAACGACTTCAATATCAACTAAATCTGATTTCATACTCCGAACCTCTCTCTGCGCTTGGCAAGGGCAATATCAGCTACATAGCTTGCATGTTGTATGTCATAATAGTCATCTGTATTTGAGGCTACGCAACACGCAATAAACGCCTGATCCCAGAAGCGTTGCTCATCTGGTGTCACGGATGGGGTGGTAGACTTTTCAGTTGCTTTGCCCCCACCCATTTTGAGCAATTCTTGACCTTCTCGCGCATCTTTTTGAGCGGGAGTTTCGGCTTCGGGTTCTTTCCATGGGCCAATAATATCTAAACCAGTATTGCCGTCGCATGTACCATCAGGAAAATGAGCGGCTGGCTCGTATCTTGTCACGTGTTCATTCTCGAAAATATGAGTAAAAAAATTCATTCCCCGCCGATACCTATCTGATATTCCTGAATATTTCGCTTTCCCGCCATTCCGCGTCTTATAAAACTCTCCGACCTTGAAATTACTTTGCATCATTCAGCGCCTTTTCTGCTTGGATGATGGCGTTATTCGCTTTAATACCAAGTGACGTGTATTTATGATTATTTAGCGCAGTGCCCGGGGCGTCTTTGCGGAGAGTTGCCGTTAATTCCTTTAAAGCTTCCAGCGCCTCCACGAGCGCGGCGTGGGAGTTGACGGCTTTGAGTATATAGGCTCCGTCAGATTCTTTGTTCTCTCCGTAGACATCAGCGATAGGTATAAGCATACCATAGGATTGATCGTCTTCTTGGCTGGTGTATCCAACTTCTAATTTTCTGTTTACCCGCCAAGGCAGAGGGCTGTGCTTAAGTTCTTCTGTCATAATTCCCTCATTCAAAATCTGGTTTAATCGTGCTCGGCCAGTGCGGGCCGTGTTTCTTATGGTCGTGGCAGGGCTTCAATGCCTCCCGTGCCAGCGCCTTTAATTCCGACACTGTGGCTGTTTCCTTGGCCTCAGCTATCTTTCTCAGGGCTTCCGAGCGGCGTTGATTGACAGATTTCAGGTTGTGGCACATGGGAATAATCCTTTTCCACTCAGCGCTATTCCCAAGCCGATCTGATCCTGGTTCAACCGCGCCATTCCTTTTCGGTGTTCGGCCAGCAACTCGGGCATCAAATCAGTTTCTATCGCCTCCAGCGCCTTACGGGCTTCGCTGGCGACATATTCTCGGCGCTCCTGGCGCTCGACACGCATTCGGAATAATTCCTGCTTGCGGGCTTCTCTGAGCATTCCGCGCATGATCGCGGCCAGGACGCGGCTCTCAATGAGCGGGTCAGGATTGTGGGGCATTCCAACTTCCAATCTGATCGTTTAAAAATCACCGTTCAACGACAAACCCGAACACGTTAACCGGAGCACGGTTTTCGTCGTATCTGGATACGATAACCCGATCACCGCGCATGCAGGCCAGCAATGCGTAATCGCGGGACATGCTGATTGCCGCTGTGTCATTTGCCATGTGCGACTTGATCCCCATCGAAAGGCGGCCGTCACGCACAACGTCGATTGCAAATTCCGAGTTTTCATATTTTGCGGGACGCTGTGTCATCGCCTCACCCCGCAACAAATGCCAGCGCCAGAACGCCAGAGACAAATAGACCAATGGCGATCAATTCGCCGAACATTCGGATAATCATTTCAAATCTCCAAAATGAGAACATCCAAATCACTTTCCACTGTTTGTTGCGAAAACCGCATCAACGTGTATAAGCCTGTATACAGTTATATACCGTGTTGTGAGAATGTCAACAAAAATATTCTTACAAACCTCTTTGTCGCAACTTTTTTCTCAAATAACCCTTATATAACAATACTTTATATATAAAATATATTAAAGACAGATAGGTTTGTAAGAGCATATAAACTTTTTTTAATTAGGGGTAAAAACAGTGTATATACCTGCGGTAAGTATATACATTAAAAATGACCCCTATTTAAAAAAGTGTTGGTGCTCTTACAAACCTATCTGCGCAGGGGTTTTTCGGCATATCGCGCCAGATAACCCATTAATCGTATTATCTAATTTCGATTGGCAAAGAGGTTTTTAAGAGCATTTTCGACCTCCAATCAGATCAAACAAAGAACAACAGCAGAACGAATTCTGTGAGTGTTTATACGCGTCAACAGCAATTCGGCGGAAGCAACCATCACATGACACCATGATGAAAATGATAGGTGGAGTGATGGCCCTAACACCCAAAAGACAAAGGTTCGTGGATGAATATCTCATTGATATGAATGGGACTAAAGCCGCAATTCGTGCTGGTTTCGCGGAAAGTGGCGCAAGAACCGAGGCGACAAGGCTGCTTGCAAATGCTGAGGTTCAAAAAGAAATCGCGCAACGCACTGAAAAACGCTTCGATAAGCTCGAAGTCACAGGCAATCGAGTGCTTGAAGCTATCTCGCAAATAGCATTCGGTGATATTCGTCAGATGTTTACTTCAGACGGGCAACTAAAACGGCCTGAAGAATGGGACGATGACACGGCGGCTGCTGTTGCTGGTCTTGAAATTGTCACGGTGAATAAAGGCGAAGGCGCTGTTGAACACGTTGCCAAGGTCAAACGCACTGACCGCCTGAAAGCTCTCGACATGCTGGCCCGTCATCACTCGCTGTATAACGACAAGCTCGAAGTCAATCTGACAAGCGATCTTGCGACACGGCTGGAGCGGGCAAAGAAAAGGAAATCAGACGATGGCTAACGATACCACTGACATTCAAATCGCTGTGGTGAAGCGCCCGCATCGCTGGATGGCAAAGCGCGGATCAAACGTCACCACATGCCAGACATGCGGCGTGAAGCGTAGCCAGGTCGCCACGATGGTTTGTTTTGAGGAAGAAATTGAAATCAATGCCTCCACACAACAAACGCAAAGCTGATCCCACAGACGAAATAATCGAGATGGCGGCTGACTGTCAGCACGATCCTGACAAATGGTCGCTCATGGCGTTTGATTGGGGGCACGGAGAATTATCAAATCACTCCGGCCCGCGCCAATGGCAACGCGACATCAACCGCACGATCCGCGATCACCTGGCTAATCCAGAGACACGCCATCAACCTTTGCGCATCGCGGTTGCGTCCGGCCATGGCATCGGCAAATCTGCGCAGATGGGGATGATCTCGAATTGGGCCATGTCCTGCTGGTCAGATGCCAAAGTGCTGATTACGTCCAACACGGGCGATCAGCTTGCAACCAAGACATCACCAGAAATCGCGCTGTGGTTCCGGCGCGCGATCACGTCCACCTGGTTTAACACCGCCACCATGTCGATCAAGTCGCGCGATCCGGCGCATGAAAACACATGGCGATTGGATTTTGTCACATGGTCGGAGAACAACACAGAAGCCTTCGCAGGGCTACACAATGAAGGCCGCATCATCGTGCTGCTATTCGATGAGGCCAGCGGCATCGCGCAAAAAGTCTGGGAAGTGGCGCTCGGCGCGCTTACAGACGAAAACACTGTCATCATCTGGATTGCGTTCGGAAACCCTACGCAAAATTCAGGGATGTTCCGCGAATGCTTCCGAAAATTCCGACATCGTTGGCTCACGCGCCACATTGACAGCCGCGAGGTCGAAGGGACGAATAAGGCTTATCTGCAACAAATCGTGGACGATTATGGCGAAGACAGTGACGAAGCCCGTGTGCGTGTGCGTGGACAATTTCCGAGGCAATCAGCAATGCAGTTTATTTCAGAAGCCGATGTTGACGCGGCTCGTAATCGACACTTGCGGCCAGATCAATATTCGTTTGCGCCTGTGATAATCGGCGTTGATCCGGCGTGGACTGGAGCTGACACGCTCGAAATCTATCTGCGGCAAGGATTGTGTTCCCGCCACCTGCTCACGTTGCCGCGAAATGATAATGATGTTCAGGTGGCCAACATTCTTGCGCGCCTCGAAGAAGAGCACCAAGCCGACGCGGTGTTCATCGACGCGGGTTATGGCACAGGCATCAAATCAGCGGGCGATGTGATGGGCCGCGCGTGGCGATTGGTCTGGTTTGGCGGCAAGGCGATTGATCCAGGCTATTTGAACAAGCGCGCTGAAATGTGGGGGCAAATGAAACGCTGGCTCAAGGCGGGCGGTGTGATCGATCCGAAAGACACGATCCTTTACACCGATTTGACCACGCCGGAGACCAAGCCACACCTACAAGGCAAAGTGCAGCTTGAAAGCAAGGAGGATATGAAAAAGCGCGGGATGCCATCGCCGAACCGTGCTGATGCACTCGCGCTCACATTCTCTGAGCCAGTCGTTAAACGCATAGCTCCAATCGGCTCGCAAGATGCTGGATTTGCAGTCGTGGATTATGATCCGCTTGGCTAATCGGTCGCGGCAACCATCGGGCGGTATTCCTTTCATGAGATAAATTATCGAGGCTTGCTATGTGCTTTTTCTCCACGCCTAAGATGGCACCTCCCGAAAAACCGCCAGAATACGCGCAAATGCGCCAGCCGGACGGTGCTGCCGTCCGTAGCTCGACAAGCCGCCGCACGATGGATCGGATGCGCGCTGGCGTTGATACGATCCTCACGTCTGGATCGGGTGTCAGCACGTTTGGCGAAACAAACAAGAAAATATTATTGGGGCAATGACATGTGTGCATTTGGTGGCGGCGCTCAACAGCAACGTGGCGGCATTCGGATCACCCCGCTTGGGGGCAGCCAGGAACAAGCTGCTGCGGCCTCGGCTCGATCTCCCAATGGCGGATCATTGCTTGATGGGGCAGGGCGACGGGCAAAAGATCGTCCAGCGGCCTATTCTTCGGGGACAGTGCTGACTTCTGGCATGGGCGTTGGATCATTTGCGCCGACTGAAAAGAAAACTCTCCTGGGGCAGTGATGAAGCAAAACGCCGCACGCAATGAAACGCAAGTCGCCTATCACCGACGCCGTGCGGAAGAACTGAAGGCGATCCGTAGCCCTTGGGAGGGCGTGTGGCAGGGACTGGCTGAACATATTGAGCCATCACGCTTACGCCTGAACAATAGGGTGGAAGGCGCTCTGAACCGCTCCAAAATCATTGACAGCACGGCGACCTTTGCGCTGAGGACACTGCAATCTGGTATGCATTCCGGTATCACGTCACCCGCGCGTCCTTGGTTTCGGCTGGCTACATACGATCCTGATCTTAAGAATTACGCTCCGGTCAAGGAATGGCTGGCCGATGTCGAGCGTCGGATGCGTGAAGTGTTTCAGGCATCGAACGTTTACAACTCATTCCATACTGGTTACGGCGATCTGGGTCAATTCGGTCAGTCTTTGTCGATCCTCGTTGAGGATGATGATGCGACGATCAGGATGCAGCAACTTTTGCATGGCCGGTTCTGGCTCTCGCGTGATGAGCGTGGCCGCGTGAACACCTGCTATCGCACGTTCAAATGGTCTGTTGAGCGTATCGTGAGCCGCTTCGGATACAATCGCTGCCCGCATTTTGTGCGCACGGCTTGGGATAACGCGAATTACGATCACCTGTTTGACGTGTGGCACGCCATTGAGCCGCGCATGGATCGTCGTTTGGATAGTAAGGCCAAGCAAGACAAGCCGTTCCTGTCGAATTATTGGATGGATGGCAAGGGATTGCACGGCGACGAATTGCTTGAGGAAAGCGGGTTTGAAGAAAATCCGCTCGTTGGGCCTGCGTGGGAATTGGCGGCTGAGGATCACTACGGCGTATCGCCTGGCATGATCGCGCTCGGTGACATCAAGATGCTGCAATCAGAACAGCGCCGCAAGCTGGAAGCCATTGACAAGATGGTCCGCCCTCCCATGAACGCGCCAACGTCCATGCGCAATTCGCCCGCATCGCTCGTGCCTGGTGCTGTCAATTTTGTTGACGATCCGACTGGCAAGGGGTTCACACCCGCCATGCAGGTTACTCTGCGCGTGAGTGAGTTGTTTCAAGAGACGCGCGACGTGCAGGATCGGATCAACCGGACGTTTTATGCTGATCTGTTCCTGATGCTCTCGCAAATGGAAGGTATTCAGCCGCGCAACACGATGGAGATTGCAGAGCGAAAAGAAGAAAAGCTCCTCGCGCTTGGGCCGGTGCTTGAAAACATCTATAACGGCCAGCTTGAACCTGTCATTGATCGCACGTTCCAGATCATGCTTCGGCGTGAAATGCTGCCGCCGCCGCCGCCTGATGTTGAAGGTCAGGAATTGAAGGTTGAATATATCTCGATGCTTGCGCAGGCACAGAAGGCTATTGCAACGGGCGGGATCGAACGTCTGTCGTCTTATGTGGGCAATCTGGCTGCGGTTAAGCCTGAAGTTCTCGACAAGTTCGACGCTGATGAGGCTGTGGATCAATACGCGGACATGCTCGGCGTTGATCCTTCCATCGTCATATCTGATGAGGACGTTGCTAAAACGCGCGATGCCCGCAATCAGAAGCAAAACCAAGTTGAGAGCGCACAAATGGCGGCGCAAATGGCTCCTGCCGCAAAGCAAGGCGCTGAAGCCGCTGCACTGATGTCGCAATCAGCCAGCCAGCCAGGCGGGAATGAACTGCTTTCGCGTCTTGGGCTTGTCTGACGTGGTGTGAATTTCACAAGGTAATTTGAGAATGAAACTATCTGAGATGCAAGAATTGCAACAAGACGATCTGAAGCGGGCGTTCCGCGATGTGATTGCCACGGCTGCGGGTAAGCGCGTGCTGTTTTGGGTCATGGAGCAGTGCGTCATTTATGGCGAGGCGTACACAGGTGACGACAACGCCACGAATTATAATCTCGGTCGGCAGGGTGTGGGCAAGCGCCTGATTGCTATGCTCGACGGGATCGATCCGAAAATTTACCCAACGCTGCTGCTGGAAGTGGCGCGGATGAACGAAGAGCAACAAGAGATTTTGAAACGCACTAGCGGACAAGAGGACAGCGAACATGAAGCGTAATTTGGGATTTATCGAGATTTTGCGTGCTGCTGAGGATGGTAACGGTTCGGCTGAAGCGCCGTCGCCTGAAAGCGTGCTGTATCCTGATGAAGGTGGTGACAGCTCGAAAGGAAATCAGCTTTCAACGCAAGAGCCTGTAGAGAAAAAGGGTGATGACGGCGCGAATGGGAATCAGGCCGAAACAGCTGCTGGCGAATGGAAAGACTACACACCTGACCCCGCCAAATCAGAAGCTGAAAATGCTGCGGCCAAAGCAGAACACGACAAGACGAAGCCTGAAGACAAGCCAGCCGATCCACTCGACACTGTACCGGAAACGGGCGTTTATGAATTGAAAATGCCCGATGGCATTGAGCTGAATAAGCCGTTGCTCGACAAGATTAGCCCGCGCCTGAAGGAAAAGGGATATACCCAACGCGAGGCGCAACAGCTTGCGGATGACTTCATCGACATCCAAAAAGAGCAGGTCAAGCAGCAAGAAGAACAGTGGGGAAAAACGGTCTATGAGGACTGGCCTGCACAAGCTAAAGCCGACAAAGAAATCGGCGGCGGCAAGTGGGACACAACCGTTTCATCCGCAACGCGCGCGATCAATTCGCTCGGAACGCCTGAATTGAAAGAATATCTCACAATCAGTGGCGGCGGCAACCATCCAGAGCTTATTCGTTTTATGGCGAAGGTCGGCTCCATGATCCGTGAGGATAGTCCGGCCATAGGCAATGCTGGCGGCGGGGCTAAGGATCGTTCCGAAGTTCTTTATCCAGACGATCAACCGAAAGGCAATTAAACATGGCCACCTTGGCATCATCCTATTTGAACCTCATTGACGTTCATAAGCAGCAAGACCCTCGGACGGGCGAAATCATTGAAGTGCTGAAGCAGCAAAATCCTATTCTGGATGACGCTGTTGCGATGGAATGCAACATGGGCGCGATCCACCGCCACGGCATCCGTACTGGCCTCCCCACTCCTGCTTGGGGCCGTCTCTACCAGGGCATCCCGCAAAGCAAATCCACTATTCAGCAAGTCGACGACACGACTGGCTTTCTCGAAGCCCGTTCTGGCGTTGATGTTCGCTTGCTGAAGCTGTCAAACAATCCTGGCGCTCTGCGTTTGGGTGAGGCCATGTCTCATCTGGAAGCCATGAACCAGGAAATGGCGACTGGCCTGTTCTACCATGACACGGCGACAACACCTGAAAAGTTCAAGGGCTTTTCTGCTCGCTACGGCGTGAAGGGCGGTTCCGGCGCAGGCAATCAGATCGTCGATGCTGGCGGTGCTGGTTCGGACAATACGTCCGTCTGGTTCATCACTTGGGGCGACCACGCCTCTCATCTGCTTTATCCGAAGGGTACGAAAGCTGGTGTTGATCGTCAAGACAAAGGTGAACAGCGTGTCGCTGACGCCAATGGTGATGCCTATTGGGTTAAGGAAGAGGTATTTGAGTGGCACATGGGCTTGGCCGTGAAAGATTGGCGCTACAATGCCCGCATCGCCAACCTCGATGTCTCTGATGTCCTGGCCGACACTGTGGATATTCTGAAGTTCATGCGTCAGGCTTATTACCGTCTGCAATCGCGCCGCATGGATGGCAAAACAAGCCGCATGGCAATCTACATGAACCGCACGATCCTCGAAGCACTGGACGCGCGCACAACGCCGACCGGAACATCTACAGCAACCGCGCTGCAGTTGCGTCGTGAGGAACTTGAAGGGCGTGAAGTTCTGACCTATCGCGGCATTCCGATCCGCGAAACAGACGCACTGCTAAACACAGAAGCGCGTGTCGTTTGACCATAGCGATGCTGTTTCCGCAATTTGCGTTGCGGAAATCACCGATCCGACGATTGATGTAAAGGACATCACATGATTTTCGACCGCACACTTTTATTCTCAAACGCGCAGGCGATCACTGCCGACGCTGCCTCGACCGACATTGTTGATCTGGGTGCGACTGGTACGGTTTACGGCGCGGCTGCTGCGCTGTCCCGTGATCTTGGGCGGGGCGAAAGCGTTCCTCTACTTATCCAAGTCGTGGAAAGCTTCAACACGCTGACAAGCCTTCGCGTTGTCGTCCAGTGTGATGACAACTCCGGCTTCTCAAGCGCCAAGGACGTGCTTGAAGTAACCCTGCCGCTTGCATCGCTTGTGGCTGGCCGCACGTTCCCAATCATCGCTGTTCCTCCTGGTGTGAATGAACGCTACATGCGCATTTATTATGATGTCATCGGCACCAATCCGACACTTGGAAAAGTTACGGCGGGCGTTGTGGCTGGCGTTCAAACTGCTGGCGTAAACTTCTAATAAAGCGCAAGCCGCGAAAGGAAAACTGCAATGATTGAAGTAATCGCTGTTGCCAATGGATATTATGGCGGCAAGGTTCGCGTCCCTGGTGAGCGTTTTGGCATCACTGAGCCTGAACACTTCTCGATTGAGTGGATGGAAACTGAGGATAGCAAAGCACTGGCGCATGTTCGCGCGCAGGCCAAGGCGACACCCTCGGAAGACGCCACCAAGGAAGAAGCCCGCATCGTGAAGAACCGCGCTGAACGCTATAAAGAATGGCTTGACGCGCGCAAGGAACGCGATGCTGAGCGCCCTGTGGAAACCCGCCGCGTCAACATCGGCGGCACAGACGGCGTTGTGGGTGCTGAAGTGCCAAAGAAAGGCGCGAACGTATCTGCGAAAGACAAGGTTGCTCTGGCTGAAGCCGCAACTGGCCGCAAGGTCAAGGGTGAGAAAGAAGCTGATGATGCCTTGGACGCTATCGAGGGCGCAACTGGTTCTGACAATGATGATCGTTCACGCGATCAAGCTGTGGATCGTTCGGCTGATGCGCCAACGCCTGATTGGGAAGCTCCTGCGGCAAAGAGCAACAAACCTCTTGCTGCTGACGACTAATCGAAGGCGGCTTGTGCCGTATTTTTCAAATAAAAAGGAAATAATATGAGTGAAGCTACTATCGAGAATGAAATTCAAGCTAAGGGTTTGAACGCGCCACGCCTCAACCCTGCCCACATTGACAGTATGATTGTGGATGAACAATATCATGTGTTTGACGGCACAACTCTAACTGTTTGCGCTCTGACGCTCAAGAACGGTTTCATTGTAACCGGAGAAAGCGCGGCCGCCTCACCCGAAAACTTTGACCAAGAAATAGGTCGTAAGATCGCGCGTGAGAACGCCCGCCAAAAGATCTGGGCGCTTGAAGGATATCTCCTTCGGGAGAAACTTTCTTCACAATAACATAGTCTTCGCGCGTTAGGACACCACATGAGTTCAGCAGTCGCAATCTGTAATCTGGCCTTATCCAATATCGGGAAGGACAATATCAGTTCATTGAATGAGCCGACTGCTGAAGCGCGCGCGTGTAATCAGTTCTATGATCTCACGCGCGATTTGCTGCTGCAATCCTATCCGTGGCGGTTTGCAGGAAAGACACGCGCGCTGGCGGCTCTGGCGAACCCAGAAGCAGGCAAGTGGCAGTTTGCCTATCAGCGGCCCAACGATTGCCTCAAGGTGCTGTGGCTGCGGCCAAACTATTCGGAAGCCGATCCCTGCTTTCAGACTGAGCAAGAGGAAATGGCTAACCCGTATGAGATTGAGCAAGAAACAATCTATGCGAACCTTGACGTGGCGTTCATCCGCTATACGTCCCGCATTGCTGATCCCTCAAAATACTCTCCGCTTTTCGTGGACGCTCTGGCGTGGCATCTGGCAACTCGACTCGCGATGCCTCTCACGCGCGACCTGAAGCAGCGCCAAGGCGCATATGAGGTTGCCCGCGCCATGCAAGCGATGGCCGAAATGGCCGACGCGAACGAAACGCGGCATTCATCCGATCATTCGACTGAATTTGTAACAGGGCGCTATCATGGCTGACATTGTTTATTTACCAGTGATTACACGGCTCGATATTGATCCTGATCGTGTCTTATCACAATCATCCGGCAAGCTGGATACGGTCATTGTCGTTGGATATGACAAAGACGGGAACGAATACTTTGCATCTTCTGTGGCTGACGGCGGGACAGCGGTCTGGCTTTTGGAGCGGATGAAGCTCAAGCTCCTTCAGGAACCAGATAATGGCTGACATTCGCGCCTATCAACCGTCCTTCACTGCTGGCGTCTTGTCGCCTGCGTTATGGGCTAGGGTCGATATTTCTAAGTATTCTTCCGGCCTCAAAACAGGAACAAACATTTTCATCCATCCTCACGGCGGCGCGTCAAACCGTCCAGGGTTTGAGTTTGTCCGCGAGGTCAAGAACAGCTCGCATAATGTCCGGCTGATCCCGTTTCAGTTTAACACTGAGCAGTCATACATTCTCGAATTTGGCGATGAATATTTCCGCGTGTTCCGCGACGCGGGCCTGATCGTGTCAGGCGGCTTGCCGTATGAGGTTACAACACCTTACGCGCATGAGCATGTAAGCGAATTGGTGTATGTGCAAGAAGCGGATGTGATGTATATCACGCATCCGCTGTATCCTGTTCACAAGCTCTCGCGCCTCGCTGATGACAATTGGACGCTCACACTGGTGACGTTCGCCCCGAAAATCCTGCCGCCCGCTTCAATCTCGGTGACAAAGCCTGGCGATACGTCCGGCGAAACGGGTTATGATCCTACGGTCTATCGCTACAAGGTTTCCGCGGTGGATGATGAGACCGGCGAAGAAAGTGTCCCCTCTGTTTCCGGCTCCGTCACAAATGATTTGTCCATCGACGGCGGCATCAATCGCGTGACATGGCCTGCTGTGACAGGGGCATCACGATATATCGTCTACAAAGAAGACAACGGCGTTTACGGCTATATCGGCGGAACTGAGGCCCTGACGTTCGATGATGAGAACATTGTTGCCGACTTGGCAGACACGCCACAGACCGCTCGCAATCCATTTGTGGGTACGGGCAATTATCCGCGATGCGTGACATTCGTTGAGCAGCGGCTTGCGTTTGCATCCACGATTAATGAACCACAGGCGGTCTGGCTTTCTCAATCGGCCAATTACGAAAACTTCGGCTATTCGTCGCCTTCCAAGGCCAGTGATGCGGTGACATTCCGCATCCGTGCCAGGCAAGTGAATGAAATCCGCTCGATGCTTTCCCTGCGCGGGATGATGATCCTGACATCGGGCGCTGAATGGATCGTGTCAGGTGGATCGCAATCGGACGCGATCACGCCTTCGTCGGTCAAGATCGACAATCAAGGTTATCGCGGGTCGGCCAAAGTTCAGCCCGTTGTCGTTGGCAACACCGTTTTGTTTGCGCAAAACCGTGGCGGCGTGGTTCGTGATTTCAGCTATACCTTCGCGGAAGACAGTTTCGTTGGCCGCGACCTGACGATCATGGCGCGGCACTTCTTTGAGAACAGGGAAATCAGCGCGTGGGGATATGCGCAAGCTCCGTATTCGATGGCGTGGACGGCGCTTGATGATGGCTCATTGGTGTCGCTCACCTACATGAAAGAACACGAAGTCTGGGCGTGGACGGCGCACGATAGCTCTGGCGCTCTATTTGAAGACGTGGCTGTGATTGCTGAGGGTCGGGAAGACGTTCCATATTTCGTCGCACAGCGCACGATCAACGGCCAGCAAGTGCGGTATATCGAACGGCTGCACACGCGGAACATGCCAACGGTGAGTGATGCGTTTTTCGTGGATAGCGGACTGACATACTCTGGCGCTCCGGTGTCTGTGATTAACGCGCTCGATCACTTGGAAGGCGAGGACGTTATTGCCTTGGCTGACGGGAATGTGGTGCGCAATCTCACTGTATCCGGTGGCTCGGTGACGCTCCCGAACGCGGCTGCAAAAGTGCATATTGGCTTGCCGATGGTGGCGAGTATGCAGACGCTTGATCTGGATATGGGGCAAGTCAGCGGCCTCGGCACGGTTCAGGGGCGGCAAAAGTCGATCAGCGAATTGACGATGCGGGTTGAACAAACGCGCGGAATATTCATCGGGCCGCATGACGGTGACAGGGATAGCCCGAAGCTGGTGGAATACAAGCAACGCTCAACAGAGGCGTGGAATGAAGCGATCCAGCTCTATACGGGCGATATTCGGATCACGCCACAATGGGACTGGACAAATGGCGGCAACATGTGGATCAAACAATTCGATCCGCTGCCGTTCACAATTCTCGCGGTGATGCCAGACGTGAGCCTGGGAAGGTAGGGGGTGCTGGTTTGGAAGTTGATATTAAAATCGTTCCGGCTCTGCCTGAGCATATCGATCATATCGCTGCGCACATGCGCCAAGCTGACATAAACGAAATCGCGGCTGGCTCCGGTCAGTCTCCTCGGGAAGCATTAGAAAGCTCACTGGATAAATCATCATTCGCGCGGACGGCTCTTGTGAATGGCGTTCCGGTCGTGATGTTCGGCGTGGGTGACATCAACGTGCTTGCCGGTCTTGGCGGGCCTTGGCTGCTTGGTACGGATGACGTGGAAAAACACTTCGTTGCGTTCCTGCGTGGATCGGTGAAGTGGCGAAATCAACTATTGGAGAGGTATGACATACTGCTGAATGTTGTTGACGCTCGAAACAAGGCTTCTCTCCGGTGGCTCCGGTGGCTTGGCTTTAAGTTCTCCGATCCAATCAATATTCGCGGTCATGACTTTTATATATTCGAATTGAGGTCTGCGGATGTGCGATCTGACACTGGCATTAACGCTCGGTTCAACTCTGCTCGGCGCGGCAGGGCAGATGCAGCAGGCGAATGCGACGGCGGCGGCGTCTAATTACAACGCGCAGGTTCAGGAAATGAACGCTCAAATTAGTGAGCGGCGTGCCAAGGATGCGATTGAACGCGGTGCGTTAGAAGAGCAGCGCAAGCGGCAAGAGGTCGCGCAAATCCAAGGGCGGCAACAGGTGGCTATGGCCGCGAACGGCGTTGATCTGGGCTTCGGCTCTCCGCTGGATACGCTTGTTGATACTGCTGTTCTTGGCGAATTGGACGCGCTTACGATCCGCTCAAACACTTACCGAGAGGCATACGATCAGCGCGTACAGGCCGCAAACCAAAGGGCAGGGGCGCAATTGAGCCTTGCTGAAGGAAAGGCCGCAAAAACTGGCGGCTGGCTTGGCGCTGCTGGAACGATCCTGACAGGCGCGGGCAAAGGGTATTCGTCATATAAAGCTGGAATTGGCAGGATTGCATAATGGTGCAGGTTCCCACATACACGCGCGACGTTTCTTTAAGGCCAGCGTTTCAATCTGAGAACACGGTTCGCGCATCACCGCAAGCGTTTGGCTCTGACATCGGGCGCGGGATGCAGCAGGCGGCGCAAGGTCTTGCCAATGTAGGCGAAGCGTTTGCGCAGGTGCAGGCGCTTGAGGATGAGACGCGCACTAAGGAAGCCGAAAACACATATGCCGCAAAGTTGCGCGAACGTCAGTATGGCGAAAATGGATACATGACGCTTTCCGGCAAGGCCGCTGTTGATGGCCGCGCTGCGTTCGAGCGTGATGCTGAAGAGATGAAAAAGGAAATCGCTGCGGGTCTTACACCAAGTGCGGCTCGTCTTTTTGACAGGGCGGCAGGCGCTCGATTGCAGCAGACGTTGCAGAGTTCGATTATCCACGCTGCGAACGGTCGTAAACAATGGGTAGCTGAAGCATCGGCAGCACGGCTCGACACGTTCGCTGAGGATGCCGTTGCGGCATTCAATGATCCGAAAAAAATTGATTTTAACATTGCTGCGGGGCAGGCGGAAATTCGTCAGCAGGCGCAGTTGCAGGGGTGGGACAAGGACACGCTGGCAAACCGTGAAAAGGAATATATTTCGCAGGTTCGCTATAATACGGCGCTTCGCATGGTGTCTGATGATCCTGTGAAAGCGCGCGCGTATTTTGATCAGCACAAGGATCAATTCACAGGGCCGCACCAGTTCAAGTTCGATGAGGCGATCCGTGTTCCATTGATGAATGAGAATGTGAAGCGGAATACCGCGCGTTTTTATGAGGGCGGCGGAGCGGTTTCTGATGGCGGTGGGACAGGTTCCCCTTCTGCCGGTGCTGATTATTACCGCGCAATCCGCACAGCGGAAAGCGGCGGCAATGACAGCGCGAAAAATCCTCGCTCAACGGCAACGGGTCGGTATCAGTTTATCGCAAGCACTTGGAGCGAATTAGCACGCCAGCGTCCCGATCTTAGCCTGACAAGTGACGGCAGGCTTGATCCCGCACAGCAAGAGCGTGCAATCAAAGCTTTCACTGAGAACAATGCAAAAACACTCTCTGGTTCTGGAATTGTGGTCACGAATGGTTCTCTTTATGCGGCTCACTTCCTCGGATCATTTGGCGCTGTTCGCGCTTTACGCGCTCCGTCTACGGCAATGATGCGTGACGTTGTGTCTCCTGGGACTGTGGAAGCAAATCCATTTCTTGCGAATATGACTGTTGGTCAGTTCACTGCATGGGCAGAACGCAAGGGCGGTGGGGCGGGCGCTGCCCCTGCTCCTGCTTCGGGTGGATACAGCACTGTTGAACCTTTCTTGGCAACTATCAAAGACCCTGTTGAGCGTGAAATGACACGCAAGTCCATATATGCATCGATGGAAGCGCGTTCAAAAGCGCAAGCCGAACAGCAAAAGGCCGTCCAGTCAAAGGCATTCAACCTGATTGAAACGCAGAATATCAGCCCGTTCAGCCTTCCCGCTGAAATCACAACGCAAATCGGCATGGAAAACATGTCGCAGTTGATGACGTATTGGGAGAAAAAGCAGTCTGGCAAACAGTCGCAATCATCGCCTGAGTTGATGTATCAATTGCAACAAGAGGCGGCTGTTAATCCTGACATGTTTACCCAAAGAAACTTGTTGGACAATATCAACAATCTGTCGAAGGAAGATTTCAAAGCTCTCTCTGAGAAACAATCGTCACTGTTGTCTGGAAGCCGTAAGGCGCGGGAGGAAGGGAAGACTGTTGCTGATGCTATGACGCAGGCGAAAGTTCAACTCAATAGCGTTGGTATCGGGTTGGATCGCGGCGACGAAACAGCGAAAGCCGAAAGCGCCCGTCTTGAAGCCATGTTCCAAAACTCACTTGCTGCTGAAATTGAAGCCTTCCGCGCGCGTGAAAAGCGTGAGCCGATCTATCAGGAAACACAGTCAATCATTAACAGGCTGCTCCGGCCTTTGGTTGTGAAAGAACCTTCGTGGTCGGTTAATCCGTTCTCTGGCTTCTCCGGCACAAGCGACACGGAAGGCCGCATGTTCCAATTCCGTGAGCTTGGTATCGGGAAGACGGGTGACAAGACAGTTGAACTGAACGTTGAGTACAAAGACATTCCGTTAGATCAGCGCATTCAAATAGAGGCCGATCTAAAGGCCAAAAACAGTGGCCGCGCCCCTTCATCCGATGAAGTTGTAACGGTGTATGAAAAAAGATTGATGGTCGATGACCAGTATGAACAGATACCTATCAAAGAGAGGGTTTTCATCGAGTATAATCTTCTCGCAAAGAATGGTCGCAAGTCTAGCAAGGATGAAGTGCTTGAAATGTACCAATCATATTTGAAGAATAGGAAATAACCGTGGTTGAAACAATCTCTGATTTCTTACAGCGTCAAGCGAATGAACAGCAACAATCCACGGTGGGCGCGGCGAATATCGTGCTTGGGTCGGTCGAACAGAAGCCGGACGATCTGGCTGGCGATCTCCTGCTGGCGAAGGAATACAACAAGACGACTGGCAACCCTGTTCCGCCTGCGCCTATGGTCAGCGAATATCGGAATGTGTTTCAGGAGGAAATACGGAGACAGAGGGATGCTTCGCTTCTGTCTGGTTCCGTCAATTTATCTAAATGGCTTCTCAATCCTGAAAACGCCACGCTTGCTAAGGATGATTTGCAAGCCTTGTCGTTCTGGGATGGCATACCAGGCGCGTTTGAGCGGTTCGGCTTGAAGCTCCCACAAGCTTATAATCAATGGATGGCGGCGGGTGCGGCTGAACGGGGAGCGGATCAAGCGCGTTCGTTTGGTGAGATTTACGGCGATGAGCGTTCGCGCCTCATGTTTGACTTTGGGCCGCTCGGAAACTCACGCCTGATTGATACGGCTATCGGCCCGATTACGGATGCTGTGGGTGCTGGATCGCGTTTTCTTACGTCCCGTCTTGCTGGCCTTGTCAGCGGCGATCAACAGCAGTCTGCTCAGTATTATCAGCAGCAGGCGGGTATTATAGGCAAGCAAATTGCCTCCATTCCGATTGTCGGCGCTGGTTCGCGCTACCAAGAAGAGTATGCGAAATTCAAGCCATCGGGTGACATCACGGCTGATTTGGGGAATTTCTTCTCTGGCATTGCGAAAGACCCTGAAGGTTTTGCGTCATTTGCGGCACAGGTTGTTGCTGAAAGTCTTCCGACGATGGCAACGGCTCTTGGTGTTACGGCGGTAACGCGAAGCCCTGCTGCGGGCGCTGCGGTGAGTGGTGGTCTGTCCTATACTGCTGAAGCAGGTTCGGCCACAGTCGATTTCTTCAAGGAAAAGGGGCTGGACATCTCCACGCCTGAAGGCGCGGCACAGGCTATTCAAACGCCTGGCTTGATGCGTGAGGCAGTGGACAAGGGTTTTGCGCGTGGGCTTCCTATTGCTTTGATGGATGGACTGTCGCTCGGAATGGCAGGCCAGGCGCTCGCTAAAAATCCATTGGCGAACGTGATGTTGCAATCCGTGATGCAAGCCGCCTTCGGCTCTGCGGGTGAGGCTGCGGGGCAGGTGGCATCTGGCCAGCAATTGAATATTGCAGATATTGCTCTGGAAGGACTTCTTGAATTTTCAACCGCTCCTATCGAGGTTGGTGGCGTTGGCTTGACAAAGTTCCGTGAGAACAGGGCGAAGGCGCAGGATGCCGAAGCCCGCGTTTCGCTGTTTAAAGAATTGTCAGGGCAGTCTGTTAATTCAGCTTTGCGCAACCGGATGCCTGATCGGTTCCGCGACTTCGTGGAACGCGCAACGGAAAACGGGCCGGTCGAAAACCTGTTCATCCCTGCGCAGGATTTCATATCGTATTTTCAGGGCATTGGAGAAGACCCTTATAAGATTGTCGATATGCTTGAAGGCGTAACCAGAGAAGACCTTGAGCTTGCGAAGGCTGGTGATGTTGACCTGCAAATACCAACAGCGACTTATGCGGCAAAACTTGCTGGATCAGAGCATGATGCGTTCTTCATGGAGAACATGAAATTTGATCCGCAAGAAATGACGGCGCGGCAAGCGAGGGATTTTAACGAGATAAAAGAAGACGCACTGCAAGAGGCGTTCGATCAAGCCGAGCAAGAGCGTCTTGAGGCCGAACAATGGCGCTCATACGAAGAAGATATTTACGACACGATTGTGTCCCGCGCTCGGCAAGCTGGACGATCAACTGATGAGGCCACTGCTGCGGCTGCTTTGTATGTCGCCAATTACCGGACGGCTGCGGCTGATGATGACATGACGCTCGAAGAATACATGCGCGCGTATCCTCTGCCTGAAATCGCGGGTGCAATTCCTGAAGGCATGAAGTTGAAGGACGTGGACAGTTTCACGCGGACGCTGGCTGAGGCAAGACGGCGAAAATCTGCGCCTGTGCGCAAATCAAGCATACTGGAGTTCATTTCCGATTACGGCGGCGTGAACGATCCAGGCGGTGACATTCGCTCCATTCTGGACGGGAAAGAGATTAAGCGTGGGCGCGGAAAGAAAACGCTCAGGATCGTGCGTGAAGCTGATAGTGCACAAGGTTCGATGCTTGGCAGAGACGATGCCGGTAAACGGTTCGGCGTGGATGACATTGCACAGGCCGCGATTGAAGCGGGACTTATGGCTGATGATCCAATTGTGCAGGAATACCAGAACGCAATGCGTGAAGGCCGCGAAGTGCCAGACATCACGCGGGCGCTGCTGAACGCGATTGAGAATGAAGCGCGCGGCGGCGTCACTACAAGCACGATGGATGATCCTGACGCGATTGCGCGTGAAGAATTTTTCGACAAGCTGGAAGCAGAGCTTGATCGGATTGGCGTATCTCTTGACGATGATGATGCAGCGATCCGCGCGGCCTATGAGCGCGATGAAGCCGAGCGCGGGCAGATGTATGGGCAAGTCTCGCCAGATCAGGCGCGCTCGATTGATATGGCGGTCGAAATGCCATCCGATCCGCTGTTTGCTGAGGCTGTAGCGAATACCAAGGGCGCGTCGATCACTGATGACGGCCTGCTGATTGATCTCGTAAGGTATCAGAAGGAAGAACAGGAAGGCGCAACATCGGTTCGGACGGGAGTTTTTTATCTTCCAGTCGGATCGCCAAACGCGAAATATTACAAAGGAAAAGGATCTCTCGGCGGCGCATACGGCGGGGCTGTTGAGGCGCGCGGCGAAACCATTCTGAAGCGGCCTTTGTTCGTAAAAGGAGCTACGGGCGGAAAGGCTCCTGAAGCTGCGTGGGATGCACTTAAGGGCAAGGGTGCAATGAAGAAGCTGGATAAGGAAATATTCAGCGCCATCAATCAAAAGCACATTTTTAAGAATGATCCTGGTGTGTGGTACGAGCTTATATCCCACGTTCTGAATGAGAACGGCGCGGACGGCACGATGGCCGATGAGATTATTGAGAACAGCAGGCAGGGCAATCAACTTCGTTATGCGCTTCAGGAGAATATCATAGCTCATGCGGTGCGCGATGCCGGATATGACAGCGTTGTCGGTTACAGCAAGGGGAAGGTTGGCGCATCAATATCTGAAGTCTTTGACGTGCGGGAAATTGATTATCCGACACCTGGCGAAACGGCAACTCTCCATCCCAATATCCCTCTGCGCGATCCGCGTATTCTGTACCAAGATCAGGGCGGCGCACGCGGCTCCATCGAGATACCGCGCGCGGGTATATTTGAAAACTCTGCTCTGATCCGCGCCTTTCAGTCGGCTAATTTATCCACTGTCTTACATGAAACAGGCCATTTGTTTCTCACGCAGTTGATGGATAGGGCGGAGCGTGGTTCCGTGGCTGCTCAAGAGCGCATGGGCGTTATCAAGGATTGGTGGCGATCTAACGCTGCTGAGGTGGCGAAAGATGCTAATCGTGCCATGCCTGATGCGAAAATCACAAGTGACGATGTGAACGCATGGCTGGACAATGGCACAACGGGCGACGTTATTAAGGACGGCGCTATTCAGATCGGAACGCAAGAGCAGACTGCGCGCGGGTTTGAAGCGTATCTGATGGAAGGCAAAGCGCCGACTGTTGAACTGCGCGGCACGTTCGAGAAATTCCGCGCTTGGCTGATCGGCATTTACAAGCGGATCAATGGCCTTGGCGTGAATGTCAGCCCTGAGATGAAGCGCGTTTTTGACCGGATGCTTGCGACGGATGAAGAAATCGACAAGGCCAAATCTGATATGTCCGACAGCGGGCCTGTATTTGCGACCGCTGAGGAAATGGGGCTGACACCTGATGAATATGCGTCGTTCCTGAAGCTGCGTGAAAAGGGAGAGGGTGAAGCCAAGTCTCGCTTGCTGCGTGAAATCATGGCCCCGCTGCGGCGTGAGCAGGAAAAGTGGTTTAAGGACGAACGCGCGTCTGTTCGGTCGCGTGTTGAGCGCGAAATCAACGCGATGAAAATGTATCGTGCGTTTGAATGGATGGGCAATCGTCGGTGGCTTGGTGAAGGCCAGCCGTCCGACATGCCGGATATGCGCTTGTCAAAATCCGTTCTGGTGGATCGCTACGGCGAGGGCATTCTGACAACGCTTCCGCGCGGCAAATATACGATCTATTCCGTCGATGGTGGTCTTGATCCTGACGATGCTGCTGGCTGGTTCGGGTTCAATTCCGGTGATGAAATGATCCAGGCGCTTGAGAAAACACCGCCGCGCCGTGAAGCCATCGAAGCCGAAACCGATAAGGAAATGCGGTTGCTGCATGGCGATGCGCTCAATGACGGGTTTATTGAGCGGGAAGCCTTGGACGCGCTGCACAATGACAGGCGCGGGCAATGGATGGCGGCGGAGTTGAAGGCTGTTGCTGAAGTCGCTGGAACCGAAAGAACGCTGACCGCTAAGGAAGCCCGTGCGATTGCCCGTCAAACGATTGCTCGCATGAAGGTGCGCGATGCCATGAAGGCAGAGCGGTTCCTTGCTGCTGAACGGAAAGCTGCGGCTGATGCGGCGCGGTTCTCTGGCATTCTGGCGCGTGATGGCGTGTGGATGAACAATGCCCGTCGCCGGATCGCAACAAAGGCCAGAGCGGCCATGCGTGGCGAGGGAACGGCTGAGGCGGTTGTGGGTCAGGTTGAGCAAGCGAACAGCTCCACCGGAAACTATAACGAGACTGTGGCGAAGCTGCTGGATGCAAAGCGCCGTCAACTGCTGAACCATTCGCTTTACATGGAAAGCCGGATTGTCGCGGGTGAGGTTGAGGCGGCTGAAAATTATGTCGCCAAGCTGAACAAAAAAACGACACGCGAGGCTATCGGCGGGGCAGGGCGGCGCGACAATGCGCAGATTGATTATCTGGCCGCGATTGATGAGGTCTTGGATCAATACGACTTCCGGCGCACGAGTGGCCGCGCGGATGAACGCAGGGGTTCTCTGGCGGCTTATATCGAGGCGATGAAGGCTGCGGGCCGTGAAAGCGAACTTGCCATCCCTGAAACCCTCCTGAGTGATGTTTCACGCCGTCCATATAAAACGCTTCCGGTTGAGGAATTGCGCGGCGTGATTGATGGATTGAAGAACCTTGAGCACACTGCGCGGCGGTGGGACAAACTGATTGACCGGGAAAAGCAGCGTGAACTTGACGCTACGGTCGAGGGTGTTGTCTCGTCGTTTGAGGAAAATCTTAAGCGCCGTCCTCCTGGTCGCGTGAACAGCACAAGCGAACGGCTGCGGGTTGCCGGTCGTCAATTCCTCGATCTGGTTTTGAACGCTTCCACGATCTTGCGCGAGATTGATGGGTTCAAGGACTTTGGCGCGACTTATCAGGCTATCAAGGCTCCGATTGATGAAGCCATGAACCGCCTGACTGAGCGACGGAAGCAAGCGGCGGTTGATCTTGAAAAGCTGTACGACGTGTATTCCAAAAAGGAACGCAAACGCATGGCTGTGCGCGAGTTTATTCCTGCTCTTGGAATGTCTCTGTCAAAGTGGGAGAGGATTGCCGTTGCGCTGAATACCGGCAACCAGGGCAATTATGATCGGCTGGTCAATCCGAATGCGCCTCAACCGTTCAACGCGCAACAGGTTGCGGCCATCGTGTCCACGCTTGACGCGCGGGATGCTGACTTTGTGCAGTCGGTCTGGGATTATATCGGCTCGTTCCGTGAGGACATTGCCGCGCGGGAACGTCGCAAGACAGGTGTTGAACCGAAGTGGGTTGAAGCGCGTCCGGTGGACATTGGCGGCAAGACGCTCAAGGGCGGCTATTATCCGTTGAAATATGATCCTCGATTGTCCTCTGTGACTGATGCGTTCCAGCAGCTTGAGGAAGTCCAGTCAATTCAGTCCGGCATGTTTGCCAAAGCACAGACGCGAAACGGTCATCTGAAATCACGCGCGGGTAATTCGCAACAGGCGATTGAATTGGATATGTCGGTGCTGCATCGCCACGTCAATCAGGTTGTTTACGATCTGGAATTGAGCGAGGCGGTGTCTAATAGCTGGCGGGTTCTTCAGGATCGCCGCGTAGATGCGATGTTTAAGGATTACGGGAAAACCGCCGACAAGCAGGCGCTCGAAACATGGCTGCTCGATGTCGGGACGGGTGAGATGCGTTCGGGCGATCTGATCGGACGCGGCGCACGCACGCTGAAATCCAATTTTACCGCGGCGAAACTGGCGTTCAACCTCTCAACGGTGATTATCCAGCCTACAGGTTTGGCGCAAACAATGGTGATCGTGGGCAAGCGCGACTTTATGGCTGGCGTTGTTTCGGCGCTCAATCCGACTGCGGTGCGCGATGTGGCGCTGAAGTCATCGTTCATGGCTGATCGTGAAACCACGTTCAACAAGGACATATACGACTTTTACAATGATCCGAAACTTGGGCCGGTTGCGTCCACGTGGGGCGACATCAAGCAGAATATCATTGGGCCGGTATCGTTCTGGCTGATGACAAAGGTGCAGTATTATGTCGTGGATGTGCCGACATGGTATGCGGGTTATCATCAAGGCTTGCGGAAGTTCGGCAATGATGAAGCCAAAGCGATTTCGTATGCTGATGATATTGTAAAACGCGCTCAAGCGTCTGGTTTGTTTGCTGACCGCTCTGCAATCGAACGTGGATCGCTCACGCGAAACAGCCGTCAGAATGATGTGGTGCGTTTGTTCACCACGCTCGGCTCCTACATGTTCGCAAAATTCAATGTTGCCTATGAACGCTCGGCGGTTGCTGGCCGCGTCATTCGTGATGAAGGTGTGTCGGCGCGTTCATTCCGTGAGGCATTATCATGGACGATTGACATGGCTTTCCTGTTCACGCTGGAAGCCGTGATCATGGCTGCGATTAAAGGCCGGTTGCCAGACGAAGAAGATGACGAGGACGACACTTGGGGTAAGTTTTTGGCAAAAGAAACGGCGGCTTCCGTTCTGGGTACGATCCCGTTTGTGCGTGACGTTGCATCGACTGCGGGCGGGTTCGAGGGGGGCGGCGCGTATGGCGCGATCACCAAGGAATTTGCAGCGCCGTTCGTCCAGGCATCGCAAGGTGAAGTTGATAAGGCGTTCGTGCGCTCGATCATCAATGCGACTGGCCTTGCGTCCGGCCTCCCTGCCACGCAGATCAACAGGATTGTGGATGCTGGATGGCGGCAGGCTGAAGGTGAGGATGTATCACCGGCTGAATATCTTCTTGGGAAATCGAAAAAATAGGCTGCGGTTTATGCCGTAACCGTCCGTGACGTATTCATTGAATATCGAATTATTGAAAGTGACAACACATGACTGTACCAAGCGAAGTTAACCGATCCGGCCCGTATCTCGGCAATGGCGTCACCACTGTTTTTGATTACGGCTTCCGCATTTTAAATCAGGCGCATTTGCGTGTGGTTCAAGCGTTGTCCGATGGCACTGAAACAGACTTGGTTCTGAGTTCTGATTATACCGTCTACGGCGTCGGGGAAGACGGCGGCGGTTCAATTACGCTAACGTCTCCCTTGGCTTCTGGACGTAGCCTAACGATCATCCGCAAAATGCCGTTTACTCAAAACATCGACCTTGAAAATCAGGGCGCGTATTTTGCTGAGACGGTGGAAGAGGGGCTTGATTTTGCCGTGATGCGGGATCAACAGATCAAAGAGGAACTTGATCGCGCTATCAAAGTCCCAGTAAGTGAGGATGGTGCCAGCGGTGAACTAGCTGCTGAATTAGCGGCTAATATCACACGGCTTGCACAAAGCGCCGATGAAATTGACACGGTTGCCTCGATTAACGGCGACGTAACTACTGTGGCGGGCATTGCCGGTGATGTGGCCTTGTTGGCTGATGTGTCTGGCGTTTTGTCTGGAACTGCTTCGGCTGTTAGGCAAGACGAAAAGATGTTCACTGGCGATGGAACGACAACCGTTTGGACGCTCGACCGCGCTCCTGGTGTTGCTGAAAACGTCCTTGTCTGGATCGGCGGAGCAATTCAGGACACAGCCGATTACTCGATCGCTGGAAATGCGTTGACTATTAGCCCGCCTGTTGGTCTTGGTGTTGAAATTCGCACGCTCGTCATGACGCTAGTAACCGCCACTGATCTTGAGCAGATGCTTGACGACGCAACTCAGCTTGCAACGCCAGGAGATGCTACTGTCAGCCGTCCTAAACTGACTTCTCAATTAAGCTCTGTCGTTCCTCGCAGCATTCTGGAATTTGGAGCAGTTGGCGATGGTGTGACAAACGATACAACGGCGGTCACTGCTGCCCTTGCGTCAGGTTTTGTTATTGATGGTGCAGGCAGAACTTATCTAGTGAATTCCAAGCCTGACAGTTTCCGTAATATCCGTAATGCTGAATTTAAAGTTGGATATGTCCGGTATCCAACAAAAGACTTCCTCCGTTGGTCAATCGCAAAGATCACCAACACATTACAATACAACGCATGGCCGCAAGACAGTTGCTATAAAGTAGATGACCAGTTGCGTGTCTGGACAAATGAAAAGCAGTCACATGCAGATGGAACTGGCCGCGTCGTGTTGCAAATCTGTGATGACAATGGCACAAGCTGGCCTATCTCGGAATACCTGGATGAGAGGGCCGGAGGCGTAACCGTCTGGTCTGCCACATTCTTGAAGTCCAGCAGAACAGAATGCGTTATCCCGCGCGTACCAGCAGGGCTAACTGACATTGACCCGTACACTTACCAGCTACGTTACCGAACTATCGGGACTGCTGGAACACAAGACTATAACGGGCCGTTCACGATTAAAAACATTACCTTTCCCGTACCTACGGGTTTCTCGGGACAGCCTATTATGGTGCATTCGGCTTGTGAAGGCCACGATGGGTCGCTTGTTCTCGGCGCATCCTACGCTGAGGGTGCAGCAATCATGCGCACCCCGGATTTAGGCGATACTTGGACGTATCTAATTCTTGGTGCAAGCACCACGTTTGAGGAACCTACAGTTCGTTACATTCCGTCACTTGATTTGTATACCGGCTTCATCCGAAATGGAGGTACAGGACAACCGCGTCAATGGCGCTCAACTGATCGGCTTGCAACTGTTGGATACTACACCGCCCCGAGCGATTACTTTAACGGAGGTAATATGTCTGATGCTTGTGTGCCATTCGATGTTGACGACGAAGACGTCATACACGCTTTCGTTGGTTATCGGAATGGTGTTGTTGAAGGTCATGGAACAGACGAGCGGGCAAGTTGTTTTTATCTATCTGGGCCTGCTGTCACGACAGACTGGTGGAAAGCACCAACCACTAAGGTTCGCCATATCGGGATGTTCCCTCGACGTGAGCCGGGCGGGGCATCGGCGTTGTCACAAGGTTCCGTCATTTGCGATGGCAAGAGAGTGCATTTCTTTCAAGGTTTTGAACAGCGTACTGGTACATTTGGTGGGTACGGCGTGGGAAACCGTGTGTCTGATATTATGCAGATCACTATCCACCGCGAAGATTATGGCGGGCTGTACGATACGCGCACCGATTTAATGGACGACCGATCTAATAAGTCACCGTTCCGCAAGATCGCGGGTCTAGACGCTTTCACTATTCCAACGATTGACACAGGAGGACGCTCCCCGCCCATTTTCAGCGGACGCGTGAACCACCAGAGATATAACAGCGCCATTTTGATTTCCGGTGGCGTTCTCACGTTGCCTGGCCGTTTCGGTTACTATTTCGTGGATACGGAGGCCGCTGCATCGCTGGATGATGTAGATAGCATTGTGACACCGGACATGCGCGATGGCGACGAATTTACGCTGCTGATCGCCACAGGCTCCCGCGCAGTTAATTACAAGGCTGCCGCCCTTGGTGCTGGTTCAGATATTCTCATGAACCACGCTTCGGATATTTTGACACTGATTGTGACAAACTCCACAGCTATAAGAGTGAAGTCGTTTTCAAAAGGTCAGATACGTTGGATTGTTGGGGCAGGCTCGCCGGAGGGCGTTATCACAGCCCCTATCGGTTCGCTGTACACTCGCACTAACGGGGGCGCTGGAACAACATTTTACGTCAAAGAGAGCGGCACGGGAAATACCGGCTGGACTGCAAAATAATTTATAGGACTTATTAAATGACATCTTCAATATCAGAAACAATGATTGGAGGGTTAACCTCCAAACTTACCACGATGCAAACAGCTATTGACGGGAAACCGTCAACGGCTGACGTGGCTGCGGCGGTTGCTGCTGTGGTGACAGGCTTGGACGTTGGTGATTACGCTTGGAGCGCACGGGCTGCGAAAACCAAGTGGCTGCTATGCGATGGCGCTGCTTACTCGCGCACGACATATGCGGCGCTGTTTGCCGTTCTGGGTACGCGGTACGGGGCGGGGGATGGCTCCACCACGTTCAACGTTCCAAAGTCAGGCGGTCGCACACTTGTTGCCGCTGGAACGGGAACAGACGCGGAGGCATTTGCCGCCGCTTCGGTGAACGCGACAACGGACGTTATCACTGTTGCATCGAACGTGGATAAGTGGATCACCGGCAAGAAGGTCAGGGCGACTACCACAACCACACTTCCTGGTGGTCTGGCGATCAACACGGATTATTTTGTAATGCGCTTGACTGCAACGACGATCCAGCTTGCGTCATCGCTTGCCAACGCCATTGCTGGAACGGCCATCAACATCACGAGTGCAGGAACCGGAACGCACACGATCACGCACACACTGGTTGCACGGGCGCTAGGCGAGCAGGGCGGCGAGGAAACTCACAGCCTGACCACGACGGAAATTCCGGCGCATACACATAATTATACGACGCTCGGCGGCTCTGGCGGTGTTGATTATGCCGTGGCTGGATCGCAGAGCGCGGCTTCTACTGCGGCATCTGCCTCAACGGGCGGCTCAGGCGCTCACAACATCATGCAACCGTACCAGATTGAAAACTTGTTTATCTACGCTGGCGTGTAACATCCGGTTCACTTCGCAACCTTTCGTATGCCACCTTTAATCATCAATAGGGGGCATACATGGGCGTTTATCTTCGCATACTGCTGCGTTATTTGGCGGGTTATCTGGTTCTCAAAGGCATCCTGCCGAAAGAATTAGCAGACTTGATTGCCAACGATCCTGAAGTCTCGGCGGCAATCGGTCTTGCGCTTATGGGTGCGATTGAAATGTGTTGGGCGCTTGCTCGTAAATTCCGGTGGTCACGATGAGCTGGCTGTTAAAATTGCTGACTGGTGGTGTGGTGGAGAAATTCACAGCACCGCTTGAACGCGCTTGGCAAGCCCGCCTGAACGCAGACAACGACACAAAGCGCATTGAGGCAGATAAGGCCATCAAGTCGATTGAGGCGGCGCGTGACATCGCTGTTGCCGAAGCTGCTGACAGGTGGAGCGCAACGCGAATGGGCCGCTGGTTGATCGTCGTTCCTTGGGCGATTTGGTGGGCTTCAATCTATATCGTTTCGATTGTGAACCCGCTGTTTGGTACTGAGTTATCTATTCATGCGGTGCCGCCCGATATTCGAGAGATGGCGCTGATCTTAATTCCGGCGATTGTCATTGCTGATGCGGGGGCATTTATGACGCGGCGGATCACCAAATAACGGGGCAGGGCATGGGGACGACAAAGCAAGACGGTTTAACCGCGTGGCTGAAAATGAACGTTGGGACTGTTATCACGATTGCGAGTGTCATCATTGGCCTGCTGGTCAACCATGTGGCGCAACAATCGTACCTGTTGGCTGAGGTCAATCAGGTAAAGGACAGCCAGAACCAAAAATGGATCGACCACAAGGATCATCATGCGGAACGCGCCCGCCTTCTCGATAGCGAGAATGCACGGCAAAACGAAACGCTTAAATCGCTTCAGGAGAAGACTGAGGCAATCGGGAACCTGCAATACAGGGTCACGACTGCCGAAACTCTAATGAAGGAAATGAACAACAAGGTTGATAAGCTCTCGGAAGATTTCTCGAAAGCTTCGCAATCAATGGGCAATGTCCTTGCGGCAATGACTGAGCAGATCAAGGGCGTGTCAACCCAGATTGAAGCGATGAACCGCAAGGAACTGCGCGAGAGGCGTTAGACTTCCAACCTCCGCAACAGGGGGATCACCAGCCATGCTTCCTAAGGACTTCAGCGGCAATCTTTCGAGCATCCCCGCCTAAGTCCTCAATCTCAGAAAGAGCGCATTGGAAGTCGTCGCAGACCTCAAGTTGGTTCCCCGTTGCAATCGTTACGGGTGCTCCGAATTCGCTTTCTACATGGAATGGATTGCCCTTTATCGCCTTGGCAGGCTGCTCAAAAACAATCGTTGTGTACTTGTTGTCACTCATTCTCCCCCCTCCTGCAACAAAATCACCGCTGCTGCGGCATATACGATCACGCCGTAAAGCTCGTGGATGGCCTTTTCAACATCTTCGTTCTTAGCCATTCGCGTTGCCTCTTGGGCTTTCTTCATCACCTGGAATGTGTGGCCGTTGATTGATCCGTCCTGCATACGCGCAATTTCAAGGATTGGCTGCTGTGTGAACGGTCTTTCGTTAGCGTGGCGCTCGTTGCCTTTGCCTGATGCGGCTTGCTCATATGCTTCATCGAGAACGGCGCGCAGGGGTTCGTAATTGCTCTCGTGCTGGCACTCTCGTTTGATTGCTTCCTTTTGCTCCGGTGTTTGAAGGGAAGACAATCCGATGTCAGGAAAGTCAGGGGTATCTCCATACATGAGGCGGGCTAGTTCGTCTCTCCCGCAATCAAGTTCCTCGATGGCCTCGCGCACAAGGTCTTTTTCAGGCGAGGATCGTCCAGGGTGAAAAAATAACCCGTTTTCGCAAAAATATGATTCTCGTCCACTGTCATCGAATATCCAGTTCCCGCTTCCTAATTTCTGTGCCTTTCTATGAACGACACCGCGCCCATCAACATAACTCTTTCCTTCTTCAATCTTCAGGGCAGTTTCTTCGTCTGCCCACTCGGCCACGATGTCTTTGGGATTGGTTACATTCAGAATGTTACTTATGCTTCCATGTGCAAACGCTTTCCACCACTCCCCACTTTCATAATCGCGGACGTAATGATGACGACCGATAAGGTCTTCTGGAAACCATTTCACGCTGACTTTCCGACCGTCACGCGTGCGGTAACGCTTTGTTTCGTCTAATATTATCGTCATTGAAAAATATCTTTCTCTAAAAATTAAATTATATCGGCATCCTGCCGGTCAATAATCTCTCCGGTTTCGGGATCATGTTCTGGATCGTTGTCCAGTTCAAGCGGCTCATGCTCAATCGTGACGGGTTCTTTCTGCTCTGGCTCAGATGGAACCGCGTTTAATTTTGCAGCCGCTCCGCCGCGCTTTTTAGTGGTCGCTGGCGCGAGTTTATCATTCGCGGCATCCTGTTCCTGCTCAAATCCATAATCCTCGTCTATGCGCTCCACAGCCTGATGAAATGCTGCTCTGTCATTTGATGATGGTAGATATTTGGACAAGCGACGGAACACAGTTTTTCGCGCCATCTCTGACCAATCCGTTGTCCACGGTGTTGATTTGATTTTTCCAGCCTTGAATGCCTTGTATGCGTCCGAGCGGTCGCGGATGCGGTTCACGTCATCAGCGGTCATAACCTCGTGGACAATTCCGCCGTCTTTTAAAACAGCCATAGCATAGACGGCATAAGCCTCACCCCTTGCCTCGCGCATGTTGATCTCATGCTTGATCGGCGCATCAATGTCTGTGGGAGAGTATGAGAATACGTCTGCATCGCGGGCGAATTCAACAACGATAGATTTAATCTCTCCGCTCTGATATGCCAACTTCAGCAATCCGCGCATCATGGGGCGATATTGCACATCGCCGTTATAGTCCACGACAAGAGCAGCTTCGCGGCCATCAAGAATAAGCCCATCGGCTGCGGATTTCGTCAAAGCTGCCAGCAGTGATTGTGGAGATTTCACCCTTTCGATATTCCTCGTCAAGGCGATGGCCGTCTGCGCCGTACGGATAAATCGGTCTGCGGTGATGTGTCCTGGCAGTGCTTTGGCAAACTCAGGCTTCATCTTGCTGACGTGATCGCGCAGGGTGAGCGCGCCTTTTTCGATGGTGGTCACGGCGTTGGTCATTGGTCTGTCCTTAAGATTGTGTCGGCTCGTTGCCGGATGCGTTCGTGTTCACAGATGATGAGGTTGGTGAGAACCTTCTTTGCCTTGGGTCTTCGCTCTGGCGACATGCGATAAAGATATGCTGCCAGCCAGAACCGTTGCGTCTCTTTCTCCAATGCGGTCATGCAGCTTCCTCCTGCGGCGCGTCTGTCAGGCGGTATGCCCAACGCTGGAAGGAAAGCTCTTGCACGTCGTCTGGATATCCAGGCCATACGCCAGTTTTCTCGCACTCGGCATACACAGAGAGGGACTTGCGCATGATCGCGCGGCCTTCATCCACAATGGCGGGCGGCAATTCATAAAGTGCGAACAGGAATGGATCGGTCTTCTCGACCACCAAAAACGCGAAGGCTTCAACAGGCTGACCGGACGCGATGCCGCCGTCTGTGTAAAAGGCTTCCTGCGCGTGGTATCCGTAATTGACCACGCTGCGGGTGAACGCATCGGGGTGCGCGCTGGCTGATGTCTTTACGTCAAGGATCATCGCCAGATCAGGGCGGTAAAGATCATCGCGCTTGCGACAAAGGACTTTCGTTTCGTCGTCAATCCAGTAGGTCGAATGCTCAATCTTAGACTGCTGGCTTTGAATGATCTGGTTCAATCGCGGGTTGGCGTGGATCGTGTCGCGGATGATGAGCATTGCGTCATAGTCGGAAGCGGTCAGCAGCAGCTTCTTTTCCATCTCGGCATAGGCTTGCATGTCCTTCCACTTGTTGCCGCGCCTGTCATCCGGCCCGCGAATAACGCGCTTCTCGAATGTCTCTGGCTCCAATACGGCAATGTGTCCGGCCTCGCCAAACGTGAAGTATGTTTCTTCCTTACGCGGCGCATAGGCGTAATGAGCTGGCGACTTCTCGTGAATAGTCCAAAGGCCAGTTTTCGAGATACCCGCGTCCGCGTGGTAATCCTCGTTTGAAATGTCAGGGTAAATGCCTGGTTGCATGTGCTGCGCTCCGGTGTGCATCCGTTGTGATATTCACAACATAGACCGCACGGAAACGCTCGTCAATAGGCTTGATGTGAAAATCTCACGGAATGATTGCGAGAACCGGGGTTGCCGTAACAAGCGCGGTTTCGGCTGTTTCGTTCGTGGCTGAACATCGGATCAGGGCTTCACCTGTCTTGCGCGCGCGCTCGACCTTGGCGAATACCTGCGATCCGTCCTTTATCCTGCAAATGGATAGCGTACCAATGGCTGCCGGTTCCACACTGTCTGTGTGGCCGAACAAGACAACCGCGTCATCCCAGACAGACAACGCACCAGAAGATGCACGAATTTGTGCAGCTATGACTTTGCCATTGTGACTTTTGATTGCGGCCTGCGCCCTATCAATCACGCTTTGAGGTAGGGGCTTTGGCTCGGAGAGTTTCTTTAGGTATCCGCGTTCATCAATGATGGCGGCAAGCAAGATGCGTGTCGGCTGGCCGTCCAGATCAATCGCAACGCCTGCATGGCTTAGGACTTCACTGACGGATACCCCCAGGAACAACGCAATGCGACTGGCTTCCTCCATCTTCATCTTCCGCTTTCCCGCCAACATCCGAGATGCCGCCGAGGGGTCAATGTCAAGGTGCCGCGCAAGACCGCGCACTGTTTTTTGCTTACTTTCCAGGGTTTGCAGAAACCAGTTCCTATCAATTCCCTCAGCAGTTTCCATTTTCCACCACGCAGTCGGACGAGAACGGGGCGGAACGTTGCACATTTGGCAACAGGGCGCAAGGATGCGCGGTGATTAGGCAGTCAGCAAGGGAAATTGTTAATCGCACGTGTTTGTCAGTCAATGAACTCTTGACGTTGCGCAAATCACATCGTATGGTGTGTTTACCGCATCATCATGCACAGAGCGAGAATATGACACCCTGGCAAAAAGTCCAAGCTAAGTTCGGCCTAAACGCCGCCGCACTGGCGCGGGCGATCAAACGCGACCGCTCGAAGATCAGTCGTCATCTGCGTCACCCTGAAGGGCTGATAAACGGCGAGGATCAAAAGCGCCTGATGGAAGCTGCTGCGGAACTGAACATTGATTTGCAGCCCGTCGATCTGGTTCCTGAAGCGGTGCGGTGATGGGTGCCGATCCGTCTCGCCCTCCCATGACATTTCAGCAGCAAGCCGAATTGCTCGAATACATCTGCAAATCGTGTCGCATGGCATCGGATGGGCAATTCGCAACGCTGACAATTACGCATTTAGACAAACAGCAAATTGAAGATTTACGGGCAACAGCCGCGCGGCTTTACCGCATGGCTCCTTATGAGCGAGAAATTAAAAAATTGGTGACAGGACGATGATAATATTACGCCAAGATCAGGAGAATGTCCGTTCAGATTTGCGCGTTGCGCTGCGGTCGCATTCGTCTGTTCTGGTCTACGCGCCAACCGGATTTGGGAAAACCTGTCTGGCTGCGGCGCTGATTAAGTCGATCTTTGAGGCGAAGAAGCGGGTTATCTTCTGCGTTCATCGCGTTGACTTGATTTTGCAAACGGCCAAAACTTTCGATCAGTTTGGCATCCCGTACTCATACATCGCTGCGGGTCATCACTTCAACCCCTATCATCGCGTCTACATCGCCTCGATTGCCACGCTGCGCAATCGTCTTGGCAAAATCCCTGCTGACTTTGTGATGGTGGACGAAGCGCACCTGTCGGCGGCGAATGGATGGGCCGAAGTTGCGCGGCATTATACCGAGACGGGTGCAAAGCGTATCGGTTTATCTGGGTCGCCTGAGCGATTAGACGGCAAGCCCCTCGGTGACGTGTGGGATCACATGGTCATGGGGCCTTCTGTCCGATGGCTGATCGAGCAAGGGCACTTATCGAAGTATAGGGCATTCTGTCCTGCTGGCGTTGATCTGACAGGCGTTCACACACGCGGCGGTGATTATGTCACCAGCGAGATTGACGATCTCATGTCTGGCCGCGCTGTACTTGCGGGCGCTGTCCGGCATTGGCGGAAGTACGCCAAGGGGAAGCGCACAATCGCTTTCGCTCCATCGGTGAAACGCGCCGAGCAATTGGCCGCCGAGTTTCGCGCGAACGGTGTAATGGCTGTGGCGCTTGATGGCAACACACCGCAATCGGATCGGTATGCAGCATTCATCGGTTTTGCGGATCGTGACATCGAAGTGATCGTCAACTGCGCGCTGTTCTGCGAGGGGTTCGATCTGGCCGCGCAGGTCGGGCGCGACGTGACGATTGAGTGCGTCTTGCAATATTCCCCTACAAAATCACTGGCAAAGCATTTGCAGCAATTGGGGCGCGGACTTCGCAAAAAACCGGAACCCGCGATCCTGCTTGACCTTGTGGGTAATGTTGCCCGCCTCGGTCTGCCGGACGAAGATCGGGAATGGTCGCTGGATGGCAAGGTAAAATCAAAGCGAACCGTTGACTTGATGACATGTCCCCAATGCTTTGCCGCGCACGATCCTGCACCGAAGTGTGAGGCTTGCGGTTATGTCTATCCTAAGAAAGATAAGGACGCGATAGGCGAAGGTCGCGTCATTGACGAAATCGAAGGTGAGCTTGAGGAAGTCGATCAAGAGGCCGTCCGGCTGCATCGCAAGAAAGAGCAGGCTTCTGCCGGAACGCTGGATGATCTGATCGCTTTGGCTCGCGCGCGTAATTACAAGAACCCTGAAAAGTGGGCTGGCTTTGTCTGGTCAAGCAGACAAGCGAAACAGGATCGGCGTTTTGAAGAGCGGGAGAGGTTTGCAAGTGTGCGCTAAAAACCAACTCACGCTGCAAGACGCTCAGCGCCTGTTCGATTACCGCGATGGGAAATTGTACTGGAAACATGTCAGCAGCGGCCAGCGCCGTGACCGAATGGCTGGCGGCATCAAGAAAAGACGTGGACACCAATTGTACCTCATTAAAATTGGCAGCGTGGAGTATCAGGCGCATTACCTGATTTGGAATTTCCACCACGGCATCACGCGGAAGGCGGTGCGTCCTTGCGATGGTGACTTTTTAAACCTGCGCATAGAAAACCTTCATCTTGTTGAGCCGTATGATGGAAATTTTATTAGGGTACAATTAAGGTCGCTGCGAATTTCCTGCCCATGCTGCCAACAGCGCGTCACTTCTCCGACTTTAGAAGTGATTGTTCTGCGTTTTGGGCTGGCTCCGCTGGAAGCCAAGGTCTTATCCGCTGTCTGGTCAGCGAAGGGGTTACCCGTGTCAACCGAAAAGGTTTTCGCGGAAATGTATTCGGATGATCCCGATGGTGGGCCGTCCAATTCAAAAATGTATTCCGCGTTCAAGGTGGCTTTGAGCCGACTGCGCGCGAAAATAAGAGGTTCAGGGGTCAGCATTGAAAATGTTGGCTACGGGCAAGGCTACAGGCTGATATTAGGAGATTAAATTATGGCCATTGATGCGAGAGAAATGATTTTTAAAGAATGTGGAAGAGGGATTTCTGACAAGTACGCACATTATGCAGCGCACGCTTTGTGTGGGTTGTTGTCGGGTAATGATATGTATCAACGGGAGGAAGTGCGTCAATTATTGGTAGATCAAGCGTTTTCCATCGCCCATGAAATGGTTCTGCATGAATTATTTCTTGAGCATCTTGCTTCGCAAAAAGATTTTAAATTATCGGAGATAAAATAATGGCCGGATCATTAAATCGTGTGACGCTGGTAGGGAATTTGGGGCGCGATCCTGAAATTCGTTCGCTGCAAAACGGCGGGAAGGTGGCAACGTTTTCCGTCGCTACGTCCGAAACGTGGAAAGACAAAGCCTCTGGGGAGAAAAGGGAAAAGACCGACTGGCACAACGTTGTCGTCTGGAATGAAGGACTTGTCGGCATCGTCGAGAAGTACGTCAAGAAGGGAACGAAGTTGCTGGTTGAAGGCAAGCTCGAAACCCGCAAATGGGAAAAGGACGGCGTAGAGCGGTATTCAACCGAGGTCGTGTTAACAGGTTTCGGCGGGCAGATTTTGTTGCTCGGTGAAAGCGGTGGGGCAGGTCGGGCGGGCGCTCCATCGGAAGCGGACAAGCCTGCAACAGCGCTGTCCGGTGCGATTGATGATGACATTCCATTTTAAGGTCGCACTATGATTTTATCCGCACAAACGATTAGACGATTATGCATTGGCCGTGATGCGGCTCCACCGAAAAATCAGATGATCTCACCCTTTTCCGAGCGCAGCAAATCGAACGGCATGTCCTACGGTCTAAGCAGCGCGGGCTATGATGTCCGCATTGCTGAAACAGTCTGGATCATGCCGAAAACGTTCTGCCTCGCATCCACGATGGAGTATTTCAATATTCCAGCGAACATCATGTATCAGGTCGTGGACAAATCGTCATGGGCGCGTCGAGGCTTGAGCGCATTCAACACGGTCGCTGAACCTGGATGGCGCGGCTACCTGACGCTTGAGTTGTTCAATGCGTCATGGCTTCCGAAGCGCATCAAGGCGGGCACCCCTATAGCCCAGATCGTGTTTCAATTTCTGGATCAGGCAAGCGCGCAACCTTATGCGGGCAAGTATCAGGATCAGGAAGCAGGCGCACAAGCGGCGAGGTTCGAAAAATGACAGACACGCGCGACCGATTAACCGAGGGCGACATCATGCGGCTGCTGCAAATCAAGGCTTCAGCCTTGGGTGCTCGGCTGTTCCGGCAAAATACAGGGCTTGCATGGGTCGGCAAGGTCGTTCGGTTCGCGCGTGAACAATCGGTCAAGGTGTCGCCTGGTGACATCGTGATACGAAACGCGCGCCCATTTCATGCAGGCTTTGAGGGTATGTCTGATTTGGGCGGGTGGGTGCCTGTGGAAATCACGCCTGATATGGTGGGGCAAAAGATCGCGCTCTATGCACAGGTCGAAGTGAAGAAAAATACACGCGCCACGGCGGCACAAAAGGCGTGGATACAAGCGGTTAACATGGCGGGTGGCCGCGCTGGCGTGGCGCATGATGATGCTGAATTAGCAGCCATACTCGCGGGCGAAACAGTCGGATAAATTTCGTCGCCCCTCTTGCTTTATAGTACAGCTTGTGTTGTGATTATCGCAACAATTCTATCAGGGGCGAAACATGGCAACCGACATCGAAAGATTGCGGAACGAAACATCACTTTCTCAAATCGCCTCACAGTATGGCGTTAAGCTCTCGAAGAACGGCCACGAATACGATGCGTGTTGCCCGTTTCATTCTGAGAACACGGCGTCTTTTACGATCTTTCGCGGCAATGATGGCGTAGAGCGATTTCATTGTTTTGGCTGCGGAGAGCGTGGCGATGTCGTGGATTTTGTTCAGAGGATCAAGGGCGTGAATACGCGCGAAGCAATCTCAATCCTTGGCGGTCGCCCTGCTGGCGAGAACGTCAAGCCGTGCCAAGTCGAAGTGCGAGACATATACGCGGGCATCGAGCCGTATGAGCCGCCTGAAATGCCCGCTGGCCAGAGGCTCCGAATTTATAATCCAAAACGTGTCGGCACTGAGATGGAATGGGGCGGGTTCATCCCGTCGCTGATCCACCCCTATCGCCGCAAAGATGGCCGCGTGTCCGGCTATGTGCTGCGGCATGATCTGCGTGATGGTGGCAAGGAAACACCTATGGTTATGTGGGTGCAACTGCCGAACGGCGAACAGTGCTGGTGCAGGTTTCCGTTTCCAAGGCCGCGCCCGTTGTATGGGCTGGATCGAATTGCTGACGCGAGACAGGTGATCGTCGTTGAGGGTGAGAAGTGCTGCGATGCGATGATTGAACGCACTGGCCTTACGGTTGTGTCGTGGGTCGGCGGAACGCAGGGCGTAAAGCACACGAACTGGAAGCCGCTGGCCGGAAAGAATGTCGATCACCT
>Ga0247736_10000066_pt1 | contig 45139 bp, 36 predicted proteins | sample UWRJL193509B2_FD_180935 | JGI IMG/M metagenome (GOLD analysis project Ga0247736, IMG submission 180935) | Plant litter microbial communities from Arlington Agricultural Research Station in Wisconsin, United States - UWRJ-L193-509B-2 | ecosystem: Environmental > Terrestrial > Plant litter >...
ATTGGTCACATAGCCATAAACCAATATCTTCAATAATAATAAAGGATGATAGTTGGAACCACCTCTAATATGGTAAGCTTTTAACAAAGGTTCAATATTAACGCGGTTAATCACATCGTTGACCACTCGAACAGAATGGTCTGGCCCAATTAGATCCTCAAGGCTAATTTCATAGTACAATATAGCTACAATGCTATGAACTAAATTTAGTTATAATTTATTAAATAAATAATATTCTGCCAATTATGATTTAAAGACCATTTGTACTACTAAATGGCATTATTTACAGAACTACCAGAGACTTCCTCTATTGCTTTCAATAAATGAGGGAGAGATTTTATTTTTTCCAAATAAGCGGATTTTATAAAGCCTAGATGTTTAGTGCTGTCATATTTAATTACTTTATTAATTGCATCTGTGGATGTGTTAGTAACAATATCTACATCTCTATACATTTGTCTTATATCGTTAAACCAGCTGACTCTATTGTCTGCAATTTTCCAAGAATACCGGTTTTTAATGTTAAAAATTTTATTCCATGATTCAGTTTCTTCGATGTTTATATTAAATGACACTTTGAAATATCCCTTAGGAAGTTTGTCTACCCCAGCTTTATTAATTAGTAAAGGGAGTTTTGAAGTGTTAAAATCGACAATTATTTCAATTTGAGGGTGAGTTTTCAAGTAAGGATAAAAAACCTTTTGCCCATTCTTAATTATATCTTTTTCCCCTTTGTAATCCGAATTACATGAATGACACATCGGAACTAGGTTATCAAAATTTATAGTTGATAACGGATAATGTTTTTGAGGCAAATAGTGATCAAAGGGAGAATGACCATCTGAATAATCTGTCTTAATATCACCAAAGCCACAACATGGACACTCTGTGAAATTATTTTTAGAGATTAGTTCGTCATAGTAATCTTTTTTCTTTTTATATGTTTTGTGAATCAAAGCCCAGCCCAAAAAACGACTGTATAATTCAGAAAAGAAAGCATTAATTGGTTTTCTTAAATCTTTATGTAATGCTGATATGTATATTGGCTTTAATGTACCATTACATAATTTTTCAATTTGATTATTGTTTTCAAATGTGGTTTTAAGAGTATTTAAATCGACTGCATTTAATGTTTTACAAACTGTGTAGATCGTGTTAACATTTTGTTTAAACCAATCGTATTCATCATAAAGAGCCTTTAACTCATTATTAAGTATGGTTCTACATCTCTGACTGTTTGGTTTACACCAGACCTCTAGTACCAGAAATTCGATTAACTTCTGAACTCCTTTAATCTCATAATTTATAGCTATATAAGACTTTAGCATATCATCTTTCTAACTCATTAAGTTTTGCAAACAATAGTATTTTTTCCATAGAATCTCCTAAATGAGCTGCCCTATTCTTATAATTTAAGACTTGCTGGGATGTTAAAAACTTCTTTAATTTAATTTCTTCTTGTATATCATCAATCTCTTTCTTTGACTTATCACCAATTGTATTGTTTTTCCTGAAAATATTTTCCATGATAATATCTATTGAAGTGCCATATGTTCTAAAGTGCATATCATTAGCATTTATAGGCTGTTTATTTTTCTCAAAAACAATTACCTTATCAGGAAAACAATCTGAAATAATAAAAGGAGAATGAGAAGTTATTATGATATCTTTCATCAAATTGTTGCTATCGCTTGCTTCTAACCCCTTTTGTAAAGTGCGAATAAATTTGGATCGCCAATCTGGATTGAAATGTGTTTCAGGTTCATCCAATAGGAGCAAAGCTGTTTTGTTTTTTAACATCAAGCAAATTCCTAGTGTATGTAGAAACTGTTGCTCACCATCAGATAGATTCTTCATTAAAAGGTATGATACCTCTTTAGTTATTTTATCCTCTTTCTCTATGTAATAATCTAAGAAGTGAAAAACTTTATCTTCGGGAGCCGGATTTGGAACTTTACCATCAGTATAAAAGCCTTTTGACTGATAAACATCTTCCTTAATTTCGTCCGAAACAGTCTTATAGTTTAAGGTATAAAGAATTTGAAATGCTCTAAACAATTCAAATATATTTCCATTAAAATTCTCTTTAAATGCGACCTTTGTTTGAGAATCAACGCAGAAATCCAACGTAAGTTTATTTTCTTCTTCATAATAAGTAGTCGAGCAATTTTTAAACTTTATAATTACTTCTTGATACCTATCCAAAATTTTAATGCTATCTTCAGGATGAGTATTTAAATTCATTCTAAAGCGTTTTATGTCCTTAATCCCTAATTCAGTCTGTAAGGGCTCTAGGACTTTTACATTTTGAAATATGTAGTTTGAAAGCAATACAGCCTGACTCATTTCATAATCGATAAAAATAAGACTGCTTTCAGGTTCATTATAAACTAGGTTACCTTTAAGAGCCTCATAATACTCATCGAAGTGAATTAACCTAGTTTTTAAAAAGGGAATACTTAATATTTCATTTTCACCTGAGGAATAGCCGATAATTAAATCTGGCAAATATTTTTTGGCCTCGGCCTGAATTGTAGAATATTTTTCAGCAACAACTGTAACCGGAATTGGCTTTGCATTAAAGGGATAAGGCTGGTGTTCCATCTCTGGCGCCTCATCTTTCTTTTTGCTTATAGTAACTAGGGTTGTATTTTCTATAGTTTCTTGAAGCCCTTTATCTTTTAAAATGTAGTATTGTAATTTGAAAGCCCCTGGTTTCGCATCTTTATTATCGAAACTATTTACAAACGTCTTAGGCTGATGTACATTTGCGCAACATTCCACATGATAGAAAATATTTGCTAGAGCTTCTAAAACATTAGATTTTCCACTGCCGTTTAATCCAGCAAAACAAAAGGGATGAAACTGTTCCCAACTTTCTATATTTAAATTTTGTTCACCAGAAGGTATTCTGAATTGAAGTCGAAAGCCTTTCTTTATACTTCCATATTCTGAATCAATCTCAAGATTTAAAAGCTTCATTGTTTTATTTTTAATATAATTCCATTCTGAATGAATTCTTGTTCCAATGTGCCGTCGTTTAAGAGATCTAATATAATTTTATAAGCTTCATCATATTTTTCAAAAGTTGTAAATCGATTGTTTTTTTTATTCATCCAGTCAATTAAAATATTTAATCTCCTCTTTTCTTTCAAATCATTCAAATTTAAATTGGGAAGGATATCTTCAAAAAATAAATTTTCGTCTATTTCTGTATCATCTGTAAAAGCTTTTTGTAATGTGCTTTGAAACAAGATTTTCAAGTGATCAAGATGTATTTGATATTTAGTAATAAGAGTTAAAATCCTTTCGACTTTATTTGCGAAATCTTTTTGATGAAGAGGCTTCGCATCTAAAATTTCTAAGGATTCAATCATTGATAATTTGAAGTTCTTCTGTCTCGCACCTTTTCTTTTGTTTAAATAATAATCCCTAGAATAAAGGAGATTATAATAAATAAATAATGGGTGACATTTTTCTTCATCCAACTTTGAAAAAGCAATTGCCTGATTGCAGCTAGCATCTACTTTTATAATGCTAATTTTCAGTGCCGCGGTATCGTACATTCCAATTAACAGACTATTGGCCTCTACTTTTTTTACACTTGTTTCACTCAAGGCGGACTGTGTAATATGATTTTTACTAGTATAAGTGTAGGTCTCATTTAGTTCTCCTGATGTTAACCAAGGAATATCTCCGCTATAGTAAAGTGACGAATTCTTAGGTGGAGTGCTACCTGTTCTCCATTTACCATAAAAGGATAAAGTCTTCTTTCCTAGACCTTTGTTATCATGTATGGGGTCGCCAAATGACTCAAAAAATAAAGATTTAATATAATCATCTAATTTTTTTATAGAGGTTATTCTTAGATCAATTAGCTCTTGTGTTTTATTTAAATATAATATAAAATTTTGTTGATCTTTTAATTCTTTAGGGAATTTTAAGCTTATTCTTCTTAGAAGCTTATTGTTTAATTGTGAAATGATAGCTCTGTTAGCTTTGTTTTCAAGTATTTTCTTATTAAGAATCAACCAGTAATAAAATAATTCCGGTAATAAAATGTTTTCATTAATCTTGACTCCGGTAATTTGCTGGTTAGCAGAAACAGGCTTTTTTACAATTGCTACTTTTCCTATGTCACCAATTGTCGATATTAAAACAGTATTGGTTTCATATAATTGTGCTTCATTTTTTTCCAAAGCTACCGCTGTTATTGTTCTTTCAGAAGTAACTGCATATTTTTGTCCCTTAAAATCTGAGGGCGTCATCCAGACTATATCCCCATCAAAGTATTCTGAGTTTGAAGTTTTAGGAGTTTTGCCTGTTTTAAGAGAATTCATTAATTCTCCAATCGTATAATCTACAAATTCCATTATAAACTATTTAGATCAGATAGCCCTTCAGCTATTTCCTTTTCTAACTGTTGAAGTCTTTCTATCAATGCTGTTGTTTTTTCAAATTCCTGGGGTATATATACAAACTCCTTGTATAAATTGAAATTTAACTCATAATCATTTTCAATGATTTCTGATATTGGAATTTTGAAATGCTCCAATTGCCTATCAAATTGATTGATTTCATTCCTATTGTGCCATTGTCTAACTACTTCAGGAAGAGGGTTGTCAATTTTTCTCCTTCTACTGGCATCTAAGGTATATCCATCAGAATCCATTCCATAAAACCAAACATCAATATTTTGAAGAGAGCTTTCTTCACTTCTAAATTTCCTTTTATTAAAAATTAAAATCGAAGTCTTTACTCCTGTATAAGGTAGAAAAACACCATTTGGCATTGATATAATGCCTTCTAATAAACAATCTGTAAGTAAAAGTTTCCGTACCGATTGATGAGCTTTTCCTGAATTAAACAGAACTCCTTCTGGAACAATTACACAGGCTCTACCACCTTCTTCTAGCATATAAATAATACGTTCTAGAAAAAGTAGTTCAGACTGTACAGTTAAACTTTTTCTGCTACCTATGTCGTCTATTTGAGGAGGATATATTCTATCTAAGTTTTCACTAATCCTTTTACTATCAACTTTACCAGTGAATGGAGGATTAGCAAGGATATATTTGTATAAACCCTGAATTTTCCTATCTGCTAATGGTATCTGTTTTTTGAGATTTAATCTCGTGACTTCCGCGTTTTCATAGTCATTAGATAATGAATCAACGTGTATAATATTGGGTTTATTTATACCATGCATCATCAGATTCATCACGCCTATTCTTACCATAGTCTGATCGATATCAAACCCGTAAAAGGTGTTTTCTGCTAAAATCTTTCTTTTTTTAGCATCAAGTTTTTTATTATCTACGCCTCTTTTAAAACCATCCTCATTTATTTCCGTTTTGCTGGAATATTTTGAAATGATATATTGAAAAGCTCCGACTAAAAAACCGCCTGATCCTGAAGTTATATCGCAAATTTTACCATCAATATCAGGATCTAAAATTTCGGCCATCATACTAATTATGTGCCTTGGAGTTCTAAATTGTCCATTTTTTCCTGCTTCGCTTGTTTGTTGTAACAAGTGTTCATAAACATCTCCTTGTATATCTTGAAAATGGTTTTTATTCCCTTTGATTTCTTTGTCAATTTCCTTATAAATATCATCTATATAAGAAATAGCGTCTTTAAGTAACGCAGAGTTATTAATTTTGAACACAGCATCGTCCATTGCTATAGCAAATGGATCATGTGCTTCACTTAAATCATTCTTAATAAATTGAAAAACAATATTTTTTATGTGGCTTACTAGTTCATTTTCGTCCCTTTTTGAATAAATACTCCATTTGTATTCATTTTGTATTTTTGGCTGAAAAACCTCCAATCTATTCATAAAAAGCAAATACGAAATTTGTTCTATAGCTTCAATAGGATTTGACAGTCCACCTGCCCACAACCTATCCCACAATGATTGTACCTTGCTCTTAATTTCCTGTGATAACATATTAATATTTAACTCCTTTATTTGATACAATTAGATCTTTTACATCAACATCTAAAATGTTGGCCATTTCGTTCAAAGATTCCAAACTTGGTTGCCTGCGATTCTGAACATAAGAATTTACCATATTGTAGCTCTTTCCCAGCTTTTCTGCTAGCCAAATTTGCTTAATTCCCTTTTCCTCTAACACTTCTCTGATGCGGTTCATGCTTCAATGATTATAATTTATAAATGTAATCTTTTAATCGAAAAACATCTCATGAAATGATATGTTTTTCGATTAAAAGATTACATATTCTGTATCAACTTATCAAATGATCAGTTCTTTAATTTTCAGAAGAAATTTACCGTAAACCCCAAAGCGAAACCTTTCGGTTTCGCAGGCCACAAATGCGCGATGGGATCATATTGTAGAGTGGCAAATTCCCATTACTTAATTGACATTTTATATTTTTTTAACTTGACAGCTTCTTTTTTAGCCTTCGCCGCTTCCTGTTCAATCTCTTTAGCTGTTGCCTCAGCTTCCGCTAAGGTAAATTGTTGAGCTTCCAATTGTTTTGTTTTATTTTCCATCCCTTCAGGGTTTGAGCAGTATAGGGTATCGACCTGATACGCTATGTCAGGGGCGATCTGTTGCACCATTCTAAACTTTATATCATTGTCTTTCATCTTTCCGTTATCGCTCCATAGATAAAAGCAAACCCCTGTTATAACTGCTAAAAGTGCAAAAAGGATTAACCCGCCAATAATAAAACCTTTGGTTTTATCCTCAAAACGGTGAAGTAATTTGACCTGCATCTCTTTAGGGAAATTCCTAAAAAGTGTTTCCTGTTTCTTGATGCTCGCCTCACTGATCAACATCAGATTTTGCGTAGCAATAACCTGCTGGCTGATTTCTTTCTGAAGAGGAGCAGTTTTGTCCTGTGCAGCAATTTTGATGATAATATAGCTGTAATACAACAACTTACATACTTTTCAGTGAGTAGGGCATCCGCCTTGATTGACTCACTGAATTACTCACTGGTAGTATGAGAATATGTGAATATTTCGGTAGGTCTGTATATCAAAAAAGCCCTTAATCATACGATTAAAGGCTTTTTGAATGTTTTACCACTTAACTTGCGGACCGGACGGGACTCGAACCCGCGACCTCCGCCGTGACAGGGCGGCATTCTAACCAGCTGAACTACCGGTCCGTTCTCCCTTGCGGGGCTGCAAAGATAGAAAACAAAAAATCAAATGCAAATCTATTATTAGATTTTTTATTTTTCCTGAAAATCATTTCTTACGATAGGATAAGATTTATGATCTGGCACTGCACTAAATTTGTTTCAACAAACAGAAAGGCAGGGAGTCTGATCTCCTTTATAAAAATATGAATATGGAAGACAAAATTTTAGGCATACACCACATCACTGCTATTGCAGGAAGTGCAAAAGTTAATTATGATTTCTACACAAGAGTATTGGGTTTAAGGTTAATTAAAAAAACCGTCAACTTCGATGATCCTAAAACATATCACTTGTATTATGGAGATGAAGTTGGTTCTGCGGGAACTATTCTTACCTTTTTCCCATGGGAAGGCATTGCTAAAGGCAGACGGGGAACAAGACAAGCTACTGAAATAGGATATAGCGTGCCGGCAGGAAGCCTGGATTTCTGGCAGGAACGTCTGGAAAAAAACAATGTGATCTATAATAAACGTTCAGAGAAATTCGGTGAGGAATATCTTACTTTCCTCGATCCGGACGGATTAAAATTTGAACTGACTGTTGCTAAAAATAAAGATAACAGGAAACCATGGCTAACACCGGAAATCTCTGCCGACAATGCTATTATGGGTTTCCATAATGTAACGATCACCAGTAATAAGATAGAAAAAACCGCAGAGGTGCTCACCCGGATTTTTGGCTACCATTTACAGGAAACAAAGGTAAACCGTTCGAGGTTTGTGATTGATACCGTAGCAGAAGCGAATATCGTCGACCTGGTAGAGGCTCCCGGAGAAGTAGCAGGGCATGTTGCCGGTGGCTCGGTTCACCATGTGGCTTTCCGTGTTAAAGACGAAAAAACTCTGCTTGCGTACCGTGATAAGGTAATAGCGATGGGTTTAACAATTACCGAGCAGATCGACAGGAATTATTTTTATTCTCTTTATTTCCGTGAACCGGGAGGAGTATTGTTTGAACTGGCAACTGAGAACCCAGGTTTTATGGTTGATGAACCACTCGATCAATTAGGTACCCATCTTAAACTGCCAGCAAAATATGAAAGCAGAAGAGCTGAGCTGGAACAGACTTTACCACCCATAGATTAACAATGATGTACACACATTCTAAAAATATAGTTACTGCAGGCATGCCTGTAGAACAAGCAAAAACTGCCCTGATCATGATTCACGGACGCGGAGCTTCGGCAGAAAGCATGGTGCCTTTAAGTAGGTATCTGGATCTTAAAGACGTGGCCATCTTTGCGCCGCAGGCAACAAAACATAGCTGGTATCCTACAAGTTTTATAGAGCCGGTGGAGGCAAACCAGCCGGCGTTGGATTCTGCCTTAGCTATAATTGACGAATTAGTTAAGGATGTCATTCATGCAGGCATCCCGGCAGATAAGATTTATTTCCTTGGTTTTTCACAAGGCGCTTGTTTAACATTGGAATACGTGACCAGAAACGCTGCGAAATATGCCGGAGTGATTGCTTTTACCGGAGGTTTAATTGGTAAAGAATTGCAGCTGGAGAATTATAAAGGCGACTTCGGGCAGACTCCAGTCCTGATTACCACCAGCGACCCTGATCCGCATGTGCCTCTAAAAAGGGTAAAAGAAAGCGCTGGTATTATGGAAGGGATGAACGCAAGCTTACATGTGGTCGCTTATCCAGGCAAACAGCATACCATCACTAATGAAGAGATCGATCTCGCAAATGGAATTTTTTTTAAAGAACCTCTTTCCTGAGTTTTTAGCGGATAGAATATGTGGAAATTAATTACTGGTCTGAGGGATAATTTAATTGCTTTTTATATTTACAGGCATTTTAAATTATATTAGATTTGCCGGAGTAGTAAACTTAATTGACTAAATTTTGAAAGATACAGAAGAACAGTTGTCGCATTATAACAAGCGGTTTGAAAATATAAATTATGAAGACAAGCATATTTTATGCCGTCATTTTGAGAATTGTGTTTTTTATAAGTCTACGATTAAAGGCTGTTTATTTGAAGATTGTACGTTCAATAAATGTACGTTCGAAGAGTCTGATCTTTCGCTGATCAAATTTAAGGATACCTATGTAACTGATATCACATTGATCAATTGTAAGGCGATAGGGGTGCTATGGTACGATACGCTTAGTCCGTTCTCTATCAAGGCTCACCAGTCGATTATTAGTTATTCCAGTTTTTTTGGAAAGAACCTGAAAAAGGTAAAGCTGACTAACTGCGTTGCACATGAGGTAGATTTTACTGGCTGTAATATGAACAGTGCAGATTTAACGGGAACAGATTTAATGGGGACAACGTTTTCTGATACTGATCTGAGACTGGCTGATTTTACAGCCGCACAAAATTACCATATCGATCCTGCGGGCAATAAAATTAAAGGGACATCTTTCCAGTTGCCCGCTGCAATTTCATTCCTGGATAGCCTGGGAATTAAAATAGTAGAATAATTTAAACCTGAAATATCAAAGTATAATTCAGCGGCGGATCATCGTTATTTTTAATTCATTTGCCAGGTATTGCGCATCTGAAAACGCGCCCGGAAGGATAAAAAAAGGGTGCCGTGTCATTAATTAATGATCCGGCACCCTTTTACGTTTCGTAACCGCTTAATAAGCAGCTGTAAAACGCTGTTTGATATGTTTGGGTTGTTCCAGTTCATCTATAATAACCAAAGCCAGATCTTCCACAGATAATATACTTCTGCTTTCTTCATTGAACACGGGGTTATCCAATCCTGTACGGTAATTACCTGTACGGACTCCCGAAGTTCCCTGGTGCATTTCAAACGCGGGACTAAAAAATGTCCAGTCCAGTTCATTTTCTTCTTTGATGATGTTCAGGTAATCTCTTGCTGCGGTAGCACCTGGTTTAATGGCGGCCGGGAATTCCGGAGTATCTACAGCCTGTACACCCGGGGCAACTTCTAAGCTGCCGGCACCACCTATAACAATATATCTTTTTACGTCAGATGCTTTAATACCCTCCTGGATGGACTGCGAACCTCTTAAAAATTCTGCGTAAATATCAGGATTGCTCCATCCCGGGTTATATGCGCTGATTACCGCATCGTTCCCTTTAACTGCCGCTGTTACCTGTGCTGCATCTAAAACATCTGCTTTTTCAATAGTCAGGTGCTCATGGTGAACAGTAATGTTCTCAGGGTTTCTTACGATCGCTTTTACCTCGTGGCCCCTGTTTAAGGCTTCTGTTAAAATGGCTGTGCCTACAAATCCTGAGGCGCCGATTAATGCTATTTTCATATCTGTTGTTTTATGTGTTAAAAGTGTTGTGACTAAGCTTCAAAGTTCCGCGTAAATTCTTTCAGTGTCTGTTTACCTAGTTTTTCTGTCAGTGATAACTCGGCATCGGTATATAATTTATCCAGATGGGTATTGATCTGCCGGCCCACTGTACAAGCTGGGTTCGGACTGTTTTTGCGTCCCAATAGGGGAGCCTGACGAACGGCCTGATATATTTCTGATAAAAAAATCTGTGCCGATGGTCTTCCTAAAGTATATCCTCCGCCATTTCCTTCTCTGCTGGATATAAAACCAAGTTTTTTCAGGTGACTGATTTCTTTTCTTACCAGGGCAGGGTTAAGATTGATACTCCCTGCAATATATTCAGAAGATAGTTTCTCTTCTTTACTATAATCCAGTAAAGCAAGAATATGCAGGGCAGTAGCAAATTTAGCGTTGTTCATCTGTAATAATAATTGTTACAGTACAAATGTATAGTAAAACATTAATCCACAAAAATAACTGTGTCCTTGAAATGTAAAGATGGATCTAGAGCCCGATGAACCGCCTTGGCAACCCGGGAATTAAATACTGCCTTTTGTTTTATGAAAACGTTTTCATACATTCGACAACCAGGTATACAGCATAAATGAAAGAAAACCAGCAACACAATACGATCCTAGATCTGGCGGCAGCCCTAAAGTTGTCACCTGCTACAGTTTCCAGGGCGCTGAGTAATACTTCGTATGTAAAAACCGAAACAAAACAGCGTGTGCTGGATATGGCCGTCAAACTTGGCTATCGAAAAAATACCCTCGCAGCAGGGCTGAGGAAGAATAAAACGAATACTATTGGATTGATCCTTCCAAAGATCTCCATGTATTTCCATGCGGCGGTAGTGACGGTTATCCAGAACCTGTTGCATGCAAAGGGCTATAACCTCATCATCGGCCAGTCTAATGACGACCCTTTAATGGAAAAGGAACTGGCTGACACATTTTTTTCTTCGAGAGTTGATGCTTTGATTGTTTCCTGCACGTTGCAAACAGCCGATTTTACTCATTTTGATGTCTTTGCAACCCACCATGTGCCCATCTTATTTTATGACCGGGTGCCACCAGACGATTACGGGGCACGTGTGATCAAGGGGGATGATTTTAATGGCGGATACCTTGCAGGTAAACATCTTGCTGCATCTGGTTGTGAACGTATCGGAATGATCTGCGGACCCTTAACCTCTAATCTCTACCAGGAACGATCAGCAGGTTTTTTGACTGCACTAAAGGAATATGGAGTGGCTGTACATGATGAATTGGTGTTCTATCAGCCATTAACAGCTGCAGCTACCTTAAGTGCAATGGATAAAATGTTCGGGGATAATTTGAAGCCGGATGCGTTATTTGTTACGAGTGATAGAAATGCGGTAACGGCAGTTACTTATGCCAAAGAAAATGGGATCAGTATTCCCGATGAACTAAGGATAGTTGGTTATTCTAATGATCCGGTTACGGCAATTATTACTCCGCCAATTACTACAATTGAGCAGTTCCCCGAGGTGTTTGGCGACAAACTGGTTGCCACGCTGATGGAAATGCTGGACGGGGCAGCGGGTGAGCAGGTTTATGCTCCTCCGGTAGTTACACCAGTAAAATTGATTACCAGGACATCTGGCTAAATTACATGAACATAGGATTAAAAGAATGGAGATGAGGTTCAATAGGAAAGAGGTGCGACTAAAGGGCAGGAAGATGAGTTTGGCAGCAAGGAGATAAGTTAATTGTAAAGAGATGACGTTAGATAACTAGCAGATCAGGTTAAATAGAAAGAATATTAGATCAAACAAAACATAGATTAAACAACACAATACATATTTTATCATGGAAAATCATTTTGAAAGTCGTTATGCGGTAAGTCCGGTCGAAGCAAAAACAATGGACACGACTACTTTGCGCAGCAATTTTTTAATCAGTTCGATATTTGAGGCAGATCAGGTAAACCTGACTTTATCTCATTTTGACCGTTACATCGTTGGTGGTGCCATGCCAGTAAATGGTAAATTAAGTTTGCCAAATCCTGATGACCTGAAAGCACCTTATTTCCTTCACCGCAGAGAAATCGGAATGATCAATGTAGGTGGTGATGCCATCGTCACTGCAGATGGAGTAGCTTATCCTTTAGCATACAAAGAAGCATTGTACATTGGAAAAGAAACCGAAGAAGTATTTTTTGAATCTGCAGACCCGGCTAACCCGGCTAAATTATATATCAATTCTGCTCCCGCACACCATAAATTCCCGACCAAAAAAGTAACCAAAGCAGAGGCTGATATTGTGGAGCTGGGTTCTATGGAAACGGCGAACCATAGGATTATCAATAAACTGATCGTAAACAGCGTCTTGGAAACATGCCAGCTGCAGATGGGAATGACAGAATTGAAAACCGGTAGTGTATGGAATACGATGCCTGCACATACCCACGACAGAAGGATGGAAGCTTATTTCTATTTTGAGGTTCCTGAGAAACAGAGTGTATGCCATTTTATGGGGCAGCCACAGGAAAGCAGACATATCTGGATGCAGAATGAAGAAGCGGTAATCTCGCCGAACTGGTCAATACATTCAGGTGCCGGTACAAGCAACTATACGTTTATCTGGGGTATGGCAGGCGAAAACCTGGATTATGGCGATATGGACCACTGTGCAATTAACGAGTTAAAATAATCAGTTCAAAACATACAATATGTCAGTATTAAATACATTTGATTTAACAGGTAAAGTAGCATTGGTAACAGGCTGCAAAAGGGGAATCGGTAAAGCTATGGCACTTGCCCTTGCAGAAGCTGGCGCCGATGTAATCGGGGTCTCTGCTAATTTAGCTCTGCAGGATAGTGAAGTGGAAACTGAAATAAAAGCATTAGGGAGAAAGTTTACTGCATACCAATGCGATTTCGGTAACCGCGAAGCGCTAAAAGCTTTCATTGAAAAAGTAAAGTCAGAAAATCCCGTGATTGATATCCTGGTCAACAATGCAGGAACCATCCTTCGTCAGCCCGCTGCGGAACATTCTGATGAGTTTTGGGACGAAGTAATTGCGGTAAATCAAACTGCGCCATTTATCCTCACCAGGGAAATAGGAAGACGGATGCTCGAAAACGGAAGTGGTAAAGTGATCTTCACGGCTTCGTTGCTGTCGTTTCAAGGCGGTATTACTGTTCCGGGATATGCAGCGAGCAAAGGTGCCATTGCGCAACTTACTAAAGCGTTTTCGAACGAATGGGCAGCAAAAGGCGTCAATGTGAATGCAATCGCTCCTGGTTATATTTCTACTGATAATACAACAGCGCTTAGAGCAGACGAAAACCGAAGCCGGTCAATCCTGGAAAGGATACCTGCAAACAGATGGGGCAATCCCGAAGATTTTAAAGGGGCTGTTGTGTTTTTAAGTTCTAAAGCTGCTGATTATGTCCACGGTACTGTGTTGACAGTAGATGGCGGATGGATGGGCAGGTAAATCTACAGGTATGAAAAACTATCAAAAAGGGATATGGATACTGCTGCTTTCTTGCGGCAGTATTAACCTCAATGCACAGGAAAGCAAAATCCAGTTTAAAAACCTGCTTCCTGCAGCTCGTAAAGATCAGCTGGTTCAGTTGGATAGATCTTATCTGGAGAAGAAGTTAGGTAAGGAAATCAGTCAGTTCGGTGTAAAGCTGACCGGCGAAGGTGCACCCGTTACGCTTCAATATGATGATCTTGACCAGGACGGGGTGTGGGACAAATTGGTTTTCTTGCTTTCGTTCGATTCAAAGCAGACTTTGTCGCTTAAAATAAGTGACAATGGAGGCGATGATATTATTATAGTCAATAAAGCCCATGTAAGGCAGCAGAGGAAACTGGCTGATGATACTTTCGGGCCATCGCTGAATATAGACAGTGTGCCTGCGGGACAGCCGAATACGGATTTCAGCAAGTCAAAGCTTCCGCCGTTGTTAACGGAAGGACCGGCCTGGGAAAATGATAAAGTTGGTTTCAGGATCTATATGGATGTACGGAACACGAAAGATATCTGGGGTAAAACAACCAGCCAGATGATGATGGATAAAGTAGGGGCAGATCCTGCAGTAAGCTATCATCACCAGGCTCCCTGGGGGATGGATATTCTGGCAGTCGGCAAATCTCTTGGCGCTGGATCGCTTGCTTTGAGTGTTCCCATTGCCGGCAAAACAGATACTTTAGTACGTCTGGGCGGTGTAAACATGGGTAAAGTGATCTATCGTAAAATTGCAGACGGACCAGTCCGGGCAGTATTCCAGATGGAGTATCCGGAATGGAACGTGCTGGGTGATGGTAAACTAACGAGTGTGACTGAGCAGATCAGTATCTGGGGGGGACAGTTTTTTTACCAAAGTAAGGTTTTTATTAAAAATGCGCCGAATGGTTCAAGTTTGGTTACAGGTATAGTTAATCTGAAAAGTAACAAGTCGCTGGATATAAGTGTAAATAACGTTAAGGTTTTATATACATTTGATCAGCAAAGCGAAAACAAAGATAACCTGGGAATGGCAATATTGGTCGGCAAGAAAGATCTGCTTTCCTTTGGAAAAACTCCCAACGCACAAAGCGACATCCTGAATACGTATACTGCAAAAATGAAATTGCCATCAGGAACGAAAGGCGTAAGTTTCCGCTATTATTCCTGCTGGGAGCGTACTGACAATAAGTTTGCTACAGAGCATGGATTTAAGGAGTTCCTGACCGCAGAGGGAGCAAGTTACTCCAGTCCGATTATGGTGAAATAATGGAACACCAGTCTGTTTACCTGATAAACAAACTGGTGTTTAATACTTTTCTTTCAAATTCAGTGACCGGGTATTTTGCTTCGATCAGTTCCAGCAGCTTTTCAGTAGCAAGCTGGCCCATTTCAAACGCAGGCTGGAATACCGAAGTCAGAGAAGGGTTAAATAGGTCCAGTACATCAGAATTACTGAACCCCGCGATTCTGATACCCGTAGGCTGTAAAAAGTTTAATCCTTTTAGTACGTGCATACAGCACATCGTCAACCTGTCGCCGGCAACAAATATCGCATCAGGCTTTTCGGGCAGGTCCATCAATTCTTTGATTGCGATCTCTACTTCTTCATATATCATTCCACCATGCGGACAGTTTTTAATATATTGATGGTCAACCGCTATTCCATTTTTATTTAAAGCATCAGTATAGCCTTCCAGTCTTTCTATGCTGATCGATAAATGGGCGGAACTAGACAAATGGGCAATTTTATTTGATCCTGAACTGATCAGATGCGCAGTTGCATCGTAGGCTCCGGATTTATTATCGGCAGTAATTTTATGCGTTTCTATGCTTTCAGGCACCCGGTCAAAAAATACTATCGGTAAACCGCGGCTATGCAGGTCCTGCAGGTGCGAAAGGTCTTTTGTTTGTGCAGATAAAGAGATCAGCAGCCCGTCTGCAGATCTCGAAGCGAGGTGCTGTACGTTCTTTTGTTCCTGCTCATAAGATTCGTGAGTCTGTGTAATGATGGCGGTATAACCGCGACTGTTTGCAATAGATTCTATACCGTTAATCGCTTGCGAAAAGTAATGGTTGGCAACTTCGCTAACTACAATTCCAATAGATTTGCTCTTTCTTTCCTTCAGGCTCAAAGCATTCGGGTTGGGCAGATAATTTACTTTTTTAGCGTAATCCATGACCAGTTTTTTGGTGGCTCCGCTAATCTCATAACTGTCCCTCAACGCACGGGAGACGGTAGAAGTAGAAAGGCCCAGGGCCTTGGCAATATCTTTTATAGTAAAGGTCTCAAACATCCAGGTTTCGTATAATACGGCAAATTTTATAGGTGGTCAGTACAAGTTTACTGAAAATCTTTGGTTTTTGGATTACGAAAATTAGGTTCGGGAACGATTGCGTAAATTAATTACAGTGATTCATTTATTTCTTTGATAAAACTAGGTAGAATTGCGGATTGCGTTAACGAACCAAATTGGTATGAACAGATCCTTTTGCATAACCTGTATGCATAGTAAAATTTTAATTTATATAATTTTTCTGTTCCCCGCTGCGCAAATTTCTTTAGCACAGGCACCCGCAAATCTTACTACAATAAATAGTTCAAAAGTATGGGTATCCGATCTTGGAAATGGCAAATACAAAAATCCGGTGCTCCATGCAGATTATTCCGATCCTGATGCGATACGCGTAGGGGATGATTTTTATATGGTCGCATCCAGCTTTGATGCTGTACCTGGCTTACCTGTCCTTCATTCCAAAGATTTAGTGAACTGGTCACTCATCGGCCATGCATTGCTCAGGCAGCCACCTTATGATCATTTTTCAAAAACTCAGCATGGTAATGGCGTCTGGGCACCCGCAATCAGGTTCCATGATGGCGAATTTTATATTTATTACCCTGATCCGGATTTTGGGATCTACCGGGTGCAAACCAAAAATCCTGCGGGTAAATGGTCAGACCCCATTTTAGTGGTGCCGGGAAAAGGCTTGATCGACCCCTGCCCGATGTGGGACGAAAACGGAAGAGTATATCTCGCATATGCTTATGCAGGCAGCAGGGCGGGCATCAAAAGTATTCTTGCTGTAAAAGAGTTAAATAAAACTGGCGACAAAGCTATAGATGAGGGTGTGATTGTGTACGACGGACATGAAACAGATCCAACGATTGAAGGGCCTAAGCTGTATAAACGAAATGGTTACTATTACATATTTGCCCCCGCAGGCGGTGTAGCTACAGGGTGGCAGCTGGTGCTGAGGGCCAAAAATATCTACGGGCCTTACGCACGTAAAGTGGTCATGGATCAGGGTAAGAGCCCGATAAACGGTCCGCATCAGGGAGCATGGATAGATACACCAACGGGCGAGGACTGGTTCCTGCATTTTCAGGATAAGGCTGCATACGGCCGTGTGCTGCATTTGCAGCCAATGAAATGGGTTAGCGATTGGCCGGTAATCGGACTGGATCCTGACGGCGACGGTATCGGCGAACCAGTCGCCACTTACCGCAAACCGAATGTCGGAAAAACCTATCCTGTAAATACCCCGGCAGAGGGCGATGAGTTCAATACAACCCGTTTAGGCTTACAATGGCAGTGGCAGGCAAACCCGTCGGCTGCCTGGTCTTTCATCTGCAACGGTGTTCTGCGCCTGTATACACAAAAAATAGCTGACAGTGCACGCAATTACTGGGATGTCCCAAACTTGCTGCTGCAAAAGTTTCCAGCCGAAGAATTCACAGTTACTACAAAAATGAAATTCACGAAAAACCCCAAACTGCAGGGAGAACGGGCGGGGTTACTCATCATGGGATACAGCTATGCAGGTGTTGCTTTAAAAAGCACTGCTGATGGATTATCGCTCGTAACTTTTCTTGCGAAGAATGCAAATAAAGGAAAAGCAGAGACCGAAAAGAAAATTATAATGGTAACGCAAACGGAGGTTTATCTGCGTGTAAAAGTGATAAAAGGCGCGCTGTGCCAGTTCAGCTATAGTTTGGATGGAAAAGTATATATCCCTGCCGGTGATTCCTTCCAGGCAGAAGAGGGACAATGGATAGGGGCGAAAGCAGGATTATTTGCTACCCGCCCTACACAAACCAACGATGCTGGTTTTGCGGATTTTGATTGGTTCAGGGTAGAATGATGATGGTCGGCGTAAAACAAACGTTACCGGGAACGATTGCACAGTTATTTTTGGCGATTCGCAAGTTTGAGATTTTAAATTTTTGTAGACTTGGTATAGTAACCTTAAATCTGCTTCAATTTTTTGTTTTTTATAGAAAGTGAAGAATGGAGATGGAGAAGGAAGCTACTAACCAAATATGTATGAGCAAATTTTATCTCTCAATGGCTATATGCTGCTTGTTCTGCAGTATAGTATCAGCCCAAAATCGCACCATTACAGGTATAGTATCTGATGGTAAGAACGGTCAGACCCTTATCGGTGTCAGTATCCTCGTCAAGGGAACCAATCAGGGGACCAGTACAGACCTCAACGGAAAGTTCAGCCTCTCCGTCCCCGGTCAGAACCCCATTCTCGTGGTCAATTATGTTGGCTATGTTAAACAGGAAATCACCATAGCTGCACAGTCACAGCTGAATATCCGGCTTACGCCCGACGAGACCGCCCTCAGTGAAGTGGTGGTAATCGGTTATGGTACGGTTAAAAAGCGCGACCTCACCGGCTCGGTTGTCTCTGTAAAAGGAGAGGATATCGCAAAAGTGCCTTCCTCCAATCCGCTGGAATCTATTCAGGGTAAAGTACCCGGTGTGGATATCACCAGGAGCAGTGGGTCGGCCTCTTCGGGTGTAAACATCAATATCCGGGGAACAAGATCTATTTCGGCAGGGAATGGACCGCTGATCATTGTAGATGGTGTGCAGTATTCCAGTCTGCAGGATTTAAACCCGAATGATATCGCTTCGATGGATATCCTGAAAGATGCTTCCTCAACGGCAATATATGGTTCGAGGGGAGCAAACGGGGTAATCCTGATCACCACTAAAAAAGGGGTTAACGGACAGGCGACAGTTTCTTTAAATTCTTATTATGGTATTTCCAAAGTTTCGAGATACCCGACAGTAATGAACGGACCGCAATATATAGAACAGCGGAGACAGGCTTACCGCACTACGGGCAACTGGAACAGTCCTGCTGATGATGCCGCAATTTTCAATTCGGCAGAGTACGGCGCGGTTACGAATCAGCAGTTTCTTGATTATCAGGATCTTTTATTTCAGGATGGCCGCCAGCAGGATTACCAGTTAGGAGTGAGGGCAGGGACCGAAAAAACGAAAGTGTACTTTTCACTCGATTACCTCGATGAAAAAGGAGTATTGGCCCTGGATAAATCAAACCGTTACAGTGCCCGCTTAAATCTGGACCAGACCATCGGCAAAGTATTTACTACGGGTATGCAGGCGCAGTTTACACATTATGAGCAAAGCAACCGCCGGGACCCGCTGAACCAGGCAAACAAAATCGCCCCGCTGGGAACGATATTTGATGCTAACGGAAATTTTATTGTTTACCCTTTGGCTGGTACTTTTGTGAACCCCCTGGCGGATGAACAGCCTGATGTATATGCAAATGAAACGATCATTAACCGGACATTATTGTCGGCCTACATGGAGTTCAAACCGTTTAAAGGTCTGGTGGCCCGCTCAAATCTGGGGGTAAATTTAAATGCCGACCGTGCCGGGAGTTATGCCGACCGGTTTTCTATCGACCGTAATGGTTCCGTACCAAAGGCTACTTATTCTGCTTCAAACGGGCACCTGATCAATATCGAAAATTTCGTAACCTACAATAAGGAGATTAAAGACCACTCCTTTACAATAACGGGGATCAATAGTTTGCTCTATAACCGGACGGATAATATTGCTGCCTCGGGAGAAAACCAGCTGTTAAAGTCACAGCTTTTCTATGGCTTGGGAAATACGCAGAACCAGGCCGTAACTACGGCATACAGCATGAATAACCTGGTCTCCTTCGCCGGTCGTTTAAATTATGCGTATAAAGGCAAATACCTGCTTACTGCAACTGGTCGTACTGATGGATCATCTAAGCTTGCTGAAGGTAATAAATGGGCTTTCTTTCCATCGGCAGCATTAGCCTGGCGGGTAAGTGATGAGAATTTCCTGAAAGACAACAGGGTGATCAGTGACCTGAAGGTTAAATTCAGCTATGGTGTTGCCGGAAGTGACAACATCAGTCCTTACTCTACGCAGAGTAGTTTATCGAGAATTGCCTTTGCCTATGATGACGCTGCTGCTCCGGCTTATGCGTATGCGCCGAGAATAGGAAATGTCGACCTGACCTGGGAGAAAACTAAAACCAGTGATATCGGCCTGGAAATGGGTTTCTTTAAAAACAGGATTACTGCAACCGTGGATTACTATGATTCAAAAACATACGACCTGCTGCTGAACAGAAGTCTGCCGCCGACAGATGGGGTGACAAGTGTAATCCAGAATGTTGCGAGAACGGCGAATAAAGGGTTAGAAATCTTCATTTCATCAAAAAATATCAATTCCGGTGATTTCCAGTGGACCACCAATTTGTCGTTCAGCAGGAATAAAGAAAAAATTGTTGAGCTGGCTGGCGGTTCACAGGCAGATGTCTTGAATTCCTGGTTTGTGGGCTCACCGATCCAGTCTTTTTATGACTATGAGAAGATTGGCATCTGGCAAACCGCAGATGTTACCGAAGCGGCTAAGTACGGACAAAAACCGGGTGATATCCGGGTAAGTGATTTAAACAATGACGGCAAAATCGATGCGACCAACGACCGCAAGATCATTGGTACAAACAGGCCTAAATGGAGCGGTGGATTAGAAAATACATTTACTTATAAGGCATGGGATTTAAATGTATACGTCTTCGCAAGGATCGGGCAGACCATCTATGCGGATTTCCTGAGAAGGTATGATCCGCAGGGGATCAATAACAGTTCTACGATTATCAATTACTGGACGCCGGAAAACCCAACGAATGAATATCCCCGCCCCAACAAAAATGTTTCCCTGGCTTCTACTTTATATTCAAGTACGCTGGGTTATGCTGATGGTTCTTTTGTAAGGCTGAGGAACATTACGCTGGGTTATACGGTACCGAAGCTGATCCTGGAGAAGAGCTTTATCAAAAGTGTCAGGGTCTATGCAACGGCAAGAAACCCTTTCACCTATACAAAGTCGAGCTTACTCAAAGAATATGATCCTGAACGTGGCGGCTCTGAAGGCGCACCAATGACCAAGTTGTATACATTCGGATTAAATGCATCATTCTAAATTGATTATCATGAAACACTATATATATAAAGTACTATTGATTTTGGGAGGACTGGCAGTTTTGTCTTCTTGTAAAAAAGCTTTGGAAGAGAATAACCCTTCGGGGATCACAGCAGAAAGTGTTTACACTACGCCTGCAGGTTTTGAAACCCTGGTCAGCGCTGCGTATTCTTATCAGCGTTGGTGGTATGGTAAAGAGGAAGGATACAGTATCTCTGAAATGGGTACTGATCTGTGGGCCAGCGGCGCCGGGGATGTAACAACAGATCTGACGAATTACATCAATTTACAAGGAACCAATGGATCGCTGACTACAGAATGGCAGCAGTTTTATGCGGCGATAAATTTGTGTAATGCGGGGATCAACCGGATTGGCGGCGCAGGGCTTGCGGCGAATGTGCGGCCAGTGAGGGAGGCGGAGCTCAAATTTTTAAGGGCGTTTTATTACTGGCATATCGTAGAAACCTGGGGTGGTGTGCATTTCACATTAAATGAAACCCAAGGGGTAATTACTACTGCTAATAAAACGCCGGCGGAGACTTTTAACAAACAGATCATTGATGACCTTTTATTTGCGGTGGCCAACTTACCGGTTACAACTGCTGATTACGGGCGGGCAACCAAGCCGGCTGCACAGGCTTTTCTGGCCAGGATGTACCTCACGCAAAAGAAAAATGCCGAAGCAAGGGATATGGCGCTGGCGGTGATCAATGGAGGATATGGCTTTACGTTGCTGCCAGCTTATGCGGATTTATGGAAAATGTCCAATCTTAAAAATAAGGAAGTGGTCTATGCGGTAAATTATTCAACTAACTTATCACAGAATGACTTAATAGATCCGATATTAAACCCATTAGGGCATAGCCGCGGAAGTAACAACGGACATCTGCATTTTGCAATGAAATATGATGACCAGCCGGCTATGATCAGGGATATTGCAAATGGAAGACCATTTGACAGATATATGCCTACGCGTTTTTTGTTAGATTTATATAGTGATAACGATAGCAGGTATGAAGGTTCTTTCCAGACGGTATGGTATGCAAACAGTACAATCAGGCCAGCAGGTATGAAAATAGGTGATACAGCAATCTTCGCGACAAAAAATGTGTTTGCCCCGGCAGGTAAATTGTATAAAATATTTGATCGTAATGCGGTATACAATGCCAATGGAACGGTAAAAGATCAGCTGCATTATGTGTCGCTCAACAAGTTTAGCGATCCAACGCGGACAAGTGCCAATGAAGCGCAAAGTGCGAGGGATGTATTTGTGATCCGCTTTGCGGAATTATATCTGATTGCTGCGGAGGCGGAATTTAATTTAGGAAATCCAGGCGCTGCGGCAACTTACCTGAATGTGATCAGGACAAGGGCCGCCAAGACCGGTAAAGTCGCAGAGATGCAGTTAACATCGGCTCAGGTTACATTAGATCTGATCCTGGACGAACGTGCAAGGGAATTTGCCGGCGAACAAATACGCTGGTTTGATTTAAAAAGATCCGGTAAATTGGTAGAACGTGTTAAAGCATATAACCCCAATGCGGCAACGATACAGGATTTTAACTTAGTACGGCCAATTCCAAGAACACAGATAGATGCCGTGAGCAATAAAGATGAATTTAAACAAAACCCGGGATATCAATAGAACTTATGAATAGATATAAAGCTTCCTTATTTTTTACTGCCTGTATCATGATCACAGCGCAGGTCAGTGCCCAGCAAAAGAATTTTTCGTTCAGTAACCTTCCCCAGGTTAAAGAAACCCGGTTTAAAAAGGATACGGTCAGTATCCTGAAATTCGGGGCAGTAAATGACGGGGTCACGTTAAACACAAAAAGTATAAATGATGCCATCACCGCTTGTAATAAGAGCGGTGGTGGCGTTGTGCTGATCCCGGAAGGGCTGTGGGTAACCGGTCCGATTGTGCTGAAAAGTAATGTTAACCTCCATTTGAAGAAGAATGCTTTGCTGCAGTTTTCGAAAGATTTTGACCAGTACAAGTTAGTAGAGACCAACTGGGAGGGACTTGCGCAGATGCGGAACCAGTCTCCGATCTCGGCTACAGGTGCAAATAATATTGCGATTACGGGATATGGGATCATCGATGGCAACGGTGACGCATGGCGGATGGTGAAAAAGGATAAACTGACCGAAAGCCAGTGGAAAAGACTGGTAGCATCCGGTGGATTGGTAGACGAGGCCGGAAGGATGTGGTCGCCCTCCGCAAAAACGGTAAAAGGTGCCGCGATGAAAAATCCCGGAGCGATATCGCCTGAAAAAGATGCCGCATTTTATGATTCTGTAAAAGACTATTTACGTCCTAATCTGCTGGTGCTCACCAGCTGTAAACAGGTGTTGCTCCAGGGGGTTACCTTCCAGAATTCACCGGCATGGAACTTACATCCGCTGATGTGCGAAGACCTGATCGTGAGGGATGTTTATGTAAAAACGCCATGGTATGCACAGAACGGGGATGGTATAGATCTGGAGTCCTGTAAAAATGTATTGATTGAAGGCAGCACATTTGATGTAGGCGACGATGGCATCTGCATCAAATCGGGCCGTGATGCCGAAGGGCGCAAAAGGGGAATGCCGACAGAGAATGTGATCGTCAGGAACAGTACTGTGTATCATGCGCACGGCGGCTTTGTGATCGGCAGCGAAATGTCTGGCGGCGCCAGGAATATATTTGTCTACGATTGCTCCTTTATCGGTACCGATATCGGGCTGAGGTTTAAAACTACACGCGGACGCGGTGGGGTCGTAGAAAAGATCTACGCTAATCATATCGTCATGAAAGATATCGTAGGAGAAGCGATTTTATTTGACATGTACTATATGGCTAAAGATCCGATTGTATTAGCTGGAGAAAACAGGGAGGCACCAAAGGTGAAACTGTTACCTGTAACCGAAGAAACCCCTGTTTTTAAAGATTTCCATATCAGCAACATTGTCTGTGATGGCGCTTCAAAAGCCGTTTTCATCAGGGGACTGCCAGAAATGAGCATCAGCGGGATTTCTTTTGAAAACATGGTGATCCAGGCGCGTGAAGGCATCGATATCCAGGAGGCTAAAAATATAGCGCTGACTCATGTTAAGGTCATCACAGATCCTAAACAACCGCTCATCAGTATCCACAATGGTAATGCTGTGACTTTTAAACAGATAGAATATACAAAAACAGATTTGCTGTTTAACATCCGCGGAGAACGCAATTCAGCTATTAATATGTCCGCCACAAACGTTTCTAAAGCTGTGCAGCCATCAGCATTCAGTAATGGTGCAAAAGCTGGTGTACTGACTATAAAACAATAACTATGAAGAGATCAATTCGAATTTCGGCAATCCTAAGCGTTGCGCTTTGTAGCAGCATCATGGGTACAGGGTATGCCCAGGTTAAAAGTAACGATGAGCAAATGGCGGCTACGGTAATGATGATCTGGAAAGATTCCCTTACCTCGGGCAGGCCCGCAAGATGGTCTTACGATCAGGGGGTGATTTTAGAGGGGATTGACGCGATATGGCGCAGAACAGGAAATGCTGATTACTTCAGGTACCTGCAGCACAGTATGGATCATTTCGTGACTACCGAAGGTACAATCAGAACTTACGAGCAGGAAAGTTATAATATTGATAATGTAAAAAACGGCCGTTCCCTGCTCACCTTGTATAAGGTGACCGGACAGCCAAAGTATTTTAAAGCAGCAACACTATTGTGGGACCAGCTCCAAAAGCAGCCCCGTACCAAAGAGGGTGGTTTCTGGCATAAAAAAGTCTATCCCTACCAGATGTGGCTTGATGGCTTGTATATGGGCGAGCCTTTTTACGCGGAGTATGCAGCACTGGTTAAAAACGACAAAGTATTTGATGATATCGCGAACCAGTTCATCTATATGGAAAACCATGCCAGGGATGCCAAAACCGGGTTGCTTTATCATGGATGGGATGAATCTGGCGAGCAAAAATGGGCTGCGCCGAAAACTGGTGTTTCCCCGCATTTCTGGGGCAGGGCAATGGGCTGGTACGGCATGGCTTTAGTAGACGTATTAGATAATTTCCCTGAGCAGCATCCGAAAAGAAAAGAGCTGCTGGCAATTCTCAGCCGCCTTGCTTCATCGGTGCAGAAATATCAGGACCCTCAGTCAGGTGTGTGGTATGATATCCTGGATTTGCCAAAGCGTCAAGGCAATTACCTGGAATCTTCTGTTTCCGCTATGTTTGTGTACACACTGCTTAAAGGGGTCAGGCAAGGTTACCTGCCAGCCAAATATGCTGCGGTGGGCCAAAAAGGATATGCAGGGATCGAAAAAGAATTTATTGAGCAACGTGCTGCCGGAGAGGTAAACCTGAAGGGGACGGTCAGTGTTTCTGGTTTAGGCGGCAAGCCTTACCGGGATGGCTCTTTTGAGTACTATATCCGGGAAAAGGTAATTACGAACGATCCTAAAGGAGTGGGCTCGTTTTTATTGGCAGCCAATGAAATAGAATTGGCGAAACTGTCAAAAAAAGGCAAGGGCAAAACGGTCATGCTCGACTATTTCTTTAATAGTGAGAAAAAAGCAGATCAGAGCGGAAACGAAATCCAATGGCATTACAAATGGGAAGAGTACAGCAATGGTGGGTATTCTTTATGGGGACAGCAGTTTCAGCATAAAGGCTTTAAGCTGGCGAGCCTTCCGGTAGCACCGACAGCGGCAAACCTGAAAAATGCAGCGGTATATATCATCGCCGATCCTGATTTTGAAAAAGAAAATCCTAAGCCTAATTTTATTACCCCGCAGCACAGTAAGGTCATAACCGACTGGGTAAAGGCTGGTGGTATCCTTGTACTGATGGGTAATGATACAGGCAATGTAGAGATGAAACATTTTAACGAACTGGCGGCTAATTTTGGCATCCAATTCAATCAGGATAGTAAAGGCCGGGTAATCGGCAAACAGTTTGAAATGGGAGAGATCAATATCCCATCAGGCAATACGGTCTTTAAGCATACAAAAAAAATATATGTTAAAGAATACAGCACTTTAAAATTGGTTTCCCCGGCCAAACCTGTTTTAGGAGATAAGGAAGGAAATACCGTAATTGCTATAGCGCAGGTAGGAAAGGGGCATGTGTTCGTTATAGGCGATCCATGGCTGTACAACGAGTATGTAGACGGAAGAAAGTTGCCGGCAACATATGAAAACTTTGCTGCTGGTGCAGATTTGGTAGACTGGATTTCTAATTTATGAAAACGATTTCAAAAATAATATTTAATGATTTTATCTAAAGAAGTTTTAATTGATATCAACCCGGAAAGGGTGATTGTTCCTGCTGATGCATTATTGAGTTTACCAGAAAAAGTACTGCAGTTTGGTACTGGTGTTTTATTGAGGGGCCTGCCGGATTATTTTATTGATAAGGCCAACAGGCAGGGCATTTTTAACGGCCGCGTAGTGGTAGTTAAATCTACGGGCAACGGAGATACGTCCGACTTTGACAGTCAGGATAGTCTTTACACCATCGGCATCCGCGGTATCGAAGGCGGCAAAAAGGTGGAAGAGAATATCATTTCTTCAGCCATTTCCCGTGTCATTTCCGCAGAAAAGGACTGGTCGGCCATTCTGGAAGTCGCCAAAGACCCCGAACTGAAAATCGTTGTCTCCAATACAACAGAAGTAGGTATCCAGCTGGTCACAGAAAGTATCGGGCAAACGCCGCCGGTTTCTTTCCCCGCAAAATTACTTTCCGTTTTATACACCCGTTATCAAACGCTTAAACAAACAGCTGATGCAGGTTTAGTGATCATTGCTACAGAACTGATCCCGGAGAACGGTAAAAAACTGGAAGCCATTATTTATGAACTCGCTGCTTATAACCAGTTAGCAGATGATTTCATCGTTTGGTCTAAAGCCAATAATATCTTCTGTAATTCTTTGGTAGACCGTATCGTACCGGGAAAACCGGATGCGGAACGACTGGCAGAGCTGCGCGAAGAACTGGGTTATGAAGACCAGTTGCTGATCCTTGCAGAGCCTTACCGTTTATGGGCAGTGGAAGGGAACGAAAAAGTGGCCGAAGTACTCAGTTTTATGCAGGCAGATAACGGATTGATCGTGAAGCCGGATATTGAAATTTACAGGGAACTAAAAGTGCGGCTGTTAAATGGGACACATACGCTGACATCAGGCATCGCGTGTTTGTCGGGCATCGATACCGTCAAAAACGGGATGGACAACAGCCATATTCTGCAATATGTAGAACAGGTGATGCGCAAAGAAATTGCCCCGGCGATACCTTACGAAGTTTCATTGGATGAAGCCCTGGCTTTCGCTGATACGGTGATCGACCGTTTTGCCAACCCTTTTATCAAACATTTATGGCTGAGCATCACTGTTCAGTACACGATGAAAATGAAAATACGTGTGCTGCCTGTTTTATTTAATTACCATACGCTATTTAATGAAATCCCCTCTTATATCACATTTGGGTTTGCGGCGTTTTTACATTTTATGCGCTCCGATAAACAGGAAGGCAATAAATATTATGGCTCGTATCAGGGGCATGAGTACCTGATTACAGATGACAGCGCCGCTTATTTTTATGAGCAGACAAAAGCTGTTAATGAATCTGAGTACACGAAGACTGTTTTAAGTGATGTAAAATTCTGGGGCACTGATCTGGAAAAGCTGCCCGGGTTTATCAATGCGGTGAACAATGATTACCAGGAGATACTTGAAAAAGGCATCAAAGTGGCACTGGAAAATTTAAATGTATAGCTTTTATAGCGCCTATTAATCAGGAAGATGAAGAAGAAAATATTAAAGGTCCACCCGAAGGATAACGTCCTGGTGGCCCTCGTGGATTTGAGTAAAGGTGAACTGATTCAATATGAAGAGCAGGTTTACGAGTTAAGGGACAATGTTCCGGCAAAACATAAATTTGTTACGCAGGACCTTGCAGAGGGCGATCAGATCATCATGTATGGTGTGTTGGTGGGTAAGGCGCAGCAAACGGTGCTTAGGGGCGGTATCATTACTACTTCCAACATCAAACATGCGGCAACGGGCTTTCATACAGGAGAAGACCATAAGGGCTGGAATATTCCCGATGTATCCGCCTGGAAAGACCGGACGTTCGAAGGTTTCCACCGCAGTGACGGTCAGGTAGGTACCGCTAACCACTGGCTGGTCATCCCGATGGTATTCTGTGAAAACAGGAACCTCGATGTGATCCAGGAGGCCTTGCTGAACAACCTCGGTTATGGCAGGAACGAAACTTACCAGGCGCAGGCAAAAGCATTGATGTCTTTGTATGAGAACGGAGCAGGGGTAGATGAAATCCTGGCGGCACAGACTACACATGCCGAGCAGGCGGAGCAAAAAAACAGGCTGTTCCCGAATGTGGATGGTATTAAATTTCTAACGCATAATGGTGGCTGCGGCGGGATCCGTCAGGATTCGCAAACACTTTGCGGTTTGCTGGCCGGGTATATCACACATCCCAATGTTGCCGGTGCTACCGTGCTGAGCCTCGGTTGTCAGAATGCACAGGTCAGCATTTTGCAGGAAGAAATTCTGAAACGGAGTCCGTTGTTTGACAAGCCGCTCTATATTTTAGATCAGCAGAAAATAGGTAAAGAATCAGATTTACTGGCGGATGCGATCAGGCAGACTTTTGCAGGTTTAATACAGGCTAACGCGAATGTGCGCCAGCCTGCTCCTCTAAGCAAACTCTGTATTGGTTTGGAGTGCGGCGGTTCGGATGGTTTTTCAGGATTGTCTGCAAATCCTGCAATAGGCTACACTTCAGATTTGCTGGTAGCAATGGGTGGTTCAGTTATCCTTGCAGAGTTTCCTGAATTATGCGGTGTAGAACAGAATATTATTGACAGATGCGTAGATCCTGAAGATGCAAAACGTTTCGCAGATTTGATCGGCACCTACAGCAACAGGGCAACCGAAGCGGGTTCAGGTTTTGATATGAACCCTTCGCCGGGAAATATCAAAGATGGTCTGATCACGGATGCGATTAAATCAGCAGGTGCTGCAAAAAAAGGGGGCACATCACCAGTGGTCAATGTATTGGATTATCCTGAAAAGGTGACCAAACCAGGCTTGAATCTGTTATGTACACCGGGTAACGATGTAGAATCTACTACGGCAGAAGTGGGGTCGGGTGCAAATATCGTGTTGTTTACTACAGGTCTGGGCACGCCGACCGGCAACCCGATCGCACCCGTGGTAAAGATCTCTACGAATACAATATTATACAATAAGATGAATGATATCATTGATCTGGACACAGGTTCTATCATCGCGGGCGACGAAACGATTGAAGAAGCAGGCGCACGCATATTGGATTATGTGATCGATGTGGCAAGCGGTAAAACAACAGTAAGTGCAGTTCGTCATATACAAGACGATTTTATACCCTGGAAACGAGGAATTTCCTTGTAACCAGCTAAACTATTTAAGATGAAACAATTTATTGACGAGAACTTTTTATTGAATAACAAAACGGCAGAAACCCTTTATCATAATTATGCCAAGGAGATGCCTGTAATTGATTACCACTGCCACCTGCCGCCAGACCAGATTGCGGAGGACCGTAATTTTGAGAACTTAACACAAGTTTGGTTATATGGCGACCACTATAAATGGCGTGCGATGCGCGCGAATGGTATCCCTGAAGAATATATTACCGGTAACAGGAGCGATTGGGAAAAGTTCGAAAAATGGGCTGAGACAGTACCCTATACGCTGAGAAACCCGCTTTACCACTGGACACACCTCGAATTACAGCGGTATTTTGATATTTATGATATCCTTTCTCCGGCTACGGCAAAAAAGATCTATGATGAATGTACGGCTAAACTGCAGACGCCGGAATATTCTGTCCGTAACTTATTGCGCAAGATGAACGTGGTTACTGTTGCCACAACAGACGATCCTACGGACGACCTGTCGTACCATCAGCAAATTAAAGCAGATGGCTTTGAGGTAAAAATCCTGCCGGCATTCCGTCCGGATAAAGCAATGAATGCCGACGATCTCCATGCATTAAATGCTTATATCCTAAAACTGGAAATAGTTTATGGTCAGCCGATTGGCAGTTACGACGACTATCTGTCCGCTTTAAAAAGCAGGCATGATTATTTTGCTGCAAATGGCTGTGTGTTATCTGATCATGGTATCGAACAACTGTATGCAGAAGCGTATACAGAAGAGGAGGTAAGCTCCATCTTTAACAAAATCCGAGCAGCGGGTACGCTCAGTAAACAGGAAGTTCTCCAGTTCAAATCGGCTATGCTTTACCAGTTTGCGATCTGGGACCATGAGAAAAACTGGGTGCAGCAATATCACATTGGCGCCCTCCGTGATAACAATTCAAGAAAGTTACAAACGCTTGGCCCGGATACAGGACTGGATTCAATTGGCGATTTTCCACAGGGGAGAGCGCTTTCCAATTTTATGAACCGTCTGGACAGCAGTAATCAATTAACTAAGACGATTATTTATAACTTAAATCCCGCAGATAATGAGTTAATTGCAACCATGATCGGCAATTTTAACGACGGGACTGTTGCCGGTAAGATCCAGTACGGTTCTGCCTGGTGGTTCCTGGATCAGAAGGAGGGTATGATCAGGCAGATCAATGCCTTATCCAACATGGGTTTGTTGAGCCGTTTTGTGGGTATGCTGACAGATTCGAGGAGTTTTCTATCTTTTCCGAGACATGAATATTTCCGCAGAATACTGTGTAATTTATTAGGAGAAGATATTGAAAATGGTGAACTTCCAGACGATTTGGTTTGGGTAGGTAAAATTGTCCAGGACATATGTTATAATAATGCTAAATCTTATTTCAATTTCTAATTATTTATATGGGTAAAGTTTTAAGTTTCGGTGAATTACTGTTGCGGATCTGTCCTGATTCTTCGGGCGACTGGCTAACAACTAATTCATTTCCGGTTTATGTAGGCGGGGCCGAAGCCAATGTTGCAGCTGCACTTGCATTATGGGAAATCCCTTCTGCTTATATGACTGCTGTTCCTGATAATTATATCGCCAGACAGTTAACTGGTTATCTTGATGCGTTAAATATTGATACCAGTGCCGTTCGTTACGAAGGTGACAGGATAGGGTTGTACTTCCTGGATAAAGGAAAAGACCTGAAAAATGCAGGCGTGATCTACGACCGTAATTATTCTTCTTTTTCTGAGTTGAAAGTGGGTATGGTAAACTGGGATGCTGTTTTTGAAGGGGTAACCTGGTTTCATTTCAGTGCAATCTGTCCCGCCATCAACCAGTCGGTCGCCGATGTGTGCGAAGAAGCACTGATTGCCGCTTCGGCAAAAAATATCAGAATTTCTATCGACCTGAATTATCGGGCTAAACTCTGGAAATATGGTAAGGAGCCGGCAGAGATATTACCTGCCCTGGCAAGCCATTGCGATCTGATCATGGGTAACGTATGGGCGGCAGAAAAAATGCTGGGCATCCCTGTTAGTGAAACACTGGTTGATGAGCATGATAAAAGCGCTTACCTGCAGCAATCTCAAATTACCTCAAAAGCGATTCTGGAGCAGTTCCCTAAATGTAAGCATGTTGCCAATACATTCCGTTTTGACCAGGGTGCCGGCATACAATACTATACTACATTGTACACCGCAGATCAACTGTTCATTTCTACGGAATATAACGCAGAAAAGATAGTTGGCAAAGTAGGCAGCGGCGACTGTTTTATGGCCGGGCTGATCTATGGGTTTTACAAAGAGCTCGCTCCGCAGGAAACAGTAGATTTTGCTACCTCGGCGGCTTTCGCAAAGCTGTTTACCGATACAGATTTTAATACAACAAACATAGAAGATATACAAAAAGTGGTTCAAGCTTATGAAGACTAAAAACGAGACGTTACAAGCAATTACAGACCAGGCATTATTGCCCCTGTATTTTTATGAAGATGCAACAGTAAGCCTGGATATTATGCGCACGTTGTACAGTGCTGGTATCCGTGTAATAGAATATACCAACCGCGGGCCGGCAGCACTGGAGAATTTTGAAATCATGATTACGGCGGCAAACCGAGAAATGCCTGATCTTCACCTGGGCATCGGTACAGTTAAAAATCCGGTTGAGGCCGCTTATTTTATCAATGCAGGCGCACATTTTATTGTATGCCCTGTAGTGGATCTGGAAGTAGGGCAGCTGGTACATGATGCCGGCTTGTTGTGGATCCCCGGATGTTATACGCCAACAGAAATTAATATAGCCCACCAGCGTAATGCAGGGCTGATCAAATTGTTCCCCGCCAATCTTCTGGGACCATCTTATGTATCGTCAATTAAAGACCTTTTTCCGGGACAGCTGTTTATCCCGACCGGCGGCGTAGAAATTGAAGCCGGCAACATCAGTGCATGGTTTAAGTCGGGCGTTTGCGGCGTAGGAATGGGCAGTAAGCTGATCAGCAAAGAAATCATGGAAGCAAGGGATTACGACACTCTGTTTACACAGACACAGCTTACCCTCAGTATCATTAGCGAAACCAGGCTGAGCTGATCTTTTCAGGACTTCCCATAACAACCAAACCAAATATAAACTGATGAACCCAAAAGAATTAAACGAATTATTAAAGCCCAAAGCGCAGTAATCAGTTCAATTCTCAAAGGCCGCCATCTAACAATAAAAACTAATTAGATGAAAGAAAATAAGATGAGCAATTACCGCTGGACCATTTGTGCCCTGCTGTTTTTTGCTACTACCGTAAACTATCTTGACCGCCAGGTACTGAGTTTACTTCACCCATTGTTGGAGAAAGAGTTTAACTGGACAAACAGCGATTATGCGAATATTACTTCCGCTTTCCAGTTCGTCTATGCCATATCGATGCTTTTTGCCGGAAGGATAGTTGATAAACTGGGCACCAAATGGGGTTACGCCATCTCCCTCATTATCTGGTCGGCCGGTGCCGTTATGCACGCCATGGCCATTCCTGTAGGAGAAAGCCTGGCTTCTTTACTAAGCTGGGCAGGTTTAGGCCTGATCCCCGTCTCGGTACTGGGTTTCATTGCCTCGCGCGCGGTGCTGGGCTTTGGTGAATCCGGAAATTTTCCTGCAGCCATTAAAGCGACGGCAGAGTACTTTCCTAAAAAAGAACGTTCTTTCGCAACCGGTATTTTTAACTCCGGTGCAAATATTGGTGCCGTACTCGCACCGCTTACCGTTCCATGGATTGCCGAAAAATGGGGATGGGAGAGTACCTTCCTTATTGTCGGTGCTGTAGGTCTGATCTGGCTGTTTTTCTGGTTCATGTTATACGATAAACCTGAAAAGCAAAAATTCATCACGCAATCCGAACTTGATTACATTAACAGTGACCAGCTGAACGATGATGGAATAGTTGAAATTGCTGATGCCGAAAAAGTTTCCTGGTTTAAACTATTGGGATATAAACAAACATGGGCATTTGCCTTTGGTAAATTTATGACCGATGGGGTATGGTGGTTTTTCCTGTTCTGGCTGCCATCTTACCTGAAAGTGCAATATGGCATGGTAGGTACATCGATTATGATGCCATTAACCGTTTTATACAGCATGACCATGATCGGTAGCGTAGGCGGCGGCTGGTTCCCGGTTTACTTTATGAAAAAAGGCCTCGCCCCTTATGATGCGAGGATGAAAGCGATGTTTATCATTGCCCTGATTCCTTTAGTTGTTCTTGCCGCACAGCCCTTAGGCCATATCAGCTTCTGGATCCCCGTAATTTTAATCGGTATTGGTGCTTCGGCGCACCAGGCCTGGTCGGCCAACATCTTCACTACCGTATCCGATATGTTCCCTAAAAAAACAGTGGGCAGTGTGATTGGTATCGGCGGCATGGCCGGTGGGATTGGTGGTGTAACGATCTCTAAATTAGGCGGTGCATTATTCGATCACTATAAACTGCTGGGCCATACGCAAACCGGATATACCATTATGTTTGCCATTTGTGCGGTTGCTTACCTGATTGCATGGATTGTGATGAAGGTATTAGTTCCGAAATACAGACCAATTACAGATTTATAATTTTTATCATATAACCCTTTCTCAATGGCAGTAATAGATTTAAGTTCAATTTTTGTAGAAGAAGATAAAATCCCTGAGCAGTACAGGCTGTTGAGTCAGCTGCACCAGCGCGAGTATCTGAGCAATGGCGAAATGGTTGCCTGGAATGGCGAGGTGCATACGGTTTTATCGCCGGTTTGTATTCCTGCGGCAGAAGGGCTGCATCGCAAAGTCATCGGTACCTATCCGTTATGTACCGAGAAAGAAAGTTTTGAAGCACTTGATGCGGCAGTGGCGGCGTATGACAACGGCCGCGGAGAATGGCCCACCATGAGCGTAGAAAGCAGGATCAGTTGCGTAGAGAAATTCACGCAGCGCATCATTCAGAAGAAAGACGAAGTAGTTAAACTGCTGATGTGGGAGATTGGTAAATCACATGCCGATTCTGTAAAGGAATTTGACCGTACGGTTGAATATATCTATGCTACAATTGACGCACTGAAAGATCTTGACCGGCAGTCGTCTAAGTTTAGCATCGAACAGGGTATAGTGGCACAGATCAGGCGCTCTCCGCTTGGCGTGGTCTTATGTATGGGGCCATTCAATTACCCTTTGAATGAAACTTTCACCACGCTGATCCCTGCGCTGATCATGGGCAATACCCTGTTGTTTAAACCGCCTAAACACGGAACTTTACTGCATTACCCTTTACTTGAAGCCTTCAGGGATTGCTTTCCTAAAGGAGTAGTGAATACGATCTACGGCAGGGGCAATAAAATTATACCAGGTTTAATGCAATCCGGTAAGATCAATGTGCTGACACTGATCGGCTCCAGTAAAGTGGCGAACGAGTTGAAAAAACTGCATCCTAAGATCAACAGGTTACGCGCTATCCTGGGTCTGGATGCAAAAAATGCGGCGATTATTACAGCGCATGCTGATTTAAAACTGGCAGTGCAGGAAATTGTACTGGGTTCACTTTCATTTAACGGTCAGCGCTGTACTGCACTCAAAATCATATTTGTACACCGGAGTCTAGCAGATGCGTTCCTGGAAGCACTTTCTGCGGCGGTTGCGCAATTAAAATACGGCATGCCATGGGAAGATGGTGTTTCTTTAACACCTCTGCCTGAAGCGCATAAGCCCGGTTATCTGAAAGAGTGTATTGACGATGCTATAAAAAACGGCGCAAGTGTAATCAATGAAAACGGAGGTATGACCAACGAATCTTTTTTCTATCCGGCAATTGTATATCCCGTAAATAAAGCGATGAAATTGTATGAAGAAGAACAGTTCGGACCGGTTATCCCTGTTGTTCCTTTTGATGATCTGGAAGAGACGATTGAGTATCTGATTGAATCTACCCACGGACAGCAAGTCAGTATTTTTAGTAATGACGATGAAGAGATCGCCGGACTGATAGATCCGTTAGTGAATCAGGTTAGCCGCGTAAATATCAATTGTCAATGCCAGCGCGGCCCCGATGTTTTTCCATTTACAGGGAGAAAAGACAGTGCCGAAGGGACACTTTCTGTAGTGGATGCGTTGCGGTCGTTCTCTATCAGATCATTGGTAGCCACGAAATTAAATGACACCAACAAAGAACTCTTAAACGAAATCATAGAGAGCAACAGCTCTAACTTTTTATCGACCAAGTTTTTGTTTTAAGTACTGAAATGATGTTATACGAACCTTACCTGATTATAAAACGATATCAGGTAAGGTTCTTTTTTTACTCGACTGGGTTTTCTGCTGCCGCTCGATCTTTGCTTTTGCCCGATCTTTGGGGCCCATCTCAATAGTAGCCCTGAAAAAAGAATAAACCAATTAATTAACCAGTCTTTTCTCCAGGATAAATGTGCTTTCTATCTTTCTCTTTTTTGAATTGTTCAGGATCACGTTATAATTGCCCAGAAAACCAGTACCAATCACATTGTGTGGTGCTGCTGAACTGAGGATCACTTTTTGATTTTTAAGAACAGTACCATTGAGGGAGAGCGAAGGGATCACCACCTCATACAGGGTATCTATCATTTTACGCGCATGGATGTTTGAAGTCAGTGTAGTTTTAGGTGTCAGTTTATAGGTATCGATCAATTTCTGCCCCAGTTCAGAACCGGCGTTTACCTGGAAGGTGGTTCCCGATCCGAGATCCAATGCGAAATCTGCTTTAAGACCATCTATTTCTACAGAAGCAGTCGGAAAAGTATCGTTTTTATAAGAAATTGAAGCAAATGGCTGTGCGGGTGTAAAAGGGTTTTTCGAAATAGCAATTTCATTTCTATCATTATCAATCCTCCAGTTATACTGATAAACCAGGAGTGTTCCCGTTGCGCCGGTGGCAACGCTATCCGGAAAGGAATTGTTAACCACTGTCTCCTCATTACGGAACTTAATACTGCCGATTTCAATCTTAGGCAGATAGAATAACATCCTGCTGCGTCTCCTGCCTTTTTTATCAGTTACAGTCAGCCGGTCCCAGCTTGGATAAAGCTCCCTGGTCTGCAGGAAATAGGGGGTAAGCCTCAAAGTTTTGGAATATGTCCCCAATAAAATAGAGATCGTATCACCGTCGATCTTTGCGGGAATAAAAATACGGTTGAACTTGTCCTTCTGAAACGTGACTTTAGTCTCGTTTTTCGACTGTGCAGCGGCAAAATCCGCAGATAAGCATAACGTACCCATCAAGCATGCCGCACTGAAAATCAGCTGTAGTGCCTTTTTCGGAGTTGAAATTAGATTGTTCATATTCAGTTCTGTTTGTGTTCACTAAAATAATCAAATAATAGCATAAACCGATTGTAAACAAAATCCGTAATTGAATGTTTACTAATAAATGATTTTCTTATGCCTCTATGGTTAAAACGCTCTCTTCAGATCTTTGGTTCACTGATTATCCTGATTGTTATTGTATTCATCGGCCTTGCCGTTTATGTGAATGCACACAAAAAGGAATTGTTATTGTCGATCACCGCTGAACTTAATAAGAACATCAATGGAAGTTTAACCGTTGGCAGCATGGAGCCCACCTTTCTCAAAGGATTTCCCGGAGTTTCGGTATCCTTAAAAAAAGTAGAAATCCGGGACAGCCTCTGGAAGGTACATCACCATTCTTTATTGGCCGCGAAAGACTTTGATATATCCGTAAATGCCATGGCTTTGCTTAAAGGCACGATCGAAATCAGGAGGATATCAATTAATGACGCCGCCGTTTATTTGTATACAGATAGTAATGGCTACAGCAATACATCCATTTTCAAAAAGAAAACTCCAGCACCAAGATCAAATGAAGATAAAGCATCACCTGCAGAAATCAGGCGCTTTGACCTCGATAATGTTCGCTTCATCATGGACAACAGGAAAGGCAATAAGTTATTTTTATTTGCCGTTCAGGATTTTAGCGGCAAGATCGATTATCCTTCAACAGGATGGAAGGCCGATGTGAACTTAAAAACACTGGTACGCAGCCTCGCCTTTAATACAAAAAGGGGGAGTTTTATCAAAGATAAAGTGCTGCAAGGAAACATGGATATTGCTTACGATGAATCTAAGGGCATCATCGAAGTGAAACCCAACGTGCTTAATATCGGAGATGACCCATTCATTTTAGGAGCTAAATTTAATATCGCTAAAGATCCTGTAGATTTCACTATAGAAGTTGAAGCGCGTAAAATTATGTGGAGGAGCGCTTCCGCATTGCTCGCACAGAATATTTCGACAAAGCTCGACCAGTTTAACCTGGCTAAACCCTTTGCCGTTAAAGCGATTATTAAAGGGAATATGGGGAGAGGGGGCGACCCTTCCATTTTTGTCAATGCTTTGATCAAAGACAATCAGCTCACCAGTCCGGGCGGAATTATTGACGACTGTAATTTCGCCGGTGTTTTCACCAATAACTTTATCAATGGCAATGGCCTTACGGATGAAAATTCTGCGGTTAAATTATACAGGTTCTCCGGTAGTTACAGTGAAATGCCATTCACCGTGGATACCGCGTTTATCTACAATCTGGCTAAACCTGTCGCAATGGGGACGTTCAGATCAAAATTTGATGTAGCTAAGCTGAATAAGGTATTAGGGGATGACTTATTAAAGTTTACCAAGGGTACGGCCGACCTTAAATTGCATTATCAGGCAGACATTGTTAATTTCAAGCTGAACAAACCAATCGTAAAAGGTTTGATCAGTGTTAAAAATGCGGATGTCAGTTATGTGCCCAGGGGCGTAAATTTTAAGAACACATCCATTACCCTGGATTTTAAAGGTGAGGACTTGTTCATTAAAGATATCAGGCTGCAAAGCGGAAAAAGTGTGGTGTTTATGGAAGGCAGTATCAAAAATTTCCTGAACCTGTATTACAATTCGCCGGAGAAGATCCTGCTGAGCTGGAAAATGAGGAGCCCGGACATATATTTGGCAGAATTTATGGGTTTTCTGGGAGCAAGAAAAGGCAGGGCGCCCTCAAAATCAAAAAACAAGGATTCGAACTTTTCTAACCAGATGAATGAGATGCTGGATAAGGGTAGGGCAGAAATCAATTTGCGGGTAGACCGGGTACATTACAGTAAATTCCTCGGCAAAGCAGCAACCGCTGATATCGTGCTTTCTACGGATGGCTTAAGCCTTAAAAATGTGAGTTTACAACATGCTGGCGGTTTAATGAAGTTAAATGGTAAGCTGACTCAAAATGGAAAGATTAATAAGTTCGCACTTAATGCGCTGGTGTCGAATGTAAATATAAGTGATTTCTTTTATTCATTTGATAACTTCGGGCAACAAACCCTTACTTCGAAAAATCTGCGGGGAAACTTTTTTAATAAGACCAATATTACCGGCAGTATCAGTAATGAAGGAAAGATCATCCCGCGTTCCATCAATGGAAACGTAATTTTTGATCTTAAAAAAGGAGCATTGGTGGGCATGGAATCAATTAAGAATGTGGGCAAATTTGCCTTTCCTTTTCGCGATCTGGACAATATCACCTTTGAAAACCTGAACGGTAAGTTTGATATCAATGGAGAGAAAGTAAAAATTAACCCCATGTTTATCAATTCGAGTGTGCTCAATATGAACCTTGAAGGAATTTACTCAATGGGCAAGGGAACCAATATTTATCTTGATGTACCTTTAAGAAACCCGAAAAAGGATAAGGAAATCACTGATAAAGACGAAGTGAAGGAACGCAGAATGAAAGGTATCGTTGTGCATATCCTGGCAACAGACGGTGATGATGGTAAAATCAAGTTTAAGCTGATCGGTAAAAAAGATAAAACCGAAAGGAAGATTTAAAACAATACAGAGTCGTATACAGGATTAAATCTCAGAAAATTATAAAAGAACTGCTGCCGGCTTAAGGCAGCAGTTCTTCAAATTTATCACCAATGATAAAGATCAGGTCTTCATCTACTGTTACATCGTCATTCGTTACCCACATATCGTCTTCAGAAAGAAATATCTCGAACTTATCATGCCCCGGGATTTCTGCATAGTAAGCTGAATCCTCACCATCCTCTACTTCGGTAACAGTTACCGCTAAAGTTTCACCTTCAAATTCTACTGTAAATTCTGTTATTTGATCTGCCATGCGCCAAATGTATTAAAAAATAGGAGCTGTATCAAATTAATGATACGGGGTCATTTTTCTTACGGATAGGAAATCTCTTTCCATACGATAGCTGCCGCCATATCCATTCTACCGGGCCGAACTGATAACGTGATAACCACCACTTGCTCAATCCGATCTGGATGATAAAAACCAGCAGGGCAACTAAAATGTAAAACCAAAATGGTTTAGTATTAAAGATGCCTAACCCTACATTTAAAAAGATAAAAGGGGCGAGTATACTTTGCATCATGTAATTTGTAAGTGTCATTTTGCCCATGGCCTGCACGCTGTTAAAAAAGCGCTGCATTTTTCCATTTATATGCAGCCAGCAAATACCGGATAAGATGCAGATCATCGTACCGATACTCAGCCAGAAATAAGGCTTAAACCAGGTAAAGAAGTCGGGATGTGCCTTGGCAGTAAAAAAGACGGCAGCATTAGCTACTACAGCGAACAGAAGTGAGCTGAAAAAAACAACTTTTAACTGTTTTTTAAATTCCGGTAAACGGTTAAAAAGATCTATCCGCTGGGCAGCAAATCCGGTCAGCATACAGGCTAGCATCACCATGTGAACGATTATCGCATATCCCGGATTCAAAATTTCCCTGTAATACGTCCCTTTAAGGTTCATCACGAAAATATCTATCCAGTTGTGGCTGTAGTAGAGAGACATAAAGTGAGCTTTTGCTTCTTCAGGGTTGTATAGTTTTAAACTGTAGATGTAAGCCGCTAAAAAGGGCACCAGTAATAGGAGTACAGCGGCAGCAATCATTGAGGTTTTAGCAGATCGCTTATAAAATAACAGCAGGATAAATCCTAAAATGGCATAGTCCTTTAGAATATCGCCCCACCAGAAAGCGGAATTGATAAAGGCCAGCACCAGCAGCCACCACATTCGCCGGCAAAAAAAAATGATTGGATTTTTTCCTTTAGCTGCAACATTATTCATCACTATCGCAAAGCCATAGCCAAATAGCACACTCAGCATAGTCCATGATTTGGAAGCCAGTACATAGGCAATAAAATATTGGAGAGAAGTAGAAAAAAGATCAGGTGTTCGATGAACTTTATTCCCGGCTTCGGAAAAATACTCGTAGTTTCCGATGACTACGCCAATAATGGCCCAGCCGCGTAAAATATCTACGATGGCAATACGGTTAGTTGCAGAAATAGGTTGTACGCGGGTAGATTGCATAGTTTTTACCAGATTATATTTAAATATAAGGTTTGATTTTTTAACATATTGTACTGTTTAATCTACTGACGCAAAACCTTTATATATGTTGTACCGTGTTTATTAATTAAAAATACTTATATCATCTGTCGTATTGCAAAATATTGAAACTTTCTTTATTACCTGGAAAATTTTAATAAAACAAAGACCCGTCCTGCAAGCTATGCGGGACGGGTCTTTCTGTATTGAGGAGTTAAAAAAAGCTGATTAGTTTGCTTTGTCTACCGTAGTTTCAATTGCATCTTGCACCGTTTGAGGTAAAGCTGATAACAAATTGTAACCAGTTGCTTTTTCTATATCCCGAACTGATACGCGGTATGTTTTCCAGTCAGAATTGGTGGTGTTCACATTTGGAGTATTCACTGCAATCACTCGTGTCGTTGTAGAAACACGGCTGACATCACCATTACCAGCCGGAATGATTACTGCTATTTTCCATACATTCGAAGGAACAGTTACTTTTCCGTTCGCAATAGTTGTAAAGGTACCCTTGCTACCAGTACCACCTGATCCGTAACTTCCCATAATGATATAAACCTCGTTGCCTTCTAAAGCAACTGCACGCAGGTAGTTTTCCATATTAGCCCATGTAGATTGATTGTTTACAGGTGCCTGCGGAATCATGTTTGTCATCAAAAATGTAGCGCTGTTCGCATTGGTAGAACTTGTACGATCTGCTGAAGGTGTGTTATGGCCACGGTCGAATCCAGAGCCTGAATAACTATTGCTCTGCACCTGGAAAGCACCAGTAGGTAAACCTGTAAAACCAGCGAAATTATCCAGGCGGCTGCTTGCACCGTTAAAATCAGCAACATCTAAATGCCAGCTCACCCAGTTTGGTGTTCCCCTGCTGCTGCTGTATGACTCAACATAGTATTTTTGATCGATCAGGAAGTTGTCAGGAAGAACGCTTGTTGCACCTGATGGGTTTCCGAATAAAGTATTGCTATTGTCGCCGGTAGTTGGCTGTGCATCAATTCCGGCAGTAACACCCCGTGGCGTTGAAGCTGTACCTGTAGAAGTAGTATCTGTAGGATTTGTATCCGGAGTGCCGGCTACAATACCCGGATCACCTGTTCCTTTAAATGTAATGTCGTCGATGTTTACTCTGGCAGTCCCCGTTTTTTTAATTTGAAAACGAACAGCAGCTGTAGTTGAAACCTGGAACGAATCCAGTTTTAATGTTGTATTATTTTCAACGATATCTGAACCAACTTGCGTAAACGTTTTACCAGCATCTACAGACATCATTAATTTCAAGACAGTGTTTGCGTCAGTACCGTACTTGCCATGTTTAAAATATAACATGGTCATTCCCTTCACATCAAAGTTCATGGTAATGTTACCATTTCTCAATCTTACACTTTTTGTTCCGCTTTTCAAATCTGCCGCAAGGTTTCCTACCAATGCACTATCCAGACTCCAGGTGCCAGTTGGGGATGTAATTGTTCCAATTGCATAACCGCCTTTTGTAGAGTTTTCAAAACCTTCTGTAACGCTATATGGAGCTGCCGGAGTTACTACAACCGGATCCGTAATTTCCGGAGTGGTGCTTTTAGAACAGCCAGTGAAAATCAGGGCAAGACTGCCCAGAAGAAATAAATTTTTAATCATTGTGATGGGTATGAATAGGTAAATAAATATTGAGGTACAAATATGAGATGTTCCTGTTAAGTTAATGTTATCAATTGATAGTATGTTAAACCAGACAATGTAAAATTCTTATGGCTAAATTATTTTTAATACACAGGTCTGCCAGATTGATATACTCAGGTTGGTAAATGCCCGTTTACGTATCATTCATGATTATACAATTTATTATCTTTGCTTTATGAAGTATATAATAGCCTTACTGATAAGTTTTACCGCTCTGGTTGCCAGTGCGCAGAACCTGCAGTTAAGTGAATTGAAGTCGTTTATCAATCATCCTTCCGCATCCCTCAGAGATAGTTTAACTGTCACTGGCTGGGTAATCAGGCCGGAACTCTCAGCCAGACAGGCGCATCAGATGTACCAGACATTTTCTTTTGGAAATCAAAAAGAGGAGCAGGGCAAAGCAATAGCATGGTTAAGGATACATGCTGATAATGGAGTGATCAACCAGCTTTATTATCAGTTACCCGGTATCGAACAATATGATTTGATCCTTAAGGATATTAAGGAGGCTGGAACGGAGAAAAAGGGTGTTCAGAATATGGAGGATAAAAACATCAACACTTACTATGTGTCTGCGGATTATACCTTTCAGACCATAGTAGGTGCAGGAACTTATACCATCATGGTAATGACTAACAGGAGTTTATAACTTTTTCTAAAAAGCTTCGCCGACGTTGATGGCGAAGCCGCCATAACCTTTACTCACACCATAGTCGATACCGATATTTGTATTTGATGTTTTATTAAACTTAACACGCAGACCCGTACCCACGGCAGGATGTATTTTTTTGAATTTATTATCAGTTTCTGTTACGGAAGTTGCATTGGCAAATACTACAAATCCGAATAATCCATTATCAGTAATGTCCCTTCTGTATTCCGCTTCTGCATAGAAGAGGCCTTTACCTCTGTACCTGTTCTGATCAATACCCCTGCCAGATTTATTATTCGGATCCCATCCGATACTAGGCAGGTTCAGATAAGGTATGTTATTGCTCAAACCTGTCCAAAGGTAGGTCCACAATGCCAGTGTATTCTGCTGGTGCGGTTTGGTATTTAAAGGGATATATTTCCTTGCATCTACATATAACGACTTCCAGTCGCTTCTGCTGCCTAAAAATTTCGGGTTGTTTCTCACCACTACGTTCAGATATGCTCCTGGCAGGGGATTGATATAATTGGTCCTGCTATCATATAATAAGTTCAGGGAGATACCTGATGAAAAAGAATTCTCACCTTCACCAGTTCCCACCTGGTAGCCACTAAATTCTTTCAAACCCGGTTCAGGTGTTCTTACATTAATAAAATAATCAAGATTGTAACCGATACCCGCATACAGGTAAGGTTTTAACCTTCTCAAGGCACTTTGATAGAACCTGATATATTTATAATTGACGAGCATGTTCTGATCTTGCTCTCCGCTTCCAATTCCCCATGTATATTGAGGATAATACAGGAAACGTGCATCACCCTGAACCACCCATTTGTTATTATCAAGCCATAAATTAGATCGTAAAGGCAATCCAAACCTGCTTTTGAGGTTCCAGTACGGCGTGAATGTTACATTCGAAATATTTGTTGTTTTCCTGTCCCCAAGATAAAAACCTGCTGTGGTTGACGTGATCAGTGCGCGGCTCCCTCCGGGAACATTACCGCCGATAGGCAACAGGGAAAAGAATACCTTTTTCTCGCCCGGCTTAGTTCTTGGACGTGTTTTGATATCAAACAATGATTTCGCTACATCAATCAAATCCTTCTTTTTTGCTGTATCCCTTACCACGTTGTTCATGGAAATAGCATTATTAGGATTTTGTGCGAAAGCAGAAGCAGTAGTAAATAACAGAGAAAAGAGTAAAATATTTTTATTCATAATTGATAAATGGGCGTTAAAATATCCAGTAGGGAGGTGTTTTTAGTAAAAAAGATGGTTATTTTACCATTGCCACACCTGATGCAAATCTCGAGCCATTATTTTTTAAAATTATACTTCTTCGATAATTAAATTATACCGACATTAGAATATTCAAAAAGCCTGCCCCAATCTGGTCGCCTAATTGTAAGAATTGCAGTAAATTCTTTAAAATGCCCAGCCCTAAACCGCCTTCATATTTGGTAGGTACCAAAGCCTTGTTTTGTTCACTGTTGGAACAGTATTGATCCGTTGAAACAGGGTTGGAACAGGGTTGGAACAGCTAAACCTGTTCCAACCCTGTTCCAACCCTGTTCCAAGTGTGTTCCAACCATGTCCCAATAGAGAAGTGTCTTATGCTGTCTTATGCTGAAATTAGTTTACAGTAAAAAAGTAAATTACTAATTTGTGTTTACTATGAATTTTTGTTTTACTAGGTGGTGTGTACTACCTTTTACAATGATAGTTTTTATTCCTG
>Ga0247736_10000067_pt1 | contig 44948 bp, 45 predicted proteins | sample UWRJL193509B2_FD_180935 | JGI IMG/M metagenome (GOLD analysis project Ga0247736, IMG submission 180935) | Plant litter microbial communities from Arlington Agricultural Research Station in Wisconsin, United States - UWRJ-L193-509B-2 | ecosystem: Environmental > Terrestrial > Plant litter >...
CTGTACGCGGCAACCGAACCCGGCGTGCGCGGTTCGCAGTTCTTCGGTCCGGCCTGGGTCTTCGAGACCCGCGGCCCGCCGACCCGTGCCACCCGTTCGCCCGCCTCGCGCAGCGATGAGCTGGGTAACGTGCTGCTCGACTTCGTGGAGAAGCAGGTCGGGGTACCGGCTCCGCGCTAGAACTGCCGGTGCTCGCTACACTTGCGGCATCGACGAGAGGACGCGCTGATGCGCCAGCCAGTGGATTTTGTGAACGTCTCGACCGCGGGGCTCGAGTTGAGCCCCGTCACCGACACCCTTGCAGGCCTGCGCGCCAACGAGGCCCGTTACTTCTCGAACAAGTACGAGCACACCTTCGCAGTGGGTCCGGCGAGCGAGGAGGCCGAAGCGGTCGACCTGGTGACCCGGGTACTGGCCGAGGAGCGCGACATCCACATCACGTCGCCCGCTCTCGAAGCAACATCGTTCGAGGTCGACGGCCTGCGGATGACGTACGTCTTCTACGAGTCCGGGCTCGCGATCAACGTGATGTACGCGGTCGAACCCGGTGGCAAGCGAGCGGTCGGCTTCAAGCTCTCAGACGGCATGGATGTTCCCCAAGAGCTGGCCGAGCGGTTCAGGTTCGCGCGCCAGAAGTCCAAGCTGGCTGGCACAATCCGTGGTTCGTACTTCGTGATCAAAGGCGAGTACTGAAGCGAGCCCCGAACCAGGTCGGCAGCGCACCGAGCAGCCCGGCCTGGTCGTCGCCGATCCAGGCGACGTGGCCATCCGGTCGCAGCAGAACGGCGGGTGCGTTGAGCTCGGGACTGGAATCGGCGACATAGTCGACGCGGTCGTCCCAGCCGTCGACCGAGAGCCCTCCGGTGCCATCGAGCACGAGTCCGCGCCCCTCGTGCAGACGCTCGTAGAGGCGGCTGCCGTTCGAGAGCGGGAGGTCGCGCAGCCGCCTGCCGAGCAGCGGCGGCCCGTCACCGAAGTCGTACCGGATGCCGATCGAGGTGACCCGCTCGGTGAGCAGGCGGTTCACGTCATCGAAGTCCATGAGTTCCGTCAGCAACCGTCGCACGGCCTGCGGGCCGGGCTCGGGTGAGAGCAGCTCGCTCTGCGCGCGGGTGATGGTGAGCACTCCGTCGGCGACGGGGTGACGCTCGGTGAAGTAGCTGTCAAGCAGACCGGCGGGCGCCCAGCCCGAGATGTCGGCCGCGAGCTTCCAGCCGAGGTTCACGGCATCCTGGATGCCGAGATTCAGTCCCTGCCCGCCCAGCGGAGGGTGCACGTGGGCCGCATCGCCGGCGAGAAAGACGCGGCCGTGCCGATACCGTTCGGCAAGCCGGGTGGCGTCGGTGAACCGGGTGAGCGAGCGGGGTGAGTGCGCGCCGAGGTTGGTACCCGCGAAAGTGTGCAGCTGGGTGCGGAATTCCTCGAGGGTCGGGGGAACAGCGCGGTCCTCGGCGACACTCGCCGCGGGGACCACTGCCCGAAACAGGCCGCCCGCGGCCGGTCCGATCCCGAACCCACGGTGGGTTCGACGCACCTCATCCGAGATGCGGGCCACCTCATCCGCCGGCGTCGTGAGCTCGACCTCGCCGAGCAGCCACTCGGTGGTGGCCGCATCGCCGGGGAACCCAATGCCGAGCAGCCGGCGCACGATGCTCCGCCCGCCGTCGCACGCGACGAGCCAGGCCGATCGCAGCGAGGAGCCGTCGGCGAGCGAGGCAGTCACCCCGTCGTCGTCCTGGCGCACCCCGGTGAGCTCTGCGCCCCGCCGGATCTGCACGCCGAGTTCCGCCGCGCGTTCGGTGAGGAGTCGGTCGGTGACCGGCTGCGGAATGCCGAGGATGTAGCCGTGGGCGGTGTCGAGGTCGGCGGGCGCAGGCCTGTCGATCCCGGCGAACCGACCCACGCCCGGGTACGCGGTGCCCTCGGCGAGAAAGCGTTCGAGCAGCCCGCGCTGGTCCATGATCTCGATGCTTCGGGAGTGCAGGCCGAGCGACCGCACGGCAGGATTCGGTTCGGTGTCTTTCTCGAGGACGACAACGTCGATCCCGTGCAGTCGCAACTCGCTGGCCAGCATCATGCCGGTCGGCCCGCCGCCGCTGATGATCACATCCACCATGAGAAACCCCGATCCGCGCCTTCGCCGTCCCGTCGCGAAAACCCTACAAGGTGACCGGTGGATGGCGCTGCCCTGAGCTGATTCCGGCCCGCGCGCACGGGTGGCGGCTTACGCTCGGATGACACCGGGTGCTCGATCCGGGCCCGAACGAGTAGGACAAACATGGAACTGATCTTCGTCCACGGTGCGCTGGTGCGTGACGGCCAGTGGTGGTGGCAGCCGACGGCCGACCTGCTCGTGGAGCGCACCGGAATCCGGAGCCGCGCCCTGGCCCTTCCATCGTGTGGTGAGACGACTCCCGGCGAGGTCTCCGGTGGGCTCGTAGCCGACGCGGCCGCACTCCGTGCTGCGCTCGACTCACTGCAGGACGACTCCGCGATCGTCGTCGGGCACTCCTACGGCGGCACTGTGATCGCCGAGGCGGGGCGGCATCCGGCGATCGCGCACCTGCTCTACATCTCGTCGTACCTGCCCGAGATCGGTCAGGCGCAGGCAGCGATCATGAGCGGAGAGAGCGACCCGGTGTCGATCGGTGACAACGGCGACGGCACGCTCGGGGTGGTCGGCTATGACGCGGCATCCTTCGGCGCGCGCTTTCTGCAGGACGCGGATGCCGCCACCCAGCAGCAGGCCTGGCAGCGCGTGACCGGGCAGTCGGCCGGCGCCTTCGTGACGCCGACGAGTCGCGCCGGGTGGGAGGGGGTCGATTCGACCTATCTCGTCTGCACAGAGGACAAGAGCACCTCGGTCGAACTGCAGCGTTTGCACGCGACGCGGGCGACGCGGTCGGTCGACCTGCCGACCGGGCACCACCCGTTCCTCACCCGCACCGATCTCGTGGTCGAACAGCTCCAGGAACTGCTGGGCTAGAAAACTGTCTGCTGTGAGCGGACGATGCTGGTCGCCCAGGCCCCGATCGAGTTGACTTGCGGCATGGACATCGAAGCCGAGCCGCACTACCTGCCGGGTCGAAGGATGCGCACGGAGAAGCTGTGGCGCGAACTCGTCGGTGAGCAACTGCGCGAGCGCCGCCTCGAACGCGGCGAGACCCTGCGTGAGGTCGTGAAGCGGGCCGGTGTCTCAGCGCAGTACCTCTCTGAGATCGAACGCGGCATCAAAGAGCCGTCGAGCGAGATCCTCGCGGCGCTCGCCGCATCGATGGACACCAGTCTTCTCGAACTGACCTCGGCCGTGGTGACCCGCCTGGAGACGTCGACAGCATCGCGCGGAGCCACTCTCAGCCTCGCCGCCTGACCCGGCCCCGCGCGGGAAGCGCACTACAGACGGCAGGCATCCGGCCGCAATAGGGTGGGGGTATACCCCGCTCCACCCAATGAAAGGACCGGCCCGATGAGCCTGTATTCCGTGGTCAACCCCGCCACCGGCGAGACCGTGAGTGACTACCCGACGATCTCCGATGCCGAGCTCGAGAAAGTCCTCGCTGCCGGCTCGTCGGCGTACCAGCAGTGGTCGAGGAAGACCACGGCGAAAGAGCGTGCGGCTTTCATCGGCCGGGTTGCCGACCTGCACGAAGAGCGCACCGCCGAACTCGCCGAGATCATCGTGCGCGAGATGGGCAAGCCCCTCGACCAGGCCGTCGGCGAGGTCGAGTTCGCCGCAGCGATCTTCCGGTATTACGCCGACAACGGCGAGGGTTTTCTCGTCGATGAGCCGATCGCGCTCACCGACGCGACCGGTTCCGCATTCGTGCGCCACGTGGGCCTTGGCGTGCTTCTCGGCATCATGCCGTGGAACTTTCCGTACTACCAGGTGGCGCGCTTCGCCGGCCCGAATATCGTCGCCGGCAACACCATCGTGCTCAAGCACGCGCCGCAGTGCCCGGAATCCTCGGCCGCGATCGCGGACATCTTCGCGCACGCGGGCAAGGAGCTCGGGGTGCCCGCGGGTGTCTACGCGAACGTGCTCGCCTCGAATGACCAGGCCGCCACGATCATCGCCGACCCGCGGGTGCAGGGCGTGTCGGTGACCGGTTCGGAGCGGGCGGGAGCCGCCGTCGCCGAGATCGCGGGCCGCAACCTCAAGAAGGTCGTGCTCGAGCTCGGCGGGTCTGACCCGTTCATCCTGCTGTCGACCGCCGACCTCGAATCGGCCGTCGGTGATGCCGTGAACGCGCGCCTGGACAACAACGGCCAGTCCTGCAACGCTGCCAAGCGCTTCATCGTCATCGACGAACTTTTCGAGGAGTTCGCCGAGAAGTTCACTGCGGCCCTCACCGCCGCGCAGCCCGCCGACCCGATGGTCGACGGCACGCTTCTCGGCCCGCTTTCCTCCGCAGCGGCGACCGAGCGCCTCGACGAGCAGCTCGGGCGCGCCATCAGCCAGGGCGCGACGGTTCTCGCGAGCGGCGACGTCTCGGGCAACTACTTCCCGCCCGCGGTGCTCACCGACATCACCCCCGAGATGGATGCGTACCACGAGGAGTTCTTCGGCCCGGTGGCGGCGCTCTACCGGGTGAAGACCGAAGACGAGGCGATCCGCATCGCCAACGACACCCCGTTCGGTCTGGGTTCCTACGTCTACACGACCGATGACGAACAGGCGATCCGGGTTGCGGATGCCATGGACGCCGGCATGGTCTGGATCAATCTCGTGCTCGGCGACTCGGCCGAATTGCCGTTCGGCGGCATCAAGCGTTCCGGCTCGGGCCGCGAGCTCGGCCGCTTTGCGCTGGAGGAGTTCGTCAACAAGAAACTGGTGCGCATCGCTGGTTAGAAACAGCTGATACCGCGACTCGCGGAGGCAGGGATTACCCCTTGCTTCCGCGAGTTTTTTGCGTTAGTGAGGCTAAGTCGGCGGTAAAGCGCCGGATTGCCATGCCAAACGCGCACATCTACGCGCCAGAACGTGTTTCAGTGAAGACTGCGTTACAAGTTGATTTCGGGCAACCATTTTCGGGTGAGCCGCACTGGGAGAACTCTTAGCCTCTGTATTGGCCGCGCATAGAAACGCGACTATTCGCACCACAGATCCTGCGCCCGCGAGCCTTCCGGTTCGCGGGCATTACTGTCCCCACCGCTGCCGATCTAAGGAAAACTGTGCCCAAGAGAATCACCCCCCGAGGGCTGCTGTTCGCAGCCGCCCTCTGCCTGACGCCGGTCATGGCGTTGGCAACCGCCGTGCCGGCGACTGCTGCGAGCAGTTCCAGCCCGGCCACCGCATCCGGCTCGAACTGGACCGTCATCGCCGTGCCCGGCGGATACCAGGTCACGCTCGAGCTCGACGAGAAGCTGCCCATCGTCGACGACGCCCCGACGATCCTGGCCGATGGCGTCGACCTCGGCCTCGCGCTCGAGTCGTCCGATGGCCTGTCGCTCTCGGTCATCACAGCCGACCCCTCAGTCCTCACCGCCACCGAGGTCGTCAAGGGCTGGTCGAGCGGCACCGATAAGGCAGCTGAGTCGACCACCGTTCCGGTGACGACCTCGACCGCTGCCGGTCGCACGATCCAGAAGCGACTCGACGCCCTCGCGACCAGCGAGACCACGTCGGCCGCTCGCGCCGCCGAAGACCTCGATCCCTCGGCTCCCGGCGCCTACACGGTGACCGAAGCCGAATACGACTTCGGCGACCAGGCGATCCCGCTCGCTGCCATCGGCGGCATCCGGGGCGAGATGACCGGAAAGTTCTACCTGACCGACGCTCCCGGCGCGCGCCCCGTCGTCGTGCTCATGCACGGTCGCCACACCTCGTGCAACGGAACTGGGCCGAACCCGCTCCGCTGGCCCTGTGGAGCTCTCCAGCACAATGTCCGCAGCTACCTCGGCTACGAGGGAACCGCACGTGCGCTTGCGAGCAACGGCTACAACGTCGTGTCGATCGCGGTCAACGCGATCAACTCGAACGACGCACAGCTCACTCTCGACAACGGTGCAGAAGCACGCGGCCAGGTCGTTCTCGACACCCTCACCATGCTCAAGAAGATCTCGGCCGGCGACGCCGTCAGCTACAACGACGTCGTAACCGCGACGGGAGTCACCACGACGCGCACCCTGGATGACGCGCTCGCCCTGGCGACCACGCGCGTCGACCAGCCCTCGGTGCCCGCTGCCGTGACCGCCGCGTCGCTCGTCGGTCGCTTCGACACGACCCACGTCGGCATCATGGGCCACTCGCGCGGTGGTGAGGGAGTTGCTTCGGCCGCGACCCTCAACCAGGCCCTCCCGACGCCGTTCGGCATCGAGGCCGTGCTTCCTCTCGCACCGGTCGACTTCGGTCGCATGACCATCTCCGATGCGCCGACCGCCGTCTTCCTTCCCTACTGCGACGGCGACGTGTCGAACCAGCAGGGCCAGCACATGATCGACGACTCGCGCGCAGCGTTCGACGACAACGTGCTGCGTTCGGCTGTCTGGGTCATGGGTGCGAACCACAACTTCTTCAACAGCGTGTGGACCCCGGGAAAGTACCCGTACTCCACCGGTGACGACTGGAGCACCAGCGACACGACCTCGACGTGTGCCACCAACAGCCCGACCCGCCTGACCGCTGACCAGCAGTACCAGGTCGGCGTCTCGTACATGACCGGCTTCTTCCGCCTCACCATGGGTGGCGAGACGCAGTTCCAGTCGCTGTTCGACGGTTCGGTGAAGCCCGCAACCGCGTCGACGACCTTCGCCGACGTGCGCGTCATGGCCAGCCAGCCGCACGACAAGACCGCGCTCATCACGGACTTCGCCTCGCAGAGCTCGCTCACGCGCTCCTACGGAACGGGAACCGCGGTCGTCTGTGCGAACCTCACCGGTCGCACGCTTCCGCAGACCCTGCCCTACTGCGCGACGACCAAGGCGTCGTCGCAGGTTCCCCACTGGACGCCCGCGTCGTTCGCCCCGAACGTGCCCGCGACCCCGGTGACCAAGTTCACCTGGACCACCGCCACCGGTGAACTCCGGGTGAGTGTTCCGACCGGAAAGCGCAACGTGTCGGCCTATTCGCAGCTGACGTTCAAGAGCGCTCCCGAGGAATCGATCCCGTCTGGTACCGACTACACGATCTCGGTCGTCGATGGTTCGGGGCAGATCTACTCGGTTCTCGCTTCGGCCATCAACCCGCTCGCCGTCAACCGGATGCCGGGTGGAACCAACACCACCCTGAACAAGGTCGTGCTGCAGCAGCTCACGATCCCGACCTCCTCGATGACCGGAATCAACCTCAACGACGTGCGCGAGGTGCGCTTCCGCGCTGCGACCGGCGCGGATGCCACGGTCACCGGCGGCATCTACCTCTCCGACCTCGCCTTCGACAAGCCGAGCGTCGGAACCGCCGTGAAGACGACGCGTACCGCGGTCAACGTCGGAAGCACGACGACCGAAGAGGGCAACGGGCCGGGAACGGCCGATGTCCCGGTCATGCTGAACCGCGCCGACAATCACACCGTGACGGCCTACGTCTCGGTTGTCGGAACGGCGACGGGAAAGGTCGGCCTCGGAATGGAGAAGGTCGTCTTCGCCCCCGGCGAGACCTGCAAGCCGGTCACCGTCTCTACCCTCGGTGACTCCACGGCGAGCAACGCGGCAACCAGCCTGTTCAAGGTCTCGGTCACGAACACGCAGTACGCGGTCATGGGCGCAAACGCGTTCACGAACCTCGTGGTGCGTGAAGACGACGGCACCACCGGGTCGGTTGTCGCGGCAGCTGCCGTCGGCGCCCAGGGTGATGTCTGTGCCGAGCAGGTGCAGGCTCTCACCACCGGTTCGCTCGAGGTGTCTCCGCAAACCATCGCCCCGGGTGACTCGTTCACGGCTACCGCTTCGGGATACCGCGCCGGTGAAAGTGTGTCGTTCGCGCTGAACGGTGGCTCGATCGCCACCGTGATCGCCGATGCGACCGGAACCGCCACCACCACGGTGACCGCGCCGGCCGACACCACCCTCGGAACAGCGACCGTCGCCACGACGGGAGCGGGCTTCGGCTACAAGACCGAGGGCACGCTCGAGGTGCTCGCCACCACGGCGACGTCCCTGGAGATCTCACCCGAGACGCCTTCGCTGCTCGAGCCGGTCACTCTGACGGCAACGGTGAGCGGGGCGAGCACGGCCGGTACGGTCACCTTCACCGAGGGGGAAACCGTTCTCGGATCGGTCGACACCGTCGACGGTGTCGCGACCTTCGAGGTCGAAGACGGATTCGGCGCGGGTGAACACGAGATCGTGGCGGCCTTCGCCGCGACGAGCACCGCGAGTGCCTCGTCGTCGGATTCGATCGGCTTCACGCTGGCGAAGAACGTCGCGACCATCGTGGTCACGACCGACGCGTCGACCACGGTCTACGGGGATCCCATCGAGGTCACCGCGACCGTCGACGGTTCAGACACCGGGACGGTCCGTTTCAGCTACGGCGACGGCATCGAGACCGATGTCGACCTCGAAGACGGAACGGCCACTCTCTCGCTTCCGGCAGACCTCCTGCCCGGCGAGTACACGGTGACCGCCCAGTTGCTCGAGAACGCGACGACCGAAGCGAGCACCACCGGCTCGGCGTCGTTCACGATCACCAAGCTGGTCACGTCGGTCGTCGTGTCGACGGATGCTGCGAAGCACGTCTTCGGCACGGCCGGCGTCGTGACGGCGGAACTCGACGGCACGTCAGAGGGCACGGTCCGGTTCGGCTACGGAACGACCACTGTCGATGTCGAGGCGAGCGACGGGGTCGCGACACTGACCCTGCCGGCCGCGCTCGCCGGAGGCTCGTACGCGATCTCGGCCCAGCTGCTCGAATCGTCGACCAGTGAGGCGAGCGAGATCTCGACGACGCCCTACACGGTGACGAAGAAGGCGACGACGACGAAGCTCAGCCTCAGCAAGACGAAGGTGAGCCGATCGGCAGCGAACACTGCCACGGTCACCGTCGGCGGAACTGTCGCGGGTGTCTACCCCACCGGAAAGTTCACGCTCTACTACGGGGGAGTGAGCAAGTCGGTCACCCTGGTGGCGGCGGACAAGGGCAAGGTAGCCGTGCGTTTCATCCCGTCGAGCAAGGTGCAGACCGTCTCGGTCTACGTCACCTATGCGGGAACGGGAAGCTACGCCGCGAGCAAGTCCTCGACGATCAAGGTGCAGGTCGTCAAGTAATCGCACCCCGTTCCACCTGAGCGGAGTGGCCCCCGGCATGAGCCGGGGGCCACTTCCGTTTTCCCTGCACCGAGTGCTTCAGCCTGCCCGCGGATTGAGCGGACCCGGACGGACGAAAGCCGCGACGTCGATAGCGCGGGCCTCTGTCCCATGCGCTGTCGACGTCGCGGCTTGCGCCCGGCGACCTCTCGAGAAGTAGCTGTTGGCTACTCCGCGAGCGGTCGCACGCCGGTGAAGGTCGAGTCGTGCCAGACGAGCGGCGCGATGCTGGGGTCGCCGCCCATGTCGATGACCCGCAGCACGACCATGATGTGGTCACCGCCCTCGTGTACGGTCTCGATGGTGCACTCGAGCTGCGAGACGGATCCTTCGAGCAGCATGGCGCCGGAGGGCCGCGTCTCGAAGATGGCGTTCGCGAACCGGTCGGTGCGGCGGCTGGCCAGCTGGCGACCGAGCCAGGCCTGGTTCTCGGCGATGACCGAGACGCCGATCCCGCCCGCGTTCGCGAGGCGCGGCCAGGTGCGCGATTCCTTGTCGACGCAGATGAGGATGAGCGGCGGGTCGAGTGAGACCGACACGAAGGCACTCACTGCAAGGCCGACCGGCTCACCGTCGACCGACGAGGCCACGGCCATGACTCCGCGCGGATAGAGCGTGAAGGCGCGACGCAGTTCGGCCGGGTCTTCGATGCCCGAGATGAGGGTGCCCGCTGCTGGTGCGGTACCGATCGACTCAGCCACGGGGACCAGCAACCCATGCGCCGTTGGCGCTCAGTGCGACATCGACGTTTCCGCTGATCGCCTTCGAGTAGGGGCAGACCTGGTGAGCCTCGGCGACGAGCGCGACGGCGAGTTCTTCATCCGCGTTCTCGATGTCGACCTCGAGGGCGACCTCGATGTGGAAGGTGCCGTCTTCGTCGGAGTGCAGCGAGACGGCAGACGACACCGAGGTCGTGCCGAGGTCGATGCGCTTGCGGCGGGCGACGGTGGCAAGCGCGCCCTCGAAGCAGGCCCCGTAGCCGATGGCGAAGAGCTGCTCCGGGTTGGTTCCGGCACCGTCGGTGCCGGGGCGCGAGAGTTCGACGTCGAGCTTGCCGTCGTCGGTGCGGCCGTGTCCGGTGCGGCCGCCCGAGACATCGGCGAGTGCGGTGTAGATGTGAGCCATGGTGGTGCCTTTCGTGGGCTTAGAAGGGGTAGGCGACGATTTCGGGGTTGACGGTGATCCACTGCTGTTCGGTGAACGCATCGGCGTTGTAGCGGCTGGACCCGACGCGGCTACCGTTACCGGAGCCGGCCATTCCTCCGAACGGCTGGATCACGTCGTCGACGAGGGTCTGGTCGTTGATGTGCACGTTGCCGCTGACGATGCGGTCGGCGAACGCGAGCCCGCGGCCGATGTCTGCGGTGAGCACGCCGAGCGAGAGGCCGTATTCGGTGCCGTTCGCCAGCGCCACGGCTTCTTCGAAGTCGTGGAAGACCGTGACCGGGGCGATCGGTCCGAAGATCTCGCGATCGTAGGCCGGCATTCCCGGGGTGACGCCGGCGAGCACGGTCGGCGCATAGAACAGCTCGTCATAGGTCGCACCGGTGGCGACTGTCGCCCCGGCGTCGATGGAGCCCTGCACGATCGCATGCACGGAGTCGCGCTGGCGGGCATCGATCAGCGGCCCGATCATCGACGAGGGGTCGATATTCGGGTTGGCCACATTCAGCGCCGCAGCGTGCTCGGCGAGCTTCGCGACGTAGGCATCGGCGATCGAGGCGTGCACGAGGTGACGGCTCGACGACATGCAGATCTGGCCCGAGTGCATGAACGACCCGAACGCACCGGCGCTCGCCGCCTTGTCGAGGTCGACATCGTCGAAGATCACGAGGGCCGAGTTGCCGCCGAGTTCGAGGTGCAGGCGCTTGAGCAGCGGTGCGGCCTGGGCCGCGATGGCTTTGCCGGCCGCTGTCGAACCGGTGAAGGCGATGATCGGCACGTCGGGGTGGCCCACGAGAGCCGACCCGACATCCGCGCCGCCGGGCAGCACTGCGAGCACGTCTTTCGGCAGCCCGGCCTGGAAGAGCGCCTCGGCGATGATCGAACCGCCGGTGATGCCGGTGCGGGGATCGGGCTTGACGATGACCGCGTTGCCCATCGCGAGTGCGGGTGCGACCGAGCGCAGGGCGAGGTAGAGCGGCGAGTTGAACGGCGCGATGACCCCGACGATTCCGGCCGGTACCCGGCGCGAGATGCTCATGCGCCCGGGGGCGGAGGGGAACAGGTCGCCGATCGGCTCGGCGGTGAGGCCGGCGGCAGCGTAGAACGACTGCGCGCTGATGGTCAGTTCGAAGTACGCCTTGCCCACGGTGCAGCCGGCCTCGCGAACGAACCACTCGGCGAGCTCGGGCATGTTCGCCTCGATCAGGCGGCCGGCCTCGCGCAGCACGGCGGCGCGCTGCGACTGGGGTGTTGCAGCCCAGGCGCGCTGGCCGACGGTGAGGCGCCCGACCGCGGTTTCGAGGTCGGCCGGGGTCGCGATCGCGATCGGACCGAGGGACTCCCCGGTAGCCGGCTCGATGTTGTCGATGGTCTGGGTGGCCGGTGATTCGGCGCCGTCGTAGAGAACGCTCGCAAATCTCGCGGTATCGAGGAGGGTCATCGGAGTCCTGTTCTCTGCTGGGTTGGGGTGAGGCGCTCGGCGAGGAGTTCGCCACCCCGCCACCCGACCGCCATCGAGGCGAGCATGGTGTTGGCGCGGGGGCTGATCGGGATCACCGAGGCATCGATGATCGACAGGTTGCGGATGCCGCGTACCGCCAGCGACTCGTCGACGACAGCCAGGGGGTCGCCGTCGACACCGATGCGGCAGGTGCCGACAGCGTGCCCATAAGAATCGAGGTTCACGGCGATCGCGTCGTCGAGGTTGTCGGCTTTCCACCACGGGTCGACCGGTGCCTCGAAGACGCCGCGCTCGACCATGTCGTCGATGTACCGACCGGCGTCGGCGATGACGGCGCGCCAGGCGCGGGCGTCCTGCTCGCTCGAGAGGTGGCCGAGGCGCACTTCGAGCTCGCCGTTCGTGCCGAGGCGCACGCTGCCGCGGCTGGTCGCGCGCATGAGCCCGATGCCGACGATGACATCGGCCGGGTCGGCGTCGGGCACGTACGGCTTCGCCTGGTGCGGGTAGAGGTGCACCTCGAGCTTGTCTTCGGCCTCGATCTCGTAGCGCAGGAGTGCACCGTTGACCGGGCGCTGGCCGGGGGCCGCGGCATCCGTCGCGGTGACCTGCAGCACGGACCACGGGTGATCCTGCAGGTTCGTACCCACGCCGGCGAGGTCGAGCACCACCGGGATGCCGGCTTCGGCGAGTTGGTCCGCCGGCCCGATACCCGAGCGCAACAGCAGTTCCGGGGAGTTGAAAGCCCCGGCGCTGAGGACTATCTGGTCGGCTTCGAGCGTCTCGACGCCATCCGGTCCGTCGACCTCGATGCCGGTGCAGACACCGTCGGAGACCACGAGCCGCAGGGCACGGGTGCCGGTGCGCAGGGTGACCGAGTCGCGCAGGCCGGGCAGCACGGCGGCGTGGGCACCCCAGCGCTTGCCGTTGCCGACCATGTTCGTGGGCCAGTGGCCGACACCGAGCGCGCCGGGCGCGTTCTGGTCGGCGACCCAGGCGTGGCCCTGGTCCATTGCCCAGCCGGCGAAAATGGTGTCGATCGCGCCGAAGGGCAGGCGGGTGATCGGCAGCGGCCCGGTCTCGCCGTGGTGCTCGTCGGCACCGAACTGCAGGTCGGTCTCCAGCGCTGCGAATGCCGGCTCGATCTTCTGCCAGGTCCACTGCGCGAGGTTCCACTCGTCGAAGCACCACGGTTGCCCACGCAGCGCGGCGGCGGCATTGACCGAGGTGCTTCCACCGGTGACTTTTCCACGCGGCAGCGGCAGGCCGGTGTCGGCGTCGGAGTAGCCCCAGTCGAGGTCGAGGGCAGGGTCGAAGACGAGGTCGTCGAGGATCCAGCGCGGTGGTGGTGAGCCGGCATCCGCCCCGGCCTCGAGGATCGTGACGTCAGCGGTCGCCGCGAGGCGGTTCGCCGCCATCAGGCCGGATGCACCGGCACCGACGATGATGACGCGGGGTCGCGTGGGTGTGAGTGGTTCAGGCAAGGCTCTCTCCTCCATCCAGCACCAGGATCTGGCCGGTGGTCGAGCCCGCGTCGGCCGAGGCCAGGTACGAGATCGCCGCGGCGACATGCTCGGCGGGGATGGGACGCCCGAGCGGGATCGCGCCCATCTTGCGCTCGATGTAGGCCGGGTCGGCGAGAACATCGGCGGTCATCGGTGACGGCACGACCGTGGGAGCCACGGCGTTGACGCGGATTCCGGCCTCAGCCCACTCGAGAGCGAGCAGGCGGGTCAGGTGGCTGATTCCTGCTTTGCTGGTGGAGTACGCGATCGAGTTCTTCGCGGCGAGAAACGCGTGGGTCGACGAGATCGAGACGATTGAGCCGGCGGCGGAGGCCGCGAGGTGCGGGTACGAGGCGCGCGACATGCGGAACCCGCCGGTGAGGTTCACATCGAGGATCTGCTGGAACAGCTCGGAGTCGGTGTCGAGGGCGTTGCGGCGGGCCATGATGCCCGCGTTGTTGACGAGCAGGTCGAGCTGGCCGAAGTGCTCGACGGCAGCAGCGACCGCCGCGGCGACCGAGGCGTCGTCCCGTACGTCGAGCGGCACGGACAGGGTCGTCTCGGTGCTCGATCGTTCGAGGCTGAGGTCGGCGAGCACGACCCGCGCACCGTCGGCCAACAGGCGGGCGACGATGGCCGTGCCCATGCCACCGGTCGCACCGGTGACAAGAGCGACTGTTCCGTCGAGAGTGGGCATCAGGAAGCCTTTCGGGGAAACCGGTAGGGGGAGCGCGCGGCGATGCCGGCGCTGGTGACGAGGTCGTCGACACCGATGACGAGCCCGGTCGCGCGACCTTCGTAGACGGCTTCCTGCGCGGTGCGGGGCGCAAACGCGTCGCCGACGAGATAGAGGCTGCCGTGCCATCCGCTCGCCTGCAGGTCGTCGAACAGAGCGGTGCGGGCGACTGCCGGGCGCACGTGCACGATCGCGTCGACGTCGCTGATCGTGCTCTCTGCGCCGCCGACGCTGTGGGCGAGTACGAGGTCGGCGCCCTCGGCGCGGACCGGGCGAAGCAGGGTGTGCACACGAACCCCGCTCGATCCGAGCCGTTCGCCGAGAGCCAGGCGCGAGTACACGGTCACCTTCGGGGCGTAGCCCGGGCCGCTCGAGACGAGGTCGACGCTCACTCCGTCGTCGGCGAGCTGCTGGGCGAGGCCCGCGGCCTCCCAGGTGCCCAGGTCGTCGAGAATGACGCAGTGGCGAGCGGCGAGGGCGGGTTCGCGCACTGCCGAGACGATGTCGAGAACGGGGATGTCGCCGTCGATGCGCAGGCCGGTCGCGGCGGACTGCCGGGCGCCGGTGGCGAGCACGACCACGTCGAACCCGGCCGCCGACTCTGCGGTGGCGCGTTCGCCGAGAAGAACCTCGACACCGGATGCCGCGACCTCGAGCGAGAGCTCGCTTGCCAGCGTGCCGAAACCGTCGCGTCCGCGCATGCGGGTGATGTCGGTGAGGGCGCCGCCGAGTGTGGGGCGCTCGTCGACGAGGGTGACGGCGTGGCCGCGGCGGGAGGCGGTGATCGCCGCTTCCATTCCGGCCGGTCCGGCGCCGATGACGAGTACACGCTGCGGGGTGGCCCGCGACGCCTCGGCCCGGGCCCAGGCGCCTTCCATGCCCACGGCGGGGTTCACCGTGCAGGTGATCGGGGTGACGGCTTCGAGGTTGGCGTTGCAGCCCTGGTTGCAGGCGATGCAGCTGCGGGGGCCAGCGCCGGCGAGGGTCTTCCTGGTCAGCGCGGGCTCGGCGATGTGAGCCCGGGCGAACCCGACCAGGTCGGCCTCGCCGTTGTCGAGCATCTCGGCGCCGGTCTCGAGCGTGTCGATGCGGCAGATCGCGAGAACGGGAATGGCGGGGAACTCGGCCTTGAACCGGGCGGGAAGGTGGCGGAACGGTGCGCGGCCGTAGCTCATGTCGGCCATCTGGGTCGAGAGCGACGGTGCGCCGACATAGGCAGAGTGGCTGACGTGCAGGAAGTCGAGGGGCGAGTCGTCGAGCAACCACTCGACGGCCTGCACGACGTCGTCGGGAGTGAGCCCACCGGGCAGGAACTCGTCGGCGCTCAGGCGCAGGCCGACACTCGCCCGCCCGCCGACGGACTCGATGACGGCGGTGAGCACCTCGCTCGCGAGGCGCAAGCGTGCGCGCGGCGATCCGCCGTAGCCGTCGGTGCGGGTGTTGGTGACGGGAGAGAGGAACTGCTGCAGCAGGTGACCGTGACCGAGGTGCACCTCCATGCCGTCGAAACCGGCGTCGACCACGCGGTTCGCGGCGGCGGCGAACCCGGCGATGACCGTGTCGATGTCGAAGGCGTTCATGACGTGCGGCACCGTCGCGCCGGTCGACCACGGGGTCGCGCTCGCGCCCCAGGCACCCTGATGCTCGTCGCCGGAGTGCCGCCCGGTGTGCAGCAACTGGGCGAACAGCGCGGTGCCCTCGGCGTGCACGGTGTCGGCAAGGGCGGTGAGCCCGGGCATCGCGGTGTCGTCGAAGGCGTGAAGCCCGAGCCGGCGCAGGCTCGTCGGGTGCACCCGGATGCCCTCGGTGATGATGAGCCCGGCTCCACCGCGGGCGCGCTCGCGGTGGTAGTCGAGGTGCCGGTCGGTGATCAGGTTGACGCCGGGCTCGCCGAAGTTCGTCGTGTGCGCTGCCACGAAGACCCGGTTGCGAAGAGTGGTCGGCCCGAGGGCGACCGGGGATTCGAGAAGCGGAAAGGAGGTCACGCCCATCGGGTCGATACCGACTTGATATCGGTGAAGAATTCGATGGCGTGCTTGCCCTGGGAGTGGATGGTGCCGACGAACGACTTGCGACGCCCGCCGAACCCGACCTGTGCGGTCGGCGCGGCTACCCCGACGTTGACACCGATGTTGCCGACGTCGGCTTCTTTCGCGAAGCGCCGGGCGGATCCGCCGTCGCGAGTGAAGACGGAAGCCGCGTTGCCGAACGGGCTCGCGTTGACGAAGGCGATCGCCTCGTCGAACGAATCGACCCGGATCACGGCGAGCAGCGGGCCGAAGGTCTCTTCGGTGACCAGCGGGCTGCTGGCGTCAACGCCGGTGAGCACTGTCGGGCCGAGCAGGAAGCCAGCGTCGGGCGTGACTTTTTCGCGACCGTCGACAACGACCGTTGCACCGGCGGTCTCCGCGGCGGCGATGGCCGAGACGACGGCATCGACGGCGGCACGCGAGATCATCGGCGGCACCTGCGAGTCGGCATCGGTTCCGGCTGCGACGACGAGTGCACGGGCACGCTCGCTGACGAGCGCAACCAGTTCGTCGTGGATATCGCCGACGACGACGAGCAGGCTGCTCGACAGGCAGCGCTGGCCGGCCATGGCGAAGACCGAGGCGGTGATCGCGTCGGCCGTGTAGGCGAGGTCGACGTCGGGAAGAACCACGAGCGGGTTGCGGGCGCCACCGGCGGCCTGCGCACGCTTGCCGTTGGCCGACGCGCGGGCGTGCACGGCGAGAGCCGTTGCCGACGAGCCGACGAGCGAGACGCTCGCGACCAGCGGGTGGTCGCAGAGCGCTTCGACGGCGTCACGCGAACCGTGGACGACGTTGACGACACCGGGCGGGAATCCGGCCTCGAGGGCGAGGGCCCCGAGCGCGCTCGCCGCGTACGGAGCCTGCTCCGACGGCTTGATCACGATCGTGTTGCCACAGGCGAGGGCCCAGGCCCAGTAGATGAGGCCGGTCATGATCGGAAAGTTGAACGGCGAGACGATGACGCAGACGCCGATGGATTCGCGCACGAGGTCCGAGTCGAGCCCGGGAAGGATGTCGACGACGGTCTCGCCGGTGAGCGAGGCGGGTGCGGTAGCCGCTGCCTCGAGGTGTTCGACAGCGCGCGCGAGTTCGGCCGTGGCATCGGCCGTCGACTTGCCGTTGTCGGTCGTGATGATGTTCACGAGTTCGGCGGAGTCGCGCTCGATCAACCGCACGAGTTTGTGCAGCAGGCGGGCGCGCTTGGTGGCCGGGGTTGCCGCCCAGGCCGGGAACGCGTCGTTCGCGGCCGTGACGGCGCGGTCGACGATTGCGGCATCCGCGAGCACGACCGACCCGAAGGCCTCACCCGTCGCCGGGTTGAGCACCGGGATGGTCGGGCCGTCGAGCGGTCCGAACTCCGAGCCGATCAGGAAGAACGGCGAGGCGGGAAGGCTGGTGCTCACTTCGAGCTTCCCTTCACCGCGATGGCGTCGATCTCGACCCGGCACTCGCTGCCGATGCCGACGTAGATCGTCGCCCGGGTCGGAAAGTCGCCCGGGGCCCAGTACTGCTTGTAGACCGAGTTCATGTCGTCGTAGTACTCACGTTCCGAGAGGTAGATCGTGGTCTTCACGACATCGGCGAGCGAGGTGCCGGCATCCGCGAGCATGGCGACGAGGGCATCCATGACGATGCGGGTCTCGTTGACGATCGTGTCTGCCGCGGCCATGCGGGTGCGGGTCTCGTTGTCGAAGGCCATGCCGTTCGCGAAGACCAGGCTCTCGGTCTCGACCCCCTGCGACAGCGGGTAGGAGTCGTCGTACTGGGGTCCCTCGGGGACCCGGATGATGCGGCGCATGGTGGCTCAGTCTCCGGTCAGGGGGCCGAAGCCCTCGGGCATCTTCGGGGTGACGGTGGGTGCGTAGCTCTTGTCGAAGTGCGGCATCACCTCGTCGACGAACAGGTGGTTGGAGCGCATGACCTGTTCCTGGGTGAGGCCGGGGATCCACGACCAGTTCACGAGGCGGTCGACGCCGTACTCCTCGTTGAGGTGCTTGATCTGTGCAGTGACCGTCTCGGGCGAGCCAATGAACAGGTGCTCACGGGGGAACAGGAACTTCCACCACGAACCGGTCTGCTCTTCGTCGGTGAGCTTCTCGCCCGGGTTGGCGAACATGTCGCGCGGGCGAACGCCGCCGACGTAGTTGTACAGGTCTTCGATCAGCTGGCGGGCATCCTTCTCGGCCTGCTCGTCGGTCTCGGCGACGTAGACCATGCGCATGAGCGACACACCCTCGCCGCGGGCGGCCGGGCGACCGAGGGTCTCGGTCAGCGACTCCTGGTAGACATCCATCGCTTCGCGCAGGCCCTCGCGCGACCGCAGCCAGGTGATGACGTTGAGGCGCTCTTCGGCGCTGGTCTTGCAGCCCGGGGTCTTGTCGAGAAGGTTCCACATCGACGGGTAGGGCTTCTGGTAGGGCTTCGGAATGACGGACATCCCGATGTACTCACCCTCTTCGCTGCGCCAGAGCGGGTTGCGCGGATACCAGGTGGCGCCGTCCTTGATGTTGCCGTGCGGGAACTCGAAGAACTCGCCCTTGTGCTGCAGCGACTCCTGGGTCCAGGCCTTCTTGACGACCTCGAGCTGCTCGAGGAAGTAACGCCAGTTGGCCTGCTCGTCGGTGCGGCGGTCGGCTGCCGGGTTGAAGTTCATGAACTCGCGCTGCTGGATGCCGCGGGCGACTCCGATGTCGAGGCGACCCTTGGAGATCTGGTCGAGAAGAGCGAGATCTTCGGCCAGGCGAAGCGGGTGCCAGAAGGGCGGAGTGACCGCACCGGTACCAATTCGCAAATTCTTCGTAATACCCGCGACATATGCGCCTGCGAGGATCGGGTTGGGATTGATTTCGAAACCCTCGCCGCCGAAGTGGTGCTCACCCTGCCACAGGGTGCCGAACCCGGACTCGTCGAGGTGGAGGATCTGCTCGGTCGCCATGTCGAGCAACTCGCCATACCGGTAGACGTTGCCTGGGTTGTCCATGGTGAACAGGTAGTCGAACTTCACGAGATCCTCCAGAGGAAATTACTGCTGCTGTTGTACCGAGTTGAACCTATACTCGACATATGTACACCAATACAGCACACTTTGCCGCATGATGGCAACTCCCCGCGCAATTCCCGTGTCGCTCGACGCCCGCTGGGCGTCATCGGCGGGCGGCGCGATGTTCGGCGGGCACCTGGCGCGGGTACTGGCGGATGCCGCGGTGCAGGCGACCGGCCAGGACCTCGTGCCCGTGTCGACCTCGGTCGCATTCCTGCGCCCCGCTCTGCCCGGCACGGCTACGGTGACCGCGACCGTGCTCAAGACCGGTCGACGCTACTCGACGGTCTCGTGCACGCTCGAAACCGACGTCGGTGCTGTCGCGACAGCCCTGGTGACGCTGGCACCTGCGCAGTCGATAGCCTTCGCGATCAGCGACGAACCGACCGCCCTGCCCGCTGAACCGATGGGGCGGCCGGGCGCCGGCGAAGTTGCCGGGCAGGTCGACTGGCGCACCATGACGCCCTGGACGCGAGGCGCGTATCCCGGGCCGTTCGAATCCTGGTTTCGCCTGCGTGAGGCGCACGCTGAACCCGTGGACCTCGGCCGCTACCTCGTCGCGAGCGATCTCATCGGGCCCGCTATCGCGGCAACCGGCCGCGCTCTTCCGTTCCGCATCGCGACAGTCTCGCTCGACGTGAGTGCGATCGCCGCGAGCAACTCGGACTGGCTGCGCCAGGTGATCGAGGTGCACGTTCTCGGTGCCGAAGCGGTGGCCCGGCTGGAGCTGCGCGACCCGAACGGAACCGTGCTCGCGATCGCCTCGCACCGCGTGGTGATCCTCGACGCATCCGACGACGAACTGCCCGCGGCCGTGACCGCTTTCGGATGGGGGAGTTGATTCTTGTCTGCATTGAATTCTGATCGGTATGAGTTGACAATCCACAATCCGGTGCCTACGGTCGGTCCTGTGAGCGACTCTTCAAACTCCCCCTCGTGGTGGTCTCCGACTGTGAGCCCCGAAGACGAGAAGCTGTATGCCCGCGCTGGCTTCGGGCACCGTGCCGGTCTCGGGGCCAGCCCCGCCCTGCTCGTGATCGACGTGCAGTACCGCACAGTCGGTCACCATCGGGTGCCGATCGGCAAGGCTATGGACGAGTACCCGACGGCCACGGGAAACCGCGGCTGGGCTGCCGTCGACAACGTGACCCGGCTGCTCGAGTCGGCTCGTGCCGCAGGCATCCCGGTGTTCTTTCCGTATGTCGCACCGAAAGACGAGCTCACGGCCGGCGGGTTCCGCGCCAAGTCGCCGACCCTCGCCTCGCCGGATCTCGCCGCCTACGAGTTCGTCGCCGAGGCCGCACCGATCGCCGGCGAGCGCCTCGTGCCCAAGGACCACCCGAGCGCCTTCTTCGGCACCGGCATCATCACCTCGCTCGTACAGCTCGGCATCGACACCGTGATCCTGACCGGCTGCACGACCAGCGGCTGCGTGCGGGCGAGTGCCGTCGACGCGTTCTCGAACGGATTCAAGGTCGGCGTGGTCGGCGATGCCGTCTACGATCGCACCGACAGTGCGCACCAGGCCTCGCTCTTCGACCTCAACAGCAAGTACGCCGACGTCGTCTCGACCGACGCGACTATCGCCCACTTCACCGGCGTGCAGCGCTCGGCCGAACGCGGCTCCGCCCCCGAGGCGCTGCCGCTGCGGAGCCGCGCGTGAGGGTCGACTGGCACACCCACGTCTGGGAGCCGGAACACCTGGGTCCGGAATGGGGGCCCGAGTACGACGCGAACGTCGGCTGGCCGACGAGCGAAGCCGGCTCGTGGGATTCCCATCGTGCGGCAATGGATGAAGCCGGCATCGACGTCGCGGTCATCCTCGCCCTGGTCGCGTGCGATATCGACCTCGATATCCCGAACGAATTCGTGGCGGGCATCGTCGAGCGCGACCCCGCACACGCGGTCGGTTTCGGCAGCGTCGACCCGAACGACCCGCACGCCGTGGACAAGGTGCACTACGCCGCGAACGACCTCGGCCTCAAGGGGCTCAAGCTCTCACCGCCCTACCAGGGATTCCACCCGCACAGCGATGAAGCCTGGCGGGTCTACGAAGCAGCGGCCGAGCACGGAATGGCGATCACTTTCCACCAAGGCGGCGTCTTCCTGCGCTCGGGTGCCCTCGAGTTCGCGCAGCCGATGCTTCTCGACAAGGTGGCCCGAACTTTTCGCGAGACGTCGATCATCATCGCCCACGCCGGCCAGCCGTGGAGCTTCGAGACCCAGGCCGTGATGTTCAAGAACCCGAACGTCTACACCGACCTCTCGGCGCGATACGGTCGCCCGGCCCAGCTGGCTGGCATCCTGCGCGGTCTCGTCGACTACGGCGTGCAGGACCGCGTTCTCTTCGGCTCCGACTTTCCGACCTACCGGCCGGCCGACTGCCTCGAGCAGTTCCGCACGCTGGCCGAGAACCCGCCCGCGGGCCACGACCCTTTCGGCACCGAGCTCATCGAGGCCATCATCGACGACCGCCCGTTGTCCCTGCTGGGACTCGAGCAGACACCCACCCGAGGAGATTCATGACCGACTACGACCTGATCGTTCGCGGCGGCAGCGTTGTGCGCGCCGGCATCGCGCCAGAGCTGCTCGACATCGCCGTCACCGACGGCCGCATCGCGGCACTGCTCGCTCCCGGCTCGGATGCCACGGCGACCGACGAGATCGACGCCACCGGCCTGCACGTGCTGCCGGGCTCGATCGACCCGCACCTGCACATCGGCGTCGGCACCGGCCTCGACGAGTACCCCGGTGAGACCGGGGCCGCGGCTCTCGGCGGAGTGACGACAGTATTCAGCATCCTGTCGAACCCCGGTTCGTACCTGCCCGTGCTCGAAGAGCACGTCGAGCGGGCCAACGCCTCGTCCCGCGTCGACTTCGGGTTCCACGCCGTGCTGATGACCGAGGGGCACCTCGACGAGCTCGATGAGGTGAAGAGCCGCTTCGGTCTTCGCTCGTTCAAGTACTTCATGAGCTTCCGGGGCGACGAGGGCAAGTACCTCGGCGTCGAGGGCACCACCGACGGCAAGATGTACGAGATCCTCGCCGCCGTGGCCGAGCGCGACGACCTGCTCTTCGTGCACGCCGAGAACCTCGAGGTGGTCTGGAGCCTGCGCGACGAACTGCAGGCGAGTGGTCGCAACGACCTCGCCGCCTGGGACGAGTCCCGCCCGCCGTTCGTCGAGGCCGAAGCCGTGCGCCGCGTCACCTACTTCGCCCAGCACCTCGGTGCCCGGCTCTACCTCGTGCACATCTCGACCGCCGAGTCGCTCGACCAGGTGCGCCGGGCCCGCTCGGAGTTCCCCGAGCTCGAGCTCTCGGTCGAAACCTGCCCGCATTACCTGACCCACACCGTCGACTTCGAGGGCGGCATCATCGGCAAGGTCAACCCGCCGCTTCGCCGTGCCGAGCACGTCGAAGCCGTCTGGGAGGCCGTGGCCGACGGCACTGTCACGGCCATCGGCTCCGACCACGTCAGTCGCAAGGCCGCGACCAAGGAGGGCACGATCTGGACCGCGAGCGCCGGGTTCCCGGGCGCACCGACCAGCCTGCCGGTGCTGCTCACCCATGGGCACCTCGAGCGCGGCATCCCGCTCGAGAAGCTGGTCGAGCTGACAGCCTCGCAGCCCGCGCAGTTGCTGAAGATCGATGACCGCAAGGGCGACATCAAAGTCGGGCTCGACGCAGACCTCGCCATCGTCGACCTCACCGAGCGCAAGGTGGCCGACCCGGCCTGGCTCGGAACCAACTCCGACTACTCGCTCTACGGCGACCAGGAGCTCACCGGCTGGTCGAGGCACACTCTCGTGCGCGGCACCGCGGTAGTCCGCGACGGGCAGATCGTCGGGGAGCCCGGAATCGGGGAGTACGTTCGGCACAGCAATGCCATTCACAGCACCGACATCGACAGCACTGAGGGAGCAACAGCATGACCACGACACGAGAAGACAACCTCGCCGTTCTCGAGGGGTACTTCGCGGCCATGGCAGCTGGCGGGCCCCCCGCGGCGATGCCGTTCTACGCCGAGAACGTCGTGCTCGAGGTGCCCGGTGGGCACGAGGCATCCGGAACCTACGAGGGCCACGATGGTGTCAAGGCCTTCGGCGCCACCATGGCGCGCCTGAGCGGCGGCACGTTCCGCCTCGTCCCGGTCGACCTGCTCGCGAGCGACGACCACGTCGTCACTGTCGCGAACGCTGCCGTCGGTCCCGACGACCAGCGGGTCGAATGGCGTCGCGTGATCCTCTCGACCGTCAGCGACGGAAAGCTCTCGCACCTGCGTTTCTTCGAATCCGACCAGGTCGCTGTCGACGCCGCGCTCGCCGGAACAAACGACTGATGCGCATCGTCTCGGCATCGCTCGTCTTCGCCGACGACAACTGGAAAGCCGACCAGGCGATCCTCATCGACGGTGACACCATCGTCGCCGTCGGTGATGCTGAGGCGATCATCACTGCCCATCCCGGCGTGCCGGTCGAGCACTCCGCTGACCGGGCGATCGTGCCCGGTGGCGTCAACGGCCACGGCCACACCTTTCAGGCCCTGCTTCGCGGATTCGGCGACGACCTGAAATTCGGCGACTGGATGGGTGGCCTCGTGCACCCGACGGCTGCGAGTCTCGACAACGCGGCGCTCGCCACCGGCGCGGAGTACGACTTCGTCGAGATGGTGCGCATGGGCATCACGACGGCTGTCGAGTTCTTCTACCTGCACGATGAGGGCAACGAGAATTCACGGGTGATCCTCGACGCCGCTGCGGCCGTCGGCATCCGCTCCGTTCTCGCGCGTTGCATGTTCGACGCCAACCCGGGTCCGGTCCGCTATCGCGAATCGCTCGAGACTTACGAGCGCAACTATCGCGAACTCGCGGCGGAGGTTGCCGGTAACCCGCTGGCCGAGGTGCACCCGGCTCCCCACTCCGTTCTCGGCACGAGCGCCGAGATGCTGCAGCTCGGGTCGTCGCTCGCCCACGAATTCGACGTTCCGCTGCACGTGCACGTCGCCGACAGCCAGGGTGAGGTCGATGTCTCGAATGAGCGTTACGGCCTCAGCCCGGTCGGTCGCCTGCACGATGTCGGGGTTCTCGACGAGCACTTGCTCGCCGTGCACACGGTGCGCGTCGACGAGGCCGATCTCCAGCTGCTCGCGGCAGCCGGTTCGACTGTCGTGCACAACCCGTCGACCAACGCGTTTCTCGGTGGCGGAATCGCGCCGGTCGTCCGCATGCGCGAGCTCGGCATCCCGATCGCCCTCGGCACCGACGCGGGCGGCGCGAACAGCCGCCAGTCGCTGTTCGAAGAGATGCGCATGGCGGCCCTCCTGGCCAAGGCGACCGCTCGCGACGGCAGTGTCTTCACTGCGCGCGACGCCCTCCTGCTCGGCACCTCCGCCGGCGGCAAGGCCCTGCGGATGCCGGTCGGTCGTATTTCGGCCGGCTACAAGGCCGACCTGGTCGAGCTCGACCTGTCTGCGCTCTCGCTACGCCCGCGCCGCACTGTCACGCAGAACATCATCTATTCGATGCTGCCCGAGGCGATCGCCCGCGTCACGATCGGTGGCCGCGTCGTCGTCGAGAACGGCGTCGTGCTCACCGTGGATGCCGCCGAGATCGCCGCGCGGGTCGATACGCTGACGTCGACGTGGACTCCCCTTACCGGGGTTCATCCCATTCCAGTGGGACTGTAAACTTCTCTCATGACCACGACCGACCTGGACTCGACCACGACCGGCGATCCCGGTGCGGGCGACGGTGAATTCAACGAACATCAGCTCGGCAACTACATCCGGGAGCTGCGCCTCAAGCGCAACATGTCCCTGCGCAGCCTGGCCGCGCAGTCCGAAGTCTCGGTGAGCTTTCTCTCGCAGGTGGAGCGCGGCACGGCGAGCCCGTCGATTGCCAGCCTGATGCGCATTGCGAAGTCGCTCGACCAGACGATCGGCAGCTTGTTCGAAACCCCGAGCAACAGTCGGTTGGTGCGCGCCGGCGAGGGACCGCGGCTCGTACACCCCAATCGCGAGTGGGAAGAAGAGCTGCTGTCGCCACGGGATTTCTCGCGACTGCAGGTCATCCGTTCGACTCTCGTCGCCGGCGGAAGCACCGGAAAGGAACTACTCAGTTACGGGGCCGTTTCTGAGACGAGCATGATCGTCGAGTCGGGAACTATCAACGTGGTTCTCGGTTCCGAAGAATTCACACTGGCGGAGGGCGACTGCCTCTCATACGATGCAAGCATCCCGCACCGCATCGAGAACGCCACAGACGTGGAGTGCGTGATTATTTTTGTGAGTTCTCCTCCGTCGTACTAGACGGATTAGTCCAGTGATTCTGGACTGGTTGTTCTCCCAGACGGTGTTTACAGAGCTGTAACAGACAGACTCTCCGGGCGAAATAAAGCAGCCGTAGTGTTCGGTATAGGTTTTCACCTGTACAGCATGGGTGGAATCCTGTTCCTCCGGTACTTGCCCTCGAACACCCTGCCTTTGGAGTCACAATGCGTCCATCTCTTTCGCCTGTTCCCGCACTTCCCCGTCGTCGCAAATCGCGAGTACTCGCTGTCGCAGCCGGAATCGTCGCCGCCGGTATCGTGCTGACCGGTTGCTCGTCTGCAGCCCCCTCCGCCGACCCTTCGGCTGATGCCGACTACGGAGAGCTCAGCGTGCAGCTCTCCTGGATCAAGAACGTCGAGTTCGCCGGTGAGTACTTCGCCGACAGCAAGGGATACTTCACCGACGCGGGCTTCAGCTCGGTCAACCTCATCGCCGGCCCCGGCGCGACCGAGTCGCTCGTGGCATCCGGCCAGGCCCTCGTCGGCCTGAGCGACCCGATCTCGGTCGCTCCCGCGATCGTCAATGAGGGTGCTCCGCTGAAGATCATCGGCACCACGTACCAGAAGAACCCGTTCTCGATCCTGTCGCTCAAGGACAAGGCGAACATCGTCACCCCGCAGGACATGGTCGGCAAGCGCATCGGTGTGCAGTCCGGTAACGAGACCCTCTTCTCCGCACTTCTCGATGTCAACGGCATCGACCCCGACTCGGTGACCGTCGTTCCGGTCGAGTACGACCCGTCACCGCTGATCACCGGTGACGTCGACGGCTTCCTCGCCTACGTCACCAACGAGTCGGTCATCGTCGAGTCGCAGGGTTACGACGTCACCAACCTGCTCTACGCCGACAACGGCCTCGAGTTCGCCACCGAGAGCTTCGTGGTCTCGCAGGACTCGATCGACAACAACCGCGAAGCCCTCAAGGCCTACCTGTACGCGTCGATCCTCGGTTGGAAGGATGCCATCGCCGACCCCCAGGGTTCCGCTGACCTCGCCGTCGACACCTACGGCAAGGACCTCGGCCTCGACCCGGCCAAGGAACTCAAGCAGGCCGAGGCGGCCAATGGCCTTATCGTCACCGATGAGACCGACGCCAACGGCCTGTTCACCATCTCGGATGACCTCATCGCCTCGAACCTCGAGGTCGTCAAGGCCTCGGGCACCACGATCGCGGCAGACGACCTGTTTGACATGTCGCTGCTCGACGAGGTCTACGAAGAGCACCCCGAACTGCTCGAGTAGCGCTACCGGTTCCATCATCTCCAAACGAGCTCAGGCTCATCGATAGATAGAAGTCAGATCCACGTGACAGAAACATCGACCACCACCGAGGGCACCGCTGACCGCGGTGCCCTCGGCACGGGTATTCAGATCTCCGGGCTGAACAAAGAGTTCAAGCTCGGTTCGAAGACTGTGACTGCACTGCAGGACGCAGATCTCCACTCCGACCAGGGCAGCTTCGTCGCCCTGCTCGGCCCCTCCGGCTGCGGCAAGTCGACGATCCTCAGGATCCTCGCCGGGCTCGAGACGCCGACTTCCGGCACGACCCTTGTCGACGGCAAGACGCCTGAAGAACTGCGCAAGAACAATGAACTGGGCATCGCCTTCCAGGACCACGCGCTGCTGCCGTGGCGCAGCGTGCTCTCCAACATCCGTCTTCCCTTCGAGATCGCGGGCAAGCCGGTCGATAACGACTACGTTGCCGAACTTATCGCCCTCGTCGGCCTGACCGGCTTCGAGAAGGCCAAACCGGCCCAGCTCTCGGGCGGTATGCGCCAGCGCGTGTCGATCGCGCGTTCGCTCGTGATGAAGCCGAGCGTGCTGCTGCTCGACGAGCCGTTCGGCGCCCTCGACGACATGACCCGCCAGAAGCTCAACCTCGAGCTGCTGCGTATCTGGACCGAGAAGCCCGCGACCACTCTCATGGTGACGCACGGAATCTCCGAGGCGATCTTCCTCTCCGACCAGGTCGCCGTCATGAGCCCGCGTCCCGGTCGCATCAAAGAGATCATCGACATCGACCTCCCGCGCCCACGCCTGCCCGAGATGCAGCGCACGCCGGAATTCCACGCATACGTCGACCAGGCGTCCGAACTGCTGTTCGGCGACGGTGGCGCGGCAATCGAGGCCGGCGAATAATGACCGGCACAACTGCGTCGAAGGCGAAGCGGGCGACCCGTCGTCCGCTGAGCCCGCGCCTGTACGGCGCCATCGGCATCCTCGCCGTCATCGCCGTGTGGTGGATCAGCGCCGAGACGATCTTCGCGACGGTGGGCGTGAGCCCCACCGGGCAGGGCGGATCGATCCCGAACCCGCTCGAGGTTGTCACGAGCATCGTCACCGACGGCTTCGACTTCTATGCCAAGAACGTCGCCGTCACACTCGAAGAAGCGCTGCAGGGCTACTTGTGGGGCAACGGCCTCGCCCTGTTGCTCGCCGGGCTCGTGCTGCTGTTCCCGCCGGCGGAGGGTGTCGTGACCCGCGTCGCTGTCATCACCTACTGCATCCCCATCACGGCGATCGGCCCGATCATCCGCATCGTCATCGGCCCGCCCGACTCGGGCGATCCCTCAGGTACCGCGGTGTTCCTCGCCGCGATGCTCGTGTTCTTCACCACGGTCATCGGTGCGCTCCTCGGGCTGAAGTCCGCCGACCGGGCAAGTCTCGACCTCGTCTACGTCTTCGGTGGCGGTCGCTGGAAGCAGCTGACCAAGGTGCGGCTGATCTCAGCGCTCCCGGCCATCCTGAACGCGCTCAAGATCGCAGCGCCCGCGGCGTTCCTCGGTGCGATCGTCGGTGAGTATCTCGGTGGCGTCGACCTCGGTATCGGTCCGGCGCTCGTCAACGCGCAGCAGGGGCTCATGGTTCCACGGGCCTGGGGCCTCGCGCTCGTCACGGGTCTCGTGTCGGGAGCCGGCTTCGCCATCGTCGCCCTCATCGCACGATTCGCCACCCCCTGGTCCGCCGGACAGAAGGGTCCGACCTCATGACAACCCTCACCACCGCTCCTGCACCCGCAGCGGACCGTGCGGCACGGGTGCGTCGTGGCTACTGGCGCGACGTCACCAAGTCGCTGCTGAAAAGCGCTCTCACCGGGCTGATCGCGACAGTCGTGATCATCGCCCTGTGGGCCGGATCGCTCAAACTGCTCGGCATCGCACCGTTCGTGGGCAAGAGCCCGGTCGACGTCTTCAACTACTTCTTCACGGTGCCGGTCGCCGCGGAGAACCGTGACTTCGTCGGCGAGATGCTCGGTGTCTCGCTCGTCGACTCGGCCATCGGGTTTGTGGCCGGCCTCGCCGGGGCGCTCATCCTGGCATCGGTCTTCGTGCTCGCCCGCCGCGTCGAACACGCACTGCTACCGATCGCCCTGCTGCTGCAGACCGTGCCGCTCATCGCGATGGCGCCGATCATCATCCTGATCTTCGGTCGTGACACGGCAACCGTCGCGGTCATGGGCGGTCTGGTCGTGCTGTTCCCCGCTCTCGTCACCATCGTCTTCGGGCTGCGTTCGGCATCCCCGGCGATGATCGATGTCGTGACGGTCTACGGTGGATCCCCGCTGACCGCACTCGTGAAGATCGCGATCCCCTCGGCGCTTCCCGCGTTCTTCGCGGCGGTCAAGATCAGCGTGCCCGGTGCCATCACCGGTGCCCTGATCGCGGAGTGGCTCGCGACCGGCCAGGGAATCGGGCGCGCTATCGTCTCGGCGATGGGCCAGGCCAAGATCAGCGAGGTGTGGGCTCTCGGAGTAGTGATCACCATCGTCTCGATCGTGCTCTACATGCTCGTCGGGTTCCTCGAATCCCTGCTGCTCGCGCGCATGGGAGTGAAGCCCGACCCGCTGCGCTGACCGCTACTTCGTCCAAAATTCAGGCCCTGGTGGGCACCGGACCCCGTATGCGGAGTTGAGTACCCGCCAAGGCCTGAGTTTTGTGGTCGAAAAAGTTTCATTTCTTTTGATCCCTATGCAGCAGATCCGCGCGCCCCGACGTCATAGTTATGAAGGCTTCGCGAGAGGGAACACGACATGGCGGCATGGGGCGCAGACGCGCGGTACACGCGGCTAGTCGTGCGCCACGAGAAGACGCTGCTGCGCCTCGCGCTGCTGTTGACCCGGAATCGCGAGGATGCCGAAGACGTCGTGCAGGACGCCCTGCTCTCGGTTGCGAACAGCTGGTCGGCGACCAACCCGACCCACGGGCTCGCCTATCTCAAGCGATCGGTGGCGAACCGTGCCATCGATCTCTCCCGGCGCAGGCGCGAGACGGCATCCGCTGAGCTCCCCGAGACAGCAGAAGACGACCTCGGCTTCTTGAGGCACGAATCGGACCAGGCCTTCTTCGCCCTGGTGACGACCCTTCCCCCGCGACAGCAGCACACGCTGGTGCTTCGCTACTACGCCGATCTGGATGACCGTGAGATCGCAAAGATCCTCGGCGTCTCGCCAGGAACCGTCCGCAGCCAGGCCACACACGCGCTGGCCAAGCTGCGCACCAGCACGCCGCTCGTGAGCGAAAGGTACGCACGATGAATGCAGATGAGTTCCTGCGGTCACTGCGGGATGACGACCGGTGGACTGTTTCGCAGTTGCGTACGCGTCCTGACCCAGCGAAACCACGCAGTCGGTCCTTGACCCTCCTGTCACCCCGGGCCATCATCGCCGAGTTCGCCCTCGTCGCAGTGGTGGCAGCCGGCGTTGTCGGCGTCGTGTCACTCGTCGGTCGCGAACCCGCTGCCGCACCGCCGGCCACTCAGCCGCCTGCGTCTCCTCCGCCCTCGCCCGCCGTCGACGGGGTGGCGAAATCCGATGACGGTGACGTGATTCTGCTCGTCGCTCTCGAACCGTCGAACACCAGTCTGATGGCAAACATCTCTGGCCTGATCGGCATCAACGACCACGGTTGCGTGACTGTCGACGACTACGTGCTGCAGGCACCGTTCGGGGCGACTGTCAGCCCGGGCGGGGAGTCTGTCGATATTCCCCCCTACGGCGCAATTCCTATCGGCGGCAATCTTCCCGGCTCCGCCGGAGGGGTTGGGCCTTACGGGGGTGACCATCCGACGGAGAATCAGCAGAAAGTGCTCGACCTCTGCGGTGGGGGTGAATACGCGGCGATTAACCCGATGTGGGATCAGAGTGAATAGGCGACTACCTCGCGGTCGAGCAAGTCAGGTTTGAGCGCTCGGGGCTATACGTAGCCTGACTGATGATTTCTATTGGTCCTCTGGAGTGATGCCCGGGTATGACCTCCGAACATAACGTGAGTGCAACTTATCTAAGGGGCTCTCATGACTATTCGAATTCTTTGCGGCGTCGCTGTTCTCGGCACTGCCGCTCTTGTGCTCGCGGGGTGTTCTTCTGCGGTCGAGCCCGCGTCGACGTCGGAGCCGATTGCGGCTCCCAGCACGGCATCCGCGCCGGTGCCTTTGCCGAGCGCGACACCGGGACCTCGGTTCACAGCGTCGGACGACGGCCAGGTGACGCTGCCATTGTCGACAGCCCCGGCACGTGGGTTCATGATGGCGCAGATCCATGGCGCGGTGGGCGTCAACGACGAGGGATGCGTCACGGTCAAACGTGCGGTACTGGTCGCGTCGTATGGGTCGACGATCAGTGCCGATGGCACGTCCATCACCGTCCCTCTCGTCGGCACCGTGAAGATAGGGGAGTCGCTTCCGAAGACGGCAGGTGGCTCGAGCAGGCTGATCGAGAAGTACGCCAAGAAGTACGACAAGAAGAGTGCGCTCGAGCTCATCGCGCGTTGCGGTGAGGGTAACTACACCTGGATAAATCCGACCGAGGACTGACCAGCGCACGCTGGTTTTCGCGCTGCGTCGCTCGGCCAAAGCTCAGCTCGAGCACAACCCACGAGACACTCCGGGTTTCGGCGAGTATCGTGACGGCATGAATCGTCGCCGTACTATCTCTGCCGTTCTGGTTGCCGTCGGTGCGCTCGTCTATGGCGTCTCGCCGATTGACGTGATCCCCGAACTGCTTACCGGCCCCCTCGGGCTCGCCGATGACCTCGCGGTCTTCGTCGGCGCCGGGTTCGCTGTCTGGAAGCTGCTTTCCGGGCACCAGCGCCCCGGTAACGCCACCCCGCCTCCACCCGCACGCTGATCGCCGGCGAGGGTTGCGCCAGCAGCGAAAGGTGCTGGCCTGAAGTGATGACGCCTGCCAGCATCGGGGGATGAAGCTACTCATTCTCGGCGGAACCGCCTGGCTCGGCGGGGAGATTGCCCGATCCGCTGTCGACTCTGGCCACGAAGTCACCTGCGTCGCTCGCGGAACAGCGATTCCCGCCGGCGCTCACCTGGTCATCGCCGACCGGGACGACGACGATGCACTGCACGAAGTCGCCCGGTCCCACTGGGATGCCGTGATCGACGTCGCACGCCAGCCCGGCCACGTGCGCCGGGCAGTTCGTGATCTCGCTGCCAGCGCCGACCGGTACATCTTCGTGTCGACGGGAAACGTCTACGCGTCGCAGGCGCAGGTCGGTGCGGACGAAGATGCGCAGCGGCTGGCTCCGCTGGCATCCGACTCCTACGACGACCCCGAAGACTATGGCGCGGCCAAAGTCGCCGGAGAGCAGGCCGTGCTCGAGGGATTCGGGCCGGAGCGCTCGATGATCGCGCGTTCCGGGCTCATCGGCGGACCGGGGGACACGAGCGGACGCACGACGTACTGGCCATGGCGATTCGCTCACCCGTCCAACCCTGAAGGCTGGGTTCTCGCGCCCGACACTGCCGAGCTGCCGACCGCGGTCATCGACGTGCGCGACCTGGCCGCGTGGCTCATACGCGCCGCGGAGTCGGGCACGACCGGTGTCTTCAACGCCATGGGTCACGCGCTTCCCCTGCCGGAACACCTCGAGGTGGCCCGCACGGTCGCGGGCACACCGGGCCGGATCGTCGCGGTACCCCAGCAGTGGCTGGTCGACAACGGGGTGAACGAGTGGGCTGGTCCGCGATCATTGCCGCTCTGGCTCATCGATCGCGACTGGTACGGGTTCAACGCCCGGTCGGCCGAGAGGGCGCTCGCCGCCGGGCTGCAGCTGCGACCACTGGCCGAGACCCTGGCCGACTCGCTCGAATGGCGCCAGGCCCAGCTATCCGGCACCACCTTCACCGCCGGTCTCTCGGATGACGACGAACGCGAGTTGCTCGCGCGGGTGAAAACGGCCTGATCTAGAGCAGAGCCGGCTGGGAGGTGACTGCCAGCTGTCGCCGATACCGCCGTTACCCTCGGAGATGACGCGGGCGCCCGCGCCCCTCTCAGAAGGACCACGATCATCGTCAAAAAGACCGGCACCCAGCCTCCGAAGCTCGATTCCATTCCGCTGCCCGAGTTGCAGGACGGCTCCGAGCTCGACCTGCAATCCCGCGAGACCGTTGAGGCCAGGCGGTTCACCGGGCTGGATGCGGCCGGCCTCGACCTGTCGGGATCGGCGTTCAGTGAGTGCGCCTTCGACGGCCTCGCTGCGTCGGAGACCAACTTTCGTTCGGCGACCTTTACCGAGGTCACCTTTACTCGCCTCAACGCCCCGATCTTCCTGGCGGCCCGCACTCGATTCCGTTCGGTCAGCGTCGAGTCGTCGCGGATCGGATCGGGCGAGGTCTACGAGTCAACCCTGAACTCGGTGCGCTTTGCCGGTTCGAAGTTCGACTTCTTCAATGCCAGCGGCAGCGAGCTGCAGGATGTTCTCTTCGAGAACTGCACCATCGACGAGCTGGATCTGAGCAACGCGAAACTCCGCCGGGTGTCGTTCGTCGACACGACGATCCGCACCCTGCGGCTGCGGCAGGCGCGGCTCACGGATGTCGACCTGCGCGGCGCCCAGTTCAGCCAGATCGACGGCTTCGACTCGCTCTCGGGCGTGACCCTGAGTTCGTACCAGGTCGCGATGCTCTCCGACTCGTTTGCGGCGCACCTCGGTATCCGCATCGAGGGATGAGGTCTAGCCTGCAGTGAGAGCGTCGAGCTGCGTGCGGGCCTCGCGGATGCACTCCGCGAGCGTGCGGGTCTCGCCCTCGGCGATCCAGAGTTCGAAACCGATCGAGAAGAACGAGACAGCGCTCGCGGCCGCCATCCGGGCCTGGAGGTCGGGCGCACCTCGCTCGCGAAGTACGTCAGCCACGGCTTCCGAGATGTTGTGCATCTTCAACAGCTCGCGCTCCTGAAGGCTCTTGTTCGCGGCGATGACCCCGGCCCGCTGGCGGGAGTAGGGGCGGTTCTCCTCGAGCAAGCTCGTTGCCTCCTCCATCGCGCTGGTGACGATGTCCAGAGGCGGGTGGTCAGCCGGGGCAGCCTCGACGGCCGCGATGATCCGTTCCTGCAGCTCGTGGGAGGCGTGGAACAGCACTTCGCGCTTGTCGATGAAGGTGCGGAAGAACGTGCGCTCGGTGACCCCGGCGCGTTCAGCGATCTGCAGTGCTGTGGTCTGCTCGAAGCCCTGCTCGACGAACAGCTCGAGCGCGCCGCGCATCATGCGCCCGCGAGCTCCTGGCTGCCATCTTCCCATGGATCCATTCTAGTGATGTCGGTGGCTGACATCGTGTGTTAGCGTGATGTCAGCAACTGACATTGGATGTCCGACCACCTGGCCGCCCGCCTGTCGGTTGCAGACAAGGAGAACTCTCATGCGTGTTTTTGTTACCGGGGCATCCGGCTGGATCGGCTCGGCCGTTGTCGCCGAGCTTTTGGAAGCCGGCCATGAGGTCACCGGGCTCGCGCGGTCTGACGAGTCGCTCGCGGCGATCGAGGCAGCCGGAGCCACGGCCCACCGGGGAAGCCTCGACGATCTCGGCAGCCTGCGATCCGGAGCCGAGGCATCCGACGCGGCGATCCACCTGGCCTTCAAGCACGACTTCTCGGACTACGCCGGTGCCGGCCGCACCGAGCGTGCCGCTGTCACGACTCTCGCCGACGCGCTGGTCGGATCAGATCGCGCCCTTCTGCTCGCATCCGGAACCGCAATGATCGCGCCCGGACGCATCGCCACCGAGAACGACGCATCGAGCGCGGTCGGCCCGGACTCGGCGCGCGGCGGCAGCGAGCAGTTCGCTCTCGAGTACGCCGAGCGCGGGGTACGCACGGTCGGGCTGCGGTTCGCGCCGACCGTGCACGGGGAGAACGACCACGGTTTCATGTCGACGATCGCCGGTGTCGCCCGCGAGAAGGGCGTGTCCGGCTACATCGGCGACGGCTCTAACCGCTGGTCCGCCGTTCACCGGCTGGATGCCGCGAACCTCGTGCGGCTGGCGCTGGAGAAGGCCCCGGCGGGGTCAGTCGTGCACGCCGTAGGCGAAGAGGCCGTTACCGGCCGTCAGATCGCCGAGCTGATCGGTCGCGGCCTCGACGTGCCGGTGGAGTCGATCGCTCCCGCGGATGCCGCTGCCCACTTCGGCTGGATCGGCGCGTTCTTCGGGCTCGACATCCCCGCGTCGAGCGCCATCACGCGGCAGCAGCTCGGCTGGACCCCGACGCACCCGACCCTGGCCGAAGACCTCGAGGCCGGCTACTACACCCGCCCGGTCGCCTGACCGTTCCGGTCCCGCGGGGTCTTCACGCGCGGGACCGGTTCGCTTACAGTGGCGTCATGATCGGATCCCTGGATGTCATCGTCATCGACTGCCCCGACCCCGCACTTCTCGCGGCCTTCTACGCCGAGCTTCTCGGCATGCGGATCGAGACCACCGACTACGGTTTTGTCGACCTGGTCGGTCCGGATGAGAATTCCCGGCCGATCGTCTCGTTCCAGCCGGTAGAGAACTATCGCGCACCGGAGTGGCCGGGCCAGCTCGTTCCGCAGCAGATGCACCTCGACGTGCGGGTCGACGACCTCGACGTCGGCGAGGCTGCGGTGCTCGCCATCGGCGCGACGCGGACCGGTTCCGAAGAGCCGACGTTCCGGGTCTATCTCGATCCGGCCGGCCACCCTTTCTGCCTGCTGGGGCCCGCGAAGGAAGAGTAAGTGCTTCGGCGCCGGTGGTGCTGCCGCGCGCCAGTTCTTGCCCGTGGGTCGTTGAGGCCGTGCGCCAGTGGTGACAAGCGGGCAGCGACGGAGGTGGTTTGGGGTGCCGTAGCGCGCGGGTGCAGGCGACTTGTGTGCCACAACCCGTGACTGCGCACTTTCGGGGCAAAAATCGCTGATTTTTGCCCCGAAAACCCGAAGTCGTGGGTCCCCGCCCCCGCGCCGCCGGTCCCACCACGACGCTGGTCGAGTAGGACTGCGAGCGCTAGCGAGCTGCCCGTATCGAGACCTGTTTACGACCCGAAACTCCGGTAGTTGTCTGTCCACAGGCACCGTTTTCCAAAGTTATTCATACATACCCAAAGTGCCCCACGAATGTCGGTGGCTGTTGCCAAACTAGACCCATGGCAAACGACACCAGCACCCCAGAATCGGCACCGCGCGTGCCGGGTGCTGCCTTGTCAAATGCGGAACTCGAGCAGGCAATTCGCGACAACGAGCAAGTGACCCGCAGCGCCGCAGCCCGCGGGATCGAGCTCGCCCACGAGCTCGCCATGCGCTCGCGTAGAGACCTCCCGAAGGACGAGAACCTCGCTCTCATAACCGGGCACCGGAACGCGGTCGAGTTTCTCGAAGACGTCACCCACATCTCCTCCGCGGAGGCCCGCCGGCGGATCACGCTCGGCAACAAGACGCAGCCGCGGCAGTTCATGGGCCAAGTGCTCGAGCCGGAGTACCCGAAGGTCGCCAGCGCCCTGGGCAATGCCGAGATGCCGGCGGAGTCGGCCCTGGCAATCATCCGGATGCTCGAGGCGTCCACGAAGAACAAGGTGATGCCGGAAAAGATTGCGATCGCCGAAGAAGCACTCGTTGAAGACGCCATAAACGCGTGCTTCGACGCACTCAAAGACCAGATCAACGTCTGGCATTCCTACCTCGACCCCGACGGCTTGGAGCCCCGGGAAGACCGGGCATTCCGCAAACGGTCATTGCGATTCGGCCATGAAGTGAACGGACTGACCGAGATCATCATCATGGCGCCGACCATCGACGCCGCACGCATCAAGGCAGCGTTCGCGGAAGCCGACCAGCTGACCACGAAGCCCCGGTTCCTCTCTCCCGAGGAACAGGCAGAGCAAGATGCTGCACCGGAGATGGTGACTGGTCCGCATGGTGAGCAGTACGCGAAGTTCCGCGACCCGCGCAGCCGGTCACAGCGCTGGTACGACCTGATGTTCGGGTACTTCTCCGTCGGGCTTCGCGCTTCGGACCTTGGTGAGTCGGGTGCCCGCAGCCTCGCGACCGTGAATGTGACGATCACGGCGAAAGATCTGGAAAACGGCATCGGCATCGGCTGGGTGGAAGGGCTCGGCGGCGGTATTTCGGTCGCCGAGGTCAAACGAATCATGGATTCCGACGGCGGCCATCCCGTCTTCTTCGGTAAGAACGGGGCAATCAAGGCGTACGGCGATCGACAACGTGGCTTCACCGAGAAACAACGCCGGGCGATCGTGGCCCGGGATGGTGCGTTCTGTAGTTGTGGGTGTGGTCTGCCTGCCGCCGCGTGTGAAATTCATCACATCATCCCGTGGGCCAGAGGTGGTCTGACCGAAGTCGATAACGGGATCCTGGTCTGTCGACCGTTCCATAGATGGTTGCCCGAATCCGGGTTCGAGATAGCAATGATCAACGGCAAACCAAATCTGCTCGCCCCGCCACACGTCGACCCGTCGCAGACCTGGCGGCCGATGGGCCAGAACCGTGGGCAGATCCGGGACATGCTCGACGGCATCGGGTGGTGACAGGGTCTCGATACGCGCGGCCTCGCAAGCTCGGTCGTGCTACTCGACCAGCGAGATTGAGCGGGCGATAGAGCGGGCGATGCGTCGGGCGATAGAGCCAGCGAAAGAGCCGGAAATAGGGTTGCTCGACCCGCGGGATCAGCCCCACCTACGCTCGCTGGTCGAGTAGGACTGCGAGCGCCAGCGAGCAGCCCGTATCGAGACCCGGTCATCAACGAAGTGCCCTTTCACAGCGGCACGGCACTCATTGAGTGGCACCCACGCGATGCCCATGCCGGCGTACCCTCCCTCGCTGCCCGCTTGTCACCAAGGCCGCGATGGCCACCATCCGACCGATGACGGTCGGTGCGGTTAGTGTGCCGACGGGAGGGCGAGTGCCAGAGAATGTCGAAGCGTGGTGGGCAAGGCGCCAGTTCAGCAAGGGTGTCGACGTGCCTTATCCGGTCGGAACCTACCGGGCCGACTGGGAGAGGTATCCCACGCTCATTCGTCAGTATCACGCCGATCTCAACCATTGGGTGATGCTGACGCAGGTTCCCCCGGCGGCCGAGGTCTACCTGACCTGGCAGTGCGAGGTAGGGCACCTTTTTGTCGCGACTCCCGAAGAGCAGCGCAACCGTCCGGGCCGGGAACGCCGGCGGTCGTCCTGGTGTCCCGAGTGCGCAGCGCTGGCCGTTGCGCGACCGGTACGACGAGCGCCCGGTCCGGCCGCGGATGCCGCCGCCGAGACCCCCTACACGTGCGGGCACCCGCGTGACCCCCGTCGCATCGAAACGGCAGACGATGATCGCTGCTACCTCTGCCGCCGGCTGGATGGCGCCGCCACAACCCGAGAGCAGCTGCTCGCGATAGTCGCGCCCGGGCGACGGGACGACCTCTCCCGCGAAACGACGACTGTCGCAAAATACCGGTGGGAATGTCCCCGCGGGCACGGCACCTACGAGTCGACCATCGAGAAGATGCTCGGTGGCAGGCGCTGCCGGGTCTGTCGTCACGCTGCCGCAGCCGCCGATCGTTACGCCGTGGGCGACGCCTTCGTCAGCCCGTGGGCGCCGAAGCCGTCATCGGCGATCGAGGGCGACCTGCGCCAGCGCTTCGCCGAGCGGTTCGACCTCAGTCTCGAACCCAACGCGATCCGGGTCGCTAAGCCATTCTTCTCGCACCTGGAAGTGTGGCCGGACCTCGTGATCGACGAGCTGAAGATCGCCATCGAACTCGACACCATCGGCAGGCACGGACTCGAACACGTCGGCCGCCGTGAGGTGATCGACTCGCGCAAAGACCGTCTTGCCCGGGCGGCAGGGTGGGAGGTCATCCGGATCCGGCTCGGAAAACTGCAGCCCCTCGGCCCCTACGACCTGTGCGCAACCGGGGTGACTGCTGCCCTCATCGATCGCCTCGACGACCAACTCGCTGCCCTGCGCGGTGACCTGTTCGTGAGCGCCTACCGCCGCTGAGCGCCGCGCTCATCCCTGCCGGGCGATCGCCTCGCTCGTCCACCGGCGGTACTGGTCCCACGGGTCATCCACACCGGCCCGGAGCGCAGCAATGTGTTCGAGCAGCGATTCCCCGGGAGCGAACCACTCGGTGCGCTGCATCCGCAGCTCTGCGAACTGCGCGTGCCGGCGCTGTTCGACCCGCCGGTCGCCACGTTCGAACGCGAGGAGTTCGTCGTGCCAGATGGCGCCGAACCGCTGTCGTGGATTCGACGAGGTACCGATCTTGATCCGCTCGCCGAACCGCAGGTAGTAGACGACGTCGACGCGGGGTGGGGCGGTAGTGGCATCCGGAACCTCGCCGACTCTCCACTCGCAGATCGCACACAACCAGCCCGAGGGGTAGCGCACGCCGAGCCGGGACCCGCACGCCTGGCAGGGTGAGGGCAGAACGTCGGTGACGCCGTACGCGCGCTCGACCCAATCGGCCGCCGCCTGCAGGTGTGAGGCGCAGAGCTGCACTGGTGCATCGGGCTCGGCGGCAGCCGTGCACACCGAACCGTCCGCTGTGACGGCGGTGCAGAATTCGGGGCCGACCATTCCTGCACCCTAGCCCCGGCCGCTGACGTCGCTCCTGCCCCACGGCGAAGCGGAAATCAACCCTGTTGCCCCGTCGTCCAGTCTGAATAGAATATGCCTCATGTACATGGTGATCTACGGGGTCGGGCTGATCCTTTTCGCGGCTGCCCTTATCGACATCATCACGCGCGGTGAGGGCCAGGTGCGGCACCTGCCCAAGTTCGGCTGGATCGTCATCGTGATCCTGCTTCCCGTGGTCGGCAGCATCATCTGGTTCGCGGTCGGCCGCGAATACGGCACCGGGTCGGCGCTCGGAAACTTCGGTGACCCGCGCCGCCAGGCGGCCGCCGAGGTCTCCCAGCAGGACCGGCTCTCGCAGACCGAGCGGGAGCTTGCCGCCCTCGATCGTGAGATCGCGTTCCACGACAAGCAGGCCCGCATCGACCGTCTCGAAGCCGAACTGCAGAAGCGTCGCCTCACCGAGTAGCACCATCCGTGACGGCACTCGGAAATATTTTCCGGATCTCGTCACAAACCTGGTTGCTGTCCGGTCTTACCTAGTGATGGTCTCCCGCGCACCAGGCGCGGGCCCCGCCGGAATGAGGCACGAGCATGAATGCGAGCGACACGACAGGCGAGACCCGCAAAGCACGTGGCACTGCGGACCTCGATTCAGCGGCCGAGGTCTTCTCGGCGGTGAAACCCCGTCTCTTCGGCATCGCCTACCGCATGCTCGGCAGTGTCAGTGAGGCCGAAGACATCGTGCAGGAATCGTGGCTGCGCTGGCAGGGCTACGACCGGGTCACCGTCGAGAACCCCCAGGCGTTTCTCGCGACAATCGTGACGCGACTGTCAATGAACCTCGCCCAGTCGGCTAGGGCGCGGCATGAGACGTACATCGGGCCGTGGCTGCCCGACCCGATCGATACCAGTGCAGACCCGTCACTGGGCGCCGAGCGCGGTGAGGCGCTCGAGTTCGCCGTGCTGCTGCTGCTCGAAAAACTGAGCCCGCCGGAGCGCGCCGCCTACGTGCTGCGCGAGGCCTTCGACTATCCGTATTCGCTCATCGCCGAGATCGTGCAGGTGAGTGAGCCGACCGCTCGGCAGCTGGCCAGTCGTGGGCGCAAGCACCTCGCCACCGAGCGCCGCACCGCGGCCAGCGCACCGGAGCAACGCCGCCTGCTCAGCGCGTTTCTCACCGCCGCACAGTCGGGCGACCTCGTGGCCCTCGAGAAACTGTTCGCGGCGGATGTCGTGAGCTATTCCGACGGAGGCGGCGTCAAGCTGGCGGCCCGCATCCCGATCGCGGGGCGCACGAGGGTCGCCAAGTTCGTCGCAGCGTTCTCGTCGCACTTCTGGACCGGCGTCGACCTGCGCTGGATCACCGCGAACGGCCAGCACTCGGTGGCGATCTCGCGGGACGGCGAGACCTTCGCCATGCTCACGGCGACAGCATCGGCCGAGGGAATCGAACAGCTGATGTGGATGATGAACCCCGCCAAGCTGGCAGCGGTCACCGTTCCCTCCGCCTGAATGGCCCGGGACATGCCTGACTCCCTCACCCCGGCAGGCGACGACGCACGGCGCGCCGACCGGGTATCCCTCGATGAGAGTGTGACCCGCGCCCTCGCGGCCCTGCTCGATTCGCTCACCCCGGCACAGCGGGTCGCCTATGTGCTCCACGATGTCTTCGGCGTCCCGTACGCCACAGTCGCCGGAGTCGTCGGGAGGTCGACCCGGCAAACACGCGACCTCGCCTCATCGGCGAGGCGCGCCATCCGGATGCCGCCCCCGACCGCTCCCGGCTCGCGCGACGGCGTAGTGCAGGCGTTCCTTCGCGCCGCACTCGACCGGGACGTGGCGGCGCTGTCCGGGCTGCTGGCAGCCGGGGTGATGGCGGTCACCGACCGGGGCGCCGCGATTTCCGGAGCGGCGCCGGTGACCGGAATCGCCCCGGTCGCGAGCCTCATCTTCGCCACCATCGACGACCTCGCACCGGTCGATATCCGCGTGCAGAGCGTGAATGGCCAGGGTGGCCTGGTCGTCGCCCGCGCCGGGCTCGTGGTCGGGGTGATCTGCCTCAATGTCGTCGCCGACCGGATCACCGATGTCTGGATCGTGCGCGATCCCGACAAGCTGCGCAGCTGGAATAGCTGACGGATTCGGTCGGGGCCGTCACAACGGGGAGGGTCGTTCGGTCTTAGCTGGTAACCGAACGGAATTCGTCCGCCGGTGACTATCGAAAGGCTGACCATGAAGATCGTAGTAATCGGCGGTACCGGACTCATCGGATCGAAACTCGTCGCAAACCTCACCGAGCACGGGCACGAGGCCATCGCCGCGTCGCCGAACACCGGTGTCAACACGCTCACCGGCGAGGGAGTGGCCGAGGTTCTCGTCGGCGCCGACGTAGTCATCGACGTGTCGAATTCACCGTCGTTCGCCGACGATGCGGTCATGGACTTCTTCACGACCTCGACCAGCACGCTGCTCGCCGCAGAGAAGACCGCGGGAGTCGGTCACCACGTCGCTCTCTCGGTAGTCGGCACCGACCGCCTGCCCGACAGCGGCTACTTCCGCGCCAAGGTGGCGCAGGAGAACCTCATCAAGGAGTCGGGCCTGCCGTACTCCCTCGTGCACGCCACGCAGTTTTTCGAGTTCGTGAAAAGCATCGCCGACGCCGCCACCGTCGGCAACACCGTGCGCCTCTCGCCCGCTCTCATCCAGCCGATCGCGGCTGCGGATGTCGCGAAGGCTGTCGGGCGTACCGCTGTCGGTGAACCCCTGAACGGCACCCTCGAGATCGCCGGTCCGACAGTGCTCGGGCTCGACGAACTCGTGCGCGGTGCCCTCGCGCTGCGGAACGACCCTCGCGAGGTCGTCAGCGACCCGGGCTCGCCCTACTTCGGAGCCGTGCTCGCCGAGCGCACACTGGTGCCCGGCCCCGACGCCACCATCTTCGAGACCACGTTCGAGCAGTGGCTGCAGGCGCAGCCCACTCCGGCCAACTGAAAGCGACAGCCATCATGAGAATCGTCGTCGTCGGCGGAACCGGGCTCATCGGAGCCAAGCTCGTCCCCCTGCTCGCCCACGCGGGTCACTCTGCGATTGCGGCATCCCGCGAGACCGGCGTCAACTCGTTCACGGGCGAGGGCCTGGCCGAAGCGCTCGAGGGCGCCGAGGTCGTCGTAGACGTCTCGAATTCGTCGTATACCGACGAAGCAGCCGCTCTCGAATTCTTCGAGACCTCGACCCTCAACCTGCTCACCTACGGTGCGGCAGCCGGTGTGAAGCACCACGTCGCACTGTCGGTCGTCGGCACCGACCGCCTCGCGGCAACCGAACACGGCTACTTCGGGGCCAAGCTGGAGCAGGAGAGACTCATCGCGGCGTCGTCGACCCCGTACTCGATCGTGCACGCGACCCAATTCTTCGAGTTCCTGCACAGCATTGCGGATGCCGCGACAACCGGCCACATCGTGCGGCTCGCCCAGGCGCTCATCCAGCCGATGGCCGCAGACGACGTGGCGGCAGCCGTCGCTTCGGTCGCGCTCGGTGAGCCCGTCGGTGGGATCGTCGAGTTTGCGGGACCCGAGCAGTTCCGGCTGGACGACCTCATCCGTCGCCAGCTCTCGGCGCACAACGACCCACGTGAAGTGGTCGCCGACCCGCTCGCGCGGTATTTCGGCAATCACCTCGCCGAGACCGAACTGCTGCCGGAGCGCAGGGCGACCATCGCCCCGACCCACTTCGAGGACTGGCGGCTCGCCCGCCCGGCAGCGTGAACGCGGGGCGCGCCCTCACCCCGACGGGGCGCGCCCGTTCACCGGCCCGGACTGGCCGTGCGACCGCAGGAACCTGCGGTGCACGGCCTCGGCCGACGCCCGCAGCGTGCGGAAGTAGCCGATGAGCTCCCGAGCAGCCGATTCCGGAGCCCAGGTGACCGCCCGGTAGCCGGCTTCGCCGCGGATCCGCAGCAGGCGGATGATCCCGTAGGGCACCCCGTCTTCGTCGCGCATCTCCCACAGGCCCGGTTCGAGCTCGACAGCGGCGAGCACCGGATGCCAGTGCGGCGTATAGCTGCCCCGGGCGCGGCTCGCGGCGGCGACTCCGTCGCGAACCTGGTGATGCATGGCCATGACTGCTCCTGTTCCGACGCAGCCGGCCCTGCCCGATCAGGGTAGGCGGGGCGACCGACTTCAGGCAACCGACTTCATTCAACAAGGCTCATAGCCCGCTCTTAGAGTTCTCACACCGGGAACGCGGGCTCGCCATACGGTGCCGCAAAGTCGGCGCCGCATTCTCGAGTCATGACACAGTCCACGATCAACCGGGATGCCACCCTCGAGCGAATCACCGCGGCGAGAAAGAAGCGCCGCCGGATCATCATCGGCTCCGCCCTCGCGTTCACACTCGTCGCCGGTGGCGGCACGGCCTGGGCGCTCGACCGTTTTGTGATCGAGCACGTCGCGATCTCGAACGTCGACGAGTACGAGGCGGCAAACGGATCGACGTCGGCGACGACCGTCGATACCGACGATGCGGTCACTACTGACACGACCTATGAGTCCGACGACGCGGGAATCACGATCTCGACGGTCACCACCGGCTCCGGCGACGACACGGTCACCTACTACGTCGCCGATGTCACCATCAGCGATGCGACGGTGCTGCAGTCGGCTTTCGCAGAAGACAGCTTCGGCGAGAACATCACCGAGAACACGTCGGACATCGCCGCAGACAACGATGCGATCTTCGCCATCAACGGCGACTACTACGGATTCCGCGACACGGGCATCGTGATCCGGAACGGCGTCGTCTACCGGGACGAGGGCGCGCGCGAGGGACTGGCCTTTTACACCGATGGGTCGGTGAAGGTCTACGACGAGACGACGACGGATGCCGCCACGCTGCTGGCCGACGGAGTGTGGAACACCCTGTCGTTCGGCCCCGCGATCGTCGAGGACGGCACTGTTGTCGACGGCATCGACCAGGTCGAGGTCGATACGAACATCGGCAACCACTCGATCCAGGGTGACCAGCCGCGTACGGCAGTCGGTGTCATCGACGAGAACCACCTGGTTTTCGTGGTCGTCGATGGCCGCAGCCCGGGTTACAGCGCGGGAGTGACGCTGCCCGAGCTCGCGAACATCATGACCGGCCTCGGGGCGACCACCGCGTACAACATCGACGGCGGTGGGTCGTCGACGATGTACTTCGACGGCGAGCTCGTCAACAACCCCCTTGGTACCGGGCAAGAGCGCGGTACTTCAGACATCCTCTACATCGGCGGGTGAGCGGATCATGATCCTGTTGATCCCCGCCTACGAGCCCACCGCGAGCCTCGTCGAACTGATCCGCACCGCGAGAGCCGTAGCGCCGCTGATGATCGTGGTCGTCGTCGACGACGGCAGCGGGCCTGGCTTCGACGCCGTCTTCGGTTCGGCTGAAGCCGAGGGTGCAGACGTGCTGCGCTACCGCGGCAACCGCGGAAAGGGATTCGCGCTCCGGGCCGGGTTCCAGCGCGTGCTCGAGCGCTACCCGGGTGAAGCCGTCGTGACGGCAGACAGTGACGGCCAGCATTCGATCACCGACATCATGCGCGTGGCCGACCGGGTGACCGCCGGTGCCGCGCCGATCGTGCC
>Ga0247736_10000068_pt1 | contig 44029 bp, 37 predicted proteins | sample UWRJL193509B2_FD_180935 | JGI IMG/M metagenome (GOLD analysis project Ga0247736, IMG submission 180935) | Plant litter microbial communities from Arlington Agricultural Research Station in Wisconsin, United States - UWRJ-L193-509B-2 | ecosystem: Environmental > Terrestrial > Plant litter >...
ATTTCCATTGTAAGAAGGTCTATAAAAGCACTTTCTCTTTCAATTTTTTCATTTATCGCTCTAATGTCTAAAGTCGTTGTATTTTCTTCCATATAAATATTTTTAAAACCTTTTTTAAAACGCTGATTTTTATGTCTAACTTTTGAGAGTGCAAATTGAATATTTTTTGAGAAGTAAGATGTTAAAGAATGGTTAAAACTTCGACCAAAGACCTAATTTTAAGGACGAATTGTGAATCTATTTTTATATTTTTAAGAACTTTGGTCAATATGTTTTATAAAAGCATATTTATTACCAAAAATAACGCAATAAAACCATGAGCAAAACAACATTATCGCCCGTAATTTCGGGCACTATGAATTGGGGAGTATGGGATAAAAACCTTACAACTAAGGAAATGGAAAACATGATACAGATTTGTATCGAAAACAAAATTACCACTTTTGATCACGCCGATATTTACGGATCTTATACCACAGAAGCAGATTTTGGAAAAGCATTTCACGCAAGCAAGATTTCACGCGAAAAATTACAGTTAATTACCAAATGCGGAATTCAGATGATAGCTGAAAAACGTCCTGAAAACAAAATCAAACATTATGAATATTCGAAAGAATATATTGTTTGGTCTGCTGAGGAATCTCTGAAGAAATTAAAAACAGATTTTATTGATGTTTTTTTATTGCATAGACCAAGTCCGTTAATGCAGGCTGATGAAATTGCTGAAGCGGTTGAAAAATTAAAAGCAGAAGGAAAAATCATAGATTTCGGACTTTCGAATTTCACCAGTACACAAACCGAATTAATTCGCCAGAAAACAGAAGTGAGCTACAATCAGGTACAATTTTCGGCTACGAATTTTGAACCCATGATCGACGGAAGTTTAGATTATATGCAAACGCATAAAATTTGCCCATTGTCATGGAATCCGCTTGGAACTGTTTTTAGGGAAGACACGAAACAAACACGTCGTTTGAAAAAGTTGCTTTCCGATTTGGTTAAAAAATATGGTTTTGGATCAGATACACTTTTATTGGCTTGGATTTTAAAACATCCTGCCGGAGTTGTGCCAATTGCCGGAACAGTAAATATTGCCAGAATTCAATCGTTGATGAAAGCGGTAGAATTAGAAATGGACAAAGAAGACTGGTTCGCCATCTGGACAGAAAGTATGGGAGACGATGTGGCTTAAAAAACAGTTTGCAGTGTCAGTTTTAAGTTTTCAGTGTTAGTATTTAGCTAAAAATATTTGCCACAGATTAAAATATTTTCACAGATTGAAAAATCGTTTAAATCCTGTAATGTGTGGCAAAAAAAACAAATAAAAAAGAATGAAAAAAACAGTTTTAATCACTGGTGCCACAAGCGGAATTGGAAAAGCAACCGCGCAAATAATGGCAAAAAATAACTATAAAATTATCCTTTGCGGAAGACGTAAAGAACGTTTGGCAGAACTTGAGAAAGAGCTTTCGGCTTTAACAGAAGTATATTCCTTATCTTTTGATGTTCGTGATAAAAATGACGTCCTTTCAGCTATTAATTCATTGCCGGCAGCATTTTCAGAAATTGACGTTTTAATCAATAATGCCGGAAACGCGCATGGTTTAGATCCAATTCAAACGGGAGATTTAGACGATTGGGATGCTATGATCGATATCAATGTAAAAGGACTTTTGTATGTTTCAAAAGCGGTGATTCCGCAAATGACAGCCAGAAATTCGGGACATATTATCAATATTGGTTCAACAGCTGCAAAAGAAGTTTATCCAAACGGAAATGTGTATTGCGGAACAAAACATGCCGTTGATGCAATTACAGCAGGAATGCGAATTGACTTAAATCCGTTTGGCATTCGCGTAGGCGCAATTCATCCGGGAATGGTTGAAACTGAGTTTAGCGAAGTTCGTTTTAAAGGCGATGCTGACAGAGCGTCAAATGTGTATAAAGGTTTTGATCCTTTGCAGGCAGAAGATATTGCAGATATTATTCATTTTGTAGTTTCAAGACCGTATCATGTTAATATCGCTGACTTGATGGTGATGAGTACAGCGCAGGCGTCATCGACAATCGTCAAAAAAAATATTTAATTAGAATTTAATGTAGAGAGACGCACAGTAGTGCGTCTTTTTTTTTTAAATTAGTGAATTAGTGGCAAAAACCTAAAGTATGATCAACAAACGTCTTTTAATCAAAAACTTACTCGCCCATAATGACGAGAGCAGTTTTTATGATAAAAAAAGACAGTTGAATTTGCATACACGCGAAGGAAAAGGAAAATTTCTGAAACACATTTGTGCGCTTTCAAATTCGAATCCAACCAATAATTCTTATATCGTTGTTGGTGTTGAAGATCAGGATAATGAAATTGTAGGCGACGATTTTTTTGACGATAGCCGAATTCAGAATCTCGTCAATGCTTTTTTGGAAAATCCACCAAAAATTCAATACGAGAATGTGCCATTTCCGAATCTTCCAAAAGATAAAGTAATTGGATTGGTCACCATTAAACCCAAAAACAAGATTTCGTATTTTAAAAAAGGAATTCATACTATTTTGGCGAATAGCGTTTTTGTGAGGCGCGGCAGTAATTCGATTCCGGTTGAAGGGCCGGTGGAGAAAAATTATCAGAATACGGAAACCGTTATTGGTATCGAAAACAGTTCCCGAAACAGTATTCAGTATACTTTAGACGGCGTTATTGATTTTATGAATTTCAGGCATAAAGACATGTCGCCAAAATACCATGTTTTTAAAGAATTGTTTGTGATTTGCTGGGCGGGAGTTCCTAAAAAATCAAGAGACAAAACCTTTCTTTCCCGCGTTGATATTGAATTAATCAACGAGCAAATTAAACTTTTTTATTCGGCTCAGGATGTGGTCACGATTGTTTTTGACGATGATAGTTTTACGATAACAGAATATGTTCCGTTAGGATTAAATGACAAAACAAGTTATTATCCTTTAGAAGAACAAACTATTCGGTTTTTTGATAACGGTTATTACAAAATTGACCGTAAAATGCTTTTTCACCCTCCGGAATTCAACAGACCAATGTTGTATCATATTTATAATTCAAATATGGCATTGCTTCAAAAACTTCAAAAAGGCTCTGTTTTGTCTGAACGAGAGGAAAAAGATCTGGAAAATCTTCCTTCGACTTTTATGATTTGTTATTTGAATGGTTTCGATGATGCCAAACAAAAACTGATAGATTCAAAATTGCTTTTAAAGCCTTTTCCGCAAGTTTATTTGTCTTTTAAAGAGGCGCTGAGAATTTTGAGGAAGATGAAGTATGATGTTGTTTGAGGGAAAAGGTTCAAAGGTTCAGAGGGACAAAGCGACAAAGGTTTTCTGTAGAGGCGCACAGTAGTGCGTCTAATCCAAAGGATTTTTTATTCTTTGAATAGCTGGAGATCATTATTATGGCTCGAAGATTCGGCTTTAGCCAAATTATCTCTTGTAAATTCAATAAATTTTATTGATATTTCAAATACTTACCAACCTGCTCATATGGAAATAAAATTTCCTTCGGACCATCAGCATACGAAGCGGCTTCATAGGAGTTGTAATATAAAAGTAAACCTTCTTCGGTATAAAAGATATTTTGGGGTAAACTGAATTTGTCGTTTTCAAACATTAAACCTGTTGCGTTAATATTTGCTTGCGCCGGGATTTTATATTTTTTACGGAATTCCTTTTCGGCGAAAGCCTTGAATTCTTTCTCATTTTTGAAAAGCTGATCATTAAAAATAGTTTTTCCGGTTTTTGAATGAAATAATAAGGAACGATAACCCTGATAGCCGTGAGCGCCGCCGGTAAAAGTGTAATGATCAATTTTTATGTTTAGAATTTGTTCTGATTGAAATTCTACATTTCCAATAACTTTAGCTTCCCAGCCAAATGTTTCGCCTGGAAATTTTTGATGCATTTCTTCATAAGATGCAATAAATGAAGCTGCAAGTGCATTGTAATCGTTAGCTTTTAATGGTTTTTCTCCAAAATAAACGATTTCATTTACTGCCGAAAAAACTTTTTTATTAATGCTGTCAGCTACGATTTTAATATTTTTTGCAATCGGGATTTCTATTGTTACTTTTGGACAATCATCTTTGCAGGGTAAAGCAGATTTTTTTTCAAACGTTTCATTGTCAAATGAAAGTTCTTTATTGCAACTTGTCAATATTAAAAACAAACAGACTAGAAAAGTGTAATGTTTCATATCTAAAGTGTTAATTATATACAAAGGTAAGGAGTTGTTTAAGGATTAAAATAATTAAAAAGTAAATTTGTATTCTAAAAGTAAGGCAAAAAAAAACAGAATCATACAAAATTAACAATGATTAAATGTAATAATGTAATTTTATGACGTCAAATCTTTGCGAATTATAGATGATTCATAAAAATAAAAATTAATAAACAACATATGAAATTCAATACTAAAGTGATTCACGGTGGTCAGCATCATGATCCAAGTACGGGTGCAGTTATGCCTCCGGTATATCAAACTTCAACTTATATTCAAACAAGTCCAGGACAGCCTTTGGGTGATTACGAATATAGCAGAGCATCAAATCCAACTCGTACGGCATTAGAAAATGCGTTGGCAAGTATTGAAAATGGTACTCGTGGATTGGCTTTTTCATCTGGATTGGCAGCGACAGATTGTATTTTGAGATCTTTTAAAGCAGGAGATGAAGTAATCGCGATGGATGATTTATATGGCGGTACTTACAGAATGTTTTCAAGAGTCTATAAAGATTCAGGAATTAAATTTCATTTTGTAGATATGACGGATATTGCAAAACTGAAATCATTAATCAACGAAAATACAAAACTGATTTGGGTTGAGACACCAACAAATCCGTTAATGAAATTGGCTGATATTGCAGAAATTGCAAAAATCACCAAAGAGCATAAAATTTGGTTTGCCGTAGATAATACTTTTGCGACGCCTTATTTACAAAAACCTTTAGATTTAGGCGCCGATATTGTTATGCATTCAGCTACGAAATATTTAGGCGGACATTCTGATGTTATTGCCGGTGCTTTAATTGTAAAAGATGAAGCTTTGGGAGAACAATTGCACTTTCAGCAATTTGCAACTGGCGCAACACTCGGACCAATGGATAGTTTTTTGGTTTTACGAGGAATTAAAACACTTTCGTTAAGAGTACAAAGACATTGTGAAAACGGAGAAAAAGTAGTGGAATATTTAAGTAATCATCCAAAAATTGATACAGTTTATTATCCTGGATTACCAAATCATCCGTTTCATGAAATTGCCAAAAAACAAATGAAAGCTTTTGGAGGAATGGTTTCGTTTACTTTTAAATCAGGTAAAAAAGAAGATTCGATTGCGTTTTTAGAAAAATTGAAAGTTTTTACTTTGGCAGAATCTTTAGGCGGAGTAGAATCTTTGGCCAATCATCCGGCTTTGATGACACACGCTTCTATTCCGGCAGATAAAAGAGCAGAAGTTGGTATTACAGATGACTTAGTTCGTTTGAGCGTTGGAATCGAAGATGCAGAAGATTTAATTGCAGATATCGAACAGGCTTTAGCATAAAAACTAAATCTTAAAAATAAAAAATCCCAAATTCCAATCGTAATGATTTTAGAATTTGGGATTTTTTTTATTTTGGAATTTCTTTAGAATTCTAAGTAGTAAATGTAACCAAGGTTAAACAATACCTGAGAATCATTAGATTTATTTTCTTTATAAATATTTTTGTTTGGATTTAATCCGTCAACCCAGTCAGAGTTAAAGCCCTGGTAGCGGATATCAAACATTAAATCGCTCATTTCAGATAATTTGTAATGAACTCCAACTCCTGTAACTACAGATAATACAACGCCATTTTCATTAGAAAAACCGTGTGCACGACCGTCAGAAGGTGTTAAATATTTTGCGAAAGTTGTTGCTGGAAGCCCTAACGGTCCTAATTTTGAATAGGCTTTTGTAGAGTAATAACTTACCTGAAAACCTAAACTTAAATAAGGGCTGAAGCTGCCAACCGAGTTTTCGTAATCGTGAATTTTTATAAAAGAAAATTCTAATTGAGATCCAAGATTTAATAAGGTTGTGCTTCCTTTCATCGCTCTTAGATGCTGTACTAATCCTTTTTCTTTTTCTCTTTCAACCCATGCACCATAATGCTCCAGACTGATTTTGTTAAAAGATAATTCAGATCTCACTTTAAAGTGTTCAGTGAAGAAACTTTCACGATTATTATTGGCAGAAAAGTTGATAAAATGAACTAGTCCTACACCAAAACCGGAGTTTCCAATATTGGTTTCCATATCGTGGCGTTCTCCGTAATCAGACTGAAAAGTTACAGGTCCGAATATTATTCCTACTTCTTGTGCTAAGTCTGATTGGGCAGATATAGAGGAAGTGATCGCAAAAAAGGCGAATAATGTGAGTATTATAGGTTTAAGCATGGTATTTGGGCTTTCAAATCTTGGCAAATATATAAAAAACATGCACGAATCAAAATATTAAATTAACGTATTAAAAAATAAGTAACAAAATACATAATTTGTTAACTTTAATATTGATCTTTTGATTTAAATAGAAGAGTCGCAAATGCTATCTTTAGGAATGTTTGAAAAATATATAATTCAATCTTTAGAATGAAAAAAAATAACATTCGGATAGCATTTTGTTATATCTTTGTCTGTTAAAACGAAAACGTTTTCTTAAACGTATTTTCTTATTTATAGTGCTTAAATTTAAATATTTACTTGAATAATTTATTTCAAAATGGAACAAAAAATTAATGAGTTTATGGCTCTTGTTGAGTCAAAAAATCCAAACGAGCCAGAATTTCTTCAAGCCGTTAGAGAATTTGCAGAAACGGTAATTCCATTTATTGCAGAGCGAAAAAAATATGATGGAAAAAACTTACTTCTTAGAATAGCAGAGCCAGAACGTTCTATAATTTTTAGAGTTCCATGGGTGGATGACAAAGGAGAAATAATTGTAAACAGAGGTTTTAGGATTCAAATGAACTCTGCGATAGGTCCTTACAAAGGTGGAATTAGATTTCATCACACTGTAAATCTGTCTGTTTTGAAATTTCTTGCTTTCGAACAAGTTTTCAAAAATAGTTTGACTACACTTCCAATGGGTGGTGGAAAAGGAGGTTCTGATTTTGATCCTGAAGGAAAATCTGATGGAGAAATTATGCGTTTCTGTCAATCGTTTATGACTGAATTATGCCGTCATATTGGTCCTGATTTAGATGTACCTGCCGGAGATATTGGTGTTGGTGCTAGAGAAATCGGATACTTATTTGGTCAGTATAAAAGAATCAGAAATGAATTTACAGGTGTTTTAACCGGTAAAGGATTGGCTTACGGAGGTTCATTAATACGTCCTGAGGCTACAGGATACGGAGTTGTTTATTTTACAGATCAAATGCTTCAGACTATTGGGCATGATATCAAAGGTAAAAGAGTGGCAATTTCAGGATTTGGAAATGTAGCTTGGGGAGTTGCTTTAAAAATAAATGAGCTAGGCGGAAAAGTAGTTACTATTTCTGGTCCTGATGGTTACATTTATGATGAAGAAGGAATTTCTGGAGAAAAGATCGAACATATGGTAGAAATGAGAGCGACTGGAGATAACAGAGCCGAAGTTTATACTAAAAAATATCCAAATGCTATTTTCCATAAAGGAAAAAGCCCTTGGGAAGTAAAAGTAGATATTGCTATTCCGTGTGCAACTCAAAATGAATTAACTGGAGAAGATGCTAAAAAACTTATAGATAATGGCGTTTTATGTGTAACTGAAGCTGCAAACATGCCTTCTACATTAGATGCTATTAAATTGTTTTTGGATAATAAAGTTTTATTCGCGCCAGGAAAAGCTGCAAATGCCGGTGGTGTTGCTGCTTCTGGTCTTGAAATGACACAAAACTCAATTCGTTTAAACTGGACAAGTGAAGAAGTAGATTTGAGATTAAAAGATATCATGGTTGGTATTCATAACCAATGTAAAAAATATGGTATGGGCGAAGATGGTTATGTAAACTACGTAAAAGGAGCAAACATTGCTGGATTTGTTAAAGTTGCCGATGCTATGCTTGCACAAGGTGTAGTATAATTTCAATATAAAATTTTAAAAAGCCTTCATTTATCGTAAAGAGAAATGGAGGCTTTTTTTTGCTACAAATTCACTAATTATTTATTGATCAGGCTTAAAGTTTCAGGTTTTTTAGTTTCAAGTTTCAGTTTTGGCCGTGATCTGAAATCACAAGCTATTTTAAGAAATATTAATTGGTGAATTCGTGGCGTATACTTATAAAAGAAAATCATTTTATAAAGAACAAAAATCAAATACTTTCGTTTGTAGTATATTTGTCTGTCTGAATACATTTAATATGATGAGAAGGTTTCTGTATATTTTATTTTTTCTTGTAATGCAATCAAGTTTTGCACAGAATACTTTATCCTGGCAAGGTTATTTTTCGTTTAACGAAATAAAAGATATTTCAGATGCTTCGACTACTGTTTTTGCAGCTTCAGAGAACGCCTTGTTTTCTAAAGATGTTGTTTCAAACGCAGTAAAAACAACTACAACAGTTGATGGTCTTTCTGGCCAGACAATTTCTGCTTTATACCATAGTGAAAAATTCAAAAAGACTATTATTGGTTATGAAAACGGAATGATCATTATAGTTAATGAAACCGACCGGAGCATAGTAAAAAAAGTAGACATCATCAATAAACAATTACCGGCCAGCATTAAAAAAGTCAATCATTTTATGGAATATAACGGATTGATTTATGTTTCGTGCGATTTTGGTATTGTGCAGTTCAACTTAACGACTTCGCAATTTGGCGACACTTATTTTATTGGCGATAACGGAGCCGAAATCAGCGTCAAACAAACGGCTCTTTTTAACGGATTTATATATGCGGCAACTTCCAGCGGCATTAGACGCGCTAATAGTACAAACGCCAATTTAATTGATTTTAGTCAGTGGGCAGTTGTGAATTCAGGTGATTGGTCAAGTGTTGAAACTCTCGATACAGAACTTATTGCGATTAATTCGGTTGGATATATTCACCGATTTAATTCGAATAATTTTGTGGGTTTTCTGCAGCTTCCGCAACCTTCTGCAGACATGCGGGCAAAAAATCATAATTTGTTTATTACAACTGCAAGTTCGGTGTATGTATACAATAATACGATGGTATTGAATCGACAAATTACCAATGCACAGGTTTTGGATAATACTTTAAATTTTACCTGTACCACTGCTGTTGGAGATTTGATTTATATTGGAACAAAAGAAAAAGGTTTGTTTACGTCTTCTCTTGCAAATGGCTCGTCTTTTGAAAATAGTACACCAAAAGGTCCTGCCCGAAATAATATTTTTTCATTAGATGTAACTCAAAATAGTGTCTGGACAGTTTATGGCGATTATGATTCCTCTTACAATCCATATCCGCTAGACGATTATGGCATTAGTAAATATACAACTGCCGGCTGGTTAAATATTCCTTATGAAGAGGTTAATGCAAAATCGATGACGCGCGTTATTGTTAATCCAAATAATGAGAATCAGGTTTATGCAAGTTCATTCTTTTCAGGTTTATTAAAATTAGAAAATGACGTACCGTCTATTTTATATACCGAAAAAAATAGTAGTCTGGAAAGTTTAAAAGTCGAAAACTACAATGAAATAGACATCCGTATTAACGCAACAGCTTTTGATAAATCAGGAAATCTCTGGATAACAAATAGCAGGGTAAAAAACGGATTGAAAGTTCTAAGGAACAACGGTCAATGGGGTAGTTATTCGATGGTAAACATTCTTGCTAATGCTGAAGATAGTAATTACGGCAGTATTGTTATTGATAAAAATAGCGTTAAGTGGCTTGCCACAGCTCGGGACGGAGTAGTGGGTTTTAATGAAAGTACGAATACATTTAAAAAAATGACCTTTGGAGATGATGTTGGAAATTTACCTGTTGCAGATGTTCGGGCATTGGCAGTTGATACTAAAAACCAATTATGGATTGGTACAACAAAGGGACTGAGAGTTTTGTCGAGTGTGAATAATTTTCAAACCGAAAGTCAGTTAAAGGCAAATCCAATCATCATTATAGACGATAATTTAGCTCAGGAATTGTTATATGAACAATTTATTACTTCGATTGTAGTCGATGGCGCCAACAACAAATGGATTGGAACTTCAGATTCAGGCGTTTTTATGGTTTCACCAAATGGCCAGCAAACCAAATATCATTTTACAATTAATAATTCGCCTTTGCCAAGCAATACAATCAACGATATTAAAATCAACAGCGCATCCGGCGAAGTTTTTATCGCTACCAATAAAGGCTTAATTTCTTTTGGCGGAATTGCAACGGGAGCAAATGAAGATTTGAATAATGTTTATGTTTATCCAAATCCGGTGCGTCCTGAGTTTACGGGAACTGTAAAAATTGCAGGTTTACTGGATAAAGCAAATGTAAAAATTACTGATATTACAGGTAGTCTGGTTTATGAAGCTACTTCGGCAGGTGGAACAATCGAGTGGGACACAACAGCTTTTGGAAGATACAAAGTAGCTTCGGGTGTGTACATGATTTTTATTTCTGCGCAGGACGGAGGTGAAACTAAGGTGAAGAAAGTGATGATTATTCGTTAGTTTTTAGTTGTGGAAAATGAATTAATAAAGCATGCTGGGTATGGAAAATATTGACAAACGTTTAAAAGAAAATCATCTTATTGGATGTATAAAATATAAAAATGATTTTCAATTTTATTTAATGCCAGTTGCGTGGTGGATTCTTGATTATGAAAGTTACAGTCCATCAATATTGAAAGAAGATGAATTCAATTTTCGAAATGGAATTTATAATGTAATTGATGATAGGGTTGAAGATTACTTAAATTCGATAAATATTGATAAAATCACTTATTCTGATGTGAAATATATTAATCAAAATTTTAGCGATGAATATTCCAGAATAGTTTTTTTTATTGATTTTGATGATAAGAAATATATTAATGGTTTTTTTGATATTGATGTTGAAGAATATTTGCCAGATACTGCGTGGGTAGGGAAATCTGATTGGGATCCAATAAATTATTTCCCTGAAAATTTAAAAAATCTAATCGTTTAAAATCTAAAATCAAAGTTGTTAGTCAAAACCAAAGCAATCGTTATTTCGGCACTAAAATTTCAGGAGAAAAGTTTGATTGTAAAATGTTTTACACTTTCAAACGGACTGAAATCTTATTTTGTGCGTGACGCTTTTTCGAGTAGAAAAACCAGTCAGAAGATTGCTTATTTCCAGCCTTTTTCGATTCTTGAAATTGAAGCTGTCCACAAAAACAAGGGAACTTTAGAAAACTTCAAAGAAATTAAAACGGCGGTTCCTTTTCAAACCATTCATACCGATATTGTAAAAAGCACCATTGTAATGTTCCTGTCAGAAATGCTACATTATTCTATTCAGGAAGAAGAAAAAAATGAATCCCTTTTTAATTTTTTAGAAAGCGCCTTAATTTGGTTTGATCATCATGATGAGGTTTCCAATTTTCATTTAATTCTACTTTTAGAAGCAACAAAATATTTGGGTTTTTATCCTGATGTTTCAGAAATTAACTTGCCTTATTTTGAAATGAACGATGGTGTTTTTACTCTTTTTCACGGTACAAACACCCTTACTGAACATGAAACTAATCTGTTTAAAAAATTAATTGATTTAAAATTCGACAACGATCAAAAGGTATTTCATGTGGTTGAAAGACAAATCTTATTAAAGACCTTAATAGAATACTATAGTTTTCACTTAGAGGGATTTAAGAGACCAAAATCATTAGATGTTTTGAGGGAAATTTTTTCTTAATTAAATTATAAATTATATATATTCGCAAACGATTAGTGAGATCAAAATTGCCCATACTTAATTTAATAATTTTATAAACTAACAACTATGAAGAAAATTACTTTTTCGATTATTTTGCTTTTCTTAGTTACCTTTTCGGCGACTGCTCAAAGGAAATACGACGAAATAATCACTACAGAGAACAATGTGCAGGATATTGTTCAAAATGAAATAACAGGAATTGTTGTTTTTAAAGAAGGCGGAACTGTAAAAGGTTTGGACCCGGAAACAAAAAAAATCGTCTGGACATTAACCAAAGAGGATTTTGGAACAATTACTACCAAAGATATATTGACAGATCCTGAATTTGGAAATATGTTTAAAGAAAAAAGAGACTTAACGACCGTTTCCGGAAGTCCTTATGTTGAAGCTTACATCAACTCAAAGTATTTAATTATCAATACAGATACAGGAAAAGTAGTTTACAATTCTTCTAAAGAATCTTTCTTTGTATTTCAATCAGATTTTATTCCTGAAACAAACGAATACCTTCTTACTTTGAAAAAAGACGGAGATATGGCAATTGCTTTACTAGATATGGCAACAGGAGAATTGAAATGGACTACAACTGTTGACAAAGCAAAAGCAATGATTAGCTTTTCTTTAAAATTATCTGCTAATACAAATAAAGCTAAGATTAACGGTAATACAGTTTATTACTTACTATACGGTAATTTATATTCTTTTGATAAAGAGACTGGAAAATTAAACTGGAAAGCTGCAGAAGAATATACAAAATTCTATGAAACTCAAAACGATAAAAATATTGTAGTAGTTAATGCTGCAGGTTTATTTTCAAACAAACAATATTTGAATGTTTTAAGTACAGAGGACGGAAAAAGTATCTGGAAAGAATCTATCAAAACAAAACAAGTTGTTTATTTAGAAGATTGGGGAACAAAATTATTAGTGGCTCACAACAGTGGTTTTAACTTTTTCGACTTAAAAACAGGAGAAAAAATCTGGAAAAAAGATGCTCGTGGAGACGGATTGAAAAGAGTAATTCCTATCGAGCAGGATTTCTTGTATGTTGCAGAAAATGAAATGATGCTGATTAACAAAGACGGAGAAAAACTTTGGAAAAAATTCATCGAAATTTCTGATGACAAAGAAGATCCAATTTATTATTTAGGAAAAGTAGGTGAAAAAGTAATGTATTTAACTGGTACTTACGGAAACATGGTAGATTACAAAACCGGAGTTAAACTTTGGAAACGTAACATCAATTTTGATAAAAACCGTCCGGTATTGCCAACTTACGACGAAGCAACAAATTCGTATTTAGTTTACAATGATGAAAAATTATACAAATTTGATCCAAGCATCAGCGATAAGCCAGAGCCGTTTGCTAAAGTAAACATCAAAAAAGAAAAAGAATTAAACAGTATCGAATTATTCCCTTGGGGAGTTGTTCTTTCCGGACCAGTTGAGGTAATGGGTGTTAATATGGATGGAACTGTAAAATACCACCACGTATATACACAGCCAGGTGAAGGTACAAGACGTTTACTTAAAAGTGCTGCAATTGCAGGAAGTATTGGTTTAGGAGTTGGTTCTGCAGTAAGTGCTGTACAAGCTTCTGAGTTAACAATGACTTACCGTGATTCTAACGGAAACATGAGATCTACTGTTCTTAAAGAAGAAGACAAATCAAAAATGAAACAAGCTAATAATATGGCAGCAGGTTCTGCAGCTTTAGGATTGGTAGCAGCTAAATTTAACTCTCGTTTCAATGCAATGAAACAAAACAGAGATTACTCTTATATTTTTGCAAAAGCAGATACAGGAGAAAAAATCCTTGTTAAAGTAAGTAAAGCTGACGGAGCTGAAGTTGATAAAATTATCTTCAACAACAACAAACCGCTTTATGAAATTGATCCTGCGACACAAAACATTTTTTATGTGTCTGACAAGTCTATTCAAATCTTCAATAAGAAATAATAATAAAAACAGAAAGGCCATCAGGATTTACTTCTGATGGCTTTTTTTTTGCCTATGAAAAAAACATTACTCTTAATTGCTTTGCTTGTAATTGGTTCAATTCAGGCACAAGAAAAAATAAGCTCAAAAAAGAAGAAATTTTATATACCCGTAATTAAATATTCAGAATTTCCTGTTCTTGATAATGCCTTAACGCAAACTACTTTTTATCAAATGGATAAAGAGTTAATACAAGAGGAAATTATTTTGAAGAAAAAATATTTTAACATCGATGGTTTTATAAAAGATCCTGCAAACGGAAAGCTGAAAATTTACTTAACCGTTGCATTGCCCAAATTTAATGCTACAAAAGTCGATAGTACATTTGATAAAAAAAGAAACAGCTGGCAATTTCAGGTTTATTCTAACTATGATGTAAAAATAAAAGTGGATGCCAAGTGTGGAGATAAAATTTTGTTTACTCAGGATTTTAATAGTACCGAATCTCACATAGTAGGAGGTACGTATGAAAAAGGCAAAGTGAAACTTGCTGTTGAGTTAAGTAATAAAAGAAGTGCACTAGCCGAAAAAGATGGTGATTATTCTGCAGAAGAATTAGGAATGGATCATATCATTTTTAGTTCTGTTGACAGGATTCAGAATTATCTAAATTATAAATTGGCTTATTACGTAGATGAATCTAAAATTAAGTTTGAATTTGTAACTTCAAAAGGACATTCAGAATACAATCAGATGTTGGCGTTTGAGAATGAAATTACAGCTCAAATGGAAAAAGTTACGCTTGAAAAAGGTTTAGATGAAAAGCTGTTAACGCCACATTTACAATATCTGGAAAGTTTACTGGTAAAATATCCGCCTTCGCCTGCAAACGAAAATATCCGGTTTATTGTAACCAACAATTTGGCTGAAACTTATTTTTTACTGGAGAATAAAGAAAAAGCATTATTGTATGCTAATTTGCTGGTCGAGAATGACAAACAGGATTCAAGAGGATCTTCGATTATTAAAAAAGTAAATAATGGCTATTTTGCCGATAAAAAAATAAGAAGCCATACGACACGTTTTGCCGATCTTAAAAAATTAGGCGTTAAGATTGCTGAAGAAAAAGAAGAACGAAGATTAGCTTTTTTTGAAAAAATAGCACAGCAGGATGCCGAATGGGAAGTTGAAAAAGCAGCCAGAGAAGCAAACGTTGAGAAAGCAAGAATGCAAAGATTCAATATGCTGGATTCGATTCCTTATCAGCTAAATGCTAATTTACTGGCTAAAGTAGTGGCAAATTTAGGCGGAAGCGATGCATTAAAAAAAGTAGAAAAAGCGCATTTGTTTTCGAAGCTTAAAATAGAAGGAAATAATGTGCCTCAAACAGAAGAAAAATGGGCAACGAACTCTAATTATCTTCTTAGAAAAAAAATGCCGGAGAGTTATTATGAAATTGTAAACGGTGCCGAAGCCTGGAGCCACGACGATCGCGAAAGAGGTTTAAATGCAAAATGGACGAAATTAACCGCTTATGATTTTGGCAATTTGTCTAAAAATGTTGATTTAATAAATTTCCTTACAGATTTAAGACTGGATTTATGGAATAATTTTGAAGTCCTGCCAGACGAAATGTATGAAGGAAGAATGTGTTATCACCTTAATTATTTTGAAAAAACGTTAAGTACCGGAAACAGAACAATTCCTAAAACAGATTATCACGTTTTTATCGATAAAGAAAATTTCAATATTGTTTCTACCGAAAAAACAGAATTTGATAACGGAAATAAGAGTTTCTTCGAAAGAAAACTTTTTGGAGATTATCGTCCGGTTGCTGCATTAAATTCAGGGAAAATTCCATATAAGGTAAATTATGAAATTGAGGATTTTAACGGCGAAACTATTTTTCAGGAACAAAGAGAAAAAATTGAAATAAATCCTGTTTTTGGAAATCGAATCTTTATGAAAGAAGTTTATTTCGGCGGATTTAAATAATTGTTACTATCCTATTAAGGATAATTAGAATTGATTAGTTTTTGGTTTATTTGCTCAGCATTTTGAGAATAATACCGGAAACTAATCAATTTTTTTGTTTTTGTATCTATTATCTCAACAAAAGTTTGTGAAATTTCGAGAAATTGGTGGTCAATAATTCAAAATTTCTTACTTTCGCACCTCGTTTAAGAAAAGGATAAAATGAGTACAAAATTTACTGAATACAAAGGACTTGACTTGCCAACAGTAGCGTCAGAAGTTCTTGATTTTTGGAAGAAAGAAAATATATTTGAAAAAAGTGTAACAACCCGCGAAGGCGCTGAGCCTTACGTGTTTTTTGAAGGTCCACCTTCAGCAAACGGATTACCGGGAATTCACCACGTGATGGCACGTGCAATTAAGGATATTTTTTGCAGATATAAAACTCAAAAAGGTTTTCAGGTAAAAAGAAAAGCAGGTTGGGATACACACGGATTACCTGTAGAATTGGGTACCGAAAAAGAATTGGGAATCACAAAAGAAGATATTGGTAAAACAATTTCTATCGAAGAATATAACGAAGCGTGTAAAAAAACCGTAATGCGTTATACCGACGTATGGAATGATTTGACCGAAAAAATGGGGTATTGGGTAGATATGGAAGATCCATATGTGACTTATAAACCAAAATACATGGAATCTGTTTGGTGGCTTTTGAAACAAATCTACGATAAAGGTTTGTTGTACAAAGGATACACGATTCAGCCGTATTCTCCAAAAGCAGGAACGGGATTATCTTCTCACGAAGTAAACCAGCCGGGAGCTTACAGAGATGTTACAGATACTACGATTGTAGCACAATTCAAGACATTGCCGGAAACACTTCCAAGCTTTTTACAAGGATTTGGAGATATTCACATCCTGGCCTGGACGACTACGCCTTGGACATTACCATCAAATACCGCTTTGACAGTTGGACCTAAAATCGATTACGTTTTAGTAAAAACTTTTAATCAATATACTTTTGAGCCTGTAAATGTTGTTTTGGCTAAGAATTTAGTTGGAAAACAATTTGGGAAAGGATATTTTGCGAGTGAAGACGATGCTGACTTTGATAATGTAAAAGAAGGGGATAAAAAACTTCCTTATAAAATTTTAGCGGAAGCAAAAGGAATTGATTTGGTAGAAATTCGCTACGAACAATTATTGCCTTACGTATTGCCATATCAAAATGCTGAAAATGCATTTAGAGTAATTTCCGGAGATTTTGTTACTACAGAAGACGGAACAGGAATCGTTCATACCGCTCCAACTTTTGGTGCTGATGATGCTAAAGTAGCAAAAGAAGCAACGCCGGAAATACCGCCAATGTTGGTTTTAGACGAAAACGGAACTGCAGTTCCTTTAGTAGATTTACAAGGAAAATTCACTTCACATTTAGGAGATCTTGCCGGTAAATATGTGAAAAACGAATATTATGATGCAGGTCAGGCGCCGGAGCGTTCTGTTGATGTTGAAATTGCTATTCGATTAAAAGAAGAAAATAAAGCCTTTAAGGTTGAAAAATACGTACATAGTTATCCACACAGTTGGAGAACAGATGAGCCGTTATTATATTATCCACTAGATTCATGGTTCATTAAAGTAACCGATGTAAAAGATAGAATGTTCGACCTGAACGAAACTATCAACTGGAAACCTAAATCTACTGGTGAAGGACGTTTTGGAAATTGGTTGAAAAATGCCAACGACTGGAACTTATCTCGTTCTAGATATTGGGGAATTCCGTTGCCAATTTGGAGAACTGAAGACAAAAAAGAAGAAGTTCTTATTGGTTCTGTTGAAGAATTATACAACGCGATCGAAAAATCTATCGAAGCAGGTTTTCAAACAGAAAATCCGTTTAAAGATTTTGAAATCGGAAACATGTCTGAATCAAACTATGATTTAATCGACTTGCATAAAAATGTAGTAGATCAAATTACTTTAGTTTCGGCTTCAGGAAAACCAATGAAACGCGAAAGTGATTTAATTGATGTTTGGTTTGATTCTGGTGCGATGCCGTATGCACAATGGCATTATCCTTTTGAAAACAAAGACAAAATTGACGAGAATAAAGATTTCCCTGCAAATTTCATTGCAGAAGGTGTCGATCAGACTCGTGGATGGTTTTATACCTTACACGCAATCGGAACTTTGGTTTTTGATAAAGTAGCGTACAAAAATGTAGTTTCGAATGGTTTGGTTTTGGATAAAAACGGACAAAAAATGTCGAAACGTTTAGGAAATGCGACAGATCCTTTTGAAACAATAAAGGAATACGGTCCTGATGCCACACGCTGGTACATGATTTCAAACGCAAATCCGTGGGATAATTTAAAATTTGATATTGAAGGAATAGCTGAGGTTCGTCGTAAATTCTTCGGAACTTTATACAACACTTATTCATTCTTTTCGTTATATGCCAATATTGATGGTTTTAAATACGCTGAAGCGGAAATTCCGTTAAACGAAAGACCGGAAATTGATCAGTGGATTATTTCTGAATTGCATACATTAATAAAATTTGTTGATGAATGTTATGAAGATTATGAGCCAACAAAAGCAGCAAGAGCAATTTCTGACTTCGTTCAGGAAAATTTAAGTAACTGGTACGTTCGTTTATGCCGTCGTCGCTTCTGGAAAGGAGAATATGCACACGATAAAATTGCAGCTTATCAAACGCTTTATACTTGTCTGTTAACGATCAGTAAGTTAAGCGCTCCAATCGCTCCTTTTTTCATGGATAAATTGTACCGCGATTTGACAAGTTCGACGCAATCTGAGCAATATAGCAGTGTTCACTTGGCTGAGTTTCCAAAATTTGTCGAAAACTTTGTTAATAAAACGTTAGAAAGCAAAATGCAGAAGGCGCAAACGATCTCATCTTTGGTTCTTTCGCTTCGTAAAAAGGAAATGATTAAAGTGCGTCAACCGTTGCAAAAGGTAATGATTCCGGTACTTGACGAGAATCAGAGAGCTGAAATTTTAGCTATTTCCGACTTAGTAAAGGCTGAGGTAAATGTAAAAGAAATCTTGCTTTTGGATGATGATTCAGGAATCCTTGTAAAGCAGATTAAACCTAATTTTAAAGCATTAGGACCACGTTTTGGGAAAGATATGGGATTGATTTCTAAGGAGATACAAGGTTTTTCTGCAGATCAGATCAATGAATTAGACAAGCAAGGGACGTTAGATATTGTTATTGCTGGAAATAACGTAACTTTATCATTAGAAGATGTCGAAATAACATCTCAGGATATTGAAGGATGGCTGGTTGCAAATTCAAACGGAATTACAGTTGCGCTAGATATTACAATCTCTGAAGAATTGAAAAATGAAGGAATCGCGAGGGAGTTGGTAAACAGAATTCAGAATATCCGTAAAGATTCAGGATTTGAAGTTACCGATAAGATTAAGGTTCAAATACAAAGAAGCGGTCTTTTAGAAGAGGCGATTCTTAAAAATGAAGACTATATTAAGTCTGAGACATTAACAGACGATTTGGTTTTTGTAGACGCTTTAGAAAACGGCACAGAAATTGAATTTGATGATATTAAAACAGTGATATTAATTTCAAAATAATAGAAATACCATGATAGATGAAATTACAAGATACTCTGACGCTGATTTAGCGGAGTTCAAAGAAATAATCCAAAATAAAATACAAAAAGCACAAGCGGATCTGGATTTAATTAAAAGTGCTTACATGAATGATTTAAATAACGGTACAGATGATACTTCACCAACTTTCAAAGCTTTTGAAGAAGGAAGTGAAACAATGTCTAAAGAAGCAAACTCACAGTTGGCTATCAGACAGGAAAAATTCATCCGTGACCTTAAAAATGCATTATTCCGTGTAGAAAATAAAACTTACGGTATCTGTAAAGTAACAGGGAAATTAATCAGCAAAGAAAGGCTGAAAATCGTTCCTCATGCTACTATGAGTATCGAAGCAAAAAATCTACAACGATAACATATAATTACGCTCCTTTTTAGGGGCGTTTTTTTATTGTATTAAAAGGGAAGAATTGCCTTTTAGGAAGAGTCTGCTCTGAAAGGAAATGATCAGATTGGAAATAACAGGAAGTGAAATGTAAAAACAATTTAGAACTATCCTTTTGATAAGATAGTTCTAAATTATCTCAATTGCTTAAGCAAGGTTTTTCTCTAAATCTAATTTATGTTTTCTTAAAACAGCTCTTGTCATTCCTAAATTTGCTTTAGAAGCATCTGCTGCAAGATAAATCATGAATTTCTTGTTTGGAGAAATGTCAATAATGTGAATTTGATTCGAAAGTGTAATCAAAATATCTTCAATATCCTGATTTAAATTTAGGGCTTTTACAGCGCTTAATTTTGCTTTTACTACTTCCAGGTTATAAGCCGCTGCAAGTTCAGGATCAAAAGACGGATCAATTGTTAAGTTGCCAAAACTTAATCCGGATTCAATTTCAGTTACTGCTACAGCTATAAAGCCATTTACGTTGGTTTTCATTTCATTTAAAAACACATTTAAAAAGTCGTTACTCATAGTTTGTGGGGTTTGTTGTTAATAGATTTATGTTTATTTTAATAGGGAATTTTTACCAAGCTCGGTTGAAAGCTCGTCTGTATTTCGCATAAGCAATCCAAGATTACTTCCGTCTTTTGAAAAAGCTATGACAAAATTGGAACTGTTTATTTTGTTTCCAATTACGACTCCTTCAGATGTTTTTAGAAATAATTGTTTTAATGAGCCTTTTTCTAAGTCAGATAGAAATTTTTCGCTCATTGATAAAATTGCTGCACTCATTACAGCAACACTATCTCCATAATCTACATGCAGGGAAGTGATCAATTTTCCTTTTCCGTTTAAAATTAAAGCAGAAGTAGACTTGGTTGTAGTTAAAAATGTGTTTAGGGTAGAGGTGATTTCATTCATCTTTCAGTTGTTTGGGAGTTGTTAAAAATGATAGATATCAACAGATTATTTAAACTAAACATGAATATTTACTTTAAACAAGTGTTAATTTTATTAACAAATATAAATTAAATTATGTATCATTGTAATATCAAACCGTTAAATAATTTATTTTCTTACTATAAAAAACCTACATTATGGCTAAAGTACTGAAATTCAAAGATGTGAACTCTGATGTTGAAAGCAGATTAAAAGAGTTTGAAAAAACACGCCTTAAATTAAAGTCTCAAATTGAAAAAGACGTGGCAAAGAAAGTAAAAGAAGGAAAAGAGGGAAAAGGTTTGCTTAAATCGATCTCGGAATTTTTTGCCGACAGCCCCAAAACAGCTCCTAAAACTCCTGTTAAAAAATAGATTATATTCTGTTTAACATTTAGGCATGTAATGATTAAATTTATTGCATAAACAATTAACGTTCTATAGGGAGCGTTTTTTTTGATTAAATTGTTACTTTTGCGCATCAAAAATTCATAAAATGTCATTACGAAAAGCGTATTTCCTTATATTTTTAGTTTTACTTGTTGATCAAATTTCGAAAATCTATGTAAAGACCAATTTTATTTTAGGTGAAGAGGTTACAATTTTTAACTGGTTTAAAATACATTTCATCGAAAATGAAGGAATGGCATGGGGAACAAAAATTCCGGGAGAATACGGAAAATTGATTTTGACTGTGTTTAGAATTTTCGCAGTATTCGGAATTGGATATTGGTTAGCTGATGCAATTAAAAAACGTCATTCGACTTATTTAATCGTGGCAATTGCATTAATTTTTGCCGGAGCTGCCGGAAACATTTTAGATTCTGTTTTCTACGGAGTAATTTTTGACGACAGCACACATAATCTTGCAACACTTTTTTCGCCACATCCGTACGGAACCTGGTTTCACGGTTTGGTAGTAGATATGTTTTATTTTCCTATTTGGGAAGGGAATTTACCAAGCTGGTTGCCATTTTTTGGTGGAAAACACTTTATGTTTTTTAATGCCATTTTTAATGTAGCCGATATGGCGATTTCTACTGGGGTTGGTATTTTGTTAGTTTTTAATAAAAGAGCATTTCCTAAAAATTAAATTCCAAATAATATAAAATCTCAATAATTTAAAATTCCAAATTCCAATATTTGAAGCGCTAATTGCATGCAGATATTGGGATTTGGAATTTTTATTATTGAAATTTCTTTTTAATATTTAATGTGCTATTTTTACAGATACTAAAGTCAAACTCATGCAAAGTCCGTCTTTTTCTATATATGATGCATCTGCAGGTTCAGGAAAGACCTATACTTTGGTTAAGGAATATCTTAAAATAATTCTTTCATCGCCAAAAAACGATGCTTATCGAAATATCCTGGCGATCACTTTTACAAATAAGGCCGTTCATGAAATGAAAAGCCGTATTGTGGGCAGTTTGTCTGAATTTACAAAAGACGAACCTTCGGCGAAAGCCACAGATTTAATGGAAGATTTATCCCGTGATACCGGACTTTCTATCATTAAAATCAAAACTAAATCTCAAAATATCATCAAGCACTTAATTCATAATTATGCGGCTTTTGATATTTCTACCATTGATAAATTTACACACAAAGTAATTCGTGCTTTTGCGCATGATTTAAATTTGCCAATGACTTTTGAAGTCACCTTAGATACCGAAAATTTATTGGTAGAAGCTGTTGACGCTATTATTGCGCAAGCGGGCCAGGATGAAACCCTGACAAAGCTGCTCATTGATTTTACAATGGAAAAAACCGACGATGACAAAAGTTGGGATGTTTCGCGCGAAATCCTTGAAACCGGAAGATTAGTTTTGAATGAAAACAATCGGAATGAAATCTCTCATTTTCACGATACTTCCATTGAAGAATTTGTTGCCATAAAAAAGAAAATGTCGGTTTTATGTGCCGATTTAGAAAAAGAAAATGCCGGCTTTGCTGAAGAAGCTTTGTCTTTAATTGACAAAAACGGAATTGATTTAAAATCCTTTTCAAGAGGGACTTTTCCCAATCATCTGGAAAGCATTCGGGACGGAAAATTTAATCCCAGAAATAAAACCTTCCATGAATTTGATGATATAGCGATTAATAAAACAGCAAAAGATAAAGCTTTAATCGAAAATATAATTCCGGAATTACTCCAAGTTTTAGATAAGATCTATAAAAATTTCGAGAAGAGAGATTTTTATAAGGCTTTTCTAAAAAATATAACGCCGCTTTCGTTGCTTAATACGGTTAGTAACGAACTGGCAAAAATTCAGTCTGAACAAAATATATTATCTATTTCTGAATTCAATGCCATTATTCATCGCGAAATTCAAAATCAGCCGGCGCCTTTTATTTATGAGCGTATGGGTGAACGATACCGTCATTTTTTTATAGATGAATTTCAGGATACTTCAGAGATGCAATGGCAAAATTTAATTCCCTTAATTGATAATGCGCTTGCCGGTCAGGATGATTTGGGAAATAAAGGAACGCTAATGATTGTGGGCGATCCAAAACAATCTATTTATCGCTGGCGCGGAGGAAAAGCAGAACAGTTTATTGAGTTGGGTAAAGATGCGAATCCGTTTAGTAATCCGGAAAAAGCGATTCAGCATTTAGATACAAACTATAGAAGCTACAGTGAAGTAATTGATTTTAATAATGCCTTTTTTAAGTTGATTTCCACTGAATTTTCAAATGAAGATTATAAAGATTTATATGAAAATCACAGTCATCAAAATTCAAATGCTAAAAAAGGCGGTTATGTAAATATTTCTTTTCTTCCCATACTTGAAAAAAATGAATTTGCAGATGAGGAAGAAGTGGTTGAAAAATCAGATTTATATGTTCTGGCCACTTTAAATACAATTCAAAAAGTCGTTCGGGAAGGTTTTGAATACAAAGACATTGTAATTCTGACCCGAAAAAGAGATCAGGGAATTGCTGTGGCAAATTATTTAACAGAACAAAGCATTCCTATTTTATCATCTGAAACTTTGATGATTCAAAATGCTACAGAAGTTCGTTTGATTATTCATTTACTAAAATACCTTAACAATAGTATTGATTTAGAAGCAAAAGCAAACTTTCTTCATTTCTTGGCCAATACAAAAGAAACCGAAATGCCAATTCATGATTTTATCGCGCAGGGAATGGCTCAGAGACTTGAAAATGATTTTGAAAAATGGCTTTTGACATTTGATGTTTCTCTTTCTTTTGAAGATATTCGGAAAAAATCATTGTATGAAGCGGTGGAAATAATCATTTCAAAATTTGTTCTTCCTTCTGAAGGAAATGCGTATGTACAATACTTTCTGGACATTGTTTTGGAAAGAGATATTCGTAATCAGGCCGGTATTGCTGATTTTTTGAGTTATTGGGATAAAAATGCTCATAAATTTAGTATTCCGTCTCCGGAAGGAAATAATGCAGTTCGAATTATGACCATTCATAAATCGAAAGGATTGGAATTTCCGGTTGTGATTATGCCTTTTGCAGAAGAAGATTACAGCAGAAAACCAAAAGATAAATTATGGCTTGACGCCGAAGATTCAGATCTTGGTATTCCGAAAGCCTTAATTGATAATAGCAGTGCTGTCGAAGGTTTTGGCGAAAGTGCTTCATTGGTTTTTAATTTAAAAAAACAGGAAGAATTACTGGATAATATTAATGTTTTGTATGTTGCTTTAACGCGTGCCGAAGAACAATTATATGTCATCTCTCAATCTTTGAAGGAACGCAAAGACGGTGAATTTCCAAATAATATGGCGTCTTTTTTTATTAAATATCTGATGAATAAAGGAATTTATGATCCGGAAAAGCAGGAATATGAATTTGGAAATCAAAAAAAACTTTCTACTTCGGGTAGAACCATAGATTTGATAAAAACAATTCCCGTTGTTTCAGAAGTTTTGAATCCGAAAAATATAAAAATTGCTCAGAGAGAATCATTAATGTGGGGAACACATCAGCAGGAAGCGATTTCATACGGAAATATAATTCACGAAATTTTAGCTTTTGTAAAAGATAAATCAGATGTTGATTTAGCGGTTACAAAGGCATTAGAAAATGGATTGATTACTTTTGAGCAAGTAGAAAAAGTGTTGAAAACACTGGAGGAAATTGTAAATCATCCGGAGTTAAGTATTTGTTTTGAAGGAACAAATACTATTCTCAATGAACAGACGATAGTGCAAAAAGAAGGTAAAATTCTAAAACCGGATCGAATCGTTTTAACTCATACCAAAGAAGCCTATTTGTTAGATTACAAAACCGGAGCTATAAATTCAAAATACACACAGCAAATTCAAGAATATCAGGATGCGATTGAGGATTTGGGATACAAAGTGTTAAAAAGGGCTTTGGTGTATATTGGAACCGAAATCGATGTGGTAAATTTGTGATAAAATTAATCAGATGTTAAGGAGTTTAACGGGTGCAACTTGTTAATATTTAACATATTAAATAAATAAAAATGTACGGTAAAATAAAAGAATTTCTGCAAAGTGAGCTGCAGACCATTGAAGAAAACGGGATTTTCAAAAAAGAAAGAATTATAACTTCTGCTCAGGATGCTGAAATCACTATTTCGACAGGAGAAAAAGTTTTAAATTTTTGTGCTAATAATTATTTAGGACTTTCATCACACCCGGAAGTGGTTCAGGCGGCAAAAGACGCAATGGATACGCACGGTTTCGGAATGTCATCTGTTCGTTTTATATGCGGGACACAGGATATTCATAAAACATTAGAGAAAAAAATTGCAGAATTTTACGGTACAGAAGATACTATTCTTTACGCTGCAGCATTTGATGCTAACGGAGGCGTTTTTGAACCTTTATTAGGAGAAAATGATGCGATTATTTCTGATAGTTTAAATCATGCTTCTATTATAGATGGTGTTCGTTTGTGTAAAGCAGCCCGTTATCGTTATGAAAATAGCAATATGGAAGATTTAGAACAGCAATTAATAAAAGCGAATGAAGCTGGTGCGCGTTTTAAATTAATTGTTACCGATGGAGTTTTCTCAATGGATGGTGTTGTTGCGCCTTTGGATAAAATTTGTGATCTGGCTGATAAGTACGATGCAATGGTAATGGTAGATGAATGTCACGCTGCCGGATTTATTGGTGCGACAGGAAAAGGTACACTTGAGGCAAAAGGTGTGATGGGCAGAGTTGATATTATAACCGGAACTCTTGGTAAAGCATTAGGAGGTGCAATGGGAGGTTATACAACAGCCAAAAAAGAAATTATCGAATTGCTGCGCCAGCGTTCACGTCCTTATTTGTTTTCAAACTCTCTTGCACCGGCAATTGTTGGGGCATCAATCAAGGTTTTTGAACTATTAGAAAAAGATACTTCGTTAAGAGATAAGTTAGAATGGAATACAAATTATTTTAAAGCTGGAATGAAAGAAGCCGGTTTTGATATTATTGATGGAGATTCGGCTATCGTGCCAGTTATGTTATATGAGGCGAAATTATCGCAAACAATGGCAAACGAATTATTGAAGCAGGGTATTTATGTAATTGGTTTCTTCTTTCCTGTAGTCCCTAAGGAAAAAGCGAGAATTAGAGTCCAATTATCGGCTGCTCACACCAAAGAGCACCTAGACAGAGCGATAGATGCTTTTAAAGTTGTCGGTAAAATGTTAAAAGTTATATAATTTCCATATAGGGAAATTTTTGTAGGTTTTTTTTAACATTTCATTTTGTATTTAAAAATTTTGGTGTTACTTTTGTCTGTAATTAACTAAATTGTAATTAAAAAAATTAAGTATGAAACATCTTAACAAACTTTTAGTTGCTGTGATGATGGTGATGGGTTTAACTTCTCACGCGCAAGACAGTAACAATCCATGGGCTATCTCTTTTGGAGTTAAAGCCGTAGACACTAGAACCAGTTCTGGTGCTGGAAGTGGATTCTTTGATCAACATTTTTCTCAGCCTTTCGCTGTAAAAGACAACTGGAATATTCTTCCTTCTTTATCTTACATTGGTGTGTCTAGATACGTAGGGAGTGGTTTCTCTGTAGGTTTACAAGGATCTGTAAACAAAATTGATAAATTGGTTACTTTTGCTCCAACTGCTCCAGGGCATGATTCAAGAGGTAACATTGTAACTAATCCTGGTGACTTAATGTACTACGGAATTGATGCTACAATCAAATACAGCTTCCAGGAATTAATCAAATCTAAAGTAATCGATCCTTCGTTATCTGTTGGTGGAGGTTATACTTTCTTCGGAGATAACAGTTTTGGAACTGTTAACCCAGGTGCTGGTATTACTTTCTGGTTTACTGATGCTATTGGTCTTGAATTAGCTACTAAGTACAAATGGGCTGTAGCTGCTAATGAAGACAAGCCTCTTGACAGATCAGTTTTCCAACACACTGCAGGTTTAATTTTCAAATTCGGAGGTAAAGATACTGACGGAGACGGAATCTATGACAAAGACGATGCTTGTCCAGATGTTGCTGGTTTAAAACAATTCAACGGATGTCCTGATACTGATGGAGACGGAATCGTTGACGCTTCTGACGCTTGTCCAGATGTATTTGGTTTAGCTGCATTAAACGGATGTCCTGATACTGACGGAGACGGAATTGCTGATAAAGATGATGCTTGTCCAGATGTTGCTGGTTTAGCTGCTTTAAAAGGTTGTCCAGATGCTGACGGAGACGGAATCGCTGATAAAGATGACAAATGTCCTACAGTTGCTGGTCCTAAAGAAAATGGTGGTTGTCCTTTCTTAGACGCTGACAAAGATGGTGTTTTAGACAAAGATGATGATTGTCCTACAGTTGCTGGTCCTGCTTCAAACAGAGGATGTCCAGAAGTAACTTCTGAGGCTTTAGAAGATCTTAAAGTTCAAGCTAGAGCAATCTACTTCAACTCAGGAAAAGCTACTTTTAAAACTGGTGACAAAGAAACTCCAGCTAGATTAGATGCTATCAAAGAAATCCTTAAAAACTATCCAAACGCGAAATTCAGCATTGAAGGTCACACAGATAGCGATGGTTCTGACAAATTGAACCAAAAACTTTCTGAAGACAGAGCTGCTGCAGTTATGAACGCTTTGATCGAAAGAGGAGTTAATGTTGATAACTTAGTATCTAAAGGATTTGGTGAGTCTCAACCAGTTGCAAGTAACAAAACTGCTGCAGGTAAAGCACAAAACAGAAGAACTGAAATCAAACATATTGGTTCTAAATACCAAGGTAAAATCTAATTTACCTTAGTAAAATAAAACAGAAAAGCCATTCTTAATTGAATGGCTTTTTTTATTTTTATCAAATGATAAATTCTTCTTTTCTCAATAAAATAGCCAATGTTATAATTCAGGATTATTCAGCTAAACTTGCTGAAACTACTATTATCCTGCCTAACAAAAGAGCAAAGGTCTTTTTGATCGAAGCTTTGAAAAAAGAAATTAATCAAACCATTCTTTCTCCTGAAATTATAAGTATTGAAGATTTTGTTCAGGATGTTGCCGCAATTCGATCTGTAGATTCTATTGAGCTTCTATTTGAGTTTTATGAAGTATATCTTTCTGTTACAGAAAAACAACATCAACAATCTTTTGAGCTATTTGCCAATTGGGCAAAAACGCTGTTGCAGGATTTTAATGAGATTGATCGTTACTTATTAGAACCATCTCATGTTTTATCTTATTTGAAAGATATCGAAGACATAAAAAAATGGGGAATTGAGGTAGAAAACAAAACAAAATTATTAGAGAATTATATTGATTTTTGGAAACTTCTTCCATTGTATTATAATTCATTATATGAACATTTGCTAAATAAAGCAATTGGTTATCAAGGTTTAATTTATCGCGAAGCAGTAAATAATTTGGATCATTTTTCAAATACTGTTTCAAATAGAATTTATGTCTTTGCCGGTTTTAATGCGTTAAATGCAGCCGAAGAGAAAATTGTACAGCATCTTCTTGCTCTTGATCAGGCAAAAATCTATTGGGATGCAGATCAGACTTTTTTAAATGATCCCTATCATGATGCCGGTTTATTTGTGAGGCGCTTTAAAGAAAGCTGGAAACATTACAAATCAAATCCTTTTGAATGGATTGTAGATGATTTTTCTCAATCTAAAAATATTCAGGTAATTGGAACTCCAAAAACAATTGGACAGGCTAAATTAGCAGGTAATATTATTGAAACAATCATAAATGAAAATCCTGAAACATCTCTTGATAAAGTAGCCATTGTGCTGGGTGAAGAAAATTTATTGATGCCTGTTTTGTACGCTTTGCCATCCTCAGTTGGTGCCTTGAATATTACAATGGGTTATTCCGGTAAAAACAATCCCTCTCAAATATTAATTGCAAAATTATTTAAGATGCATACTAATGCACTTTCCAGAAAAGGCGAGAGTTATGTGTTTTATTATAAAGATGTACTGGATGTTTTAACACACCCATTAGTCGAGCCTTATGCTAAAGCAAACAATTTAGTAAAGATTATAAAAGAGAATAATTACACTTTTATTACGCATAACAGACTTTTAGAGCTTGCCTCTAATTCTACGAATTTATTTAAACTATTATTTCAAAAATGGGAAAATGGTGCAGTAGAAGTTTTAAATAATATTTCGGCACTTTTATTGGTAATAAAAGAAAATTTCAGCAATGACAACGAAGAAGAAAAAATTGCTAAAGCTTTTGTCTATGCGATTTTTAAAGTGATCAACAAACTGATCAATTATTATTTGAAGCACAAGCATATTGACAACATTGACACTTTGTATGCAATTTACAAACAGGTAATTGATGTTGCAGAAGTTTCATTTGAAGGGGAGCCTTTACGTGGATTGCAAATTATGGGGGTTTTGGAAAGTCGTGTTCTTGACTTTGACACCGTTATTGTGACTTCTATGAATGAAGGTAAATTTCCAGCTGGTAAATCACAAAATTCATTTATTCCATATGATGTGAAAAAGGAGTTAGGTTTGCCGACATTTAAAGAAAAGGACGCCATTTATACTTACCACTTTTATCATCTGCTTCAAAGAGCGAAAAATATTTATCTGATTTATAATACCGAAAATGATGGTTTAGATGCCGGTGAACGCAGCCGTTTTATCACGCAATTAGAAGTTGAAAGACAATCTAAACACAACCTGACTTTTGATATCTATAATCCCGTTTTACCAAATACGGCTTATAAACCAATGGTTGTTCCAAAATCAGAGGCTGTTATGGAACGTTTAAAAGAGATTGCTTCGACAGGGTTTTCTCCTTCGGCTTTAACGAGTTATATTCGAAATCCGATTGACTTTTACTTTCAGAAGATTCTTCGTATTCGTGAAGTGGAAGAGGTGGAAGAAAACATAGCTTTAAATACACTCGGAACCATAATTCATGAAACATTAAAAGCGCTTTACGAACCCTTTATTGGGAAGTTTATCTCTGAAAGTGATATTTCAGAATGCTTTAAGATATTGGATGATGAAGTATTAAAGCAATTTAAATTAGTTTATAAAGAAGGTGAAATCAAAAAAGGACGTAATCTTCTGGCTTTTGAAGTTGCAAAACGAAATGTGTTTAATTTCCTGAAAATGGAATTAGAATCAATTCAAAATGGTGATGCGGTTCAGATTATTGCTTTGGAACAAACTTTTGGACGCGAATTTATTCATCCAGCTTTGCCTTTTCCTGTTTTAATTAAAGGAAATGTTGACAGAATTGAATTGCGCAACGGGAAAATAAGAATTATTGATTATAAGACCGGAAAAGTTGAAAAGACAAATGTTATACTGAAATCCTGGAATGGATTGACGCAGGAGCTTAAAAACGATAAAATTATTCAGGTTCTGGCTTATGCGTTCATGTTTGAAAACGAAGCAAAAGGCATTCCGATTGAAGTTGGAATTATTTCATTCAAAAATCTAAAATCCGGGTTTCTGCCTTTTGGTTTTAAAGAAGAAAAAGAGCTGACTATTACGGTTACTTCTGAAATCCTGAATAATTATTTGGAAGAAATCGCCGTTCTTTTAAAAGAGATTCTTGATGTTAATATTCCTTTCGAAGAAAATATTGTTTAACATTTTCGTCAAAACGAGATGATTTTGTTAACATCCAAAAATAAAAGAATAAACAGTTTTTAAAATTATCAGCTTGTTTATTGTTTATTAGAGAAAGAAATATAAAATTGAATAGTAAGAATTTTATTATTCTCAAATAAAATAATGATTCGGTGCTTTTTGATAAAGACAATTTTTTGAAGTAGACTTTTTTTAATTTTATTTTAAAAAGATAAACAAATCCGAAAGAGAAAAAGCGATAAAAAAGTAAAGAAATTAGAGTTGAAGAATTTGTTAAAATGTAATCCTGATTTTTACCGCAATTTGTTTTAAATCAAAACGTAAATTTCTCCTATTAAAAGAAAAAAGCTAAAACTTTTAGAAATTTGTGTCTAAAAATTTTAGCTTTTTTGTAAGTAGTTTTAACTGAATATTTTTTTAAAGAATCCTTTTTTTGTAGGTTCTTCTGTTGGAATATTGTTTATGCTTCCGTTTTCAAAGCGAAATCTTCTGAACTTCATTAGCTTTACATTCAGGTCAAATCTTAATTCTTCTACAGTTTTCATCTTGATAAAATTTTTGCAAATTTATGAAAACTTCTCTTAATCAAGCTTGGGTGCATTCGGTTAGTTTTAAAATTGAATTAAACAGAAGGAAATGTTTGATTTTTGAATGAATCCTCTTTTTCTGTCAAACATTTTTGCATATTTTATTCTAAAAATTGCCAAAAAATAGCGTATAAGTAAAAGTAGGTCAGATGATTGTATAGGGTCATTTTTTTAACAACTGTTTATCGCGCAGTTGTATTTTCTTAAAATATCTTTGATTATTGATAAACAATATAAAATACATGGTTGACATAAATACATTAGTAGAAGAGACTGGCGCAGAATCTGGATTGGTTTTTAACATAGACGGAATTCTGCTTAAATCAGTGAATTTAGAATACGATGGAAATGTAGCAGCAATGATTGGGATGATATTGAAGATGAGTTTAGAGATGTCTGAAGATTTAAATAACGGGGATCTTAAACAAATCATGATCAAGAACAATGATGGAATTGTAGTTGCAAATAAAGATCAGGACGACAATTGTGTTGCACTGCTTTCTAAAGATACAAGTAAAATGGGACTTTTGTTACGCAAAATGGATACCGTTTTCAACAATTAATAAAATACACATTAGATGTTTATGAAGATGGTAAATACTTTATTTATTTGGCAGTTGACTCTAGTAAATCCAATTTAGGTTAACAAGAGCGACTTTGTCTAAATTTAAAAAGGCATCATCTCAAACTATAGTTTTGCCCCCAACAATGAGAAAAAGGCTGTTTCAAAATTCTTTGAACAGCCTTTTTTGATTTTTATTGTTTTGAATTATTCGAAAAACTTAACTAATTCTACTTTTAGTTCTTCTTTGTTTTCGATATGACTCATATGTCCGTCATCAAAAGAAATAAGTTCTGCGGTTGTATCTTCGATTTGGGCGATACTTTCTTCGTAATTTAAGACTGGATCTTTTTTTCCTAAAATCAATAAAATCGGAAATAGGTTTTTGTGCAAAAGTTCTTCTCTGTCTTTTCTGATTTTCATGCCTTCCAGCGAAGCAATAATTCCTTGTAGCGGAGTTTTTAGCGCTTCTTCTTTTACTTTTTCGATTTCTGTGGCAAGCCGTGTTCTGTTCTTTTCGCTAAACAAATTGGCAATTGCAAGACTAACAAAACCGACATAATTTTGTTTTACCGCTTTTATGGCGCGGGTTCTGTTGAGTTTCTTTTCGGCGGTATCTTCTTTTGAAGTAGAATTCAGTAAAACTAATTTCAGGATTTTTTTGGGAAATAATTCGGCGAAAGCCAAACCAACGTAACCTCCCATAGAATGTCCAACAATACTAGCTTTTTCGATTTGTAAATGTTCTAAAACTTCGTGAACAGCATTTGCATTTTCTTCCATCGAATGAACATAACCTAAACAATCTGATTCGCCGTGGCCTAATAAATCAATTGTAATAACGCGATTTTTTGCTGAGAATAGATCAACATATTCATCCCACATTTTTTTGTTTTCCAGAAAGCCGTGAAGAAGGACAATGGCTGATCCTTTGCCCGAATCTGTAAAAGATATTTTGGTATTTTTATATAGAATAGTTTTCAAAATGATAGTTTAAATGATAAAACACAAAGATAAGAAAGCACAAACTTTATAAGAAATATATGTGCTTTTGAGTTAACATTTATTCTATTAATGCTATTATTTTTTTAGAATCGGGAAGTTGTGAAATAGAAAATGGTTTCCATTTCTGAAAACCATTCTATAAATTAAAACCGATTATCGCCATCCAGAAGATTTCCTAATCCGCCAAGCAGGCTTCCTTCGTCACGGCTGTTTCCGCCAGATCTTGGTGCCGAAGCAATAATACGGTCGGCTAATCTGGAGAAAGGCAATGATTGTATATAAACCGTTCCGGGACCTTTTAAAGTAGCATAAAATAAACCTTCACCGCCAAAAATGGAATTCTTGATTCCGCCAATAAATTCAATATCGTAATCTACGTCTTTGGTAAAGCCAATGATGCATCCTGTGTCTACTTTCAGAACTTCACCGTGTGCTAATTCTTTTTTAGCCATTGTTCCTCCGGAATGTACAAACGCCATTCCGTCTCCTTCAATTTTTTGCATAATAAAACCTTCACCGCCAAATAAACCGCGGCCAAGTTTCTGAGAAAATTCTATTCCTACTGAAACACCTTTTGCAGCGCATAAAAAAGAACTTTTTTGACAGATAAACTTGCCCTGAAATTGCGTTAAATCGATAGGAAGGATTTTTCCCGGATAAGGAGATGCAAATGAAACTTTGCTTTTTGTATTTCCCTGGTTTAAAAATGCTGTCATAAACAAGCTTTCACCGGTAAGAACTCTTTTTCCAGCATTTAAAAGTTTGCCAAACAAACCCGATCCCTGTTGTTGGGAACCATCTCCAAATATCGTTTCCATCTGGATATTGTTTTCCATCATCATAAAACTGCCGGCTTCGGCAATTACAATTTCCTGTGGATCCAGTTCTATTCCACATATTGCATTTCTTCTCCAAAAATCTGATAATCTATTTCGTGTGCCTGCATGATTTCTACATTATTTTGTTTTAAAATAAGTCGAATGATGTTTTAGAACGTTACAGGTTTTTCTATATTTTCTTAAAAGGCTGTTTTTTAATGAGAAAAATGGTGGTAAAAGTATTTTTTTAAAAAGATAAAAAGCTTTTGTTATTTTAAATTAGTCTTAATTACGTGTTTAATTAGTTTAAATTCTATATTTTTGCAGCGTTATTAATTTTATCAAAATGGCATTAGTTAGCGATTTGACCACCAAAATATTGTTTGAAACCGAAAAAGGATACAGTTATCAATGTGATTTGACTAATAGTATAATTATCAATTTTGTAGATACAGTATCAAGCTATAAAATTCATGATTTTTTGATTTTTCAAAGAAAGGTAAATAACGTTGACATTCTCAATATGCTTTATGACTTGTCTGATAAGTCAGATGCACAATTGATTGAAACTACAAAAAGAAACTTCTCAAGAAATCTCACTATCTGCGAAATAGTTCAGCTTAGGGAATTATTAAACGGAACTAAATTTACTCTCAACCTGCATTCTATGCTTTGCAATATTCTTAAAGTTGAGTTAATTTAAGGCTTTACTTAGATTAAATCCAAATTTGCAAGTGTCTAAACCTGTTCGCTTTAATTTTTGTAACTTTACATGTATAAAAATTATAAGGTTATGAAAGATTTACTAAGAACAAGTACTTCATTAGTTGAAGGAATAGAAGATATATTGAATTTACAGGCAAAAATAGAAAGTGACGCTTCCAATAAATATTTAGCTATGGCTGCATGGCTTGATAGAAACGGTTTTGACAATACAGCATCTTATTTGTATAAGCAAGCTGAGGAAGAAAGAGAGCATTTTCTTAAAGTTTTCAGATATATTACAGATATGGGAGGGATTGCAATTACGCCATCTGTTCCTGAAGTGCAGCAGGAATTTGCTTCTTTCAGAGAAGTATTTGAAATCGCTTTGCAAAATGAAATCGCCGTTACTCAGGCCATTAACAGAGTAATTGCAAAATGTAGAGCAGAAAATGATTATGCTACAGAAGATTTTATGATGTGGTATGTTGCTGAGCAAAGAGAAGAAGAGAAAAATGCAAGAAGAGCTTTAGAGCTTTTTGAGTTGATTAACGAAAACGAAGCTACAGGCAAATTTGAATTAGATTTGCAAATATCAAAAATTGGATAATAACCAATTTATAAAATAAAAAAAGCCCTTAATATTCAATTATTAAGGGCTTTTTTATTTACTCATTCATCAGACTCTCAATCTCCTCTACTTCAACTGGAATATTGCGCATTAAGTTAAAAGGAGCACCTTTTTCCTGAACTACAACATTATCTTCAAGACGAATTCCGAAACCTTCTGCCGGAATATAAATTCCAGGTTCAACCGTAAAAACCATATTGGCTTTCATTGGTTCGTGAAGCAAACCGTAATCGTGCGTGTCAAGTCCCATGTGGTGAGAAGTTCCGTGCATAAAATATTTTTTATAAGCTGGCCAATCCGGATTTTCGTTCTGAACATCGGCTTTGTCTATTAAACCCAAACCAAGCAATTCGGAAGTCATTATTTTACCCACTTCAACGTGATATTGTTTCCAAAGTGTTCCCGGAGTTAACATTGTTGTAGCTTCGTTTTTTACATTCAAAACTGCTTTATAAACCGCTTTTTGACGATCAGAAAAACGTCCTGAAACCGGAATTGTTCTTGTCATGTCGCTTGAATAATTGGCATATTCTGCTGCAACATCCAATAAAATTAAATCTCCTGCTTTACATTGCTGATTGTTTTCGATATAGTGCAAAACATTCGCATTATTACCCGAAGCAATAATTGGTGTGTAAGCAAAACCTTTAGAACGGTTTCTGATGAATTCGTGTGCCAATTCAGCTTCGATTTCATATTCAGTAACATTTGGTTTTACGAATGACAATAATCTACGGAAACCTTTTTCGGTAATATCACAAGCGTGCTGAATCAAATCGATTTCTTCACTTTCTTTTACAGAACGAATGCGTTGTAATATTGGATTGCTTTTCGCCACATTATGAGCCGGATAACGCTCTTTCCACCATTTTACAAAACGAGCTTCGCGGGTTTCAGTTTCTACTGTTGCGCGATAATGTTCGTTTGTGTTAATGTACATCGTGTCTGCATACGTCATCATTTCGTTCAAAACTTTATGAAAATCCTGCAACCAATAAACAGTTCTGATTCCTGAAACCTGAAAAGCGCGTTCTTTGCTTAATTTTTCACCTTCCCAAACTGCGATATGATCGTTTGTTTCTTTCAGGAAAAGAATCTCTTTTTGGTTTTCATAAGGCGCATCCGGAAACAAAAGCAAAATACTTTCTTCCTGATCTACACCACTCAGATAAAAAATATCCCTGTGTTGAGCAAACGGCAAAGTACTGTCGGCACTAATTGGATAAATGTCATTTGAGTTGAAAACGGCAACAGAATTAGGTTTCATTTCTGCCGTAAATTTTCTGCGATTTTTTACAAAAAGAGCGCTGTTTATTTGATGATATTTCATAATAATTTCATTTTTGAACTTCGAATTTCAAAATTAGTGATTTTTGAAGAAGTGCGTATAATTGATTTATTAAAGTTTTCTTATTTGTTTGAGATTTTTTGCACGCAGATTTATACGGATTGAAACAGATTTACGCAGATTTTTATTACTGCAATATTTGTCTTCACAATCTTGTCATTCTGAGGAACGAAGAATCTCCGCAAGTAACTCGACAAAGATTGTTAAACGCAAAGTTTGTCATTTCAACAATATTGATAAAATCTCAGCAACTTAGTTTCTCAGAATCTTAGCGTCTTTTAAATAATGGCGTGTCCCTCCGGGTCGGGCTTTCGGCTATATCTTTTGTTCCGTTTCACTTCACAAAAGGATACCGCCTCTATCCCTCACGCGAACTTGGGTTTGTAAGAGCTTTTTTGATACTTTAGCAGAATAATACTTGTCTTAAAGTGAAGTTGTTATTTATTAAATCAAAACACTTATGAAATCTTTTAAAGTAATTTTAATTATTTTTTGTTCACTTTTAATTTCTTGTAATAAAAAACAAGAAGAAAAAAAGAGCGAAAAGAATAACGATACAATTGTTATCTATAACGTTGACGAGTTGTTTAAGAATGAAGGGAAAAATGTAAAAATAATTGATACATCTTGTATAAATGAGGAAAAGAGAGCTCTGTCTGATATTAAAAAAGGGAAATTAATATATTATTGTTTTATGGGAATGACTGAAATGTTTAAAAGCAATAAAGAAATGAAAGAAATTCTTTCCAAATATAATATCCAAATTGATTCCGTTTTAACATATTGTGTTCCAATGCCTAAAGGGTTTGAAAGGAACTGTTATGTAATGATAATGAATAACGAAATTGATAAAAAATATGGAAATAAATTTATTGATTCTTTAAGGGTTCTGGCAGAAAAGCAATATGTTAAAAATCATCCAGACAAGATATTCCAATATGATGAATGCGATACAGTTTCTAGTTATCCTGGTACAAAAGGATATAGGGATTATTATGAGAAATCGAAAAAAGATTTCTCAAGGAATTTTGTTTATCCAAAAGGATATGAATATAAAAAGGAAAAGAATTTTTCAAGTACAGATGTGAGTTTTATTTTGACTAAAAAAGGCAAAATATTAAATATAGAAACAGATTGTTCTTTTGCAAATTCAAAGAATGAGAAGTTTGCAGGATATTTTAAAACTAAGGCGGAAAATTTTATAAAAGAAGTTAAATGGATTCCTGCAAAATATCAAGGTATAAATGTTAATAGTGAAATACATTTTTATTATTTTCATAAGTAAAAGAGGTCAACTCAAGGGCGCAAATTTTCAATCCATAAAAAAAACCGAAGCATTTAAAGCTTCGGTTTTTCAATCAAATATATCTTTCGTAAAAATTATTTTTTCTCTCTCAACAACTTCTCTAAAAAAGCTACTTTTTCTTTTTCAGCTTGAATTAATTGTTGATAAAGTTTTTTATTCTCTTCAAAAGCTTCAAGAAGTTTGTCAAACGGATTGAAAGTGCAACCTAAATTAATTGCAGAGGAAGCATTGTCGTTATATGTATTTCCAATAATATTAAAAACAGCGTCTTCAGAAAAGTTTTTTATTACTTCAGGCGTAACGCCCAAAGCTTCAGCAATTGATTTAAGTTTTTCGTCGTCAATGCTTTCGCTTCCTTCAATCGTAGAAATAGTTTGCTGACTTACGCCAATTGCTTGGGCAAGCGCTTCTTGTTTCATATCTCTAAGCTCTCTGATTCGGCTTATGTTTCTCCCGATGTGTCTAGGTTTTGGTGCTGTGCTCATAGTTCAAAGATATTTAAAATTCTTTTACATTTTTGGTTTTAGTAGAAAACAAGTCTCGGTTTGTAAGATACATTTTGTAAATTGTTTCCGATATTGTAAAAATACAATTTTTCTGACGATTTTATTAAACCTGACAGCTTTTTAAAACCTGTCGGGTTTAGAAGATAAGTAAAATATTAGAGAGAAATGACCATACAAAAAGCAAACCCAAACGACCACCAAATCCTAACAGAAATCACCAAAAAGTCAAAAGCATATTGGGGATATTCTGAAGAACAAATTGAAAATTGGTCGCAATTCTTAACTGTTTCAAAAGAATATATCGAAACCAATTCGGTCTACAATTTAATTGTTGACGATCAGATTATTGGATATTATTCCTTATTCCACGAAAGTGAAAATACTATTAAACTGGATAATTTGTTTGTCTTGCCTGATTTTATTGGCAAAGGATTTGGCAAAGTATTAATGAATGATTTTCTAATTCAGTTAAAAGATATTGAAGCGCAAAAAGTAGTTCTCAATTCTGAACCAAATGCCGAAGAGTTTTATTCAAAATTCGGATTTGTAAAAGTGGGTCAAATAGAAACTTCTATCAAAGATCGATATTTGCCAATATTGGAGTTATTAATAGAAAAAGCATAAAACCGATAGAAGTTTTAGAGTAAATTTTATAGTCATTAAAGATGAAATTAAATTCAGAAGTTAAGTATTTAACCCATAAACAAAACAACATTTTTTTGCTGGTTTCGCTATCTCTTATTTGGGTTTGGATGTTTATTACATCGATAATAGACACAGGAAATGATCGCGGATTGATGACGAGTTTTGGTGTCGTAATAATTTTGACTTTTTTATTGGTACAATTCCTTGCAAAAAATAAATCAGGAGAATATCTCGCAACATTCTTTTATCTCAGTTTTGGGTGCTTTCTAAGTTTTATTATAACGATGACAATTGGGCTTCTTATTTCGGCAATTACCAAATCGGGCTGGGCATGGAGTATAGTTCCGTTAACGACAACCGGGTTTTTGTTGTTTTTTATTCTTAGACGATTGTTTTCTTTTCCGGATAATTTTGTTGCATTTTGGGTATTGTTTTCATTGCCAATCCTGACATTCATAACATTGGAAGTATTGCCTTTTGTTGTAAATATTGATAAGCACGATTTAGGAATCGGGTTTCCAATTGCGATTTATTTAAGTTTTGTTTTTATTGCAATTGCGATACTTTGCAGAGAAAGTCAAAAAGAAATAATAGAAGAATAAAAGGAAATTAACTTCGAGAATCAATGAGGAAGATTTACAATTTGGATCCACAACAATAAGTAAATCATTTGAAATCCATTAATCTGTGGCATAGAAATAAAATGCAGAATTCAAGTTTTAAATTAATTACAATCAAAGACATTAAATCACAATATCCATTTCTTTTGGATCACGAAGGATTTGATTATTTTGAAGAATGGGAAGATGAGGATTTCTTCTTAATTTCAATTGAAGATGTATCTTTTGAAGGTGACTTTCATTTGGATCTTTATGACGATAAAGAGAAAAAATGGCTTTCGAATCTATTAAATCTTCCATTAAATGAAATCGAAAAAATACGAATCGAAGGTGTTTTAGTAAACGGAAATTTCTCTACAAAGGGAACGCTTATAAATGCCGAAGGAGATTATGGACCTTATGTTTTTATTGACGGAAATGTTACTTGCCAAAGTATGTTATTGGGAGGTGCGTATGTTGAAATAAACGGAAATGTCAAAGCTCAGGAAGTTGTGATGACATCTTATAATCATGGTAATTTTAAATGTTCGGGTATTATTGAAGCTCCGGTTTTTATAGTCGACGATCATTATACAACATTTGCAGATCGAAAAAATGACTTGTTTTATTACAACGATAAAACAGGTATTTTTGATTCAAAAAATGTTTGTGAATATGATTATAATGCTGACGAATATATTATTTCAGATGAGTTGCGAAAACATCTGGGTAATTCCTTAATAGGAACTTTTGAAGAATTAAAGCGTGAGTTAGAGCATGGAGAATTGGTTTTAAAACAAAATAATCCTTCGGAAAAAACTTATAAATATTGGCAAAAGCGAGTTTTGTCATATTATAGAGATCTAAAAATAGTTCCGCCTCAATTTAAGGATATAGAATTGTGTGAGTGGGCTTTGAATAGTACATTTCATGCTTTGCCATTTGTCAATCCGGAATTTATTACGCCCGAACTTTGCGAAAGATTAGTTGAAAAAGATGGTTTTGCGATTCAGAAAATCCCAAGTCAGTTTATCACGAACGAACTTTGTTTCAAAGCGGCTCAAAGCGGAACATTGATTTCGTTTATTCCGCATGAATTTTATTCGGAGGAATTGATATTAACGACTTTTAAAAACGGTAAACACGAACCGAATATTACTGATGTTCCGTCTGAATTTATTACAGATTATTTGCTTGAAGAATATGTGAAATTTAGCAAAGGATTATGGCTCGATAAAGTCTGCAAAGAAAATGGAAAAGATAAATTAGCAATTTTAAAACGAATTGTTGACGATGGAATAGCGAATTTAGATGCTATTTTTGGAAATCATTTTAGTAAAGAGATTGTTGATTATGCCGCTTCTGTTTATAATAATGAAAAGTATAAACAAGAATGGAATAATTACGTTAAAGTATATAAGGTTAAATTTGAGCGTATTGGATTAAATGAATATTTTTAAAATCTGTAAAGTAGATTATGGAATCAAAAATTGAAATAAGAAAAGTAGAAAAACAAGACTTAGATTTTGTGTACAAAGCAATCTGCGAACTCGAAAATGAAGAATTAGATTTTGAAGTTTTCAAACAGATATTCGATGAAAACATTTCGAATAAAAATAATCTGTACTTATTGGCAGAAAATGAAAATGAAGGATTAGGTTTTATTAGTTTTCATACACAAAACCTTTTGCATCATTGCGGATTGGTTGGCGAAATTCAGGAATTTTTCATTCATCAAAATTATCGCGGACAAGGAATTGGTCGACAATTAATAAAAGAGATCACGCATTATGCAGATCAGAATAACCTGAAAAGTATTGAAGTTACCACCAATAAAAGAAGAATAGAAAACGTGTTCATTTACGAAAATCTTGGTTTTGAGTTAACACATAATAAGTTTACGATTTATAAGTAAGTCATCGTTGCATTGGAAACGTTTAACATAAAAAAAACTACTATTTTGTTAGTAGCAGTTTTTAATAAATTGATTATGTTGTTATAGTGCGTATTCCATACAAATACTATTTGTTGCTGTTTTGTATAAATACCAACCACATAGGTTTCTTCCGTAATAAGAGACTTCATCACCGGCACATAATGGATATGGTACGCAATTTACAGTTCCACCGTTAATTGATTTCAATTCTTCTTTTGATAGTTTTTGTAATTTTGATAATTTTTCAAGATTTTTCATAGGTAATTTGTTTTTTGGATGTTTCTAATCTATAAGTTTTTCGGATACGACTGTGATAAAAAAGGGATGATGATGTTGTTAAACCGCTCCATATTCCATACAGATACTACCTGTTGCTGTTTTGTATAAATACCATCCGCAGGAATTTATTGTATAAAAAGTAACTTCTTGACCGTTACATAGCTGCCATGGTATGCAAGGAGTGCCGTTACCACCGTTAATTGATTTCAATTCTTCTTTTGATAGTTTTTGTAATTTTGATAGTTTTTCAAGATTTTTCATAGGTAATTTGTTTTTGGTTTTCCTACTCTATAAGTTTTTCGGATACGACTGTGATAAAAATACAAATTATTTCTAAATAAATACTTACAAAAAAGCAATCGTAAGTCTTTGCGAGGAACGAAGCAATCTCATGTAGAAAATCGTCAAGGGTTGCTCTTTTTAGTGCGGGTGCTTTGTTTCTCGCAATGACAAAACAAGGCTACATAAAAAAAACCTTTGTCAAAGTTTTAAACTTTGACAAAGGCTCTATAAAGTAACTAATTGGAATTTGGTCCCGAAGGCTCGGGATAAAAAAATGGAATTTACCTTTTAGTCAATGCACTTATAATATCTCGCTCCAATTAAATTTGGAATTTCTTTTTCGATTCTGTCCAAAACCCATTCGTTTTTAGGAGCTCGAATACTTTGTTTTTGTTCTTTTTTGTGAAGACTTTCGTAAGTTTCAAATCCAATTTCTGTACTTTCTTCCAGATTTTCAAAAAGTTTAGTATTGGCTAAAGCCGATTCCCATTCCGGTTGAATTGTTCCTTCAAAAACTTTCGATTTTGATCCGCTTCCGTAAGCCAGGAATCCAAATTTAGTTCCGGCAATTTCTCTCTTCGTATCGTAATAATGAGCCAAAGTCGATAATAATCCCATGAAAATGGAACCTGTATAAAGATTTCCAATTAAAGAAGAAGCCAATTCTGCAGGTTGTAATTTATCGGTTACGAATTTTTTATACTCCTCAGATTTTCCAACTTCTTTAATTTTAGTTTGATAATCTGCCGGTTCAATATTTTCTGAAATGATTTTATCAGTGTGATCTAGAGCATAAATTTCAGATAACATTCTGCGTCCCTGAAAAGAATAGGGAAGATGCATAATGATGCTGTTCCAGGAATTGTATAAAGTTTCTGTTGTATTTTTTAATTTCTTGAATGAAAAGTAGGCAGATCTCGTACGATCCATATAACATTGATTCGAATATTGACCATCAAAAACCGGTTGGTCTTTATGAATTTCAATTTCAGCTTCTAAATTATCAAACCAGGGATCGTTGTTTTCATTTTGTGTAATCGCTTCTTTTGAAATACTTCTGTAAGGTTTAAAAAAGTCAAAAACACCTTTTGTACTTGTTGCCCAATTTTCATCAAAAGCAATAATTCTTGGGTTTGAAGTTACAAGCATTGCAAGAGCTCCGGCACCTTGTGTGTATTCTCCGGTTGAATTCAAATCATATTTTGCAAAATCAGTTGTAACAACAATTGCTTTTTTGGTTGGATTCAGTTTTACAAAATCAATGCAGTTTTGCAAGGCGTCAACTCCGCCAATGCAGGCAAAAGTAAAATCGACAACATCACATTCGGCTAAAGAATCTTCACCAAATTTTTGTTCCATTAAACTAATTAAGAAAGAACTGATTGGCTTCGAACTGTCGATTCCGCTTTCTGTTCCAACATAAATTCTGCTTATTTCGTTTAAATTTATATTGTTTTCAAGGATAAGTTTTGTCAAAGCGTTTGCTCCAAAAACTACTGCGTCCTGATGAACGTCAGGTAAAGTCATTTTAATTAATCCGAGACCTTTTTCTAGTTTTTCCGGTTCTATATTTCTGGCAACAGCCAAAGTTTTTATGGGTAAATGTATGTTGGCTACGTCAAAAGAAATAGCATCAATTCCTGTTTTCATTCTGATTTTTTTTGAAGCCGATAAAGGTAAAATTATGCTATTAAAATTCGGCCGTTTTCTTGGATTAAAATTGGTGACGGCTTTATTTTTGAGGAAAATAAATCAAAAAGCTTAAAAAAATAGCAAATTAGTAATTGTATAAAAATCAGGATTTCGGCAAAACGCCTTTTTAATTTCGCTTATTTGGTTGTTTTCTAATATTTTGTACAATAGTCTTAAAAGCTCTTTAAAATCATTATAAATAACAGCGAAATGGTTGTAGTTCTTTTGTAATTGAGTTATTTTTGTCTAATTTTTTAAAACAAACTACTTAAACACTTATG
>Ga0247736_10000069_pt1 | contig 43478 bp, 34 predicted proteins | sample UWRJL193509B2_FD_180935 | JGI IMG/M metagenome (GOLD analysis project Ga0247736, IMG submission 180935) | Plant litter microbial communities from Arlington Agricultural Research Station in Wisconsin, United States - UWRJ-L193-509B-2 | ecosystem: Environmental > Terrestrial > Plant litter >...
TATCTGCACTCTGAAACTCTCCGAATGGGGTGATGTTATGCCACCTTTTCCTTTACTTGGGCGTTCATTTTCTTTACTCATTTTTCTGTGATGAAAAACTTTCTTATGTAAACTCATTTCAGGAACGGACAATTACAGCCTGAAGTTCATTGAAAAATAAGGATACCATCCTTCTTGCGAATGACCTGCTAACAGCTGTACAATCGTGAGGCCCGCCGGAGCAAAATATACACCGCCACCAGTTCCCTGATGCCATTTATCCGAATGTTCATCTTTCTCCCAAACCCTACCGGCATCATAAAATCCGGTAAGCCCTAATTGTCCGGGAAGAATATAACTCGCAATATTAAATAGTTTTACCCTTGCCTGTAAGTTATTATAAACCATATGTTCACCGGCAAACCTGTTTTGCAGGTATCCAAGTAAGTTGCCCTGTCCCCCTAAAAACATAGATTGGTAAAAAGCAGCATCACCTGCAGTGATCCCACCGCCTATACGGTCAGAAATCACAATTGTCCCTTTTGAATTTAAACGCTGGTAATAAGTAAATTCTGGCCTGATCTGCAAAAAGGATTTAGAATAATTGTTCAATCCGGTATATCCCTGGATATTTACACTAAAAAAATATCCTTCAGATGGCAATACGTTGTTATTTCTTTTATTACTGATCAGGTTTACCTGTACCCCCGCATGCGCTTTATCCTGATCTACAGTTAGACTATCATATGATTTGATTAAACCCGATTGGTTAATGAATCTCCCGCCATTATCATCTCTGTTCAAATGATAAAACTGAAGGGATGGCCCGGCACTAATTGTAGCGGACTCCCCGATATGCCAGCGCAATGACGGATCGATTTGATAGGTATCAAACCGTGTACGGTGATAAGTACGGTAGTTATCAATTTTATTTAATACCGTTTCATTACCGCGTCCGAAAAAGTTCATCGTATTATCCGGAGCCTGAACAAATGCCTGAAGGACGATATCAGCTTTACCTGCCGCCTGCAGCCATTCGCCGCTATACCTGACACGAAAGGCAGACGTGGCAAAAGAATGAGATACCATCAGTTGCTGTACACTTGCATAAGGCAACTTCCTGAACCCATCCATTTTGGTATACTTAAAACCTAAGCCCAGCAAAAACCCATCATCCGCATTCAGCGCTGCCGTAGCCAATGGCATCCAAACATTGTAAGGATTAGCAGGAACAAATTTTGTACTCAGGCTGTCTTTCCCATTATAGATTTTTACTTTGCGCGCCGCATTTTTAACATCAAAATCTTTCTCTCCTTTACCGCCGATAACTCTCAACCTAATCGGAGAATTCACCGTGTTCACTATTACCTTATCATCTCCATCACCTACATACAGACGTATCTCTTTTGTGATAGCAGCACTATAAATCTGGTTCACCAGAGTATCCTTAAACTGACCGGATTTATCTAACTTATTAATCACTACCCTAATATCTTTGCCAGAATCAGTAATAGACACCTGCTCGCTTTTATCACTTGTACGGATATCGACAATCCGGTTAATAAACTGATAGTACTCCTCCATCGCAGCGGGGATATTGTTCCTCCGCTCCTTTAATTTGGCTAGCAATTCGTCATGACGGATACGATAGATTTCTGGCGGCATACGCTTAAGCCCCGCCTCCAACACCTCATCTGTTTCTGCCTTAACAAATGCATTGACAATCCGCTTGTAGTCTGCATAACTTAACTGCGTATCCGGGTAACCCTTCAGAAATTTCGTTTTAGCTAGCGAATACTTAACACCAGATAAATCACCCTCAAAATCACCAAACAAAGGATTGATCCATGGCAAAGCAGCAATTGACGGGAACAAACCCTGATTTACATGAAAAACCTGGTCACGGTCACGAGGCACAGCACTGTAAACCTTGTCCTTTCCCTTTTTTTCAGACACCCATCTCCACTGGTCCTCATGACGGTCCCAGTCGCCAGTTAACAAATCTAGTAACCTTGCTTTCAAAAACTGCTCACCATTAACACGATTGTCATGATCTTCATTTAACTCTTTAATCATTTTGGGCGTGTTATCTGATTCTCCCGCAGGTTCCCTTTCTTCGAGCAATACAACCATGCCCGCGAAAACCTTTTGATACTCACCTAATGCTTCATCAGGCTCTACGACACCAATAATAGGATTAGTATGATAAACTCCGGCGGCGGATGCCAGCGGCGGTATCACCAACGCAGAAAACGGATGCTGTGCACTCATGGCGTCATCTACCCAGTCAACTGCAAAAGTACCCTTCAGATTTTCGGGCAAAAGCTTATCAGGTGTCTTCTCTACACTGCGCATTACCCATTCCTTACCCGCTTTATCAACCAGACGCAGTGATTTAGACTGCATACCGCCACCCTCTTTTACCGGTAGCAATCCACCATGTACCTTTGATATCCAGATCAAAGGCATTTTAACTTCCGAAGCCCACTCTTTCCGGTAATTATTCCCGAAGAACCAGCGGTGCGCACCAGTTACATTAATATAAGACGGATGAACAGCCTGTACAATACTATCAGGAGCACCATTAGAATTTGCTTTTTTTTCTATTATACGGTGCTGCGCATCCACTGATGCAGCAATTAATGTAAATAATAACGGGAGTATAATTTTACGCATAATCTACGCTTAAGGTAATGTTCACATCTATGTTCGCTGCCTAATCTATCCAGCTGCACCATTAATAAGTTTAACCTATGTATAACTACCAGGCTGGATAACTGATAAAATGATAATAAATGTGCTGATCCGGATAAGGCTCTTCTAAATATCAAATATAGCATAAAACTACTCCAAAAAGCATCGCACGAATCATTTAAAGGTCAATTAGTCTTTTTTTTGTTGCTTCAAAATGAGCGATACAAAGCCTTAAGACAGGCTGAAGTTAGCTGTATAAAACATTAATGATCATTAACTTTATAGATTCACATACTTTGTGTATCTGCAGCTTTTACGAAACCTTGTTTTTTATAGAACTCAATTGCATTTCCTTCTGCTACAAGGATTTGCTGGTGAAAGCTGCCGTATTTTTCCTGAAACCTCGCCAAGATCAATTTTCCGACACCCTTAGCATCATAATCAGGATGCACAACCAATGCGGATAATAAACAACCAGGTACCCATCAGAGATGGCATTTCCAAGTCCGATCAGCTTGTCGCCTTCCCATGCAGTTACAAGACAATGAGAACTAAGCAATGCTTTATACAGTCGATCTGGTTTATCTGCGGAGGACCATGAATTAGCTTTATAGAGCTTTATGATATCTTCTAACTGCACTTCGGATGTTTCTTTAATATCAATATCCACAAATCTCGATTTACAAAAACTAACCTACATCAATTCTGTAATAATATTTAACAAATGACCAATTTATTTTGAAATACGACATAAAAACATAATAAAATTAGAAGAAAAAACTATAATCACGTGTAATTAGAACCAAAAACACATTTTATTTTAATAATTATACATTAATAGGTATATTACTCTCATAAACAACAGATTAATACAACCAAAAATAAAAATAGCTACAAACAGACAATTATAAATTCATCATTTACGTTTGTAAATAAAAATGCAACTGAAAAAAAATAGAAATTAACGTCACCAATTAATTAACCAAAACAACTTAGAAATTATTATTAACCTCTAAACTGATACACAACCATGGCAAAACTTGAGTACATCTGGCTTGACGGGTATAAACCAACACAAAGTCTACGCAGCAAAACAAAAATCGATAAAGATTTCAGCGGAAAATTGGAAGATCTGGATAACTGGAGCTTCGATGGTTCATCCACCGAACAAGCTCCGGGTGGTTCATCTGACTGCATTTTAAAACCTGTATATGTAATTAAAGATCCGCAGAGAAAAGATGGATATTTAGTTATGTGCGAAGTTATGGATTCTACAGGCGCAGCGCACGAGTCTAACGGACGTGCACTGATTGAAGATGACGATAATGATTTCTGGTTCGGGTTTGAACAAGAATATTTCCTCTGGAACCCTGAAACAAATAAACCATTAGGCTTCCCAGCCTCTGGCTATCCTGGTCCGCAAGGTCCATATTACTGCTCTGTGGGTGCTAACAATGCATTCGGAAGAGAGATTGTTGAAGAGCATCTTGATGTATGCCTTGAAGCAGGTTTAAATGTAGAAGGCATCAACGCTGAAGTTGCAGCGGGACAATGGGAATTCCAGATTTTCGCTAAAGGTGCAAAAGAGGCTGGCGATCAAATCTGGTTAGCCCGTTATTTATTGGAAAGAATAGGAGAGAAATACGGAGTATCTATCAACTGGCACTGTAAACCAATGGGTACTTTAGACTGGAACGGCTCTGGTATGCACGCAAATTTCTCTAACACCGCTTTACGTACGGCTGGTAAAAAAGAAGTTTACGATGTGATTTGTGAAGCTTTCCGCCCCGTAGTAAGCGAACATGTGGAAGTTTATGGGGCAGATAACCATCTGCGTTTAACCGGTAAACATGAAACTGCTTCTATTATGGATTTTAGCTACGGAATATCTGATCGTGGTGCCTCTATCCGCATTCCGTTAGCAACTGTAGAAAAAGGCTGGTTTGGCTATCTGGAAGACCGTCGTCCTAATTCGGCTGCCGATCCATACAAAGTAGCAGCGCGTATTATTAAAACTGTTAAATCAGCAGACCTTGTAGCTGTAGAAGAATTATCAAAAACTGCAGAATTAGTATAACTGATAAAATCATAGACATAAAAAATCCCCTGGCTTATGCCAGGGGATTTTTTATGTCTATTTACTTTTCGTTATCTTATACATTCCTGCTCCATGGCGATTGATTTCGGGAGCAAACTCAGCAGAGAACTTACCTACAACTTTTCCAGTCCAAAGATTTGTAATCACACAAGGCGAATTAAATCCGAGTTCCTTTAAATTAACTGTGATTTTCATACTTTTTAAGGGTTCGACACTGTCAGATTTATTAAAAACCGCCAGGTACTTCGCACCAGTTCCGGGTTCATCTGCCGTCCATGCTGCTTTATTTTCGTCCATAAAAAGCTGTTTATTGTTCGTACTGCTATTCAAAACTTTCAGCACCGCACGGTTAGTCAGTAAACTGAGCGTAAATGGGTCATTATCCGGAAGATTTCCTCCAAACATTAACGGGGATTTAAAAATACTCCACAGCGTCATTAATGTATATTGTTCATCTTTTGTAAAATGGGTCATCCGTGAATCACCCCTTTCTGCCCGGATACCAATTCGGCCAAGCGGCAACATATCCCCATCCGGATACGCACCAAAAGCACGCCATTTATTCCAGCGTTCAAAAACTTCAAAATGCTCTTTAAGCTGTTTCCAGCTATCCCAAAAATCACCTACCGTACGCCACATGTTGGCATACTTCTGTACATGGTCTGCATGAGCTACAGGCGTTTCGCCCGGCGAGGTACTTAACACTATTTTTCTACCCGTTCTATCGATTGCTTTACGGATTATTTCAATTTCTCCTGCAAAATATATCGGAGAAGAAAGATCATCAACCTTTACAAAATCCAATCCCCAGGAAGCATATAACTCAAACAGCGAGTTATAATATTCCTGGGCTCCTTTTTTTGTGGGTACAACCGTATACATATCATGGAGCCATAAACACTGGTCTTTATCAGAATAGATATCTTTCGCAGTTAAATTCGTGCCTTTAATCGGCGTATTCTGGTTTACAGCAATCACAGGGATACCCCGCATAATATGGATCCCGAATTTCAATCCTTTGCTATGGATATAATCAGCCAGAGGCTTAAAACCTTTTCCACCTTTTGCAGAAGGGAAACGGTTTACAGCAGGCATGAACCTTCCGAATTTGTCGAGCACATAATTTGGGTCCTTTTCATTATACCCATGAGCTTTATCATTTCCTACATACCATCTGATATCTACAATGATATAATTCCAGCCAAAACTTTTGAGATTTTTAGCCATGTAATCCGTATTGGCCTTTACTTCTGCCTCGGTAACTGTAGGGCCATAACAATCCCAGCTGTTCCAGCCCATTGGTGGAGTAGATGCCCAGTTATGAAAGTCTTTTATTGCTTGTGAATAACTTGTAAATGAAATTACAAGTAGTAAAATCGATAAGATGGTTCTTCTTTTCATCTATTTATATTGTTGTTTTTTGATTGTTAGCCAGAGCCTTTGATAATTTAAATAATTCTAACCAATGTGGCTTAATAATTATTTAAATCGTGCCGGGTTTATACTTTATTTAATAGTAGTTGATGACGGCCATGCAAGAGTTAATGCTGCCGCTTCTTTTGCTGTTATTGGTAATACTGTTCCGTGGCGGGGATGAAAATCCATCGACACCTCATTATCGATCGCCGTAAAGTTTTCGAGATCTGTACTTTTTGTAAACTGGTACTTGCCCTTCATGTAAACATCATACATCAGGATCCATTCGTTTGAATTATTTAGTTTAAAAGTGCCTGCCCCTTCTACAGCATCTTTGGTTTGCTGCAGGTAGTTATCATTTTTCATGACATATCCTGTGGTAAGCTCGTTAGATACTGCTTTTTTTATACCTGGCTGACGATCTTCTGTTTTAAAGAACAGGTGATAAAGGCCATCTTTAAACTCAATATCGCCATCAATGCAAGCCGCATTATCCGGACTAAAAAAGAGTTGTTTCGGCACCCCTTCCAGGCCAGTAAAATCTTTATTAGCATAAGCATAATAGATTTTATCTTTATCGTTACCAAAACGCATTGACCAATAAATCATATACTTGCCCGCTTTCGGATCAAAAATAGTTTGTGGTGCCCAAACCCTGTTTACAGTTGCAAATTCTGTGAAACTCTCCGGAATATTAACCACACTGGATTTCCAATTTAACAGATCGGTTGATTTTAAAAATACCATCGCATAATTTGGACCCCATCCATTTTTAGCTACCTGCATATCTGTGGCCACCATATAAAAGGTTTTATTATCCTGACCACGCAAAATATGAGGGTCACGCACCCCTCCAGTGGAGCTGATTTTCCCTGTATTGATCACCGGTTTGTTATCATTTAATGCCCGATAGTTATAACCATCCTGGCTTAAAGCAAAGCGGATCTGCTCCTCCTCTTTGCCGTTACCTGTGAAATAGACAAACAAGTAACTGCTTAAAGCTAACGGAGATTTTTTCTTTGCTTTTTGTGCAAAGGCTCCAGAAAGTACGCAGAAAGAAATAAAAAAAGTAATGCCTAGTCTCAGTCTGTTCGCGGTATTGAAATTCATAATCAATAATGAGGGTTATACGTTTTATAAAATGCAGTTTACTTATTTTTGTGATTCTTAAGCTTGATTTAATCTGATGGCTTCCTATCTATGTAAAGCTATAGTATAATACTGAATCAATCATCAGGATATAAACTGATAGTTTACTATAATTAACCTTATCAGCATAATATCCATTACCAATAATCAAATCTCTTAGTTACTATAAATTCGATAATTGATAGCAGCTAGAGAAAGCCCGTTATTTCACAGAGCTATTAACTGATAGGTTTTGCCTTTTCCTGTTTTGAAAGATACCTGATAACTATCCCCTATTTTTGTTACCGCATTGCTTAAACCCGTAATTTTAAAAGGTGTACCTGAATGAATCACACAATCCTGCCCAAGCAATGATTTAACTGTTGCGGTATTTAGCTGGCCGTTCTTCCATCTCATAGCTACTTCAAAACCGCCCCGGGCCTTTAGTCCGCCTACCTGCCCTTCTTTCCATGCCTTTGGCAGCGCAGGTAACAGGTCGAGATATCCCAGCTGACTCTGAATGAGCATTTCTGCCATCCCTGCTGTACCTGCAAAGTTCCCATCGATCTGAAAAGGCGGATGCGCATCAAAGAAATTAGGATAAGTACCACCGCCCTTCATACCGCCGCCTGTTTGATCTACATAATTTAACAAGTCGCGGATTAGCTGATGTGCATGATCGCCATCCCTTAACCTAGCCCACCAATTAATCTTCCACGCTTTGCTCCAGCCCGTACCATCATCTCCGCGAATCTCCAAACTCTTTTTTGCCGCATTAAAAACAGCAGGTGCCGAAGGTGAAATTTCTTTACCAGGAAACAATCCGTAGAGGTGTGAAGCATGTCGGTGATGGATATCTGTTTCCTCAAAATCCTCAGACCATTCCAACAGCTGTCCTTTACTTCCTGTTTTCAGCGGATACAATTTGCTGCGTTTGGCAATTAAAGTATCCCTAAACGCCTTATCAACGCCCAGCTTTAACGACGCATCGATCACATTATCAAACAGATCACGAATAACAGACATATCCATTGTAGTCGCTACAGAAACAGCTTGTTCTTTTCCCTTGCTATCTTTAAAAAGGTTTTCAGGCGAGGTAGAGGGCGCAGTAACCAGGTAGCCATCTTTATCTTCCACCAGCCAGTCCAACGTAAACACAGCAGCACCTTTCATCACCGGATATGCCTGATCAGCAAGAAATTTATGATCCCCCGTAAACAAATAATGCTCATATAAATGCCGTGTGAGCCAATTTCCACCCATAGCCCAATTGGCCCATACCGGGTCGCCGTTACCTTTATCGCCTACCGCATTGCTCATTGCCCACAAATCAGAATTATGGTGTGCTACCCAACCTTTAGCACCATAGAACTCTTTCGCGGTAACCTTACCAGTTTTGGCAAGATCCTGCAGCCAGTTTAAAAGAGGCTGGTGCATTTCGGTAAGATTGGTCACCTCTGCCGGCCAGTAGTTCATCTGTGTGTTGATATTGATCGTATAATTAGAACTCCATGGCGCCCGCAACTCTTTGTTCCAGATCCCCTGGAGATTTGCAGGAGGACCTCCCGGACGGGAAGAAGATATTAAAAGATATCTTCCATATTGAAAATATAAACTTTCCAACCCCGGATCATAAGCACCCTCAGAATAAACTTTTAATCGTTTATCAGAAGGTAAATCCACATTGGAATTATTAACAGTACTATCCTTTACTGTAAATACTACACGATTAAAATAGCGTTGATAATCAGCGGTATGGCTATCTAATAACTGGGAATAAGTCTTTACAATTGATTTATCAATCCGCTCGGAAGCAATTTTATTTTCATCCTTACCCTCTGAATCAGGACATTTATCAAAACCATTAAAACTTGTTGCAGCAGTCACATAAATTAAAACCTGTGTAGCATTTTTAACTTGTAACTCAGTGTTTTTAGTTACGCTAACCATCCCATCCGTATTTTTAGCATGGACACGATATTGAAAGCGCATGCCATTGCAACCCGATGTATCTTCATATACAACTGGTTGTTTACCTCTAGGATTATAATAAGAAGGATTGATATGCGCAGGTGCCTTACCCATCAAAACAACCTCATTTACTCCTTTTGCAACCATATGATTTTTTAATAGACTTTTCAGGGAAATCATCAGATTTAATGCTCCTTTTTTACTTGCCGTAATCCGCATCACCATTACATTATCAGGAGCAGAAGTAAACAATTCCCGTTTATATTTTATCCCATTAACCGTAAAATAAGTATGTGCTACTGCATTTTGCAGATCAAGATCACGGTAATAGGCAGATGGTTTTAACCCATTAAAATCTTGTTTGATCACAATATCTCCCATCGGAAGAAAAGACTCAGAAAAAAGTCCCTGCATTTTTTTAGTCAGCTCATTAGCCTTTGTATAATCCTCCTCCTTTAAAGCCTGCCTAACTAAAGGCAGGTAACTGGCAGACTCCGGATTTTCATTCCCCTTCACCGGTCCGCCGCTCCATAACGTACTTTCATTCAACTGCAAAAGTTCTTCTTCCACACCACCAAACACCATGGCGCCGATCTTACCATTTCCTAACGGCAGGGCTTCGACCCATTGTACAGCCGGTTTAGTATACCAGAGTTTATTTTTTACCTGCTGGGCAAATGCTCCTGTAAGATAACACAGGGAAACACAAAAAAATATGCTTGTTTTAATTCTGTTCACGTGATTAGGTTTACTTTGGTTATATCGTTTCCTAAAATACTATTTTATTACATTCTCCCCTAATAAAGAGAATTAACATCATAAAATATAGTGCAGATTAATTGAGCAGGAATTGAGAAGAGAAGAAGGAAGTAGATACCTGAGCATTTACTTCCTGTTTAATCGCTTATTTACGACCAATATTGATACTAAGTACACAAAGACAACAAAAAGTAACAGAACGACAGATACTAATTTTAGAGCCTAAGAAATGCAGATAAAAAGTGCAGGAAGATAGATTTCGCTTATAATAACAAGTCATGACACTTAAAATATATTTCAAATAAATACCTGAAATAGCGTATTTATTTGAAACAAATCATCATCTATTGACCATTCAAAGGGCTAAATGTCGCTTACGAAGCCACTTCAAGCAGGCGATTCGCCTAACACTCGCTGGCATAACCGGATTGCATCAACATCTCTCCAATTCCAGAAAGATCATTTGTCACTTAATTCTTCAAAAACATCTTTCACCGACAGTTTTACCCAATTGACCGAGTAGAGCCAATTAACCATGTCTACCCTTCCTAGTTTTACATCAGCAAAAGCGAATAACATTAATTAAAAACAAGTAACCAATAAACATTTTAAATATAATCATCATGAAAACTTCAATCAAAATCAGTGTTTTAACATTATCATTAGCTGCATTATTTACTGTGAAATCTAATGCTCAGTCAGCAGACAAAGGAACAATCTCAGGATCAGGTATCCGTTACAGTATAGGTGTAGAGACAGGAATTCCAACAGGCAGTTTAAATAGCAGCTATAAGTGGAACCTCGGAGGATCAGTACAGGCAGATATTCCAGTTTTGGAGAATAAGTTATATGCCACAATAAACGCAGGATACAATAACATTTTCGCAGAGAGCGATGACATTATCAAAGTAAACGACATTCACCTGATCCCTGTAAAAGCTGGATTAAAGTATTTCATCATTCCAACTGTATATGTACAAGGAGAGGCTGGTGTAGCATTTATTAACAATAAATCTTACCTCGGCGATAATAAATCTGCAGCATTCGTCTATGCTCCGCAGGCAGGTATTTTATTTCCTGTTGGAGATAAAAGCTATATCGACGCAGGTGTAAGATATGAAGGAAACAGTAAGTTCAGCAATAACGGTAGCAGCAACAACTTCCTTGGATTAAGAGTTGCTTATGCTTTTAATCTGTAAGTTTTACAAAACCCTGCACATACCAATTAAAAAAACATGTTATCATAATTATGATACGGTTTTAACAAACAAGAAGAACACGGCATAATGCTGTGTTCTTCTTGTTTAAACTTAATAGGTATCAAAACATTAGTTGGGCATCAAAACAGTATCAATAACGTGGATAACTCCATTTTTCTGCATTACATTGGCAATAGTAACAGTGGATACGCCACCTTTGGCGTCTTTTAAGACTAATTTATCGCCTTCCATAGAAGCCCATAATTTTTCTCCTGCGACAGTAGTAAGCTCAGTTTTACCGTTACCCGCTTTAATTGCTTTGGCAATCGACTTAGCATCCATTTTACCGGCTACAACATGATAAGTCAATATTTTGGTCAGCATTGCTTTATTTTCTGGTTTTAATAACGTTTCTACAGTTCCTGCCGGCAGTTTTGAAAAGGCTTCATTTGTTGGTGCAAAAACTGTAAACGGGCCAGCACCTTTTAAAGTTTCTACAAGTCCTGCGGCTTTTACAGCTGCAACTAACGTAGTATGATCTTTAGAATTTACTGCATTGTCAACAATATCTTTAGCGGGATACATCGCAGCCCCACCTACCATAGGGTTTTTCTGCGCATATACCTGGGTTGAAAATGCCATAGCTACTACGGCAAATAATGGTAATAATAATTTTTTCATGAGCTGTTTTTTTGTATTTGTTTAGCGAGAGATACGGAGAATAAAACTGCCCGGTTTTACAAGTAAACACTTCCACAGGCTATAATCAGCCGCAGCCCGTGGTTTAAACCAAAGCTCAATGTTTTTCAGATCATAAAAGAGGGTTCTGATAAACATCGTTTGGAACAAGGTTTATCAGAACCCTCAATAAATATTGATCGTGATATCTGTTAGTCGATACTCAGTATTTGATTAAACTTAGATTGTGTGAGTACAGGTGCATCTGCAGGATAGGTCAGATAATTTAACGTCAACACATTATCTTTTACGCTAAATGTTCCCTTTTCAAAAATATTATAATTGGTTACCGTCTTCACCACTTTACCTGCCCCCTGTTTTTCTAAATTTTCCATTATAGTTACAGTGAGGCTATCACCTTTAATTATATACTTACCATTAAGTGTGAGCTGTGGATACCCATCCGGACCAAGAACTTGCATAGAAAATTTACCATCAGTATTAAAGATAATTCTACGGTCATAGCTTTGCTGAGGTGTCTCCGACCACGCGCCGGTTAGCGCATCAGTTTTAACGTCGTTCTTCTTTTTGCAGGAAACAAATAAAACAGAGAGCATCAATAGCAATCCGCAAAGAGGTAATAATTTTTTCATAAAAGTTCTGATTTTGATTATAAAAGTAAAACGTTTTTCTATGATAAAACGCTACAGCACAGTACATAAAAAATCTATATCATCACTGTTTTTTCAGGTTAGAAAGCGTATTAAAAACATCTGGCCTGTTGGTAATAATCCCATCAACAGCCTTACTGATCACATATTTCATTGCCCATGGCTGATCAACTGTCCAAACTAATATTTTATAATTCCTGTTATGAATCTTCTCAACTAATGAAGGCCGGTATAATAATGAAGCCCAGAACGGACAAATGTAACTTGCGCCAGTATTCTTATAGCTGGAAAGGTTTTCAAAACCAATACAGAAAATACCAGTAATCACCTGCGGCAATTGAGCTTTAACCTTTGCAACGGATTCTTTATCGAAAGAAAATACCAGCAGATTCTTTGTATCTTTTTCTTTTTTCAAAATTGCTATCAGACGTTCTACTATTCCGGGGTAATCTTCCGGACTCTTAATTTCTATTATTAATCTGGTATTTAACCTTTTAAACTTAACCAGAACCTCTTGCAGTAATGGTACTTTCAGCTGACTATCCTGGTTGGAAAAAGCGGTAATAGTAAAACTTTTGATCTGTTTCAGCGTGAGGTCCTGCACTTTCCCGGTACCATTGGTTGTACGGTCTACCTTTTCATCATGCATCACAATAATCTCCCCGTCTTTGGTTTGTCGTATATCAATCTCAATAAAGTCGGCGCCCTCAGCCAGGCCGCTGTCTATTGCTGTCAGTGTATTCTCAGGCGAAATACCTCCTGCCCCCCTATGCCCTATAAGCTTTATTGACTGCCGTCTGATATTGACGGTTTTGCAGGAAGAAAGATTGATTACAGGAATAAGAACAATCGCCATCAGGATGATAAAGAAGATTGAACGAAGGGTTCTTTTCAACATAAGGTAAATCCTATTTATTTTGATCTTTAGCCATATTCATTGCCAGCGTAAATACATCAGTATCATTTTCCCATTCACTATCATTGATACAAAAAACCAACTCGTCACCAGCCTTAACGCTGATCCGACCTTTGCGTTCCGACCATGGCCAATAGTATTGATCCATCTTTGCAACATATGACCATGCAGATTTCAGCTCTTTTTTGCGGTAAAGCAAAGCACCATGGCGGAAATTTTTCACCGTATTGTAGGCATTGCCAACAGGAAAGCCCAAAAAGCCAGACAAAGTACCTTCCGGCCCAACCTTACCAACAAAAGTGCCTACAATTACCTTACCCTCAACATCCACATCAAGGTTACCCGTTTTATTAATCAGTATGCTGTTCGTTCCGGTACGCGTATAAACACTATCATTTGCCACCATATTTAACTGATCACTTCCCTGCCAGTAACGTTTACTGACAAAACGTTCTTTAAATGGCAAATAGAGCAGATTAGCGCTAAAAAATAAAATGACAAAAGCCATCAATACAATTAGTTTCCTTTTGCCTAATATAAACTTGAATTCACTGTTTTTAATTTCATTATTCGCCGGAACTATAGAATTAAGATATTCCTTTAAAGTAACATGCTGAAACTCGAGACGGCTGCCATGCCTTTGCAGGAAAGCAACCTGGTGCATACATTTTAACCAGGGGCCAATCCTTAGCGGCAATACACCATAGAGAAATAAATACAGCCTCAATGTCCAATGTTGTATAACTTCAAAGCCGCCAAACCAAAGAAAAGATATGATACCTACACCTGATCCAATTTCTATTGCCCGGCCGATACTTTCATATCGCCCTGTACTTAGATAAAGTATCAATCCATAAACAAAAGATAAGCCTCCGGCAGAGATTGCTCCATGGCGCACCGACTGTATTCCAGATCTGTATATTCCGTAATTCAGTTTTTTCTTTTTGTGTGCATCAAGCTCTTTAATTTCATTTTCATCACGACCTGATAATAAGGCTACCACTATAAAACCAACGGAGAAAGCAACTGCAAAAGCAAATAAAAACACGATAATAAGTGTTCCGATAGATGACCCGCTCAACTGAATTCCGGCAGCCTGGTATAAACCGCTTAACATCACTTTAATATATGGGCCAAACCAGCTATAAAAAGTAGAATGCTGAAAAGCAATCTGTACTACAATTCCGCAAAGTCCTATCAGCACACCTACAGCACAACCCCCAATTAGGCCCTGTGTCCAGAAATGTTTCCAGTCGAACGTAAACTTCTCTACCGGCTTGATATCTTCATCTGAACTCTGCGCGCTGCTTCTGTAACCGAAAACAATGCCGCTGAACAGTCCTAATAATATGCCGGGGAAACATTCGGTTACTGCAAATATACCATTCATATCTTCATGCCTTCGCGGCACAGCTATCCCCTGCAGGTATCCGCATGCAATCATTAACCCGAATGATAAAATCATGATATCTTTAACCTTTTTCCAGCCGGTCACATTCAGGTCACGCTGCTGCTGAAAAAGCATGTAAACAGAAAGCAAAATACCTGCAAAGATACCATTACTGATAAACGAGAACCATTCGGATATAATCAATCCTACTGCTATTGCTATCAAAACTGCAGAAATGATTCTTGATGTCAGAAAATATAATAGTTTTAATCCCGTAGCAATAAATCCATTACTTGGTCCGGCGCTATTTTTCAACCATACGGGTTGTATCTTGTCAAGGAAAAACGAAGTATCAGTAGATAGTTTAGCGATCCAGCCAGCATATATCTTTAACCGGATTGCCTGGTAAGGTGTAATATTCTTGTGTTTGAAAATATATTCATCATACTTTTTCCAGAGCACGGTCAGAAACTCATCTGTGGACCTATTCCTGTAATCTTCTACCTCCTCTGGAGTTAGCAACGTGTATGTCTTCTGGAAAAGGTTTAAAATCAACGGCGCACTAATCCTTTCCCAGAGATCATCATGCCTTTCCAGGTAGTCAAATAATCCAGCTGTCTCTGCTGGCAGCCTATTTATTCCGATTTCTCTTCGTATATCCTCCCTGGTTAACCGCAGTAACTCATAAACTGTCAGATCCCTGAACCCAAGTGACGGCGCTGCAATTAAGGAAGTTAGCTCATCTTTCCTGCAAGAAAATAAAATCGCCCTGCCCGACCGATAATATTTGGAAATTGCCTGCAGACAGTCCTCTCTTTCCAGCTCGGGTACTTCGTCAAGACCATCCAAAACAGGAATAATATGTTTGTTATTGATCAGCCATTTTATCGATTCTTTATGCTCTATTTCATATACTTCTTCCAGCTGTTCGGAGATCCATAGTTCAAGATGTTCAGTAGTATCCGCATTAACGATACTTTTATAATTACCAAGTTTTAAGAACAGCGGCAGTTTCGCCTTCTTTACTTCCTCTTCATTTTCCTGATCGATAGCAACCAATGCCTGGGTAATACGCTGCAACAGGGTATAACTTTTACCAATACCCGAGGGCCCTACAACAGCGGCAGAGAAGATATCTTTGGTTAAGTTGTTCGGGATAAAATTCATCGAACTATTACCCTGGTTTTCTTTAAAGCAATCCAGGTCTTCGTATTGCTTAAATTTCAGCTGTACAGGCTGATAGATTCCAAGCAGCTCCCTGTTCTTCTCAAATTCCTTTAAATCTTTACGGTAGCTTGCAATCAGGTGTTTTAAATGGTGCATTTTTAGCGCATGCTCCTCATCAACAGCCATTTCTACCCTGTCCCTATCCCAGGATTTGGTGAGACTTAAAATTTCATAATATCTTTTTAAATAGCGAAATGCAGGCAGGGAAGCAGCAAAAAGTCCAAAAGCAAGATACGCTCCGCGGTAATCTCTGATTGGATCGTAAAAGGTGACAAACCAATGAGGGGTAGCAGGCGTAACGGGATGATTTTTAAGATAAGCAAAAAATATTTCGCAAAGTGCAAGAATCCCTAAAAGGATGGAAGAATATATCTTGTACCACTTTCTTTTGCGCATATTATAAGATATTCATACCTGAGTAATTGTTCTTAGAAAACGAACTCCGGTAACGAATATAAAACTATTGATTTAATTTTCAAACAGCTATCAATTAATTACTTAAAGCAAATATCAATTTAAAATAAGTAGTGCTTATCGCAATATGGTTTATTCTTGAGCGCTACTACCCCGTCGCTGCTCCAATCAGTCGGTAAATCTTACTGTGCAATGATTTAGGATCAAATGGTTTTTCTATAAAATCACTTACCCCAGCTTCCCAGGCTTCTTTCTTTTCGTTCTCAATGACTGATGCGGAGAAAGAAATTATCGGAATATTGTTTTTGCCCTCTGGCAGTTCCGTTCTGATCTTTCTGGTTGCCTCAATACCGTTCATTACCGGCATATGGGTGTCCATTAAAATCAAATTATAGTTTTTTGCTTTCAATTTCTCAAACGCCTCTAAACCATTCTCTGCAATATCAACAGAAATATTCCAGTTTTTTAGGATTTTGATCGCAACAAATTGATTGATGGGATTATCTTCTGCCATTAATATGCTGATTCCATTAAATTTGGAGAACATGGATAAACGCTCAATGTGCTGATCAGAAACGGTTTCATCGTCGCTCAGGGCAAAACTGCTGTTAAAAATAAATGTAGTTCCCTCCCCGATTTTGCTTTCTACCTTGATTTCCCCTTCCATTAATTCGATCAGCCTTTTAACAATTGACAGCCCCAGCCCGGTCCCGCCAAATTTCTGCCAGGTTTTATCCTCTATCTGTTCAAACCGATCAAACATTTTATCAATTGAAGCCTGTGTTAAGCCGCCCCCGGTATCCTTCACCTTAAATTCCAGGAAAACCTGTTCCTTATTCTTCTCAATTAAATTCAAGCTGATTTCTATCCCGCCGGCACTGGTAAACTTTATGGCATTGTTAATGATATTGATTAAAATCTGGTTTAAACGCAAGGCATCACCCATAATCATTGCAGGAACTGCAGGATCAAGCGTACATTTTAAAGTCAGCCCCTTTTCCTCAGCCATCGGGCTGGTCAGTCCGCAAATCGTATTTACCAAATCAATTATATTAATTTTTACAGGAAGAATAGTCAGCTTACCTGCATCTATCTGGGAACTTTCAAGGATATCATTTACAATTCCTAATAATGATTTTGATGAATAACCCATCAATTTTATCATTTCCTGCTGATCTTTGTTAATTTTAGAAAGTTCCAGAAGATGTGTAATACCTATAATTGCATTTAATGGCGTCCGTATTTCATGGCTCATATTAGCCAGGAAATTTTCTTTGATCACCTTGTTCCTTTCTGCTTGTTCGATAGCTTTGAACAACTCCCCCTGGTAATTTTCTAACTCAATATTTTTCTCATAAATCTCTCTCTGGTAATTTACTATGGAAATGAGGGAATTCACCTTTGCAATGGTAATATAGAGATCCAGCGGTTTAAATAAATAGTCAACTGCGCCATTGTTGAGGCCCCGTACTACATCTTCAGACTTCATGGAATGGCCGGTTATCAGAATAACCATAATCTTCGCGGTAAGTGGATTTTTCTTTATCAGCTCCAAAAGTTCAAAGCCATTTAAATCCGGCATTTTAATATCGATCAGCGCAATAGAAATATCATGTTCAATACAGAGACCCATTACCAGCTTTGGATAACCAGTTGTAAATATTTTTAGTCCCTCCTTTTCCAATGATGCTTCTAATAATTCTAAATTATCCAGCCTGTCGTCGACTAAAAGAATATTAATGACCTTACTATTCTTAACCATACAATTTTTATTTGGTAAATGATGAGTATAGAAATCTATATGAACAGCAATACAGGCCTATTAATAATTAGTTAATTCAAATACATGTTCAAACTACTAATATATACATTAATAACCAAGCCTTTAAAAAATTTTAAACATTCCAATTATATTTCCGGTTAGCAGATTAAAAAACTGATTGTAATGTTTTTGACCAGAAATAACATCTATTTCCATTGAAAACAATGAGAACCAACCATCAACAAAACAGGAATTAGCTGAAGTGATATAAAATGAATAATTATTTTAACAATAGATGATACTATTGCTTCGATGGAGTATGCTATCCTTTATAACAACGGTATGTCAAAGGATCACAGGCAAGAAAATGAAAAACCTGGAACCAAGACCTTCCGTACTTTCAAAACTAATCCGGCCGCCTTGCCGCTCGATAAACTCTTTACACAATACCAAGCCCAGACCAACTCCTTTTTCATTATTGGTACCATATGCAGCTTCAGACTTAATCGAGAAAATCTTCTCTTGCTTATCAGCGGTAATACCTTTGCCATTATCACTAACAGTGATTTTACATTCATTACCCTCCGTCTGAGCATCAATGTTGATCTGTCCCTTTTGCGGAGTGAATTTCACAGCATTACTAACCAGATTGCGGACTACCAGCTGCAGCATATCAATATCGGCCATCACCTTCAGTTCTGGCGGGATGTGGTAGTTCAGAGAGATCTCCTTTTTTAGTGCATGCAGCTTCTCCATTTCCAATGTACCTAATAATACCGTCAGCAGGTTTACTGGCAATAGATTTATATTAGTGCCTTCCATTTGCGATTTAGACCAATGCAATAGATTAGAAAGCATTTCCATGGCATTATTGGTAGACTTAAGCAAAGCTTTTTCTATTACAGGGCGCTCTGTATTATCTACAGCATTTTGGTTCAGTAGCTCCAGGTAATTTTGTACATTCATCAGCGGCGTACGCAGATCATGCGAGATGATCGACATCAGCTTATTTTTTTCAATATTGCTTTGCTCCAATTGATCTTTCTGCAGCAAAATCTGGTCCTTACTGATTTCTACTGCTATCGTTTTCTCTTCCGCAGCTTTTTTCTCCATATCATAATTACGCCTCATGTATTTGATAATGATGAAAATTGCCACTACAGGCATAGGAAAGGCGGTAATCCGATCAATAAATTGCCCATTGCCTGAAGTAAAGGGATATTTTACCAAAAAAGGATAATAAAACTCAACAAAGTGCAATATTATAAAGCATACCAAATACAACATGAGCCACTTACTGTAATCCCGATAAGGTGAAATGGCAAATACCAATAACAAATAAGCAGGCCATATCAAATCTGTTGAGCCGTTAATACCTGAATTAGAAAAGTAATTGATCCCGAAAATCAAGATCCCTGTCAGCGCAAAAACAGTAGTGTTATGTGATTTTCCATGAACTCTCGAACAATAATACTGATAAGCAAAAAAGGAACCTAACAGAAAAGCCGAAACAGACCCCACATAAAGTCCTGCATAGAAATTATAAGGAATGTATATGATGCTCAGGAGGATTAAACCTATGCTGATAGAATGAAATATTCTACTCTCTAAAGGAAAATCTGATGTACTGCCTATAAGATCAAACCAAATAGCTTCTTTTCTCTTCAAAGCGCTATAGTTAAGAATACTGAAGTTGAATTTTGGCATGAATAAATTTATAAGACTACAGGCTCAGCAAAGAGATAAAAAAATACGATAATGCACAATAGCAGGCAATCATTTAATAGTATTTAAATTCAGTATGATAATAAATCATAGTAAGTTCTATTCAGGAAGATAACAATTACTATCAAATAAACACTTTTATTATCAAAAAATTGCCAACTAACCCATATATAAACTAACTCGACTATATCGATTTAAAAGTATATTCCTTTCATAAAAACTGTTTAGGTTTTAGTTTTTTGGCAGCAAGTAACGCTATTTCACTAATTCTCTTTTGCCTCGTCTCTGGTCTTCTGGCAAGAACAAGCCACTGCAACATGCTTTTCCTTACCGATTTACTTAAACTGAGGAAATATCCCAATGCCCCCGGGTTGTTTTCAAGTTCCTGCACCAAATCTCCTGGTATGAGTAATTCTTCTACCTCGTCTAAAATTGTCCATGAACCATTTTGTTTAGCAGTTTCAATACTATCAATGCCTGCTTTTGTCATCATTCCACTTTCAATTAATCGCAGCACTTTTGCCTTGTTAATCTTTGACCACACACTGTTAGGTTTTCGTCTGCAAAAAAATTGCATAAACGTTTCGTGATCAAGAGATTTCCTTGTACTGTCTATCCAGCCAAAACATAGTGCCTCATCAACAGCATCATTGTAACTGACTGATGAAATATTTGTCTTCTTTTTATAATAAACCAGCCAAACGGCTTGTTTTGAATTATGGTTTGCCATTAGCCACTGTCTCCAATCTTGCCGGCATGCAGGACAAAACGTTTCCGGATCTTTTTTATGCATCAATTTCTTTATTTCATAATAACTAAGATAACACTGGCAATCTTTATTCTGCTTCTTTCTGCAAATTTAAATCAGGTAATGACAGCCCTATGTCAGCAGTCCGGCGCCACTCTGTATCACCATCAGAATCTGGAAAAAAAGTATTCGTTTACCTGCCGGACAATCATTTTATGTTACTTTTATGGCATTCTGTTATAGCAGGGAAAAGTATGGAAGAAATTTTAAGGAAGCAGATAGAGAAGATTGTAAAACTAACGGATGAAGAGTTTCAGTTTGCATTGTCACACTTTGTGTCCAGGAATTTCCGAAAGCATCAGTATGTTGTGCAGGCCGGAGATCCGGCACCAAATGACAACTTCGTAGTTAAAGGTCTGCTGAAATCTTTTTATATAGACGACCTTGGTAAAACCCATATTTTACAGTTTGCAATGGAAGACTGGTGGATTTCTGACCCGCAGGCCTATCACAACAGGGAAAATGCCACTTTAAATATTGATTGCCTGGAAGATACCCAAATCTATTCGATTTCAATCGACAATAGGGAGAAGCTTTGTAAAGAGCTGCAAAAGATGGAATACTTCTTTATGAAAAAGACTACCGCCGGTTATATCGCGCTGCAGAAAAGGATTTTGTCATTAATGAGCCAGCGGGCCGAAGTGCGCTTTACACAGTTTGTCCAGTTATATCCGTCAATTTTACAACGTGTGCCCAAGGCGCTGATCGCTTCTTATCTCGGTATCAGCAGGGAAACATTAAGCCGTATGCCTGCTGTTTAGTGTGACCTTGCTCACATTTATTTTGTGAGGTAGATCCTTGGCTAAGGATTTAAGGATTCCGATTTTTGCGCTTAATAATTCATAATCGGTAATTATAACATTTTCATATGGACAAAATAGCACTGGTAGTTGGCGCAAGCGGTATCACAGGAAGTAATCTTTCAGAACGATTGTTAGCAGAAGGATGGATCACATACGGTTTAGCAAGAAATCCCAATACTGAAATAAAAAACTTAAAACCTGTCGCGGCAGATCTCCTCAGCCCTGACAGTTTAAATATCGCATTAGCTGATATCAAACCAACACATGTATTCATCACAAGCTGGATGCGCAATGACACAGAAGCAGAAAATATCCGCGTAAATGGTCTGATGGTACGGAACCTTCTTGCTGCACTTTCTCCTAAAAAATCAGTGCAGCATGTCGCACTGGTTACTGGTCTAAAGCATTATTTAGGCCCCTTCGATGCTTACGCGAAAGAGGGTTTCCTTCCTGAAACACCTTTTAGAGAAGAGCATCCGAGGTTAGATATTGAAAACTTTTACTACGCACAGGAGGATGAAGTTTATGCAGGTGCAGCACGTGATGGCTATACCTGGAGTATCCACCGCCCGCATACAGTAATTGGCAAAGCAGTTGGAAACCTGATGAATATGGGCACTACATTAGCGGCTTATGCGACCATCTGTAAGGAAACTGGCCGGCCTTTCCGTTGGCCGGGATCAGCAGCGCAATGGAACGGGCTCTCTGATGTTACCGATGCAAGGGTGTTAGCAAAACACCTGATATGGGCTTCAACTACAAAAGAGGCTGGTAATGAAGCATTCAATGTAGTTAACGGAGATGTCTTCCGCTGGAGCTGGCTCTGGAAACAGATCGCTGCCTATTTTGAGATAGAAGCCATAGGTTTTGACGGAACCATTCATCCGCTTGAGGAAGAGATTGCAAATGATGGAGAACTTTGGGGCGAAATTGCTGAAAAGTATAACTTAAAAGAAGGTAATTTAAGCCGCCTGGCTTCTGCATGGCATACAGATCTTGACCTGGGCAGACCGATTGAGGTGATGACTGATATGTCCAAAAGCCGTAAACTTGGTTTTACTGTTTACCAGAAAACCAATGAGTCGTTTTTTGAATTGTTTGAGGCCTTACGTGCCGAACAGTTAATCCCTTAGTTTTCAACACATACTACTAAATAAAAGCTTACACCAATTTTAACTGGCACCGGAATATTATATTCATTGTGCCAGCTAAAATTGTTTTTTTTAATTAGTATAACTGCTTCAAAGATTTAATGTAACCTTTTCTTTATGGTCAATAATTTTTTAGAAAATAAAATAATTATATCTTTAATCCCGGACTTAACACCAAATTAGAGGAATAGAAAACTGTAGTCAGCAAGTTACGGCAAGATTCATCAATCATCAGGTGTACCTCGCATAAATACGACTAAAGACACTATCGAACGATTATTTTAATTTTAACCAAATATGTTATTTCAGCCTTCCCCAGACAGATACTCAAAAATGGAATACCGCCAATGTGGTAAATCCGGACTCAAACTTTCAGCTTTTTCATTAGGCCTATGGCATAACTTCGGTCATGTCAATGATTATGAAAATAGCCGTAACCTGATTAAAACTGCTTTTGATAATGGCATTACCCATTTTGATCTGGCCAATAATTATGGCCCCCCTCCCGGTTCTGCAGAAGAAAACTTTGGTAAAATCTTACAACAAGATTTTAAAGGTTACCGGGATGAAATGGTAATTTCTACAAAAGCTGGATATACAATGTGGGATGGCCCTTATGGCGACTGGGGTTCGAAAAAGTATCTGGTAGCGAGTTTAGACCAAAGTCTGAAAAGGATGAAACTGGATTACGCAGATATATTTTATCACCACCGCCCCGATCCGTCCACCCCGCTTGAAGAAACCATGACCGCGCTGGATCTGATTGTGAGACAAGGGAAAGCTTTATATGTGGGCCTTTCTAATTACCGTCCTGCAGAAGCTGAGCTGGCAATCAAAATATTAAAAAATCTAGGTACGCCATGTTTAATCCACCAGCCAAAGTATTCCATGTTTGAGCGTTGGGTAGAAGACGGACTCTTAGATCTTTTGAGCACAGCAGGTATTGGATGTATCCCTTTTTCTCCATTGGCACAGGGCTTATTAACTGATAAATACCTGCATGGTATCCCGGCAGATTCGAGGGTGGCAACCAGCGGAGTGTTTTTAAATGAAGGCCACCTCACTGATCATACGCTTGATAAAATAGCAGCACTCAATGTGCTTGCAGAGCAAAGAGGGCAAAAATTAGCTCAAATGGCTCTAGCATGGTTGTTAAGGGATCAACGGATCACTTCGGTATTAATTGGTTCCAGTAAGCCTGAGCAAATACTGGATTCTATCAAAGCACTGGAAAATACAAGTTTTAGTGAAGAGGAACTGCAAAGTATAGACACTATCCTCCAATAAACATAAAATTCGGGTGATGGATCAATCGTACTGCAAACTTGGTTAAAGCGAATGCAAGTAAAGGTCACATTAATTTTAAGGCTGTATCCTAAGGACTTGGTACCATTGCTGTGAATGTCGATTGATTAAAAAGAAACGCTGAACCGACCATTAAAAAAAACAGTAGTTAGGTTGAAAGTTCATATTTGAATAAGCAGAGATTTAAGAACTGATCTACAGATCAGTCAAAAAGCTTAAGTCCCGAATAAATTGCGGGACTTAAGCTTTTTTTGACTTTTAAGGAGAACCTGTTTTATGAAACAGCTCTTAATATAAAGACAATCGTTAAGTATTTCCTTTCAGGATCTTGAGCGTTACGGAAAAAGTCTTTCCCGTATTACTGATCATCACCTGGTCGCCACTCAGCAGTTCATACCGTTCAGCAAGATTGGTCAGCCCATTCCCCATAGAATAAGCGGCGCTTGATTTTAGCTGCACATTATTGCTTACTGTAATCCAGCTTCCATCCTGTTTTACCTCAATATGCAGTGGTTCTGCTTCCGTCAGTTCATTATGTTTAATTGCATTTTCCAATAACGGCTGCAGGGAAAATACAGGAAGTACGCTGGTTGTATCGTCTTTACCCTCTACATCAAAGTTATAAGTCAGCGCTGTCCCAAATCTTATCTTCTGCATTTCCAGATAGTTGGTACATAATTTCAGTTCTTCTGATAAGAGCGACTTCCCGCTTTTATTTTGAGACAGCGAGGAACGTAGAAAATGGGATAACCTGACCAGATAATCCTCTGCTACTACAGGCTGTTTTTTGATCAATGTTTTTAGAATATTAAGCGCATTAAAAAGAAAATGCGGGTGGATCTGCTGCAGTAATAACTCATAAGCAGCTTCAGATTTAGCAGATTTTAACAATAAATTCTCTACCCGCGCTTTCTCGTTCGCATCCTGTACAATTGTGAAACCCTGTATTAACAGGACAAAGGTATTGATCAAAATTCCCTGAATAAATAAATATAAACTGATAAAGTAGCCCTCTATTACAGTCTCCCGGTAGGCAGGTATGATATGGTTAACAATTAAATAATGATTGATAAAATAGAAACTAGCCACTACTATAAAACTGATCAGAAAACTAAGCAAATGAATACCTAACGACTTTTTTTTCCAATCTGCCAGATCTTTAATTTTAAAAAGCAAAAGCAGCCCGATATTGCCGCTACTGACTAAAAAAAAAGATAAAAAGACAGACACTGTTTTGCTGCCAACGGCCGAAATGCTCCCCCCCTCCATGATCCCGGTAGCCGATATAAAAACACATAAAAAAACCGCCAGACCAGTACTCGAAATCAACAATTTTTTTACTGGAAGTCTATTCTTAGTCATACATAACGCTTTTTCAGCAAAAAGGCTGATTGATGAAACGCTAAATTCTGAATAATTAGGGTAGTAAAAAACTATTTTCTGATTGAAACGGACAAAACCACCAATGAATTTGCATATTGGAATCCACAGTTAACGTAACTTTGTACCATGCGGATTATTATTATAGAGGATGAGAGGCTTACTGCAGAAGACCTTGCAGAAACTATTCTTCAGCTGGATGGCTCCATTTCAGAGATTGTACAGTTGCGTTCAGTTAAGGAAGCAATCGCTTATCTTAAAGTGAATCCGATGCCCGACCTTATTTTTAGCGATATTCAGCTGGGCGACGGGCTCAGTTTTGAGATATTTGCTGCTATTGATATAACTGCCCCCATTATTTTCTGTACGGCCTACGATGAGTATTTGCTGGATGCCTTTAAAACAAATGGGATTGATTATATCCTGAAGCCGTTTACTAAAGACCTCCTGGAAGTTGCTTTTAATAAATACAAAAAGTTAAAGCAAAAGATGGAAGGTAACCTGAAACAGCAATACGATGCCATTCTCAAAATCTTCACCGATAAAGAACCGCCAAAAACGGAAGCCATACTTGTGTATTACCAGGATAAAATCCTTCCGGTAAAACTCAGCGATATTGCATTGTTTTACATAGAAAATGAGATTTGCCATTTACTTACATTTTCGGACAAAGTATTTTATCCCAATAAAAACCTGGATGAACTGGAAAAGATCAGCGGCATTTCTTTTTTTCGTGTAAACCGGCAGTTTCTGGTAAACAGGAAAGCAGTTGTAGATGCTTCTTCCTATTTCTCCAGGAAATTATTGGTTAACCTTTCCGTGTCTTACAATGAACCAGTTACTGTAAGCAAAGAACGGACTCCCCTTTTTCTTAAATGGCTTACCGGCACAAATTAACCACTGTCTGTTCAGGTTTGATTTTGTCCGCTTCGGTTATAAAACACTTTTTCAGTTAGCTTTTAACATACAATTTTGTGACCATCACTAAGGCATATACGCCTTTGAAATGGAGAAAAATTAGCTATGAATAAGAGACTATTCCTTTTGATCCTGTATTTCGTGCCCCTCACGATATACGCGCAAGAACAGTGGACATTAAAAAAATGTATTGAATACGGACTAAAAAACAACCGTAATACCGCCATCTACGAAAACGAAAAACGGGCAGCCGATGCAAAGGCGAAAGAAGCTTTAGCAGCTTATCTGCCTAGTGTAAGTTTAACAGGCACACTGGATGATAACCTGAAGGTCCAGGAAACCATTATCCCGGCAGGCGTATTTGGTTCAACGGATACCAGGATTGCATTTTCCAAAAAGTTCAACACCAATGCAACCGCCCAGCTCGACCAGACGATATTTGACAAATCATTGCTAACCGGTCTAAAGGCAAACAAATACAACTACCAGCAGTCGGAACTCAATCAGCAAAAAAGCCAGGAAACCATCATTTACAATATCAGTACGGCGTACTACCAGATCTTTGTTTACCGCGAACAACTCAACCTGCTTAAAGCGAACCAGGAAACTTATCGCCAGCAAATGGCAATTTCCGAGCTGCAGGTTAAAAAAGGGGTCACGTTGCAAAAGGACCTTGATAAAATTACCGTAGATTTTAACAATTCAGTGTCACAGATACGTGTCGCAGAAAGTGACATCACACTGGCAGAGAACCAATTGAAATACGAGATGGGTTACGAAATCAACGGTTTATTGCCGTTGGAGGACTTGCCAGAGGAAAATTCCACCGCAACTGCAGCACTTACGCTGAACAGCATGTCTTTTTCTGCCGCTGCGCTAACCGACTACCAGCTTTCCCAGGTAAATACAAAATTATTGGAAATCGACCATAAAAGAATTCAAGCCGGCATCTATCCCAAAATAACAGCTTACGCCCGTTATGGAGCCGTTGGTTTTGGAGATAACCTCGGCCCAGCATTTAAAGAACTCAGCCCTTTTTCTGCTGTTGGCCTGAAGCTTAATATCCCGATTTTTGATTTTTTTAAAAGAAACGCACAATCCAACCAGGCTAAATACAAGTACCTGAATGCCATAGAAAACTTAAAAATTGATGATGGTAAATACCAGCTGGATTTCGAAAATGCAAAAACCAAACTCATCAAAGCACAGAGCAATACAGGGAACGATAAACGGAACATCACCCTTGCCCGATCGGTCTTTAACACCACTAATTTGCAATATCAAAAAGGTGTAACCGATCTTACTGATTGGTTAACTGCGCAAAATTCGCTTAAAGAAGCACAGAACAACTATCTCAGCTCATTGTATAGCTTATACCAGGCCAGGATCGAGATGGAAAAGGCTGGCGGAACACTTAGATTATTTTATACCTCACTATAGACACAAAATGAAACGGAAACACATCCTGGCCATTGTTATTATTTTAATCCTCGCATTAATAATTTATAAGCTCGCCACCAATAAGAAAAAAATAAACGAGAAAAATACACCAGTGAAGCAGACCGACATCAGGATACCGGTAAAGGTAACTGATGTAACGGAGCAGCAATTGGAAATCAGCTTAATCAAAACAGGGAGCGTTACCCCTTTTAAGGAAGCGAAAGTACTTTCTGCAACAAGCGGCATTATCAGGGAATTACGGTTTAACCTGGGCGACCATGTTAGTGAGGGTCAGATACTGGCAGTAATGGATTCGAGGGCATTACAGCTTGATCTCCAAAAATCGGAAAGTAATGTAAAACGGCTAAAAAACGACCTCAATACCTACACGGAACTACTCGAAGGCAAAGCAGCTACACAAGAAAAAGTGAATACGGTGAGGCAAGATTATATTGATGCGGTAAGTCAATCCGGCCAATACAGGAAACAGCTGTCTGATGCTTCCGTTAAAGCACCAACCAGCGGAATTATAGCCACAAAACCAGTTGAACAAGGTGTATTTGTAAATGCCGCAGCTGATATAGGTACCATAGTGAACCTTACTAAGGTAAAGATAGAAGTTACGGTGACCGAAAACGAGGTATACCAGATCGTACAAGGTCAGGATGTTAAGATTTCAGTCGACGCCTATCCTGGAAAGAATTTCACCGGAAAAGTCACCTTTATCAGTCCCCAGGCCGACGAAACGCACAGTTATACCGTAGAAATCACCGCAACCAATAACGAACAGACTTTATTAAGATCAGGCACTTTCGTTTATACAGATTTCAGCAAAAAAACCACGCAAAATATATTGCTGATCCCTCGCGAAGCCCTAACAGAAAGCACCAAAGATGCCTCCGTATATGTAGTACAGAATAATGTGGTACGCAAACGAGCAATTACCACCGGTGCCGAAATGAAAGGCATGATCCAGGTCACAAAAGGCTTAAACAAAGGCGAGATTGTGGTGACTTCCGGTCAGATCAATCTTAAAGAAGGTACTCCAGTAAGTGTTTCAAAATAAAACAACCTGTAATGTCAATCACAGAAATTGCCGTTAAGCGGCCCCTATTAATCCTGGTAATTTTTACCGTGCTCATCCTCTTTGGTGTGCAATCGTATTTTAAACTGAACTACAACCTGCTGCCTAAAATAGAGGTACCTACAGTTTCGGTCAGTACCGTTTATCCCGGTGCTTCTGCTTCCGAAGTAGAAACCTCGGTTACCAAAAAACTGGAAGACGCTTTTTCTTCGGTCGAAGGGCTGGACCAGATCAGTTCATCTTCCCAGGAAGGTGTATCACAAGTAACCGTCCAGATGAAAAGCGGGTCTGATATCGATAAAGCAGAACGGGACATCCAGCGTAAAGCAGACCAGGCACAAAATGACCTGCCTGATGATATTGACAAGCCTGTGGTCAACAAAATCAATCTCGAAGAAACACCCGTTGTTCGTGCCGGTATCACCGCGAAAACTGCACCTAAAGCCCTGTATGATTTTGTAGATAAACAAGTGAGGCCTATCCTGCAAAACGTTCCGGGTGTTGGGCAGGTAAATATTATTGGAGGCGACGAAAGGCAAATCCAGGTCAATATTGATCAGTCCAAATTAAAAGCATACGGATTAGCCATTTCACAGGTTACAGAAAGTATAAATAATGCTAACCAGTCGTTCCCGGCAGGTAAGATCGAAACCCAGAACAAACAGGTATCGATCCGCTTTGATGCGAACGTAAACTCTATCAGCCAGATCAGCGGACTCATCATAAAGCAACAACCCGGGGGCGGAAGTATTTACCTGAAAGATATTGCAGAAGTGGTAGATGCAACTGCAAAAACCACTGCAATTAACCATATAAACGGTTTGCCATCTATCGGTATACAAATCATCAAACAAAGTGATGCCAATGCGGTAGATGTAAGTGAAGGGATTAAAAACAGCTTTTTGGAAATAGAAAAGCAATATGCAGACCAGGCAATTAAATTTAATATCTCCTCCGATCAGAGTGACTATACTTTAAAATCAGCACATGCGGTAATGGAAGATTTAGGACTCGCAGTGGTTATTGTAGGCATAGTCATGCTGGCCTTTTTGCACAGCTTTCGCAGTTCTATGTTTGTGCTTGTTGCTTTGCCTTCCTCTATTATCCCAACATTTATCGGGATGTACCTGCTTGGTTTTTCGCTCAATATGATGTCATTGATGGCCATATCCCTCGTGGTCGGCATCCTGGTAGATGATTCGATTGTGGTACTCGAAAATATATACCGCCACCTCGAAATGGGATCCGATAAGCGAAAGGCAGCATTAGACGGACGTAATGAAATTGGTTTTACAGCACTCGCAATTACCCTTGTCGACGTAGTGGTTTTCTTACCGCTGGCACTGGCTGGCGGGATTATCGGTTCACTGCTGCAAGAATTCTCTATGGTAGTGGTAATTTCTACCCTGATGAGTTTGTTCGTTTCCTTCACTATTACTCCCTTGCTCGCCAGCAGGTTTGGTAAAATTGAAGTGATGGACCCAAAAACATTATGGGGACGGATTAACCTGGGCTTTGAGGGAATGATCGATACGCTCAAAGAGGATTATGGAAAAATATTAGCGATCGTTCTCCACAAAAAACGCTGGTTATTATCTGGTGTAATCATACTCATTATCGCTTCTATTGCCTTGCTGCCTTTGGGTTTTATTGGAGCTGCTTTTATCCCTGCGGGTGATAAAGGAGAACTACTGATCAACCTGGAACTGGCACCGGAAGCCTCCATCTATCAAACAAATATCGCGACACAGCAAGCAGAGAAACTGATTATGGAGCGACCGGAAGTAGTTAACGTATTTTCGAGCATCGGTTTTGTTAGTGGCAGCGTTGCCGGGTCTACGAATAACAGTAACCTGGCAGAAATCACGGTCACTTTAAAAGAGAAGACTGAGCGTTCCATCACTGCCGAAGATTTCGGAATCGATATGCAGCGGAAACTGAGTGCCGCTATACCCGGTATTAAAGTAACGGCCTCCCCGACTTCGATTGCAGGGTCTGGCAGCCAGGCACCGATACAGATTGCCATTAAAGGAGTAGACCTGAAGTCGGTACGCCAGGTAGCAGAAGAATATAAAAAACTGGTTGCCACTGTACCGGGCACCCAGTTTGTAGAACTATCCGTAAAAAACCAGAAACAGCAGATTGAAGTTAACCTCGACAGGGAAAAAATGACCTTACTGGGCATCAACGCAGCTACCGTAGGTGGTGCATTGCAGAATGCGTTCAGCGGTAACGACAAAGGAAAGTTTAAACAATCGGGCAACGAATACGATATTCTGATTAGTCTGGACAGCTATAACCGGTCAGACATCAGCAACGTCAGGAACCTTTCATTTACGAATAACGACGGCCAAAGCTTTGTACTCAGCCAGTTTGCTACTGTTTCCTCAGGGCTTGGCGAGAGCGTACTGGAGCGCAGTGACCGCCTGGGTTCCATTAAGGTGAATGCTAATGTAACCGGCCGCGCAGTAGGTTCAGTAACTGCAGATATTAAACTGAAACTCGAAAAAGTTAAAATCCCTGAAGGGATCAGCGTCGAGTATCTGGGTGATGCTAAAAACCAGGGCGATGCATTCGGGAGTTTAGGAATTGCGTTATTGACCGCGATCGTACTGGTATACCTGATCATGGTGGCCTTATATGAAAATGCGATATACCCTTTTATCGTATTGTTCTCTATCCCTGTAGCTCTGATCGGGGCTTTACTTGCCCTGGCCCTTTCTATGGAAACCCTTAATATTTTCTCCATTATCGGGATGATCATGTTACTGGGATTGGTATCTAAGAATGCGATCCTGATTGTAGATTTTGCCAATCAGCTAAAAAGCGAAGGACACTCTGTAAAAGACGCATTAATAGAAGCCGGAAAGGAACGTCTGCGCCCCATCTTAATGACCACCTTAGCAATGATCCTCGGTATGCTGCCCATTGCACTTGCCAGCGGATCCGGCTCAGAGCTGAAAAATGGAATGGCATGGGTAATTATCGGGGGGCTGACCAGCTCAATGATCCTGACACTGTTTGTTGTCCCTTCTATGTACCTGATTATCGATCATCTGATCGTCCGCTTTCAAAAGAAAAAAGAACCAGAATTAGTATTGGCAACTAATCCTCAATAAAACCGCACCCCATTAATTAACATATAATCCCCCTCCATCATGACGAAAAGAGTAATATTTACCGCCTTACTGAGCACTCTTGTTACTGCCGCATTTAGCCAGACTGCCAAAGAAATTGCGATGAAAAAAGCAGGCGATTCGATCAAGGCTTTTTATATAGCCGAAGCCGCCGCAAGGTATCCGCTCCTGCGCCAGGCACATATATCGGCCGAGTACATCGGCAATTCCACAGTAAAATCAGAATTCAATGGCAACAACTTTTACGAAGGGAAAGCGCAGATCACACGTATCAGATCAAATTTCAATTTGCCGCTAGCACAGTTCGGAAAAAACACGATTAGTGGTTCGGTAAGCTATGTTCAACAGCACTTCGATCTGAGCGAAGGGACCAGTACTATCGCAGCTTTACCAGCAGAGAACAAAAGCTTTAATAAATCTGTGGGTGGCCTTACACTTTCCTTTTTACGGATAGATTCTCTTTTTAACCGTCCCGTTATCTTTACGGCTAATGCTACTGGAATTTCTGATGCGTTCAGCTCTGTTAAACGGTTTACCTTTACAGGCGGGGTATTGTTCCCTATAAAACGGACAGCACAAACTACAATTACAGTGGGTTTAATAGCGGTTATCGATCCTTCATCACCTATACCTGCGGCGCCTTATTTCAGTTACTGGCATAAATTTAAGGGATCTGACTTAGAACTGATCCTTGATTTGCCAACCCGTTTAGCTTTAAGAAAACAGTTATCGAAGAAAAGCTGGATAACCCTTGGCTCTGAATTGGGCGGAAGTAATTTCTTCTTCGATTTCAAAAACACCATCCTGCCAGAAGATGCAATGTATAGTACATTCGAAATCAAATCGGGCTCTACTTTCGAATATAAGGTAACCAATAAACTAATCTTAGGCCTAAGCGGCGGAATTCTCACCACCGCAAACTCTCGTTTTTTCAAACGTTCGGATACACCAACCGATTATTTTATCAAGAATAAAATAGGATCCGTTCCTTACGTGAATTTTTCTGTTTCCTTTCTGCCTTTCGTAAAGCTGTTTAAATAGAAGCGTAAAACAAACAAGGGTGTATTGCGAATTGCAATACACCCTTGTTTTGGTTAAAACCTATTTATGAATAGCCACACTTCTGTTTATAGCTAAATATGTACAACTAATTAACCTTTGTTCAATGCATTAACCAAGGTCATACGGCAGTTCTTCACATTGAAACCCGCTGCTTTTTAAAATCTGGATCACCAGATCCTTGCAAGCCGTATAGCTGACCACACGCAGGATCTTATCAATATCATCCAATGCCATCGACCAGTTTTTTTCCCCGAAAACATTATTAAGCACATCTTTAATTGAATAAAGATCTTGATTGTCCTGTACCGAGGTCTTAAAAATCACAATATGTTTCATCTGGATATAGATTTGTTTTTCAATTATAAAATGGATTCCTCATTCTCGTACTACACCAGAATTCAGCCATTTATAATTTAAAAGTCCAGTTTATTTGTGATAGATATCGTAGTTTTATAACTAAAACGGACAAAATGGAAGGTGAATTGTCTAAATCACCCCATCTAAAAATAGCATAAGCCCTTTACCCTTAATCCTATACCCATCGAAATGAAAAAACATCTCTGCTTAACCACCTTACTAATCCTGTCACTCCTTTCTGCTATAGCACAATCACCCGCTCCGATCGATGTTCAACAATACAAATTCAGTATTCAGCTAAATGATCAGAATGATGAAATTAAAGGGCAGGCCGAGGTGAAAGTCAGCTTTTTAAAAACAAATGTCCCATTTAGCTTAGATCTGATCAATAAGGGAACTGATGGAAAAGGAATGACTGTACTTTCCGTAAAAGAGAACAATCAGCTTATAAAATTTAAACAGGACAGCAGCAAAATCTGGATCACTCCTCAATCAAAAACAAACGGCGTTCATACTTTTATGATCAGTTATGCCGGGATTCCATCAAACGGGTTGGTCATTGCAAAGAATATGTATGGGAAACGTACATTCTTTGGCGATAACTGGCCAAACCGCGCTAAATACTGGCTGCCTTGTAACGATCATCCATCAGACAAAGCACCGGTTGAGTTTATCGTAACAGCGCCAGATCATTACCAGGTTATTGCCAATGGTTTAAAAATAAAAGAATCAAGCTTAGCCAACCACTTAAAACTTACCCACTGGCGCGAAGAAGTTAGCTTACCCACCAAAGTAATGGTAATTGGTGTTGCTGACTTTGCTATCCAGCAAGCCGGCACAGTACAGGGTATCCCTGTTTACAGCTATGTGTATCCGGAAAATAAAGACCGCGGGTTTAAAGATTATGCCTATGCGGTAAAAATCATCCCATTCTACGACAAAAAAATCGGTGCTTTTCCCTATAAAAAACTGGCTAACGTTCAATCGAAAACCATGTTTGGCGGCATGGAAAACGCAAGCGCTATCTTTTACTCAGAAAGCTCAGTTGGGCAGCCCGGTGTAGAATCCTTATTTGCACACGAAATCGCACATCAGTATTTCGGAGACGCAGTTACCGAAAACAATTGGAAGCATGTCTGGCTGAGTGAAGGTTTTGCTACCTATATGACAAATGCATATACCGAAGATACTTATGGTGCAGATTCCCTTAAAAATGCAATGGGACAGCAGCGTGAAAAGATATTTGCTTTTGAAAAAAGACGTCTTACTCCTGTGATCGACAGTGCGGTAACAGACAACTTTATGCAATTGCTCAATGCTAACAGTTACGAAAAAGGCGCATGGACCTTACATATGTTACGACGAAAAATTGGTGATGCTGCATTCTGGAAAGGCATTCAATCCTATTATAAAACCTATAGCGGAGGTAATGCCAGCACAGATAACTTACAGGCGATAATGGAGAAAGCTAGCGCGAAGGATTTAAAAGTGTTTTTTGACCAGTGGTTACGCAGGGCCGGTCACCCTTCATTGTCTGTAAAATGGCGATATGACGAAGCAAAAAAGATAGTGAGTATTCAGGTAGACCAGCAGCAAGAACTACCTTACAGCTTACCGTTAGAAATTGCGATTGACGGACAAAAACAAACATTGGCAATTGCTGATAAATCGGTAACGATAAACTTTCCGGCAGAAACCAAACCAGCAACCTTCAAGATAGATCCAGACATGAACTTATTAGCGACATTTGAGCTCAAATAAAAACAATATTGCGATCTAAGTCTTCTAGTCGTCCCCAATCCGCTAAAAATTATAAAGCAATTATGGTTTTGGCTAAATCAAAAGCGGATATGGCTAAATCACTCCAATGAATGCAAGCGATCTTTGAGTATCAACAAAGAAAATAAGTTATGCGTATATTCATTACAGGAGCCACAGGCTTCGTAGGTACTGCCGTTGTGCAGGAGTTAATTAATGCCGGCCACCAGGTTTTAGGTCTGGCCCGTTCAGATGCTGCAGCCGCTGCCCTTAAAACAGCCGGAGCAGAAGTTCACCGTGGTGACCTCGAAGATCTGGATAGCTTACGGAGTGGTGCCGCAGCATCTGATGCTGTAATCCACACTGGATTTATTCACGACTTTTCAAGATTTGCAGAAGTTTGTGAAGTAGATAAACTGGCAATCAATGCAATCACAGAAGTATTGGAAGGATCCGACCGCCCATTTATCATCACCTCCGGTACTGCACTTGTTAGCCCGGGTACACTCGCTACCGAAGATATTATTCCGTCGTTTCATTCGGCATTTCCCCGTGCATCTGAACAGGCTGCAGATGCCGCAGTTGCATTGGGTGTGCGTGCCGCAGTAGTTCGTTTATCACCATCAGTACATGGCGAAGGCGATCTTCAGGGTTTTGTCCCTATCCTCATCAATATTGCCCGTGAAAAAGGTGTCTCTGCCTATATCGGCGAGGGGCAGAATCGCTGGAACGCAGTACATCGCCTGGATGCTGCCCAATTATACAAGTTAGCCGTAGAAAATGCAACACCGGGAGCCCGTTTCCATGCAGTTGCGGAACAGGCAATCACTTTCAGGGAAATCGCTGAAGCAATCGGAAAAGGGCTTAATATTCCCGTAGTATCCAAATCGGCCGAAGAAGCAGATGAGCATTTTGGCTGGTTCGCACGTTTTGCCACTATCGACTGTCCTGCATCAAGCAAAATGACCCAGAAACGTTTAAACTGGCATCCGGTAAAACCAACCTTACTAACTGATTTGGAAAAGGGAATTTACTTCAACTCATAAGAACCGCCAAAACCTATGAAAATAGTCATCACTGGTTCTCTGGGAAACATCAGTTACCCCTTAACCCAAATATTAGTAGCGCAGCAACATTCCATCACCGTAATCAGCAGCAATCAGAAAAAACAAACTGAGATCGAATCTCTGGGCGCTACCGCTGCCATAGGTACTTTTGAAGACATCGGCTTTCTAACCACCACTTTCGCAGGTGCAGACGCGGTATACTGCATGATCCCTTTGAGCTTTACAGAACCTGACCTCCTTGTTTATTTACGCCGGATAGCCAATAATTATTTACAGGCATTACAACAAGCGAAAATCAAACGTGTAGTTGTATTGAGCGGCTGGGCAGCAGATTTGGTGGAAGGTGAAAAAGTAGAAGACGTTTTTGATGCGCTGACCGGCGTTGCTGTTACCTTTATGCGGCCGGCTGTCTTTTACACCAACTTTTATCAATCAATGGACCTGATAAAGGGTAAAGGACTGATTGGAAAATTCCTTACGCTGCGCTATTCCGGACTTTGGGCATTGCTGAGCGGGAAAACCGGCTTGTTAATGGGTAATTGCGGCGGAGATGACCGTACGGTATTTGTATCGCCAAAAGACATTGCCGCTGCAGTGGCCGAAGAATTGGTATTACAACCTGACAAAACAACAATCCGCTACGTGGGCAGCGAAGAGATGACCTGTAATGAAGCAGCCCGTATAATTGGCTCTGCTATTGGCAAGCCCTGGCTAAAATGGGTACTGATCTCAGATAAACAAATGCTGCAGGGATTAAAAATGGCAAAACTGCCACAGAAGCTAGCTGAAAGTTTGGTAGAAATGCAAGCGACGATGCATAGTGGTAAAACACTCGAAAACTTTCAGCGCAGCCGGCCAAAGTTGGGCAATGTAAAATTGGCCGAATTTGCCAAAGAATTTGCCCAGGTTTACTCTAACAAATAGGTATATTGTATCATGACTAGTCAAATGCCATTACGGTTCAAAACCATCACTGAATATCACCGCGCAGCGGGTCTGCCTAAACCACAGCACCCGCTAATCAGCCTGGTTCGTATGGATCAGCTTACCCGCCCGATTTCCGAAAGCCCGATCACGCTCATTTTTGATTTTTACTCGATTTCGATGAAAAGGGTACCAAACGCTAAATTTAAATACGGCCAGCAAGCCAGTGATTTTGATGAAGGTGTATTGTTCTTTATGTCCCCCGGCCAACTATTCGGTATTGATTTTGAAAAAGGCAATATACATCAGCCGCAAGGCTGGATAATACTGATCCATCCTGATTTTCTATGGAACACGCCATTGGCGAAAACGATTAAACAATACGAGTTCTTTGACTATTCGGTATATGAAGCACTTTACCTTTCCGACAAAGAAGAGACTATGCTAACCACCATCGCCGGCAACATAGAGCAAGAGTACCATGCCAATATCGACCGCTTCAGTCAGAATGTAATCATCGCACAATTAGAATTAATGCTTACTTATGGAGAAAGATTCTATCAGCGACAGTTTATCACACGAAAGATAGCAAGCCATGAGATACTTACCAGACTGGAAGATTTCTTATCAGATTATTTTAGCAGCGGTTCACTGGCCAAAGATGGTCTGCCCAGCATAGCCCATATTGCCGAAACTTTACATATCTCCCCCGGTTACCTGAGCAGTTTACTCAAATCTTTAACCGGACTCAATACACAACAACACCTGCATGCAAAACTGATCGAATTGGCAAAAGAAAAACTATCAACAACAAATCTGTCAGTTAGTGAGATTGCCTACGAACTGGGATTTGAACACTTGCAATCTTTTAGCAAACTCTTTAAGACAAAAACAAGACTGTCCCCATTAGAATTTCGACAATCTTTCAATTGACCTGAATTGTTTTCAATTATAATGCATTGGCTAACATCCCAGGCCATCCCTTTACCTTTATGCCTCCCCATCAGCAGCATGAAAAAAGCAATGCATGCTGCTGATGGTTGAGCTGGCAATCCAGCACTACATCTTATAATAAAAAGAGATTACCATCTGATATGGATTTATATTGTCGGTATCGTACCACCATCTATCACATATTCTGTTCCCGTTAAATAACCTGCCCGCGGAGATACGAGAAACCCAACCAATTCTGCTACCTCTTCCGGTTCAGCTGGCCTGCCCATTGGTATGCCTCCAAGAGAATTCATCACACCCTGGGTTGCTTCTTCTACGCTGCTGCCCGAGCTTTCTGCCAACCTTTCCATCATCCTGATCGCAGCAGCTGTTCTGATCCAGCCCGGCGATACTGTCAATACCCTTACTCCTTTTGGAGACACTTCATTGGATAGGCTTTTACTGTAATTGATCAGCGCTGCCTTTGCAGCGGCATATGGTAAGGTAGAATCGTAGAGCGGCAGGCTGCCTTGAATAGATGCGATGTGTATGATACAACCGGAAGCCTTTTCGAGCATGTACGGCAGTAATCCCCTGTCTAATCTAACCGGTGCGAGCAAATTTGCTTGAATAGTTTCTTCCCAGTGCTGGTCTGTCAACACACTAAAACCACCTCCGGGTGTTTCTGAACTTCCCATATTATTAACGAGTATCCCGATTCCGCCAGATTGTTTTTTAATCTCATCAATCAGCTCTGCGGTACCATTTGCTGTACTCAGATCTGCCGCGATGAAGTGGATGCCCGGAGTTATGGTTTCTGGCTTGTTTCGGGCGGTAACAATCACCTTTGCCCCTGCCTGCAACAATCTTTCAGCGATTGCTTTTCCTGTCCCTTTTGTGCCACCTGTTACTAATGCTACTTTGCCTGATAATTCATTATTGAAGTTGTACTGTTCCATTTCTTTATTTTTATAGAACAAATCTGGGCAATACGCTGGTTTGTAACAAGTACGGAAAAACGATTCGCATAGGGAAAAATTTATCCGTATGCAACCATCCCTGGTAAAATTTTATATTTGCGTATGGCATACGAAAAGAAAATCCCGGTGTCGCTTAACTGCGGTCTCGACCTGCTGGCCGAAGTACTTTATGGCAAATGGAAAATACGTCTGTTATATTTTATCCACCAGGGGCACATCAGGCCCAGTGAATTGCAGCGGAAAATTCCGGACGCCTCAAGGCGGATTTTGAACATGCAGCTAAATGCGCTGGAAATGCATGAGCTGGTTACTAAAAAGATCTTCCCACAGCTTCCGCCAAAGGTCGAATATAGTTTGACTGACCTTGGCAAAAGCCTGATACCTGTAATTTGTACGCTTGGAGAATGGGGCGACCAGCACCAGGATAAACTACGGGAGGTGATTATGAAATCAGGTATATAAAAAACTTAACAACATACAAACGCCCTGCTTAAATAATAAGCAGGGCGCCGTCAATAATGTATACCAGAAAATGTAAGGATTAAGGTTTTAACACCACCTTTACACAGTCATCATCTTTTTCATTAAAAATCTTGTAGGCCTTAGAAACTTCACTCAATGGCATTGTATGGGTAATAATATCATCAAGCACCACCTTTTCTTCCTTCACCAATTCAATTAGTTTATCAATATGGTTAAGCACCGGTGCCTGCCCTTGTTTAATGGTAATTCCTTTATCGAATATCCTGAATAATGGGAAGTTGTCATATGGGCTGCCATAAACACCAAGGATAGATACCGTACCGCTTCTGCGCACAGCTTCAAAACACATCTCCAGCACTTTCATACTGCCTTTTTCAAAGTTAATCGTTGCTTTTAACTTATCCATCAGGTTCCGTTCCGGCTCAAAACCAACTGCATCTATACAAACATCGGCGCCACGTCCAGCCGTCATTTCACGGATAGCAGCCACAACATCTACCTTATGCGGATTCAAAGTATCCACATTATTTACAGCCTTTGCTTTTTCCAAACGGTAATCCAAAGGATCTATAGCAATAACACGGCTCGCACCATGTAGCCATGCAGCTTTTTGAGCCATCAAACCAACGGGACCAGAACCAAAGATGGCAACCACCTCACCACCCTTAAGCTGCGCCCAGTCAACGCCCGACCAACCAGTAGGGAAAATATCCGTCAGGAATAAGGCTTGTTCATCAGTAATATTATCAGGAATAATTCTCGGACTTACATCCGCATACGGTACGCGAACATATTCTGCCTGCCCGCCGGAATAACCACCATAAAGGTCTGTGTAGCCAAATAAAGCCGCCCCTTTTTGATCCATCAAATCCCCGTTAGGTCCGTAATGCTTGTAATTGGAGTTCTCACAACTCGGTGATGCGCCATGGTTACAGAAAAAACATGAACCGCAGGCAATTGGAAATGGCACAATCACGCGATCTCCCTTTTTTAAATTTTTTACTTCAGCACCCACCTCTTCAACAATCCCCATAAACTCATGTCCCATTACCATATCGGTTGTCTGAGGTACTGCGCCGCTAAGAATATGAAGGTCTGATCCGCAGATTGCGGTTGATGTTACTTTTAAAATAATGTCTGTTGCCAGTTCGATCCGGGGATCCGGAACAGTTGTATAACTGATATCGCCCGGTTTGTGAAATACTGCTGCTTTCATGTATTATAGTTTTATATAAGTAGATAAGCATGCAACAAAAGATAACATTGAATGTTTATTTTATATTCGCTAAAAATAGAATGGCATGATCATAAATCAGTCATTGATCGACCGCTATAAAACAGAAACTTCGCCTGAAGGATGAGTTCCTTTAGGCGAAGTCAGGTTCAGCAAAGAATTGCTGCTCTATACACTGGATCATTTTGAGGCAGATCACAGTATAGTTTTATTTTATTTTTCCCAAACCAAAGCACTTGCGCCAAGAATTGCCGCATCAGCTTCGTCAAGTTCACTAAAAACCAATTTAACTTTATCCCTGAAGATCGGGAAAAGATTTCTTTCCATATGCAGCTTGGTGGGTTTCAAAATGAAATCCCCAGCCTTAATTACCCCGCCAAATAAAAGTATGGCCTCGGGAGAAGAGAACATCACAAAGTTAGCCAAAGCTTCACCCAGTTTTTGTCCTGTATATCTAAATACCTCGATCGCAATCGGATCTCCTTTTAACGCGCATTCATGGACCGTTAACGAATTTATCTCCGATTCAGGATATCCGTTCAGTAAAGACTGCGGAAATTCTGCTCTCATTTTTTTTGCTGTAATGGCAATACCCGTAGCTGAAGCATAAGACTCCAAACTTCCTTCAGATCCGGTACTCCAATGTTTCCTTCCTCCTGGTTTTACTATCGTATGCCCCAGTTCGCCCGCGAAACCATCATGCCCATAAACCAAACTTCCATTGGTAATAATACCACTTCCAACACCTGTACCCAGAGTGATCATGATAAAGTTTTTCATTCCGCGTGCAGCTCCGAAAAGCATTTCACCAAGTGCAGCAGCATTCGCATCATTGGTTACAATACAGTGTAAACCAAATTTTTCTTTCATCATTGCCGCGAAAGGTATGATACCCTTCCATGGCAGGTTAGGCGCATGTTCTGTAGTCCCTTTGTAGTAATTTCCGTTAGGCATGCCTACTCCTATTCCATCAAAGTTTTTACGCGTACCGTATTTTTCAATTAACGGATCTACTTGTTCGGCCAAAGCATCGATGAAATCTTCAACTTTCTCGTATGCATCAGTTCTTATTTTTCCTTTTTCAAGGACTTCTCCCCTATGATTTACAACTCCAAATTTAGTGTTGGTACCCCCAATGTCAATTCCTAATGCAACTCGCCCTGATAAATCTGATAACGGCATATCTCTTCTTTATATTTATAAATGGTAAAATTCTGTCTCACAATGCATTATTCCGATAACGTAGGCATTTCACACAATGCGAGTATTAAACGCCTAATATATCGTTTTATCGGCAATAATAATATATGATTTTGTCTGCTGAAAATTCAGATATGCCGTTTTGAACTAAATGGCAAGGGGATGACTTATTTCTGGTTGCTGTACGCTGGATGGACTGGCATCCATGCAGGATTAAAAACCCATTTCCACTTTATCTATGATTACCGGAATATAACGGTCCTCATGTTTAATGCTGATACCCGAAGTTTTTCTGGATGAACGATTGATGATCGTTAGCTTGGGGTTGTCTATCCACTGCTGTCTGTTACCTACTGTGATTCCCATTGCCTGTAAATCTTCCATCTTGGATGGGATAAAAAATACAGCTGTATAAAATTTACCCGATTCTTTGAACGAAGATGTCAAGGATTGCAGTTTATAGTAATCGTCAAATCCTTTCGGTGTAGCCAGTTTTCCCGGAATTGCTTCTCCTGTAGATTCAATTGGTACCTGCACCCCAATCATCACTTCATCGGTACCCGTATTAAATGGCAATATATTTACGGGGATCTCCTGATTCCCTACGCTTTGCTCTAAAAACCGCACATTACCAACACTTTTACTGGCGGCAAAAGTAATTCTTAAAACTTTGACATCTTTCAAAGTCATGTTATCAGCCGGATACATATCCAGAGAAGAGGCGATAGAATCCTTCGGCAGGTAAGGATAAATCTTTCCCGCTTTTAAAAACACCGCATCTGCTGGTGTTGCAAGCTGTTTGATTGCCCCATCTTTTAAATTTCCATGCCACTTGGCAAATTGGGTATGTAAGGCAACCTCTGCCAGTGCCAGGTTGGAACTCCAGGTGGTGTTTTTCCATGTAGTAAAGTCATCAGTTAAATACTTCAAAGGAACAACTTCAGACATGTTACGGGGGGCTACCTGCACCTCATCACCATTTATACGTACAATGCCTAAAACACTGTTAATATCCACTGGCAACACCTTACCACTGAACTTTGCTTCGCCGAAGATTTTAGCAGATAGCGTACCATATCCATCTCTGATTTTAGTGTTAGCCGAGTAGTTGCCATTGTCAGAGATAAGCTCACATGCTTTGATCCTTATCAGGCTACCTTCCCAATCGGCTTTATGCGCTTTAAGCTCACTGACCGTGGTTTCACGTGGTACGATCTTACCCGCCCCTATTTTTTTAATCAGTTCATTCCCTAAATCCTGCAATAGTACAGTTCCATTTATTGTAGTTAATGTCTGGCCCAAAATATTTATTTCCAGACTATCATTTACCAGGAAATTATGATCCGTTTTTAAACTGATCATGATACCTTCTTTCCCGTTTCCCTCTTGCAGGAACAACGTTTTAGTATTATCGACATTTTTTTCGG
>Ga0247736_10000070_pt1 | contig 43390 bp, 40 predicted proteins | sample UWRJL193509B2_FD_180935 | JGI IMG/M metagenome (GOLD analysis project Ga0247736, IMG submission 180935) | Plant litter microbial communities from Arlington Agricultural Research Station in Wisconsin, United States - UWRJ-L193-509B-2 | ecosystem: Environmental > Terrestrial > Plant litter >...
GTCGGGCGCCCCAAGCAGTACTACTCGATCTATCAGAAGATGATCGTGCGCGGTCGCGAGTTCGACGAGATCTACGACCTCGTGGGCATTCGTGTTCTGGTCAACTCGGTACGGGACTGTTACGCCGTGCTGGGTTCCATCCACGCACGCTGGAATCCGATCCCGGGTCGCTTCAAGGACTACATCGCGACTCCCAAGTTCAACCTGTACCAGTCGCTGCACACCACCGTTATTGGTCCGCAGGGTCGAGCGGTTGAGATTCAGATCCGTACCCCCGAGATGCACCAGCGCGCCGAATTCGGTGTTGCCGCGCACTGGAAGTACAAACAGCGTGTCAACAGCGGCAAGGGTGCCGAGGCCGTCGAGCAAAAAGACTCCGACATGGCGTGGCTTGCCCACATCTCGGACTGGCAGGCAGAAACCAGCGACCCCGGGGAGTTCCTCGAATCGCTGCGCTTTGAAATCGGCGCCAAAGAGGTCTACGTCTTTACGCCGCAGGGCAAGGTCATCGGTCTGCCTGCGGGCGCGACACCGGTCGACTTCGCCTACGCGGTACACACCGAGGTAGGGCACCGCACCATGGGTGCCAAGGTCAACGGCCGGCTCGTTCCGCTCGAGAGTGAGCTGCAGAGCGGCGACTCGGTTGAGGTCTTCACCTCCAAAAACCCGGACTCCGGCCCCAGCCAGGACTGGCTGAACTTTGTCAAAAGCCCCCGGGCACGCAACAAGATCAAGCAGTGGTTCACCAAGGAACGCCGCGAAGAAGCCATCGAGCAGGGCAAGGATTCAATTGCCCGCGCGATGCGCAAACAGAATCTGCCGCTCCAGAAGCTGATGAGTCAGGACTCGTTCTCCGAGGTCGCCGCCCAACTGCGGTACGAAGACGTGTCGGCGCTGTACGCGGCTGTCGGCGAAGGGCACATCTCGACGCAGTCCGTCATCGAAAAGGTTGTGGCGTCGCTGCAGTCGGCGGCCGAGACCGAAGACGCAGAGATTCCCTTCTCCTCGAAGGGTCAGAGCCGTCAGATCCGGCACAGCGACTCCGGTGTACTTGTGCGCGGCGCGCCCGACATCCTCGTCAAGCTCGCCAAGTGCTGCACGCCGGTTCCAGGCGACGACATTGTGGGCTTTGTTACCCGCGGCGCAGGAGTTTCGGTTCACCGTGCGGACTGCCACAACGTGCAGTCCCTGCTGACCGAACCCGAACGGATGATCGAGGTCGAGTGGGCCCCGTCGTCGAAGAGCATCTTCCTGGTTCAGATCCAGGTGGAGGCTCTCGACCGGTCCGGATTGCTGTCCGACGTCACCCGCGTGCTCAGTGAGCATCACGTCAACATCCTGTCCGCCAGTGTGTCGACGTCCAGCGAGCGTCTGGCCATCAGCCGGTTTGTGTTTGAAATGGGTGATACCACCCACATGGACCGCGTCCTCAACGCCGTTCGTCGCATCGACGCCGTTTACGACGTGTATCGGGTCAGCTCCTAACTCCGGCGCACTGGGCTCGGTTTCTCGCCGGCCTGGTGTCGTCGGGGCGCTCCCCGAGGGGTGCTGACGGGAACATCGAAGCTCGGGATGCCGCGGGCACGCGTTTCTCCCTCGGCGAGCCTCTCCAACGCCAGCCGTTTGTTGGGCAGATTTCGTCGATGCTCCATTCGTGCGGCGCAGTCCGCCGTGGTGAACCCGGCGCTGCGCATAAGTCGGGCCACCAGCTCGACCTCTGCCGGGCCGAAGTGATCGCTGACGCGCGCCACGTCGGTCGCTGTGCGCACCGGGTTTGTCACTTTGAACCCGTCGAAGCTCACTACCTCGTGGTCAGCGATAACAACTTCGCGGATGACCAGACGGTGGGGCCGGGCTGGCCGGGTGCGGGCGCCGATGTCGGCACACACCTCATAGCGGGCAGGTAAATCGTTGACGGCGCCCCACACCCACGCGGCAGTCCGCCGCTCCGCGATGAGCCGCACAGGGATGACCGTCGACAGCGCTGCCGCTCGAAGCGACGCACTGGGGATCTCGTCGATCGGGCTTACACACTCACCCACGCGGAAGACATCACCATCGAGCACCATGGCGCTCAACTCTGCTTCCGAATAGTCATCGACGGTGAGGAGGGACGGGATGCGCGGGGTCATGCCGATATCGTGCGCCAGCGCTGTCGCGTCGTACTCGAGGTCCGTCACATTCTGTGGACGGCCCGAGCTGCCAGCAGGTTCTGGGGGAGAGGTGTGGAGAGAGAGCCAGGGTGCCACACAAGAACTGGCCCGCAGCCTCCGGAAAGAGGATACGGGCCAGTGCCGTGAATAGCGTGAGGCGGGAGGTTATGACCCCAGCGCGTCGAGCCAGATCTTGCGCGCGTTGAGGGCTTCCTCGGCGTCAGCAACCTTTTTGGTGTTGCCGCTGGCCTTGGCCTCGTCGAGTTCGCGCTCCAGCTTGGCGATAGCATCGTGCAGCTGGGCGGCGAGGCCCTGGCTGCGTGCCTGCTTCTCGGGGTTGCTGCGCTGCCAGTGATCCTCGTCGAGTTTGCGCACGGCGGTCTCGACCTTGCGCAGGCGGTCCTCGATCGGCTTGACCTTGTCGCGCGGAACCTTGCCGATGGCGTCCCAGCGACGCTGGATCGACAGGAGGGCATCCTTCGCCTTCACTCGGTCAGTCACCGCGAGCAACGGCTCGGCCTCGGTGAGCAGCTCAAGCTTGAGAGCAAGGTTCGCTTCGAACTCCACGTTGTCTTGCGCGTCGATTTCCGACTTCGCCGAGTACAGCGCGTCGCCCGCGGTCTTGAACTTCGCCCAGAGAGCGTCATCGATCTTTTTGCCGGCGCGACCAGCGAGCTTCCACTCATCGAGCAGGGTGCGGTAGGCGGGGATGCCGTCGACGCCCTTCGGGATGAGGGCTTCTGCCTTCGCCACGAGGTCCTGCTTGCGGGTGCGAGCGTCTTTGTGAGTGCTGTCCAGCTCGGCGAAGAACGCCTTGCGGTGCTGGTCGATGATGCTGCGGGCGGCACGGAAGCGCTTCCACAGCTCATTGCTCTCGTTCTTCGGAAGGCGCGGGCCCTCCTGCTGGTGCTTCTGCCAGCGACCGAAAATGTCGTCCAGAGTCGCGGTGACCTGCTTCCACTGCGCCTTTGCGGGGTCGGCAGCGGCGAGTGTCTCAGCTTCGACGACCAGTGCTTCGCGCTCGGCGAGTCCGGCGGCGACTGCTGCCTTGGCTTCTTCGCCCTGCTTCTCGGTCAGTTCTGACACGGCGCCACCAAGGGCTTCGAGGCGGGTCTGCAGAGCGGCGAGGTTGCCCACGGCGTTCGCGCCGGCAACGTTGGCGCTCAGCGATGCCACAGCCTTCGCGATGTCGTTCGCGGGAGCCCCACGCTTGGCGCGCTGCTCCAAAAGGGACACGTGACCGGCAAGTTCTACGAACTTCCGTTCAAAGTATGCGAGTGCTTCTTCGGCGGTGCCGTCGGGGTATTGGCCGACAACGCGTTCGCCGGACGCCTCGCGCACATAAACGGTGCCCGTCTCGTCGACGCGCCCCCACGGAGCTAGTTCGTTCGATTCCACGTTGATTTCACCTTATTGTTCGGGCCGACTGCCGCGGGCGTTGCCGCGTACCAGCCTATTGCACACCAGGATCGGCGCACTTCATTCGTTACTGGATAGTAAAGCTCGTGATGGTAGTTGTGACTACCGGGGCGCCACTTTCGACTCCGTCGACGATGCCGGCGTCGGAAACGCCGGAGATCAGCGCGTCGAGACCCTCGGTCACGGTGCCGATGACACTGTATCCGCCGGTGTCGGTCGGCAGTGTGCTGTCGGCCGTAATCACGAAGAACTGGTGCTCCTGGCTGTAGGCACTGTCCGCCCGCGCCATGGCGATGGTTCCGGCGGGGTACACACCGTCGGCCGGAGCGTTTTCAATGGGGCCGAAGCTGTAGGTCGTGTCGATCGCACCCGTGCCATCGACGGATCCGCACTGGAGAGTCTTCAGCGTTGCGCTGTCGACCAGGCGGTGGCAGGACTTCCCGGTGTAGTAGCCGGCCTGGGCATCCGTCACCACAGACGCAACGGCCTGCGGAGCGGCGGCACCGTCAAGACTCACGGCCAGCGGGATGTCGTTGATGGTGAGTGTGCCTGTCCACGTGCGTGCCTCGGCGACGTCGGGGGAGGGCACCGCACCCACGTTGGCCTCAGGGGTAGCTGTCGGGGTGGGTGTTGCGGTCGGAGTCGCGGTGGGAACCGGAGTACCCGGGCCAGTGGTGAAGTACATCACCTGCGTGGTGGTGGCGATTGCGGCCACAACAACGAGAACGATGACCGCGATGAGGTTGTCCCTACGGCGTCGTTTGATCTGCGCGGTGTGTACAGCCTGCCGGGCGTTGTAGCGGCGCAGCCGATCGCGGGCTTCGCGCACTTCACGTTCCGTGCTTTTACTCGGTGCCACGTGTCCTCCAGAGAGCGGGGCGGGGATGCCCACCTGAACTTTACGGTGCGCGCCAATCGCGGGACAAATGCGCCACGGCTCGGCGCAAGGATGCCCCGGTTGTTGTCCTGACTGTGGAGGGCCGACACGAGGAGTCGGTGGTCGCGGATAACATTGCAGCCATGGAGACGCGGCAAGGCCTACGGGGAGGCGCGACTCCACTCGCGGTTCGAATGCGACCGACCAGCCTCGACGAGGTTGCCGGCCAACGGCATCTTCTCACTCCCGGCTCACCGCTGGTCAGCCTCGCGTCCGACGTCTCGGGCGAGCAGGGTTCGGTGTCCGTCATCCTCTGGGGGCCTCCCGGCACCGGCAAAACAACGCTCGCTCAGGCCATAGCCCACAGCTCTGGCCGCAACTTTGTGGAACTCTCCGCGGTCAACGCCGGTGTGGCCGACGTCCGCAAGGTGATGGAACAGGCGCTGTCCAATCGCGATTTGTACGGACTCACAACCGTCTTGTTCCTCGACGAGATCCACCGTTTCAGTAAGGCCCAGCAAGACGCGCTCCTCCCCGGTGTGGAGAACGGGTGGGTCATCCTCATTGCGGCGACCACGGAAAACCCGTCGTTCTCGGTCATTTCCCCTCTGTTGTCCCGTTCGTTGCTTCTCACGCTCGAACAGCTCAGCGACGACGACCTGGGCGTGGTCATCGACCGCGCCGTCGTCGACCCCCGGGGCCTTCGCGACAAGGTTGTGCTGAGCCCCGAGGCCCGCGCCACTCTTATTCGTCTGGCGTCGGGGGATGCCCGTCGCGCGTTGACGGCACTCGAGGCTGCGGCCCTGTCCGCGACGGCAACATCAGAGGCAGTCTCCGACGAGCAGACCGTCAAACCCGTGGTCACCGAAGAGACGGTCGCACTGGCGGTCGACCGAGCGCTTCTGCGGTACGACCGGCAGGGCGACGAGCACTATGACGTCATCAGTGCCTTTATCAAGTCGGTGCGGGGGTCGGACGTCGACGCCGCGCTGCACTACCTCGCGCGCATGATCGAGGCGGGTGAAGACCCGCGTTTTATCGCGCGCCGGGTGATCATCAGTGCAGCAGAAGACATCGGTATGGCTGATCCCCAGGCATTGCTGATTGCCATGGCTGCTGCGGACGCCGTGCAGATGATCGGGATGCCCGAAGGCAGAATCCCTCTGGCCGAGGCCGTGGTGTACCTGGCGACAGCCCCAAAATCGAATGCGTCGTACATGGCGTTAGATGCGGCAATCGCTGACGTTCGCGCGGGCAACTTCGGACGGGTACCCAAACACCTGCGGGATGCGCACTATCCCGGCGCCAAACGACTCGGTCACGGCAAGGGCTACAAGTACGCGCACGACTCCGATCTCGGTGTTGTCGAGCAGCAGTACCTGCCGGACGAGTTGAAAAACACCGTCTACTACCGGCCGACGGAACACGGGAACGAGCGTGACGTCAACGCACGCTGGGCAAAGCTCCGCCGGATCATCCGGGGCAAATAAATACCAGCGACACGCGCCGCAGAATGCGCTGCTGTAATCGGCTTCGCCCGTGCTAACCTTGACGCTGCCTAACACCAATTTGTCGCGCACGGCTGCTGCGGCTTGTTGGTCAAGGGAACAGGGTCTGTAGCCGACCGGTTCTCGCGGCAAATCCCTCTGACTTTCACCGGACACCCCGTTGCGCGTTCATGCGTGGATGCGATCGGCCGGGTTGCCAACGTCAATCTAGAGAAAAGGACCCCGTGTCTACTAAGTCACGTACCCGTAGCAAGACCCGCCTGTCGCGCGCGCTGGGCATCGCCCTCACGCCGAAGGCTGCCAAGTACCTCGAGAAGCGTCCTTACGCTCCGGGTGAGCACGGCCGCACCAAGCGCAAGCAGGACAGCGACTACGCCGTTCGTCTTCGCGAGAAGCAGCGCCTACGCGCCCAGTACGGCATCCGCGAAGCACAGATGAAGATCGTGTTCCAGGAAGCCCGCCGCGGCGCCGGCCTGACCGGTGAGAACCTGGTTGAGCTGCTCGAAATGCGTCTCGACGCCCTTGTTGTTCGTTCGGGCATCGCTCGTACGACCGCACAGGCTCGCCAGATGATCGTTCACCGCCACATCATGGTCGACGGACAGCGCGTTGACCGCCCGTCGTTCCGCGTCAAGCCCGGACAGCTCATCCACGTGCACCCCACCAGCGAGAACATGGAGATCTTCCAGGTTTCCGCCGCCGGCGCCCACGTTGACGTTCTTCCGAAGCTCCCGCCGTACCTCGAGGTCGAGATCGACAAGCTGCAGGCCCGCCTTGTGCGCCGCCCGCTGCGTGTCGAGGTTCCCGTGACCTGTGAAGTACAGCTCGTTGTTGAGTACTACGCAGCTCGCTAGTCTCACCAGTTTTATCGCCTGATCCGGTTTCCGGGTTGCGGCACCAGAATGCGGGTCACCTTCGGGTGGCCCGCATTCTGTGTTTAACCGCCCCGCGTGTGGAGTGCACAGCTCCGTGATAGCGCACCGTGATCGCCCCTACGCCGTGTTTCCAGACGGATACAGGGCTTTTCCGGACGCACTGCGCGCGCGGGCACAGTGCGCGGCCGGGCACAAAGTAAGCTTGCACAGCACCCACCGCCATCGTTCCGGAGGAAAATTCGTATGAAGAAAGTGTTCTGGCTCATCGTTGGAATCAAGCTCGGTTTTATCGCCGCCCACCTGATCTCCAAGAACCCGGCCGGCAAAAAATTCTTCGACGAGATCGACAACAAAGCGCACCAGTTCGGTGCCGCCGTCGTCGCCGGCTATCGCGATCGCGATGCCGAGCTGCGGTCCGCAGTGTCCGGGATGGAAAACACCCTCAGCGACCTCAACAAGCGCCTCTAGCGCTTCAGCATCACCGGCGGGACACCGTCGAACGTACCTGCGGCTCGTGTAGCCGTTCCACCACACGCACAAACGGGAAACCATGCAGACCGCAGACATCCAGAGCCGTTGGCTCACCTTTTTCGGCGACCGGGGACACACCGTTGTCCCGTCGGCCTCTCTGGTCAGCGATGACCCGACCCTGCTCTTTACGGTCGCCGGAATGGTGCCCTTCGTTCCTTACCTGACCGGTCTGGTCCCTGCGCCGTTCCCGCGCGCTACGAGTGTGCAGAAGTGCATCCGCACCCTCGACATCGAGGAGGTCGGCAAAACGCCGCGCCACGGAACGTTCTTCCAGATGAACGGCAACTTCTCGTTCGGTGACTACTTCAAAGAGCAGGCCATCGTGTACGCGTGGGAGCTTCTCACCACTTCCGAAGCCGACGGCGGATTCGGCTTCCACGAGAAAGACCTCTGGGTCACCGTCTACAAAGACGATGACGAGGCCATCCGACTGTGGAAAAAGGTTGCGGGCCTGCCCGACGAGCGTATCCAGCGCCTCGACATGGACACCAATTACTGGTCGACCGGACTTCCCGGCCCCGCCGGACCCTGCTCCGAGATCTTCTTCGACCGTGGCCCCGCGTACGGCGCCGACGGTGGCCCGGCGACCGATGACGACCGCTACGTCGAAATCTGGAACCTCGTGTTTATGCAGTACCTCCGGGGCGAGGGCAGCGGCAAGAGCTTCGAGATCCTCGGCGAGCTCCCGAAAAAGAACATCGACACCGGTATGGGCATGGAGCGCGTCGCGTTCCTCACCCAGGGAGTCGAGAACATGTACGAGATCGACCAGGTCCGTCCTGTGCTCGACCGTGCCGCAGAGATCTCCGGTCGCCGTTACGGCGCCAACCACGACGATGATGTGCGAATGCGCGTCATCGCCGACCACGTGCGTTCATCGCTGATGCTGATGTCCGACGGTGTTCGTCCGAGCAACGAGGGCCGCGGCTACATCCTCCGTCGCCTGATGCGCCGCGCGATTCGCGCCATGCGTCTGCTTGGGGTGGATGCTCCGAGCTTCAGCGAGCTCTTCCCCGCGTCCCGCGACGCCATGAAGTCCGCGTACCCCGAAGTTGAGACCGAGTACGACCGCATCTCCCGCCTGGCTCTGGGGGAGGAAGAGACCTTCCTCCGCACCCTCGCGAGCGGAACAAGCATCCTCGACCTCGCCGTTGCGACCACGCAGAAGTCCGGCGCCACCGAGCTTGCGGGCGACACCGTATTCCAGCTTCACGACACCTTCGGTTTCCCCATCGACCTCACGCTCGAAATGGCGGAGGAAGCTGGCCTAAGTGTCGACCGCGTTGCGTTCGACCGACTGATGTCTGAGCAGCGCGCGATGGCGAAAGCCGACGCGAAGGCGAAAAAGACTGCCCTCGCTGACCTCTCCGTGTACGGCGACTTCCGCTCGCGCGGCGAGACGGTGTTCACCGGCTACGAGCTGCTCAACACCGAGAGCACCATCCTCGGGCTCATCGTTGACGGTGTGTCCGTCGACCGTGCAGTGGTCGGCGACATCGCCGAAGTGATCCTTGCCGAGACTTCGCTCTACCCCGAGTCCGGTGGACAGGAAGCCGACGCCGGAAGCATCGTGGGCAAGGGCTACGACCTCGAGGTTCTCGATGTCCAGCGTCCGATCAAGGGACTCATCAGTCACCGCGTGCAGGTTCGCTCGGGCGAGGTCGGTGTCGGAGACGTCGCGACCAGCGTTGTTGACCCGGTCTGGCGTCACGCTGCTGCACAGGCGCACTCGGCGACCCACCTCATCCACGCTGCTCTCCGCCAGACCCTCGGTTCCGACGCACATCAGGCCGGTTCGTACAACAAGGCCGGCTACATGCGCCTCGACTTCAACTGGAACCAGCCGTTGTCCCCGGCCACCCGCAGCGAGATTGAAAACATCGCCAACAACGCGATCCTCGAAAACCTTGAGGTGACTACCCGCATCCTTCCCCTCGCCGAGGCGAAATCGCTCGGCGCCATGGCGCTCTTCGGCGAGAAGTATGGCGACACCGTGCGTGTTGTTGAGATTGGTGGCCCGTGGTCGCTCGAGCTGTGTGCGGGAACGCACGTCGCGCGGTCGGCCGAGGTTGGCCTCATCAACCTGGTGGGGGAGTCCTCGATTGGTTCGACCAGTCGTCGCATCGAGTCGCTTGTGGGATTCGACGCGTTCCAAGACCTCGCGACCGAGCGCGCCATTGTGTCGCAGCTCACCAGCAACCTGAAGACGCCTCGCGAACAGCTTCCCGACCGCATCGCTGACCTCGTCGCCAACCTCAAAGCCGCGGAAAAGCGCATCGCACAGTACGAGGCTGCGGAGCTCACCGCCCGTGTACCCGCGCTCGTGTCGACCGCAGCCCGTGTTGGCCAGGTGCGTCTGATCAGTGAGAACGTCGGAACCGTCAAAACCACCGACGAGCTGCGTTCGCTCGCGACGATTGTGCGCGAGCGTCTAGGCTCTGAGGCGGCCGTTGTTGCTCTGGCGGCGGATGTCTCGGGCAAGCCTGCCGTGATTGTGGCGACCAACGAAGAAGCCCGCAAATCGGGTGTTCGCGCCGGCGCGCTGGCCAAGCTCGCTTCGGGAATCCTCGGCGGGGGCGGCGGCGGTAAGGACGACCTCGCGCAGGGCGGCGGCTCTGACGTCTCGGCCATCGGGACGGCACTGTCGGCTATCACCGCGAACGTCGGCGGCTAATGCGGTCGGGGGTGCGCGTCGGCGTCGACGTGGGCAAGGTCCGTATCGGAGTTGCACGGACTGATTTCCACGGGATGCTCGCCACCCCTGTTGAGACCGTCGCGCGGGGCAACGGCGACATCGCCCGAATCCTGGCGATCGCGGCAGAACTCGACGTGATGGAGTTTGTGGTAGGGCTGCCGCTGTCGATGGCGGGAACCCACACTGCGTCGACGGAGGACGCCGTCGGCTTCGCCGGGCGGCTCGCCGCAGCGAGTCCAACACCGGTTCGGCTCGTTGACGAACGGCTGTCGACGGTGTCCGCGCAGGCCGCTCTTCGGGCGTCCGGGCGAAACACCAAAAACTCACGTTCCGTGATCGATCAGGTTGCCGCCGTTATAATTGTGCAACATGCCCTCGACTTCGAGCGCACCGCGGGCACACCCCCGGGCGTTGTGGTTGACCCCGACGAAGGACAATAAACACGTGGCTGACGATCCGAAGTGGGACGACCCCGTCGCCCCGGACCCCAATGCTGCGGAGAAGTCTGGCCCAGAAGCATCCGACGAGCAGCACGTTCGTGTGCCGCCGACGACGAAGTACTTGCCGCCCACCCGGCGTCAGCTGCGTGAGAACGAGGCGCGCGCCAAGGCCCGCGAGGCTGCCGAGCAAGGCATCCCGCCGCTGGTAAACCCCGAGCCGATGCGGCCGATCACCCCGCACACCGCGTCTGCTGCCGCCGCCGCTTCCGCACACGTCGCTGCCATTCCTGCCACGCCTGCGCCTGCTGCCGCCGCACAGCCGACGGCCGCCCCGTCCGCCGCCGCCGCGCCGTCGACCCCCACTCCCTCCGCCGCCGTGCCCTCGACACCCGCGACCGCGTCGCAGCCCGACGCGTCCGAGTTCGCCGAGCCGGCGCTCCCCGACAACTCGGCGTATACCGGGTATCCCGGTTCTCCCGTCAACACGCCCAGTGAACCCGCGTCAGACAACGCACTCAGCGAGCTTCTCAGCGGGTTCGACCGCACACCCACCGGGCCTCCCAAATCTCCGCGGTCGGGAGACTCACGTCCTCCGAAAAAGCGCCGTCGTTTCGTCTGGCTCTGGGTTCTCATCACCCTTCTTGTGCTCGGTGGAGGAGCAGCCGCAGCGGTCTGGGTTGTGTTCGAAGACCAGGTTCGCAGCGTGATGGGCTGGGAGCTGCCCAACGACTATGAGGGCACCGGCAACGGCGAGGCCGTGACGGTCACGATTGTGTCGGGCGATGTCGGTTCCGATATTGCCGCCAAACTCGAAGAGTCCGGCGTCACCATGACGGCAGAAGCCTTCTACGACGTGGTGGTTGCCAAGGCCGAGCAGCCCGTGTTCCTCCCCGGTAGCTACCAGCTCCAAAAGGAGATGAGCGCCGAGTCTGCGCTCACGGCGCTCACCGACCCGGCGAACATCGTGACGTCTCGAGTGCTCATCACCGAAGGGTCGACCATTTCGCAGGTCTTCCAGCGCCTCTCCGACGGCACCGGTGTGCCGCTGGCCGACTACGAGGCCGCGGCGCAGGACATCGCCGCGTTCGGCGTTCCGTCCACCGAGGTCAGCCTCGAAGGATGGCTGTTCCCCGCCACATACGACTTCGAACCCGGCGTCAGCGCGCAGGACCAGATCCAGACCCTGGCGAACCGGATGATTCAGGCGCTCGACGAGGCCGGAGTGCCCGTGGAAGACCGCCACCGTGTGTTGACGCTGGCGTCGATTGTGCAGAAAGAGGGCGGCAGTACCGAGGACTTTTACATCGTCTCCCGTTTGTTCCAGAATCGCCTCGCCCTCGCTGAGCCGATGAAGCTCCAGTCCGACGCCACCGTGAGCTACGGCACCGGCGGAACCTCCATTCACACCACAACGGAGGAACGCGAGGACGCGAGCAACCCGTACAACACGTACGCGAACCCCGGGCTGCCCGTCGGCCCGATCTCCGCGCCCGGGGACGATGCTATCGACGCTGTGATGCACCCGGCCGAGGGCGACTGGATCTACATGGTGCTGGTGAACGGTGATACCGGAGAGACTGTGTTCTCAACGAACTTCGACGACCACTTGGTAGCAGTCGACCAGTGGCTGGAGTGGTACGACGCCCACCCCAACTGGGATAACTGACCGTTCAGACCCACACCACGCGTGCTCGGCGGCGATTAGTCGTCGAGCGCTGTGGGAGGATTCTTACATGCTTCGTTGGTTGACCGCAGGTGAATCCCACGGCCCCGAATTGGTGGCCACAATCGAGGGGATGCCCGCGGGCGTGCCCGTCAGTCTCGACGGGATCCGTGAGGATCTCGCGCGCCGCAAGCTCGGCTACGGTCGCGGCGCGCGGATGAAGTTCGAAGAAGACGAGCTCAACATCTCGGGCGGTATCCGCTTCGGACTCACCATGGGCTCGCCCATCGCTTTGCGGATTGGCAACACCGAGTGGCCCCGCTGGGTCGACGTGATGAGTGCGTCCCCGGTCGACCTCGAGACCCTGCCCAAGGGTCGCGGTGCTGCCCTCACGCGCCCGCGTCCGGGTCACGCCGACCTGGTGGGAATGCAGAAGTACGCGTTTGACGAGTCGCGCAACGTTCTCGAGCGGGCCAGCGCCCGCGAGACGGCTGCCCGGGTCGCGCTCGGCGCCGTCGCCCGTGCGTTCCTCGCTGAGCTCGACATCACTCTAGTCAGCCACACTCTCTCCATCGGCACCGTGCGTGTGCCCGAGGGCTCCCTGCTCCCACAGCCGAGCCAGGTCGCCATTCTCGACGCCGACCCGCTGCGCTGCTTCGATCCCGAGACATCCGCCCGGATGGTTACCGAGGTCGACCAGGCCCAGTCCGACGGAGACACCCTCGGGGGAGTCGTCGAGGTGCTGGCCTACGGCGTGCCGCCGGGTCTCGGTTCCTACGTGCACTGGGACCGCCGCCTCGACTCGCAGCTCGCTGGCGCACTGATGGGTATCCAGGCGATCAAGGGTGTCGAGGTCGGAGAGGGCTTCCTCACCACCACACGCCGCGGCTCCGAAGCCCACGACGAACTTGTCACCGACGGCAGCGAGATCTCGCGCCTCTCCGACAAAGCCGGCGGCACCGAAGGCGGAATGAGTACCGGAACCATCCTGCGCGTTCGTGCGGGAATGAAGCCGATCGCCACCGTGCCGCATGCACTTCGCACCGTCGATGTCGCTACCGGAGGAGCTGCGCAGGCCCACCACCAGCGTTCCGACGTGTGTGCCGTGCCCGCTGCGGGTGTTGTTGCCGAGGCCATGGTTGCCCTGGTGCTTGCCAACTCAGTTCTGGAAAAATTCGGTGGTGACTCCATCGAGGAGACCCGTCGCAACCTGCAGGGTTACCTTGCCGCGATCCCGTCGGGTCACCGCACGGCCCGCGCAACGGACCAGAATGGCTGACGGTCGCCCACTCCTGGTTCTCATCGGCCCACCAGCGGCCGGCAAAACGCGCCTGGGTAAACGCATCGCCCGGCTGCTCGACGTGCCCTTTATCGACACCGACAAACGCATTGTCGCCCGCCATGGGGTGATCGGCGAGATCTTCGCCGAGCACGGTGAACCGCATTTCCGGATGCTCGAACGCGACGAGGTCGCCGCCGCGCTGACCGAGACCGCCGTGGTTTCGCTCGGGGGTGGCGCGGTGATCCACGCCGACACCCAACGTGACCTCGCCGAGCACCGCGTGGTGCTTCTCACCGTCTCGCCGGAAGCTGTGGAGGCGCGCATCACGGGTGGAAAGCGCCCTCTGGTAGCCGGGATCGACTCGTGGCTCGCGCTCGTCGAACAACGCCGGCCCATCTACGACAGCCTTGCCACCCGCACATTCGACACCTCGCATCGCCCTCTCGACGCCATCGCTGCCGAGATTGCTGCCTGGATCCAGGAGACGGACTCATGACTGACACCACCACCATCACGGTTTCCGGGCTCGACCCCTACGACATCACCATCGGTCGTGGCCTGGTCGCTGACCTCGCCACACACATCGGCAGCAAGGCCACAAAGGTGCTCATTGTGCACGCGCCGACCCTCGGTGCCAAGGCGAACGAGCTGCGCGAGAGTCTGCTCAGCCGGTATGAAGTTGTCCTCGCTGAGGTACCGGACGCTGAGGCGGCCAAACGCATCGAGGTGGCCGCGTTCTGCTGGCAGGTGATGGGGCAGACGGACTTCACCCGCACCGACGTTGTCATCGGACTCGGCGGGGGAGCGACCACCGACCTGGCAGGTTTTGTCGCGGCCACTTGGCTGCGTGGGGTGCGGCTCATCCAGATCCCCACCACCGTTCTCGGAATGGTGGATGCCTCCATTGGTGGCAAAACCGGGATCAACACGGCCGAGGGAAAAAACCTGGTGGGCGCGTTCTACGCCCCGGCGGCCGTGCTTGTCGACCTCGACATGCTGCAAACCCTGTCCCGCAACGAAATCCTCGCCGGATCCGCCGAGATCGTCAAAGCCGGCTTTATCGCTGAGCCGGAGATCCTCGACATCTACGAAGCCGACGTGGAAAAGGCCGTCGATCCCACCACGCCCGAGTTCCGCCGCCTGCTGGAGCTGGCCATTGGTCTCAAGGCGCGTGTAGTGGGTGCTGACTTCAAGGAGTCGGGCCTGCGCGAGACCCTCAACTATGGCCACACACTCGGTCATGCAATCGAACACGCCGAGCGCTACGCCTGGCGCCACGGTGCCGCCATCTCCGTCGGAATGGTGTTCGCTGCGGAACTTGCCCGTATTGCCGGCACCCTCAGTGATGAGGCGGTGGATCGGCACCGTCGTATTCTCGAATCCCTCACGCTCCCAACCACCTACCCGCTCGGCCGCTGGAAAACGTTACTCGCGACAATGCAGCGCGACAAAAAGACCCGGGCCGGGATGCTGCGGTTTATTGTTCTTGACGAGATCGGCAAGACTTCGGTGCTGACCGGCCCAGAAGAGGCGTTGATGTTCGCGGCGTACGCCGAAATCGGCGTCTAAGCCACGCCCCGTAGACTGGGGCCGCAGGCATCCCATTCGGTGACTCACCTGCCAGACAAGTACACTCGACGGTGCCCGTTTATCTGCGGGCGGCGCATCCGCGCATCAACCTTCCCCACGAAACGGACACATCGGCATGGCCTCCACCAGCGATATCAAGAACGGCGTCGTTCTCAACATGGACGGCCAGCTCTGGACTGTCATCGACTTCCAGCACGTCAAGCCGGGCAAGGGCGGCGCATTTGTGCGCACCAAGGTCAAAAACGTGATGAGCGGCAAGGTTGTGGACCGCACCTTCAACGCTGGCGCGAAGATCGAGACCGAGGTTGTCGACCGCAGTGAATTCCAGTACCTGTACAAGGACATCGACGCCTACGTGTTTATGAACGTGTCGGATTACGACCAGATCAGCCTCACCGAGGCCCAGGTCGGCGACGCCGCCAACTTTATGCTCGAGAACCAGAACGTCACCCTCGCGCTGCACAACGGCGACCCGCTCTACGTTGAGCTCCCCGCCTCGGTTGTCCTCGAGATCACCTACACGGAGCCCGGCCTCCAGGGTGACCGTTCCACCGGCGGAACCAAGCCCGCCACCGTCGAGACCGGCTTCCAGATCCAGGTTCCGTTGTTCCTCGAGCAGGGCACCCGCGTCAAGGTCGACACTCGCGACGGCAGCTACCTCGGCCGCGTCAACTAGTGGGCGCTCGTAGCAAAGCGCGTAAGCGCGCTCTCGACATCCTCTACGTCTCCGACGTTCGGGAGGTGTCCATCAACGCCTCGTTGTTGGCCGAAGAGAACCGCGAGCTCGCCGATACTAAGCGCGCCAGCTCGTGGGCCTACGCCAAAGAAATAGTTGAGGGTGTTGTTGCGCACGGCGACGAGATCGATGAACTCATCGAGACGTACGCACAGGGCTGGACCATTGACCGGATGCCCGCTGTCGACCGCGCGATTATCCGCATCGGCATCTGGGAAATCCTCTTCAACCCGGGTGTTCCCGACAGCGTCGCCATCTCCGAAGCCGTCGAGTCGGCCACCGTGCTGAGCACGGAAGATTCCGCCGGATTTGTGAACGGCCTTCTGGGCCGGATCGCTCAGATCCAGGCGTAGTTCGTTTTTCCGTCCGAAGGGCGGCACCCCGTGGCCTCGGCCCGGGTGCCGCCCTCCGGCGTTTAACGCGAACGTTGCGTCACGTTACGTTGGCGCTTGGAACCGGCTCCCGTAGCCCCTAGTTTCCTAGGGTGTCCATAACCCGATCCGGCGCCTCCGCCTCTGCTCCCGCGCTTCCCGTGCGCCTCTCCGGTGTCGGGCGCAGCTTTGCCGGCGTTCGGGCGGGCGACCCACGTCGCACGGTGTTGCGCGACGTCACCCTCAACATCGCGCCGGGCGAGATTGTTTCCCTCCTGGGCCCGTCCGGGTGCGGAAAATCCACGTTGCTCCGCCAGATCAGCGGACTCGATACCCCCGATGTGGGCACCGTTCACATCAATGACGTCCCGGTGACGGGCATCGACCAACGCTGTGCCGTTGCCTTCCAGGAGCCACGTCTGCTGCCGTGGCGCACTGTGACCCGCAACGTCGAGCTTGGCCTGCCTCGCGGCACTGAGCGCAGTGCGGGTGCCGACCGCGTCGCTGAGTTGTTGTCGTTGGTTCAGCTGGGGGATGCCGCAGGGCTCCGCCCTCGTCAGATCTCCGGCGGGATGGCGCAACGCGCCTCACTCGCGCGTGCGTTGGCCCGCGGGCCCGGGGTTCTTGTTCTGGACGAGCCTTTCGGTGCGCTGGACGCCCTCACCCGCCTGACCATGCAAGACCTGCTGCTCGAGATCCACGCGGTGGAACCGGCCACCATCGTGCTGGTCACCCACGATGTCGACGAGGCGCTCTACCTCTCCGACCGTGTGGTGCTTTTGGGGGAGGACCCCGACGCGCCGCGAGGCTCGGGCTCGGGCATCCGCTCCATCGTCTCCGTCCCTGGCACACGCCCGCGCGACCGCGGCGACGCCGACCTCGCTCTTCTTCGCGCCGAACTCCTCGATGGACTCGGCGTCTCCACTCATCGCTCCGCACTTCCTGCACGGCAACCCTGAGGACACCATGACCATCGAAACGAACACCCGCACCCCGCTGCTGCGGAAGGCGCTGTCGATCACGGCCCTTGCCGCCGCTGCCGCGCTGACCCTGTCTGGCTGTGTTGCCGGGGAGGGATCGGCCATCGGTGCTGACGACGCTCCCGCCGCGGAAGACGCGGCCGCTGAGGGCTGGAGCGCTGACGTTCTCAACATCGACTTCGCCACCTACAACCCGCTGAGCCTCATCATCAAAGACCAGGGATGGATCGAAGAGACGCTGGGTGAGGATGTCACGGTGAACTGGATCCAGTCCGCCGGGTCGAACAAGGCCAACGAGGCGCTCCGCGCCGGCGCCGTCGACGTGGGATCCACCGCCGGGTCTGCCGCGCTTCTCGCCCGGTCGAACGGCTCACCCATCAAAACCATCGACGTCTACTCACAGCCGAACTGGGCCGCGCTTGTTGTTCCCGCCGGTTCAGACATCACGGAGGTGAGCGACCTCGCGGGCAAGTCGGTTGCCGCAACGAAGGGCACCGACCCGTACTTCTTCCTCCTGCAGTCCCTCGCCGAGGCGGGAGTCGCCCTCGCCGACGTCGACGTGCAGAACCTGCAGCACGCGGATGGCAAAGCGGCACTCGAAAGCGGAGCCGTCGACGCGTGGTCGGGCCTCGACCCGCTGCTGTCGACCAGCATTGCCACGGCCGGCAGCGAAATCATCTACGACAACATCGACTTCAACAGCTACGGCTTCCTCAACGCGACGGAGACCTTCCTCGATGCTTCGCCCGACCTCGCGCAGGTGGTGGTGAACGCCTACGAGAAGGCGCGCGCCTTTGCGATCGACGACCCGGAGGCCACCTCGTCCATCCTCGCGGAGGTCGCCGGAATCGACCCCGCCATCGCCACCGCGGTGATTGCCGACCGGACGAACCTCGATATCGACCCCGTACCCGGCGACGACCAGACCGCCGTGCTTGAAGTTATTGGCCCGATCTTTGTTGAGTCGGGTGACGTCGCCACCCAGGAGGCCATCGACACTGCGCTCGACACCCTCTACACGCCCGAGTTCGCCGAAGAGGCCGACCCGTCAGCCGTCGGATAACCATGACAAACACCCTCCAGAAGGCGCCGCGTACGCTCACCAGCCCGGGGCGTCGCGAAGAGCGCACTACCGCGCGGAGTCGCTGGCTGGTGATTGGCGGGGGCGCGATTCTCCCGATCCTGATCTTGCTGATCTGGCAGGGGATTGCGTCATCGGGCCTGGTGCCGTCGTTCCGGCTCCCGTCGCCGGGTGACGTTGTGTTGGCGGGCATCGACCTCGCCCAGCGGGGTGTGCTGGGCCTGCACATCGCCATCTCCACCCAGCGGGTGCTGTTGGGCTTCCTCGCCGGATCGCTGGTGGGTCTGATCGTCGGCTCGGTGGTGGGGCTGTCGAAGATCGGAGCCATCCTCCTGAGCCCAACTCTCGGGGGAGTGCGGGCTGTGCCATCGCTCGCCTGGCTGCCGCTGCTGGTGCTGTACCTGGGCATCAACGAAGACCAGAAGGTTGCGCTCATCGCGATCGGCGCCTTTTTCCCGGTGTACACCACCGTGTCGGCGGCGCTCCGCCACGTTGACCCGCAACTGGTGGAGGCTGGTCGCGCCTTCGGTTACCGCGGCACCGCCCTGCTGCGGATTGTGCAGCTGCCTGCGGTAGTGCCGAGTGTGGTGTCGGCCCTGCGGTTGGCGCTTGCGCAATCCTGGCTGTTTATGGTCGCCGGCGAGCTGCTCGGGTCGTCCCTCGGCCTCGGCTTCCTTCTCAACGACTCCGTCAACAACGGGCGTCTCGATCGGCTGTTCCTGTCGATCATCCTGCTGGCCATCCTCGGCAAACTGACCGACGCACTTGTGGGCATCCTCGAGAAGTACCTGCTGAAGCGCTGGGGGTAGGACCGCGCGAGACCGGGCGTGAGGCCACGCGCCTCGGCAATGCGGTTGTGCGGGTGTGCGATGGACGGCTTGAGGCGGTCGGCGGTCGCGAGTATCGCTGGTGGTAACTCTCCGTTGGGCGATGACGCCCCACACCCTGAAGGCGGTCGACGTGGCCCGTGTTCTGTTTGTCACCTGGGACGGCGGCGGCAACGTGCCACCGACCGTGCGTCTCGCCGAGGAGTTGCGCGAGCGCGGCGACAGCGTCCGGTTCCTCGGCCAGGCTCGGCAGCGGGCGTACTTCGAGAGCAGGGGATTCGACTTCGAAGTTGTGCGCGGCAGTAAAAAATGGGATCCCACGGTGCCAGTCGGCGACATCGTGGGTATGAGCCAGTTCGCCCGGCTGATCACCGACGGCCGGTTCGGCACAGATACTCTGCGCAGCATCCGTCGCAAACCCGTCGACGTGGTGGTGGTCGATGTGCTGCTCTACGGAGCACTACGCGCGGCTCATCGTGCCCAGCTCACCCGAGCCGTGCTGGTGCATACCCTGTTCGATTTTGTGGTGGATGCCACCGAGCGGCGAGCACCCCTTCAACTCGTCGCGCGGCTCCGCGGGCTCACGCCGAGGCGGTACATCGGCAATGCCGACCTGATTCTCGTTGCCAGCAACGCCGAACTCGAACGGCGCACTCCGGCGCTCGCCACTACCTCCCTCGCATCCGCTCCACTCGAGCACACGGGTGCGTTGCTGTCGACGCTCGAACCGTCGCTGGACCTCCCGCTCCGCGACGGGGTTCCCGTTGTAGTTGTCTCGTTCAGCACGACCTACCTTCGTGGCCAGGGCGAGGTTTATCAGCGGGTGCTGGATGCGCTGGCCGACCTGCCCGTGCAGGTGGTGCTGACGGCCGGACCGGCGGTGGATGCATCATTGCTTCGAGCTCCGGCGAACGCCATTGTGCGCCAATACCTTCCGCACGCAGGGCTATTGGCCCGGGCGTCTGTGCTGGTCGGACACGGAGGTCATGCCACAACCGTGGAGGCGCTGGCTCATAACGTGCCCATTGTGTTCCTGCCGATGAATCCCGTGGCCGACCAGACGCTGATCGCACGCAGGCTGGAGGAACTGGGCGCGGGGATCGCGCTCGACAGCTCCGCATCGGTTCCTCGTATCGCCGCTGCCGTGTCGACACTGCTGGCGCCGGGACCGCACCGGGACAGCGCAGCCCGGCTGGGGGAGGCGATCCGCAGTGCGGGCGGTGCTGCGCGAGCAGCGGACTTGGTTGAGGCGTTGGCGGTGCGCTAGGCCGGGCTGCTTCGGCGGTGCGCTAGGCCGGGCTGCTTTGGCGGTGCGGCAGGATGCCCAGCTCCCCATACACCGCGGCGAGCTGCAGCACCCCGGCTCCGAGGTAGATCATCTGTGGCCAACTGAACTCGTGAATCAGTCCGACCTCGACGGTGATCCAGATGAGCATCCCGAACCCCGCGACCACGCTGGCCAGCAGTCGGGACGGCGACCGGCGCAGAAGAAGTACCAAGGAGAGAACCTGCGTGCCTCCGATGACGACGAGCAGGAGCATCCCGGGCCACACGAAGGAAAGAAACGGCCCACCGATGAGAAAGGAGCGGGGCATACCGAGTCCGTCGGTCATTACGAGTCCCACACCGCCGCCGACGGCCGAGACCGCGCTGAATGTGGTCACCCCAACAAGAACACGGTGCGCGAGACGCTGGGATCGCGTATCGGGGCGGTTGGCGACAGGTGTGGGTGTGTCGACGGGCATGGCTTTTGTTCCTTCCCTGACGGAATTTCGACGCGCGACGCGGGATGGGTTTCTGCACCGATCGCGCGTTGTGATGCACACGGTAGAGCCGCGTGCCGGTGTGCGGCAGGGCCCAAGGTCCTGTCGTGCGGGCTCGCGCGGAGCCCGATGCTAAGGTGGGAACTCCAGACATCCTTTAAGTTCCGTCCAGAGAGACGGGGAAGGAGGTCATCGTGACTGCACGCACTGTTTTGCAGCCCGCTGACATCACGCGAGCGTTGACCCGTATCTCCCACGAGATCCTTGAGTCCAATCGCGGCGGTGAAGACCTCGTTATTCTCGGCATCCCGACCCGCGGCATTGAACTGGCGCGACGCATCGGTGCCATCCTCGACACCATCGAGCCCGGCTCCGGCACCGTCGGTTATCTCGACGTCACCATGTACCGGGACGATCTCGCCGGACAGCCCACCCGCGCCCCGTCGCCGACACAGATTCCCCATGGTGGAATCAACGGCAAAACCGTCGTGCTCGTGGACGACGTACTGTTCTCCGGTCGCACCATCCGTGCGGCGCTCGACGCGCTCGGTGACCACGGTCGCCCCCGCGCGGTGCGCCTCGCGGTACTCGTTGACCGTGGCCATCGCCAACTTCCCATTCGCGCGGACTTTGTCGGAAAAAACCTTCCGACCTCGTCCGACGAACGCATCCGTGTGCGTCTTACCGAGACCGATGGCATCGAAGAGGTGACGATCGAATCATGAGGCACCTACTTTCTACCCGGGATCTTGACCGGGCGACCGCAGTGGGCATTCTCGACGTGGCAGAGGACATGGCGGAAGTCGCGGGGCGTGAGGTCAAAAAGCTTCCGACTCTTCGCGGCAAAACGGTCATCAACCTGTTCTTCGAAGACTCCACCCGCACCCGCACCTCGTTCGAACTCGCTGCAAAGCGACTGAGCGCTGACCTCATCACCTTCAGCGCCAAGGGCTCCAGCGTGTCGAAGGGCGAGAGCCTCAAAGACACCGCGCAAACCCTCGCCGCGATGGGCGCCGACGCCGTGGTGATCCGTCACTCCGCCTCGGGTGCCGCGCAGACTCTCGCGACCAGCGGGTGGATTGACGCAGCCGTGCTCAACGCGGGAGACGGCACCCACGAGCATCCCACCCAGGCCCTTCTCGACGCGTTCACCATGCGACGACGACTGCACGGCGCCGCATCTCGCGGCAAGGATCTCGACGGACTGCAGGTCACCCTCGTCGGTGACATCGTGCACAGTCGTGTCGCGCGCTCCAACGTCTGGCTGCTCACCACACTCGGCGCAACCGTGCGACTCGTCGCGCCCGCGACCCTGCTGCCGGCGAACACCTCCGGCTGGCCGGTCACGGTGGGCTTCGACCTCGATGAAGCCATCGACGCGGATCCCGACGTGGTGATGATGCTCCGCATCCAGGCGGAACGGATGAACGCCGCATTTTTCCCCAACGCTCGCGAATACTCGCGGCAGTGGGGCCTTGACGAAGAACGACTCGCACGCCTGCGTCCGGATACCATGGTTATGCACCCCGGCCCGATGAACCGTGGCCTGGAAATATCCGCCAGCGCCGCAGATTCGAGCCGGTCCACTGTTCTCGAACAAGTCACCAACGGTGTCTCGATTCGGATGGCCGTGCTGTATCTGCTTCTCTCGGGGGCCGCAGAGTGAGAAACAAAACGCAGCGAACTGCGACAACACGCCGAACGCCCGCGAGTGAGGAAACGAAATGACCCGCACCACCCCCACGCTGCTTGTCACCGGTGCAACCCTTCCCGATGGCACACGCACCGACATCCTCGTTTCCCGCGGACGGATTACCGAGATCGGCTCCGGCCTCGCCTCAACGGGCGCGACCGTTATCGACGCAGCCGGTCTCACTGCTCTGCCGGGACTCGTTGACCTCCACACCCACCTGCGCGAACCCGGGTTCGAGCAGAGCGAAACGGTGCTCACCGGCACCCGCGCCGCCGCGATCGGTGGTTTCACTGCGGTGCACGCGATGGCGAACACCTCGCCCGTTGCGGACACCGCCGGAGTAGTCGAACAGGTTGCCTCCCTCGGTGACCGCCACGGTTACGCGACCGTGCGCCCGATCGGCGCCGTCACCGTGGGGCTCGAAGGCGAGCGCCTCAGCGAGATCGGTGCCATGGCGCAGTCCCGCGCCCGGGTCAGCGTCTTCTCCGACGACGGCAAGTGTGTTCACGACGCGCTCCTGATGCGCCGCGCACTCGAATACGTCAAAACCTTTGACGGCGTGATCGCCCAGCACGCGCAGGAGCCCCGCCTGACCGAGGGCGCCCAGATGAACGAGGGCGCGCCGTCGGGCGAACTCGGGCTCGGGGGATGGCCCGCGGTCGCCGAGGAATCGATCATCGCCCGCGACGTGCTGCTCGCGCACCACGTCGGGGCACGTCTACACGTCTGCCACCTGTCCACCGCCGGTTCCGTCGAGGTTGTCCGCTGGGCGAAGGCTCGCGGTATTCAGGTGACCGCAGAGGTCACCCCGCATCACCTGCTCCTCACCGAGGAACTGGTGCGCGGCTACGACTCCCGGTACAAGGTCAACCCGCCGCTGCGCCGCGACGAAGACGTGATGGCGCTGCGCGCCGGACTCGCCGACGGCACCATCGACATCGTCGCCACCGACCACGCCCCGCACCCGCTCGAGGCCAAGGAATGCGCGTGGGCCGAGGCGGCCATGGGTATGGTGGGCCTCGAATCCGCGCTGAGTGTGGTGCAGGCCGCTGTTGTCGACACCGGACAGCTGGGCTGGTCGGATGTCGCCCGCGTGCTCTCGGAGGTGCCGGCACAGATTGGCCGCCTCGACGGCTACAGCACACCGTTCGCCGTGGGCAATGCCGCGAACTTCACGCTCTACGACCCGTCGGTGCGACGACGCTTCTCGCGCGAACACCTGCACGGCAAGGGCATCAACTCGCCGTACCTCGGCACCGAGCTTCCCGGCCAGGTGATGGCGACCATCCACAACGGCTACACCACCGTTCTCGACGGTGTGCTCGTTGAGGCTGCGGAGGTCGCCGCCATGGCAGAGGTTCGTTATGAATAGGGGAGTGCTGATGGGGCTGGTGGTGCTGCTCCTCGCCGTTCTCCTCCTGCTGATGTACCTCGGGTGGCGGGCCCGTCAGAAGCGCCAGGGATCGATCACCCGACCGGATTCTGCTCCCGCCGCGCTCGGCGCCATCCTCGGGGTGTTTGACGCCCTGTACGTGGCCACCACGGTCGCCGGCGAGCCGCTCAACCGCATCACCATTGGTGGCCTCGGCTACCGGGCCCGCGCGACGGTCACCGTCGCCGAGTCCGGCATCGTTCTTGCGCTGCGCGGAACCCCCGACGTGTTTGTGTCTACCGCGGCACTCCGCGAAGTCACCCGCGCCACCTGGACGATCGACCGTGTGGTTGAACGCGACGGCCTCATTCTTCTCGCCTGGACCCTGGGGGCTTCACCCACAGAGACCCGCGTCGACAGCTACCTGCGGCTCAATGAGCCCGAGCAACTGCTTGATGCCATCAACTCCATTTTCCCCGTAACGACTGGAAGGACGGCCTAGTGGCCCTCGACCCCGCAATTCTTGTTCTCGAAGACGGAACCCGTTACACGGGCCGCGCATACGGCGCCCGTGGGCGCACGTTCGGTGAGGCGGTGTTCGCCACCGGTATGACCGGCTACCAGGAGACACTGACCGACCCGAGCTACGCCGGCCAGATCGTGGTGATGACCGCTCCTCACATCGGCAACACCGGTGTCAACGAAGAAGACCCCGAGTCCCGTCGCATCTGGGTGTCGGGCTTTGTTGTGCGCGACCCCTCCCGCGTGGTGTCCAACTACCGCGCCACCGGCAGCCTCGATGATGACCTCGTCAGCAACAACGTGGTCGGAATCAGCGGCATCGATACCCGCGCCCTCACTCGCCGCCTGCGTGACGCCGGGTCGATGCGCGCCGGTGTGTTTTCTGGTGCCGATGCAGCCCTTGACGCCGACGAGCAGCTCGCGCTGGTTCGTGGTGCGGCCGGGATGCTCGGACTCAACCTCTCGGCCCAGGTATCCACCCTCGAGAGCTTCGTTGTCCCCGCCGTTGGTGAGAACATCGGTCGCCTGGCGGTACTGGACCTCGGCGTCAAAACCTCCACCCTTAACTACCTCGCCGCCCGCGGCTTCGAGGTACACGTGCTGCCGCAGTCGGTCACGATCGCGGAACTCCTCGCGCTGAACCCGGTCGCCGCGTTCTACTCGAACGGTCCCGGTGACCCCAGCGCCTCTGACCAGCACGTTGAGCTCCTGCAGGGCATCCTCCGCGCCGACGTTCCGTTCTTCGGAATCTGCTTCGGCAACCAGCTCTTCGGGCGCGCCCTCGGGTTCGGCACCTACAAACTGCCCTTCGGTCACCGCGGTATCAACCAGCCGGTTCTCGACAAAACCACGGGCAAGGTGGAGATCACCAGCCAGAACCACGGCTTCGCCGTCGACGCCCCCATCGACGGGGTGCTCGACTCTCCCGCCGGCTTCGGCCGGGTGGAAGTCAGCCACTTCAGCCTGAACGACGAGGTGGTTGAGGGACTCCGCGCCCTCGATATCCCCGCGTTCTCCGTGCAGTACCACCCGGAGGCCGCCGCAGGCCCCCGCGACAGCAACTATCTTTTTGACCGTTTCCGCGACCTCGTTGTTTCGCGCACCACCACCGACAAGGACAGCAAGTAATGCCGAAGCGCGAAGACATCAAGAGCGTCCTGGTCATTGGATCAGGACCCATCGTTATCGGCCAGGCGGCCGAGTTCGACTACTCGGGAACCCAGGCTTGCCGTGTGCTGCGCGAGGAGGGTGTGCGAGTCATCCTCGTCAACTCCAACCCGGCGACGATTATGACCGACCCCGACTTTGCCGATGCCACCTACATCGAGCCCATCACCTGGCAGGTCATCGAGACCATCATCCAGAAGGAAAAGCCCGACGCGATCCTCCCGACCCTGGGTGGGCAGACGGCACTCAACGCCGCGATCGACCTGCACAACCACGGCATCCTCACCAAGTACAACGTTGAGCTCATCGGCGCGAACTTTGAGGCCATCAACAAGGGTGAAGACCGCCAGATCTTCAAGCAGCTGGTCATCGACGCCGGAGCCGAGGTGGCCCGCAGCCACATCGCTCACACCATCGATGAAGCCATCGAGTTCGCCGAAGACCTCGGCTACCCGCTGGTGGTACGCCCCTCGTTCACCATGGGTGGACTGGGGTCGGGCTTCGCCTACACCCGTGCCGAGCTCATCCGCATCGTCACCGATGGCCTCCACCAGAGCCCGACCACCGAGGTGCTGCTCGAGGAGTCCATCCTCGGGTGGAAGGAGTACGAGCTCGAGCTCATGCGTGACACGGCCGACAACACTGTTGTCGTCTGTTCGATCGAGAACGTCGACCCGGTCGGTGTGCACACGGGTGACTCGATCACCGTTGCTCCTGCACTGACGCTCACAGACCGTGAGTTCCAGAACATGCGCAGCATTGGCATCGACATCATCCGCGCCGTCGGCGTCGACACCGGTGGCTGCAACATCCAGTTCGCGATCGACCCGGCCAACGGCCGTCTTATCGTGATCGAGATGAACCCGCGTGTGTCCCGCTCGAGTGCTCTCGCCTCCAAGGCGACCGGCTTCCCGATCGCGAAGATCGCGGCCAAGCTCGCCATCGGCTACCGCCTCGACGAGATCCCCAACGACATCACCAAGGTGACCCCGGCCTCCTTCGAGCCCACGCTCGACTACGTGGTTGTCAAGGTTCCCCGCTTCGCATTCGAGAAGTTCCCGTCCGCCGACGCCACCCTCACCACCACCATGAAGTCGGTCGGTGAGGCCATGGCCATCGGGCGTAACTACTCGACCGCCCTGCAGAAGGCACTGCGTTCGCTCGAGAAGCGCGGCAGCAGCTTCCACTGGGACGGCGAGCCCGGCGACAAGGACGAGCTCCTCACCATCGCGCAGGTGCCGACCGATGGTCGTATCATCACCGTGCAGCAGGCGCTGCGTGCCGGTGCGACCAACGCCGAGGTGTTCGAGTCCACGAAGATCGACCCGTGGTTCATCGACCAGATCATCCTCATCAACGAGGTCGCTGACGAGATCGCTGCCGCAGACGCCCTCACCGAGGATGTCCTCCGCCTCGCCAAGGACCACGGCTTCAGCGACGTACAGATCGCCGCTCTCCGTGGCCTCACCGAGGCCGAGGTGCGCAGCACCCGCTGGGCCGCCAACGTGCGTCCGGTCTTCAAGACCGTCGACACCTGTGCCGGCGAGTTCCCCGCCCTCACCCCGTACCACTACTCGAGCTACGACTCCGAGACCGAGGTTGTGCCGAGCGATCGCCGCAAGGTGATCATCCTCGGGTCCGGCCCGAACCGTATCGGCCAGGGCATCGAGTTCGACTACAGCTGTGTGCACGCGTCGTTCGCGCTGTCCGATGCTGGCTTCGAAACCATCATGATCAACTGCAACCCCGAGACGGTCTCCACCGACTACGACACCAGTGACCGGCTCTACTTCGAGCCCCTCACTCTCGAAGACGTTCTGGAGATCATCCACGCCGAGAGCGGCAGCGGAGAACTCGTGGGTGTTGTGGTGCAGCTCGGCGGGCAGACCGCCCTCGGACTCGCCCAGGCGCTCAAGGACGCCGGAGTGCCGATCCTGGGCACGTCGCCCGAGGCCATCGACCTCGCCGAAGAGCGTGGACTGTTCTCGAAGATCCTCGCCGACGCCGGCCTGCTCGCCCCCAAAAACGGCACCGCGACCAACGTCACCGAGGCTGTTGTGATCGCCGAAGACATCGGCTACCCGGTGTTGGTGCGTCCGTCGCACGTGCTTGGCGGCCGCGGTATGGAGATCGTCTACGACACCGAGTCGATGGTCGACTACTTCGACCGCGTCAAGGACCAGGCGATCATTGCACCCGGTTCACCCCTGCTGGTTGACCGGTTCCTCGATGACGCCATCGAGATCGACGTCGACGCGCTCTACGACGGCACCGAGCTCTACATCGGCGGCATCATGGAGCACATCGAAGAGGCGGGTGTTCACTCCGGTGACTCTGCCTGCACACTTCCGCCCGTCACCCTCGGCCGCGACGTGATCAACCGTGTGCGCGAAGCTACCCTCGGCATCGCCAAGGGCGTCGGAGTGCAGGGACTGCTCAACGTGCAGTTCGCCATCGGCCAGGGCGTTCTCTACGTGCTCGAAGCTAACCCGCGAGCATCCCGCACCGTTCCGTTCGTCTCGAAGGCGCTCGGCATTCCGCTGGCCAAGGCGGCGTCGCTGATTATGGTCGGCCAGAGCATTCGCGACCTGGTCGAGTCGGGCCTGCTGCCCGTGCAGGACGGCTCCATCGTTCCTATTGACTCCCCGGTCGCCGTCAAGGAAGCCGTTCTCCCGTTCAAGCGCTTCCGTACCAAGGAAGGCCACATCGTTGACTCGGTGCTCGGCCCAGAGATGCGCTCGACCGGTGAGGTGATGGGAATCGACTCCAACTTCCCCCGCGCCTTCGCCAAGAGCCAGGAAGCCGCGTACGGCGGACTCCCGTCGTCCGGATCGGTCTTCGTCTCGGTCGCCGACCGCGACAAGCGCGCCGTGATCCTCCCAGCCCTCCGCCTCCAGCAGCTGGGATTCACTATCCTCGCCACCGAAGGCACGGCCGAGATCCTCGGTCGCAACGGCATCGCCGCGCGGGTCGTCCGCAAGTACGACCTCGGCCAGGCCTCCGTTGAGGGCGAGCCGTCGATCGTTGACCACATCAACGCCGGCGAGGTCGACATTGTGATCAACACTCCGAGCGGACGAAGCGCACGCGCCGACGGGTACGAGATCCGCACCGCCACGGTTGCCGCCGACAAGCCGCTCTTCACCACCATCGCGCAGCTCGCCGCCGCCGTGGCATCCATCGAAGCAACGTCCAACGAATTCTCGGTGCGCAGCCTGCAGGATTACGCCATCGACCGCGCGGCACGCCTGTGACGACGATGACAACCGCCGGGGGAGAGGCCGTGCCGAGTTTTGGCACGCGCCTCGGCGAGACGTTTGCGTCTCTCGGTCACCTCTGCGTGGGCATCGATCCTCATCCCTATTTGTTGGAGCGGTGGGGGATGCCCGATACAGCGACGGGTGTTCGGGAGTTCGGGCTGCGCGTTGTTGAGGCAACGGCGACACGCGCGGGCATTGTTAAACCGCAGGTTGCGTTTTATGAGCGGCACGGCTCCGCGGGCTTTGCTGCCCTCGAAGACGTGCTCGCCGCGGCACGCGCTGCCGGGATCCTGGTGATTGCCGACGCCAAACGCGGCGACCTCGGCACCAGTGTTGAGGCGTACGGGCAGGCCTGGTTGACCCCGGGCAGCCCGCTCGAAGCCGACGCGATGACCGTCAGCGGTTTTCAGGGTGTCGGGTCGCTCGAGGCACCCGCGCAGCTGGCCGCTCGCACCGGCAAAGGACTCTTTGTGCTGGCTGCAACGTCGAATCCGGAGTCGGTGGGGATCCAAACCGCCGTAATCACTCGGGGAGAACTCAGCGGCCGCAGCGTCTCCGCGGGTATCGTGGCAGGGGTGAACATCTGGAATCGTGCACCGCTCGGATCGATCGGTGTGGTCATCGGCGCAACTGTGGCGCTCGAGGACTACGGCATCACCGGCGACGACCTCGCGTCGACGCCTATTCTGGCTCCCGGGTTCGGCCACCAGGGTGTGGGTTTTGACGCCCTGCCTTCTGTGTATGGAACCGCATCGAAGAACGTAATCGTCAGCAGTTCCCGTGCAATCCTTGACGCCGGTCCCGACGGGATCGCAGCCACCATCGACGCGCAGGCGCGCACTCTCTCCGAGGTGTTTTCCGCGTGAGCCCCCGTCCCGACCCGCCCGAGGTAGATCGCGTCGCCGCATCCCGCGCCGCCATTGCCGCACGACGTGCGCGTGCCGCAGTCAAAAGCGCCGTCGCCACCCGCGAACGTACAGCGACCGAAGTTGTGGACACAGCCTGGTCGACGCCCGGTTCTCCGGAGTCCGGCCTTCGTGTCCGCGAATTGCTCACCAGTGTTCCCACACTGGGCCCGACACGCGCGGCGCGCGTGATGGAACAACTCGGTATTGCCGAATCCAAGCGGGTGGGTGGCCTGGGCATCCGACAGCGCACCAAACTCCGCAGCTACCTCCTCCGCCGGGAGGGTGGTGTTGAGCCGCGTCGACTGGTTGTCCTCGCCGGACCCACCGCCGTCGGCAAGGGAACGGTCTCGACCTACATTCGTGAGCACTACCCCGACATCCTGCTGAGTGTGTCCGCAACCACCCGGCCCCCGCGCCCGGGTGAGGTCGACGGCGTTCACTACTATTTCGTCAGCGACGAGGAATTCGACCGGATGATTGCTGGCCAGGAGCTTCTGGAGTGGGCCATTGTGCACAACTCCTACCGCTACGGCACACCGCGTCCCCCGATCGACACCGCCCTCGCGGCAGGCAAACGTGTAATGCTCGAGATCGACCTGCAGGGTGCGCGACTTGTTCGCGAGGCCATGCCGGAAGCGGTTCTGGTGTTCCTGCTTCCGCCCACCTGGGAGGAACTGGTTCGTCGACTGATCGGCCGGGGCACCGAAAGTGCCGCCGAACAGACCCGCCGACTCGAGACTGCGCGAGTCGAACTTGCCGCCCAAGACGAGTTCGATTACAAGGTAGTTAACCGAGAAGTCGCCCAAGCGGCCCAAGAAGTCGTAGAATTGACGTTGGTGCCTGCAGGGCAACGCTGATTTGCGCCCCTTTTCCCTTCGCAGGGTTCACGCGCCACTAACGTTCTAGCGTCCCGTACGCACCCACGCATTGCCCAGTGCCGGTTTTACCCGGTGCATCGCATCGCCCGCTTCACATATACGCAACACCAACGCATCGTTACACATCAAGGAGTCCCCGTGGCTGACAAGCAGACCGGAATCATCGACCCGCCCATCGACGAGCTTCTCTCGAAGGTGGATTCCAAGTACGCCCTCGTGATCTTCGCGTCCAAGCGCGCGCGCCAGATCAACGACTACTACGCCGACCTCCACGAGGGAAGCCTGTTCGACAACGTCGGACCGCTCGTTGACTCCACCATCGACGACAAGCCGCTGTCGGTTGCACTGCGTGAGGTGAACGAGGACAAGCTCGTTCTCACCTCGCTCATCGAAGACTAAGTCGGGCAGTAGCCTGAACATCCTCGTCGGCATCACCGGCGGAATCGCGGCCTATAAGGCGGTCGGTGTGGTGCGCTCCTTTGTACTCGCCGGTCATTCCGTGCAGGTGGTGGCGACGGAGGCTGCGCTTAGGTTTGTGGGAAAACCCACACTCGAAGCCATCAGCAGAAATCCCGTCCACAGTGACCTCTACGAGGGTGTGGCCGAGGTTCGACACGTCGCTCTCGGCCAGGCCGCCGACGTTATTGTGATCGTTCCGGCGACGGCGAACTCGATCGCGAAGATCGCCGCCGGTATCGCGGACGACCTGCTCGGCAACACCATCCTCGCCAGCAAAGCACCGCTGCTGCTCGCCCCGGCGATGCACACGGAAATGTGGCAGAACCCGGCGACCGTCGCGAACGTGGCATTGCTGCGTAAGCGCGGGGTGCACTTCGTAGGGCCAGCCTCCGGGCAGCTGACCGGTAGTGACTCCGGCCCGGGACGGTTGTCCGAGCCCGACGAGGTGGTCGCCGCAGCCCTCGCCCTTCTTCGTCCCGCCGATCTCGCGGGTACAAAGATTCTGATCACCGCCGGGGGAACTCGAGAGCCCCTCGACCCCGTGCGGTACATCGGCAATCGCTCCAGCGGCAAACAGGGCATCGCCCTGGCCCTGGCCGCAGTCGCCCGTGGTGCCGACGTCACCCTGGTGATCGCCAACCAGGAGATCGACATTCCCGGATCGCACGGCCCAGGATCCATCACTGTGGTCGAAGTGAGCTCCACCCGCGAGCTCGAGAGCGCGGTGCACAGCGCTGCTCCCGCTGCAGACGCCGTCATTATGGCCGCCGCAGTTGCCGACTACCGCCCCGAGTCCGTAGCGGAGTCCAAAATCAAAAAAGAGACGCAGGGCGACCAGCTCACCCTGACCCTCGTCAAAAACCCCGACATACTCCGTGACCTCGTGATCGCGCGCAACGAACGCGGTGCTGGAGCCGAAGCATCCACCACACAAATCATCATCGGCTTCGCCGCAGAGACCGAGACCGATCGCGACGCCATTCTTGCGCTCGGCCGAGCCAAGGTCGCGCGCAAGGGCAGCGACTACCTCGTTGTCAACACGGTGGGCTGGAACGCGGGTTTTGCCACATCGAGTAACACCGTCATCCTCCTCAGCGGTGCCGGAGATATAGTGGGCGAGGCCTCGGGCGCGAAGTCCGAAGTGGCCGACCGCGTTCTTGACCTGCTGCGATGATTTGACCTACTGCGCTGACTCGACCTGCTGCGCTAGCCCGCTGCATCACCACCGCACCACACCCTCGAGCCTCGCTCGATCCGCCCGTCGGAGATCGTTACCCGTGAACCGCCTTGAACTAACCCTTGGAGCCATCGAATGAGCACCAGTCTGCGTCTCTTCACCTCCGAGTCGGTCACCGAGGGGCATCCCGACAAAATTTGCGACCAAATCAGCGACAGCATCCTGGATGCGCTGCTCGAGGTTGACCCGCACGCGCGCGTCGCCGTCGAGACCCTCGTCACCACGGGCCTGGTGCACGTCGCCGGCGAGGTCACCACAACCGGCTACGTCGACATCCCCTCCATTGTGCGCAAGCGCATCTCCGACATCGGCTACAACTCGTCTGACGTCTGGTTCGACGGACGCTCGTGCGGTGTGTCCGTGTCCATCGGCGGTCAGTCGCCCGACATCGCGCAGGGTGTGGACAACGCGTTCGAAAGCCGCGAAGAGTCCAGTGCCGACGCCGACGACCTTCAGGGTGCCGGCGACCAGGGCATTATGTTCGGATTCGCCACTACCGAGACCCCCGAGCTGATGCCGCTGCCGATCTGGCTGGCCCACCGCCTCGCGGAGCGTCTCGCCGAGGTTCGCAAGAGTGGAGAAGTCGACTACCTGCGTCCCGACGGTAAAACCCAAGTCACCGTGGGATACGAGGGCGCCGTGCCCCGTTCCATCGAGACCGTGGTGCTCTCGACCCAGCACTCTCCCTCTATCTCGACCGCTGCTCTGCGCGGCGAGATGGAGCGCCTGGTGATCCGACCGGTGCTCGACCGTGTGGGTCTCTCCTCGGCTGACGCTCGAATTCTTATCAACCCGACCGGAATCTTCCACATCGGGGGACCGCAGGGAGACGCCGGTCTCACCGGCCGCAAGATCATTGTTGACACCTATGGCGGAGCAGCCCGCCACGGCGGCGGCGCGTTCAGTGGAAAAGACCCGTCGAAGGTCGACCGTTCGGCCGCCTACGCGCTGCGCTGGGTGGCGAAAAACGCGGTCGCCGCGGGACTCGCCGACCGCCTCGAGGTGCAGGTCGCGTATGCGATCGGCAAGGCGTCGCCCGTTGGGCTCTACGTCGAGAGCTTCGGCACCGGCCACGTGGATGACGAGACGATCATCGGTGCGATCCGCGAAGTGTTCGACCTTCGCCCCGGCGCCATCATTCGCGATCTCGACCTGCTGCGCCCGATCTATGCGGCGACGTCCACGTACGGACACTTCGGCCGGGAGCTGCCCGATTTCACGTGGGAGCTTCTTGACCGGGTTGACGCGCTGCGCGACGCCGCCAAACTCTAAGTATGGCAACGGCATCCATCGCCCGGGTGCTCGTGGACTCGCCGCTGCCCCAGCTCGACAGGCTGTTCGACTACCGCGTGCCCGAGGCACTGCGCGAGTCTGCCGTTCCGGGTGTGCGGGTGCGTGTTCCGCTGCGCTCAGCGGGGCGAGTGGCCGATGGCTACATCGTTGAGCTCGTTGATTCCGGAGATTTCACCGGCACATTGAGCGATATCGAATCGGTGGTGTCGCCGATCGCGGTGCTCACCCCTGAGGTCGCGGTGCTGGCGCGGAAGGCGGCCGACCGTGCCGCAGGGTCGGCGACCGACATCGTGCGCCTCGCGGTGCCCGGCCGCCAGGTGCGGGTCGAAAAAAGCTGGCTCGCCGGTGACGACCGACCCGTGATGGAACCCGTTGTCGCCGGCCCCGTTGACGGTTACCCGCTCGGGCTGATCGAGAGTGCCGTGATCGAGGGGCATCGCCTCGCCGTTGACGCCGTTCCTCTGGTGACAGAGGTCTCACCCGGGGTCTGGGCGGGTCGGTGGGCGCTCACCATGGCGCAGTCCGCTGCGCTGGCTCTCGAAGCGGGAAAGTCCGCCATTCTCTCGGTGCCCGATTACCGTGACCAAGAACAGCTCATGGCCGCGCTGCACAGTGTTCTGCCCGCCGAGCGGATTGTGCATCTGGATGCTCGGCAGTCCAACCCCGACCGTTATCGCGCCTTCCTCCGTTGCCTTGAGGGTCAGCCACTGGCGATTGTGGGCAACCGTTCGGTCGTTTACGCGCCGGCTGCCAACCTGGGGTTGGTTATGGTGTGGGACGACGGGGACCCCCTCCACAGCGAGCCGCTCAGCCCCTATGTCCACACCCGGGACGCCGCACTGTTGCGCCAGGAGCAGTCCGGCTGCGCGCTGATCTTCCTTGGCCACACCCGGAGCACCGAGGTCGAACGCCTGGTGGAATTGCGCTGGCTCACCACCGTGTCGTCCACCCCCGCCGTGCGTCCCAAGGTCATCCCCACGGCGCAGCAGACCTCCACCGACCGTCTTGCTGCCCAGGCGCGTATCCCGTCGATTGCCTGGCGGGAAGCGAAGGCGGCACTGGAGCGTGGCCCCGTGCTTATCCAGGTTGCTCGCCCCGGGTATGCGCCCCGGCTTGCCTGTGTGGACTGCGGTCAGAGCGCCCGCTGCCTCAAGTGCGAAGGTCCTCTCGGCCAAAAAACCGCGCGATCGATTCCCGCCTGCGGCTGGTGCGGTGCATTGGCCGCCGAGTGGCACTGCGAACTGTGCGAGGGAACACGCCTGCGTTTTGTTGGCGCCACGGCCGGTCGCACCGCGGAAGATCTCGGTCGGGCCTTTCCCGGTGTGCGGATTCTCATCGCCGACGGCGACCGACCACTGCTCAGCATCGGTGCGGAGCCTGCCCTCGTAATCGCCACGCGCGGCGCCGAACCGGTTGCCGCCGGGGGATACCAGGCCGTGCTCCTTCTCGACGGCGAACAGATGGCCGCGCGCGAAAGCCTTCGGGTGGGGGAGGACTGCCTGCGCTGGTGGTCCAACGCCGCCGCCCTCGCCGCTCGCGGTGCCCCGACGATCCTCGTTGGAGTCGGCGGGCTCCTCGCCTCCACCCTCGCCACCTGGCGCCAGGCCGACTACGCCCGCACCGAACTCGCCGACCGGCGCCGACTGCGTTTCCCGCCGGCCGTGCGTGTGGCGACGGTCACCGGGTCGCTCGACGCGGTGAGCTCTGCCCTTCAGACCCTCGAAGTGCCGACGGAAGACCTGCTCGGTCCCGTGGATACGGAGCCGGGTTCGGTGCGCACCATTGTGCGATTCGACTACAACAGCGGTGCCCGCATCGCCGGGGCGCTGCGCGCAGAAGTCATCCGCAACGCCACCACCCGGCGCAAAGCGGCCGCGATTAAGGGCAAACGTGCCCCACTTCCGCCCAGTCTCCGGGTGCGGTTCGATGACGTCGAACCGTTCGCCGAATGAGCACCGATCCGAAGGGCGCGGCTGGCTCGACTGCCGCCGAAGAGCCCGCCGGCGCTGTTGTGGCACACGATGCGTCCGCGGCACGAGAGAATGGACGGATGCCGTCTCTGTCTCTCGTTTTCGCCGGAAGCCCCGCTGCCGCGGTCCCCAGCCTCCGGGTTCTTGCCGCCAGCGGGCACCGTATCGTCGCTGTCCTCACGCGCGCGGATTCTCCGCAGGGCCGTCGCGCGGTCCTGACCCAGACCCCCGTGGCGGATGTGGCCGACGAGCTCGGTATCCCCGTGATCAAGGCCAACCGGCTCGATGCCGAGACCACCGCGGCGATCCAGGCGCTGCAGCCCGACCTCGGAGTCATCGTCGCGTACGGCGGACTCGTGCGGGAACCTCTGCTCAGCACACCAACCCTTGGCTGGATCAACCTCCACTTCTCCCTGCTCCCGCGATGGCGGGGAGCGGCTCCCGTGCAGCGCGCTCTCATCGCGGGTGACGAGGTCACCGGAGCCGCCGTTTTCCAACTGGTGCCCGAGCTCGACGCGGGCGCGGTGTTCGCCACGCTCACCCATCCGATCGGTGGGGTGGAAACGGCGGGCCACCTCCTGGAGACCCTGGCGGTCTCTGGCGCGGATCTGCTCGCCGGTGTGGTCAACTCGCTCGCCGACGGGACGGCCGTCGCGATCGAGCAGACCGGCGAGGTCACCCTCGCCCCCAAACTCCGCCTCGACGACGGTCGTATCGACTGGACCCGCCCTGCCTCCGAGATCAGTAGCCTGATCCGCGGAGTCACCCCGGAGCCCGGCGCATTCACCGTGCTCGGCGATGCTCGCCTGAAGGTGCTCGACGCCGCGCTGGCGCGGGACGCCGCGCCGCTGGCACCGGGGCACCTCGACTTTGTTTCCAAGGCCGTTCTTGTGGGAACGGCAACCCATCCACTCCAACTCCTGACCGTGCACCCCGCCGGCAAGAAGGCCATGGCGGCCGCGGACTGGTGGCGCGGCAGACCCGCAGAAAGCGCAACGGTAGCCGAATGAACACCCCCCAGGTGCAGCCCGCACGACGTATCGCCCTCGACGTGATTATGGCGGTGCGCGAGTCTGACGCATACGCCAACCTCCTCCTTCCCGTGCGCCTCGAGCGCGCGAAGCTGTCAACGGCCGACGCCGGGTTCACCACCGAACTCACCTACGGCACGCTCCGGATGCGCGGTTACTACGACCGTGTCATCGAACTCGCGGCCAACCGGACGACCGACAAGATCGATCCGGCCATCCTCGACGTGCTGCGCCTTGCGTGCCACCAGCTGCTCTCGTTGCGGGTGGCATCTCACGCCGCCGTCGACGAAGCCGTCACACTGGCCAAAACCGTCGGTTCCAACTCCGCCACCGGGTTTGTCAACGGAGTGCTCCGCACAATTACCCGCACCGCGCCCGACGACTGGCGTCGCGAGGTGCTCGCGAGCGCCAAGTCCGACGACGAACGACTCGCGCTGGAGTACTCCCACCCGCAGTGGGTGATTCGGGCGTTCCGCCAGTCGCTGACCGCCGAGGGACGCGAAGACGAGCTCCTCGCCCTCCTCACCGCCGACAACGTACCTCCGCGTGTGAGCCTCGTCGCTCTTCCGGGTAAGTCCACGGTGGAAGAGATCAACGCCTACCCGAGCCCGTTCTCCCCGGTCGGCGTCACGCTCGACGGCGGCGATCCCGCCTCGCTCGACACGGTTCGCCATGGCACCGCCCGGGTGCAGGACGAGGGATCGCAGATCGCCGCCCTCGCTCTCAGCCGCGCCACTCCCGCCACCGAGGGGGAGCTCTGGCTCGACCTCTGCGCGGGCCCCGGAGGCAAGGCTGCACTCCTCGCCGCCGAAGCCGCTGCCGCCGGCGCCACCCTCATCGCCAACGAACTGGTGCCCGCCCGAGCTGAACTCGTGCGCAAGGCCCTCGCAGTGTTCACCCCGGCCCCCGAGGTCTGGGAGCTGGACGGCACCACCATCGGTGACGTGCACCCCGAGAAGTTCGACCGCATCCTGCTCGATGCCCCCTGCACCGGGCTTGGCGCACTCCGCCGCCGCCCCGAGGCGCGCTGGCGCAAACAGCCCAAGGACGTCGCCGACCTCGCCGATGTGCAGCTGCGCCTGCTGGAGTCGGCTCTCGTCGCCCTGAAGCCCGGCGGAACTCTCGCCTACGTCACTTGCTCTCCCCACCTCGGTGAAACCAAGGTCATCCTGCAGACGGCCATCCGCAAGGCACAGGGCTCGGTCGTAAAGCTCGAGACCCAGGAGATCATCGCCGGGTTCACCCGCGAGACGCTCGACCTTCCCGAGGCGCAGCACGCACAGCTCTGGCCGCACCGCCACGGCACCGACGCCATGTTCATCCAGCTCCTGCGAAAGGCGTAGACCCATGACGGTTCGTATCAACCCGAGCATCCTGTCCGCCGATTTCGCCAACCTGCAGGCGGAACTGGAGAGTGTGGCATCCGCCGATCTCATCCATGTCGACATCATGGACAACCACTTTGTGCCGAACCTCACCTTCGGCCTCCCCGTGGTGCAGCGGCTGCAGGAGGTCACCCCGAAGCCCCTCGACATCCACCTGATGATCGACGACCCCGACCGCTGGGCGCCCGGGTATGCCGAGGCCGGCGCCTACTCGGTGACGTTCCACGCAGAAGCCGCCCGGGATGCGGTCGCCCTCGCCCGCCGTCTCCGCGAGATTGGCGCCCGCGCGGGTATCGCTCTCAAACCCGGCACCGAGGTCGAGCCCTATCTTGAGCTGCTGCATGAATTCGACCAGGTGTTGGTGATGACCGTCGAGCCCGGCTTCGGCGGCCAGTCGTTTATGGAGAGCACCATGCCGAAACTGGTGCGACTGCGCGAGCAGACCACCCGGTTGAACCTCGACGTCTGGCTGCAGGTCGACGGCGGCATCACCGAGAAAACGATTGTGACCGCGGCTGAAGCGGGCGCCGATACCTTCGTCGCCGGGTCCAGTGTGTTCGCCACGGGAGACCCGTCCGCGGCCATCTCCACACTTCGCGCCGCCGCTGAGGCCCACACGCACTAACCTGCAGGCATGATTCCGATCGTGCGAACCGTGTTCTCGAATGCCGCGATTGCGACGGTGGATGCCCGGGGGCGCGAGTTCCCCCATGGTCATCTGGTGCTCGACAACACCCGGATTGTGGCGGTCGGCGACGGCCCCGCACCCGACTGGGCTCGTCGAGGGCTGGACCCGCAGGGAATGCCGTACGCGGTGCCGCCCACGCTCGAGCTGGTGGACGCCACCGGACAGCTGCTGACCCCGGGCCTCATCAACACCCACCATCACCTCTACCAGTGGCTCACGCGGGGTGTGGCGCAAGACAGCATCCTCTTCGACTGGCTCGTCGCGCTGTACCCGTCGTGGGCGCTCATCGACGCCGATCTTGTTGAAGCTGCCGCCGAGGCTGCGATCGCTGTTCTCGCTCGGTCGGGATGCTCGACGGTGGCCGACCACCATTACGTGTTTCCCCGCGGATCGGGCGACATCCTCGGCGGTATTGTCGCCGCGGCATCCCGCGTGGGTGTGCGCCTGCACGCCAGCCGGGGTTCGATGGACCTTGGTGCGTCGCAGGGTGGCCTGCCGCCGGACTTCGCGGTGGAGACGACCGCGGCGGCTCTGGCTGGAAGCGGCGAGGCGGTGGCACGGTTCCACAATCCGGCCGCCGACGCTATGGTGCAGGTGGCCATCGCACCCTGCTCGCCGTTCTCCGTTACACCCACCCTGCTGACCGAGTCGGCAACACTGGCGCGCAGCCTTGGGGTACGACTTCATACCCACGGGTCGGAGACCGTCGAAGAAGATGCCTACTGCCGCGCCACCCACGGTAAAAGCCCCACGGAGTACCTCGACGGACTTGGCTGGCTCGGCGACGATGTCTGGATGGCGCACGGTGTGCACCTCGACGACTCGGCAATCGCCCGGTTCGCCGCGACCGGCACCGGTGTAGCCCACTGCCCGTCGTCCAACGCCCGCCTGGGTGCGGGGATCGCACCCGTTCGTCGACTGCTCGACGCGGGAGTCCCCGTCGGGTTGGGGGTCGACGGCGCCGCCTCCAACGAATCCGGTCAGCTCGGCACCGAGATTCGTGCGGCCGTTCTCGTCGGTCGGCTGCGCGAGGGTGCGGATGCCATGTCGGCGCGACACGGGCTGTACCTGGCGACGATGGGTGGTGCCCGGGTGCTCGGCCGCGCCGCCGACCTCGGCTCCCTCGAGGTCGGCAAACTCGCCGATGTCGCTGTCTGGCAGATCGACACCGTCGAACACGCCGGGATCACCGATCCGGTGGCCGCACTCACACTGGGTTCCCAACCTCCGCTGGCACGGCTGCTGGTGAACGGTCGAACCGTGGTGCGAAGCGGATCCCTGGTGTCGGGGGACGACCAGAGAATTGCGCGCACGGCAGCCCGGGCTTCGCAAACTCTCGCCGAACGCGCGATTGCGTGACCGGTCTGCTTGGATGGGTGCATGACTGATTCATCCAAAACCAAACCAGAGGTCGAGTTCTACGAGGGCCCCGAGCCCACTGAGCTCGTGATTATCGACATCGAAGAGGGAACGGGTGCGGAAGCTAAACCCGGTGCCACCGTTGATGTGCACTACCTCGGTGTCGACTTCGAGTCCGGCGAAGAGTTCGACTCCAGCTGGGGCCGCGGCCAGTCGATCAACTTCCCCCTCGCCTCGCTCATCAAGGGCTGGCAGGAGGGTATCCCGGGCATGAAGGTCGGCGGTCGTCGCCAGCTCATCTGCCCGCCTCACCTCGCGTACGGACCCGCCGGTGGCGGACACCGTCTGTCGGGTCGCACCCTCACGTTCATCATCGATCTGCTGGGCACCAAGTAAGTCCAGGTTGCACTGTGCGGGGCAACGCCACCGGAATCCGGTAGCGTTGTCCCGTGAAAACCTTCGACGAACTGTTCACCGAGCTGAGCGAAAAGGCGGTCTCGCGCCCTGAAGGGTCCGGCACGGTCGCAGAGCTGGATGCTGGTGTTCACGCAATTGGCAAAAAAATCGTCGAGGAAGCCGCCGAAGTGTGGATGGCCGCCGAGTACGAGACGGACATCGAGACGGCTGAAGAGATTTCCCAGCTGATTTACCACCTGCAGGTCCTGATGGTTGCGAAAGGACTGAGCCCCGCCGATGTCTACCGACATCTGTAGGCCAGCGTCCGCTTCCCATCCATTTCGACCCGAAAAGACCAGCCCATGCTGAGAATTGCCGTGCCCAACAAGGGCTCACTGAGTGAAACCGCCGCCGACATGCTCGCGGAGGCTGGATACACCGGCCGCAAAGATCCCCGCGCCCTCAACGTCGCCGATCCCCGCAACGATGTCGAGTTTTTCTACCTTCGTCCCCGGGACATTGCCACGTACGTGGGCTCCGGTGCCCTCGATGTGGGCATCACCGGACGTGACCTTCTCCTGGACTCCGGATCGGTCGCCACGGAGATCCACAGCCTTGACTTCGGTGGTTCCACCTTCCGGTTCGCCGGGATTGCCGGCCAGTTCTCCGAGCTGACCGACCTCGAGGGCAAACGCGTCGCCACCAGCTACCCCGGTCTGGTGGGCGATTTCCTCGCCACCCACGGTGTGTCCGCGACCCTCGTCAAACTCGATGGAGCCGTCGAGTCGGCCGTCAAGCTGGGCGTTGCTGACGCCGTTGCCGACGTGGTCTCCACCGGCTCAACCCTCCGCGCCCAGGGACTCGAGATCTTCGGACCCGTCATTCTTGAGTCCACCGCGGTGCTGATCAGTGCCAAAAACGACCTGCCCGGCATCGCCACACTGCAGCGCCGCCTGCAGGGTGTGCTTGTCGCCCGCCAGTATGTGCTGATGGACTACGACGTTCCCGTGACACTTCTCGAGGGCGCCACCGCGATCACCCCCGGTCTCGAGTCACCGACCATCTCACCGCTCCACGACAAGGAGTGGGTCGCAGTACGCGCCATGGTGCGTCGCACCGACACCAACCAGGTAATGGACCAGCTCTACGAGCTCGGAGCCCGCGCCATCCTCGTCAGCTCAATTCACGCTGCAAGGATCTAGACCATGACTGTCGCCGTCCGCGTCATCCCGTGCCTCGATGTGGCCGCTGGCCGTGTGGTGAAGGGTGTGAACTTCCTCAACCTGCGTGATGCGGGCGACCCCATCGAGCTAGCCCGCAAGTACTACGAGCAGGGCGCCGACGAGATCACCTTCCTTGATGTCACCGCCACCGTCGACGACCGCGCCACCATGTACGACGTGGTTGCCGCAACCGCCGAGCAAGTGTTTATCCCGCTGACCGTTGGTGGGGGAGTGCGCCACCCCGACGACGTCGCCCGGCTACTCGCCAGTGGTGCCGACAAGGTGGGCGTCAACAGTGCCGCCATCGCGCGCCCCGACCTCATCGGCGAGATCGCCGACCGGTTCGGCGCACAGGTGCTTGTTCTCAGCTTGGACATCACGCGCGAAGCATCCGCCCCGTCCGGTTTTGTGGTGACCACCCACGGAGGTCGAACCAAAACGGCGCTCGACGCCCTCGAGTGGGCGCAGAACGCCATCACGCGCGGCGCTGGCGAGCTGCTGGTCAACTCGATCGACGCCGATGGCACCAAAGCCGGTTTTGACCTCGAACTCATCGCGGCCATGCGTGCCATCAGCTCCGTGCCCGTGATCGCCAGCGGGGGAGCAGGGGCCCTGGCCCACTTCGCCCCGGCGATCGCTGCCGGTGCGGACGCCGTGCTGGCGGCATCGGTGTTCCACAACGGAGAATTGACCGTGGCCGACGTCAAGGGCGCGCTGGCCGAGTCTGGAGTGCTAGTTCGATGACTGCTAACGACGTGACTGCTAGCGACGTGACCACCAACGATCACACGCACTCCGAGCCCGCTCCCGTGCTGACCGCCGAGACAGTCGGTGCCGTTATCGACCGTGCCACCTTCGACGACAAGGGCCTACTGCCCGCAATTGTGCAGCAGGAAGACACCGGCGAGGTGCTGATGCTCGGCTACATGAACGCCGAAGCGCTGCGCCGTACTCTCACCGAGGGTCGGGTCACGTTCTGGTCGCGGAGCCGCCAGGAGTACTGGCGCAAGGGCGACACCAGCGGACACCGCCAGTACGTCCGCACAGCTGCCCTCGACTGTGATGCCGACACCCTCCTACTCAAGGTCATCCAGATCGGTGCGGCCTGCCACACCGGTGCGCACGCGTGCTTCGATGTCGACCCACTCAACCCGTACATCGGACAGCCCTCGAATTGGACAGCGAATGAGTAGCACCAGCCACGCCGATTTCACCACGCGCCTGGCCGCCGGTCACCGCGTCGTGCCCGTCATCCGCGACCTGTTCGCCGACGGTGAGACCCCGGTAGGCATCTACCGCAAACTCGCCATGGGCAAACCGGGCACGTTCCTGCTCGAATCCGCCGAACAGGGCGGTATCTGGTCGCGGTATTCCTTTGTGGGTGTGCGGTCGTTCGGTGTGCTGACGCAGGTTCGGGATGCTGCGGAGTGGCTCGACTACGGCCTGTCCCAGTCGCGCGCCCTCGGCGATGACGCACCCACTGCGCCGCTCGAGGCGCTCCGCCACCTCTACGAGCGGTGGGCAACGCCCCATGTCGACGGGCACCCGCCCCTGACCGGTGGACTCGTTGGGTTTATCGGCTGGGAAGCCGTGCGCCAGCTCGAGCACCTGCCCAACATCCCTGTCGCCGACTTCAGCGTGCCCGGCCAGGCCATGAGTTTTGTCTCGGAACTGGTTGTCCTCGACCACCGCACAGGTTCCGTGCTGCTCATCGTGGCGGCGCTCAACGACGGAACGGACGACGCCGACACCCTCTGG